>Ga0207773_100194_pt1 | contig 44738 bp, 37 predicted proteins | sample TtaePargueraPR_2_FD_187281 | JGI IMG/M metagenome (GOLD analysis project Ga0207773, IMG submission 187281) | Aerobic enrichment media microbial communities from Bioluminiscent Bay, La Parguera, Puerto Rico - Tt and M1 (3) (SPAdes) | ecosystem: Environmental > Aquatic > Marine > Unclassified ...
GTCCACCGGCGGGTAGACGGTGTCCCGGCGCAGCCAGCGGCGGACCGTGCGGGGCCGGACCACCCCGGCGGCGGTGAGCCGGTCGGCGACGCTGCGGTACGCGTGCCCGGCGAGCCGGTCGATCCAGGCGGCCGGCGGGTCCGGTGTGTCAGTCTCGATCCAGCGCAGCACCGTACGCCCCCACGCGTCGACGGCACCCGGCGCGGCCGTACCGGTGACCACGTTGCCGGACGCGGCCACCGTGACCGCGCCGACGAAGGCCAGGTCGGCGAGCATCGCGGCGGCCAGCCCACGCCCAACGACCCCGGCCGGTACGCGCAGCCCGCCGGTCACGTCGTCGTGGGCGATCAGGAACAGTTCGTCGGCGAGCCACCCGGCCGGCCGCAACGGTACGGCCGGCTCCGCCAACGGCGTCACTGCCGATGATGCCGTCGACCAGTCGCGGGTGCAGGTGCGGTAGACAGTCACCGGCCGGCCCGCCTCGTCCACGCCAGGAACCGGGTGAACAGTTCCCCCGGCGTCGCCTCCTCGGGCAGGTCGGCGATCGCCTCCGCCATCCGCTCCGCCGCGTACATGCTGCGGGAGATCGGGTCCAGGTTCGCGGTCAACTCGGCCCGCGCGTACTCACACGGCCAGTCGACCAGCGGCCCGCACCCCGAACAGGACCAGACCGGCCGTACGGGCACATGCAGCACGTCGTCCAGCCCGGTCACCGGTGCTGTGCCCCGGCCTGGTTGCGCCACCGCCGCCCGCGCGGACCCGACTGTGGTGGTGGGGTGGTGCCCCAGGTCCGCTCGATCGACGCGGTGCAGTCCGGGCAGGTCAACGTCTGCCCGCACACCGGACACCACCGGTGCCGACACCGACACAACACGAACCCACCCACCACGCCAACGAGCAGACCGACCACGGCTGCAAACAAAATCCACAACGCTCCTCCAATGCAGACACGAGTGAGGCGTCCGAAGGTGCGATCCGTCGGCCCGACAACGGGCCGCCATGAAGTGAGAGCGGATCGCAGATCCAGTTGACCAGCACCAAATGGCTACGGGAATGCGCGCCAAGCGTGAATGCCGTGAACGGCAGGAGCAATGCGTGAACTACATGAACTTCAAACGCGGCGATTCACTCAAACCACGAAGGTAGCGAGTAACGCTATCGGGAGCTGACCTGCTCGACTGCCGACTCAGAGACCGGAGCCAACCACTTCATGAATGCCCGGTTGATCGCCGGATCACGGCCGGGGACGTAGGCGTCGATCGACTGATAGCCGTTCTCGACAAAGAACGCGAGTGCGGCAGTGTTGCGGACTCCGGTTTCGAGGACTGCCCGCCGCGCACCCCACCTGGCCGCATGGGCTTCGAGGCGTTCTAGCAACGCACGTCCGACCCCGAGGCCGCGTGTCTCGGGAAGGAGGAACGTCTTCTTGATCTCGACCGTGCTGGTCTCCCGTTCGTACCAGCGGCAGGCACCACAACCCACTGGGCGACCCTGCCCGTAGGCGACAAGGAAGGTGCCGTTCGGAGCAGCGAACTCCGCCGGGTCAAGAGTCACCGGTTCAGCAAAGCCGTACCGGCCAACCTGCTCCTGGTAGAAGCGGCGCAGCAGGAGCGCCGCGTCCGGGTGTCCCACGCCGCGTTCGAGCAGCGCAAACCCGTCAGGGAGGGCGGTGTGACTGTTCCTCACATCCTCGATAATGCCGCATCGAACTCCGGAAGGAACTCGGCGACGGCGGCGGAGCGGGACCGACGGGCCAGCATCGGGCGGAGCCCTCGGAGATAGCTCCGCCCACGGGGCGACTGCACCAGCGGTAGCAGCCCCAGGCCGGCCCGCATGACAGCCACGGCTTCCGGCGCGTCGCCACGTAGCAGGTGTGCCCTGGCGAGAAACGTGAGGTGCAGCAGGCCGGACCGCGCGTACGGAGGCGCACCACCGGCCTGGTGCGGGGTGATCATGGTGGCTACGGCACCCGTGAGCAGGTTGATCCCCTCGTCGAGGAGCCGGTTACGGTTCGCGGTGGTCCGCTCCGCGAGAACGACCAGTCCCTGCCCGGTTTCCGCAGTGAGCTGCTCCGGACTCAGGTAGTACAGGAACGGCCCTTCCGCCGAATCCTGACCATGATCGAGCGCTTCGATAGCCCGATCAGCCGACCTGCGGAATCGAGACAGGTCCCCATCGGCCGCCGCAGCGGTGGCCTCTCGCCCCAACAGTCGAGCCCGCAACCGCCGGTACGGCGAACGCCCCTCAGCGGCGGCAGCCTCCGCGAGCCGGACAGCGTCCGCGCCGTGGCCCGCGAACGCCGATACGTAGCTCAGCATCCCGATGGCGTTGGCAGCCCGGTCGCTCGCACCGGACGCCCGACACACGCCGACGCTCAGCAGCAGATACCGCTCGGCGGAGCCGTAGCGACTGGAGTCGAAGTGCAGCCAGCCGAGAAGTTGAGCCAGATCGGCGACGATGGCCAGCAGACGACGGCCGGTCGGCGCGTCATAGTTAGCGTGGTTGACGAGATCGACAACGTTACGCAACTCTGCGGTGACGTATCGGAGACTGAGCCTGCCACCGCCTTGGCGGTCGTCGAGTTGGCGCAACGCCGTGACATGCGCTTCGATCAGGTCCACCTGCTCCGGGAGCACGTACTCATGACCGACTCGATAGCGCGCAACGAGTACAGCGCCCCGGAGCTGGTCGAGGATCGCAGCCGTCAGGTCAGCGCCGGACGCATCGGTGATCGGGCTACTCGGTGCGGGTGTGGTGACAGCCAGTCGGCCGAGTTCACGCAGCAAATCGTCGAGGTGCGCCATGGAGCCGAGGTCGTCGACTGCCGACTGTTGCCGGGTCGCCCTGCCAGCTCGCCCTGGCCACAGTTGATCTACGGAAACCGGATAGCCGAGCCGTTCGGAGAGCACAGCAGCGGCCAGGTCCGGGATAGGCTGCCGAGGGCAGAACCCGCGTCGCACCCAGGCGTACCCAGCGGTCGGATCGAGTCTGAGCCGGTCCCGCCCCTGACTGGAGAGCCTGGCATTGATCGCTGCTACGAGCTGCCGTGGCCCCCACTCCGCGACCTGCAACAACTCCGCCAGCGATGTCGGCGCCCCGTCCACCAGAACCTCCGCGAGTCGGCGTCCCCCTACCGCAAGCTACCAATTGAGCAGTGCCTACCGCTGTCCCACGCAGTCAGGGCGGTAAGATTCACGAAGTTCACGATCTGATGCGGGTGAACATGATCATGTCGAACCCCAGGAGGCGCATGCTGTACCTGATCTCGTGCGCAGCTCCACCGATCCGGAGTATCAGCGAGTGCGTTGCTCTACTTCAATCAGTTGAGTGGACCGTTTATCTGATCGTCACCCCTGTCGCGGCGACCTGGATAGACACAGACAACCTCGCAGCACAGACAGGATTCCCTGTCGTTTCGCAGCTCCGGAACCCCGACCAGCCCAGGGTGCTGCCGCGCGCCGACGCAGTCGTGGTGGCGCCAGCGTCGTTCAACACGATCAACAAGTGGGCCGGCGGAATCAGCGACAACCTGGCTCTGGGCGTGCTGAATGAGACTCTCGGTGCCGGGCTGCCGATGATCGTCTCACCGTACGCTAAACCGGCCCTCACCCAGCACCCCGCCTACCAAGCCTCCATCCAGACTCTATCGAGCCTCGGCGTGCACTTCACCGAGACCGAGGCCCTCAAGCCTGAGCACGAGGGCGGGCAGTTCCGCTGGGAAGTCATCACCGAGGCGCTTCGGGCGAGCATGCACTCCCATGGATAGAAACCACCCGTGGCAAGCCGGGCCGGACAAGCAACGCATTCGTGAGCAGGTATGGGCTGCGCTGGAGAGCCACGACGTGGTCGAGCCGGGAGTCGCGGGGCACATCCCGGCGTTCATAGGCGCAGAGGCTGCCGCAGCCCGCCTGACGGAGCTGCCCGCCTGGCGGGCTGCCTCGACCGTGAAGGCGAACCCCGATCGAGCGCAGTTGCCCGTACGCGCGATGGCGCTCACCGCCGGCAAGACCGTCTACATGGCCGTGCCCAACCTCGCCGCTGTTCAGCCGTTCTACGTTCTTGACCCGGCCATACTTCCCCTGCCTCCGGCCCAAGCCGCCGCCCATCAGGCTGCCGCGACATTCGCGCCCACCGTGTCGCCCAGCGACATGCCACCGGTTGACCTTGTCGTCTGCGGCAGCGTCGCAGTCAATCCGTCCGGTGCCAGGATCGGCAAGGGTGCCGGCTACTCCGACATCGAGCTCGCACTACTCGCCGAAGCGGGTCTGATCGGTCCGCACACCACCATCGTTACCACAGTGCACCCGCTGCAGGTTGTGAACGGCGACCTGCCAGAAGCCGAGCACGACTTCCGCGTGGACTTCGTTGTCACACAGGAGGGCATCATCTCCTGCCCACCGACTACCCGCCCTCCCGGATTCCTCTGGAACAACCTGCCAGGAGACAAGATCGCGAGAGCAGGTTCATGATCAGTTGATGTAAATACGGGCGTTCATCGGCGTGTCGTCCGTATTTACATCAACTGATCATGGCGGCCGCCAATGGCCCAACCGATCCGCTGCCAGTGAAGGTGTCACCGGCACCGGGTGCCCAGGTCAGACCCGCATCGTGCCGACGGTGAACCGCCGCACCACTAGCCGTGCCCCGGGGTGGAGCACCGTGTCACCGGTGATCCACAGTGCGACGTGCCGCTGACCAGGCCAGCGCAGCGCAAGTGTCGAGGACGTACGACATCAATGTTCGCTCTACTCTGTACGCGCGCCTGCCCGAGGGCACCGATGGTCCGAGGCTCTCAAGCGCTCGGTGAGCCGCGCAGGTAGGTGAGGACGGCGGAGACCCGGCGATCCGAATGCGGGTCGAGCGGAAGCTTCGCGAAGATGTTGCCGATGTGCTTGCGTACCGCTGCCTCGCTGACGAACAGCTTGCCGGCGATCCCGTGGTTGGTGTGGCCTTCGGCCATGAGCGCGAGCACTTCGCGTTCGCGTTCGGTGAGGCCGGCGAGTGGGCCGTCGGCCCGCCGCAGCCTGACGAGTTGGCGCACGACCTCGGCGTCAACGACCGTGCCGCCGGCGGCGACCCGGTCGATGCTGTCCAGGAAGTCGCGTACGTGGCCGACCCGGTCCTTGAGCAGGTAGCCGATGCCGCCGCCGGGGGTCGAGTCGAGCAGCTCGCCGACGTAGGCGTCGGCGACGTAGGCCGACAGCAACATGATCGCGATGTCGGGTTGGGCGGCCCGGATTGCCGCCGCCGCGCGCAGTCCCTCGTCGGTGTGGGTGGGTGGCATGCGGATGTCGGTGATGACGAGGTCGGGGTGGCAGTTTCCGGCGTACGTGAGCAGGGCGTGCGCGTCGGCGACGGCCGCGACGACCTCGTGGCCGGCGCGTTCGAGGATCCGCACCAGCCCTTCCCGGAGCAGGGCCGCGTCCTCGGCGACCACGATCCGCAGCGCGTTCTGTGGCGGTGTCAGTGGATCGGGCACGTCATCCTGACCTGGGTCGGGCCCCCGGTGGGGCTGGTGATGTCGAGTTCGCCGTCGAGGGCGTCGAGGCGGGCGTGCAGTCCGGCGAGACCGGTGCCGGCCCGTGGGTCGGCGCCGCCGACGCCGTCGTCGACGACCGAGACGATCAGGGTGTGGTCCTCGATCCACGCGTGCACCTGTGCCGATCGGGCGCGGGCGTGGCGGGCGACGTTGGTCAGGTTCTCGCTGACGAAGAAGTAGGCCGCGGCCTCGACCGTGGGCGGGAGCCGGCCGTCGACGGCGAGTTGGAGGTGGACCGGGACCGATGACCGGCCGGCGATCTCGTGCACGGCCGCGGCGAGCCCGTGGTCGGTCAGTACCCGGGGATGGATGCCCCGGATCGTGGTACGCAGGTCGGCGAGGGCCTGCTCGGCCTGCTGGTGCGCTTCGCGGACGAGGTCGAGGCCGGGGCCGGCGGGCAGGTCCAGTTCGGCGCTGCCCAGCGTCATGGTCAGGGCGACGAGGCGCTGCTGGACGCCATCGTGGAGATCGCGTTCGATCCGGCGGCGTTCGGTTTCGAACGCGTCGACCAGCCCGGTGCGGGATCTGCGCAGCTGCTGGACCGCTTCGGCCAGCTGGGCCTCGGGCGGGTCCAGCAGGTGCCGGACCAGTGCCGCCTGGCCGCAGGCCAGCGCGGTGGCCGCGTACATCAGCAGGACCAGGGTGACAAGGCCGGCGGGTGCCACGGCCCATGCCTCGCCGGCGGTGTCGACCCGCCACCCGGCGATGTCGATGGTGCCGGAACGGACCAGCAGCGGGGCGACGAGCAGCAGCACCGGGACCGTCAGCAGGATCAGCAGCACGGCGTCGGCGATCCAGAACACCGTGGTGAGCAGGACGGTGACGCCCGCCTCCGGCCACGACGCACGGCGACGCGGCCAGAACGCGCGGCGATGCGCCGGGTCGCGTGGCGCTGGTGGCTGCCGCGCCGGCCGGCCGGGGTAGATCAGCCGGAGCCGACGCCGCTCACCGGCGGCGGCCAGGTGGACCAGCACCGGAACCCCGGCCAGCACCAGAAGTCCCGCGATCAGCACGACCGTGGCCGCACCCACCGAGACCACCACGAGCAGGACGATCAGCCAGGCCAGACCGACCGGTACGGTGCTGGTCAGGTACGCCAGGGAGCGCCACGGCCACGCCGACGCCAGGAACCGTGCGGGGTGTCCGCGTACGGCGGTCCAGGCGTCGCTCACGGGTCAGACCCTACGGATCGCATCGGCCGTGCGGGGTAGCGCGCGCGCTACCTCGGAAGTCGCGTCCGAGCCCGGGTGCCGGGCCGGGTCCGCCGGGTCCACTGGGGGCATGATGCAGGCAACCCCGGCGGCCGTCACACTCGACGGTCTCAGCCGCACCTACCGCTCCCGCGCCGGCTCGGTGCATGCGCTGCGCGGCGTGACCCACGTGTTCCAGCGCGGCACGTTCACCGCGATCATGGGGCCGTCCGGCTCCGGCAAATCGACGCTGCTCCAGCTCGCCGCCGGTCTCGACCGGCCGACCGGTGGGCAGGTGACCGTCGGCGGGACCCGGCTCGACACGTTGAACGAGAGCCAGTTGACCCGCTTCCGGCGTACGGCGATGGCGTTCGTCTTTCAGTCCTACAACCTGCTCGACGCGCTCACCGCGTTCGACAACGTCGCACTTCCCGCCCGGCTGGCCGGGCGGCGGGCCGATCCGACCACGGTACGGACGGCGCTGGCCCACGTCGGCCTCGCCGAGCACGCCCGACGCCGGCCGTCGGAGCTGTCCGGCGGTCAGCAGCAGCGGGTCGCGATCGCCCGGGCGCTGCACGGCCGGCCCGACGTGCTGTTCGCCGACGAACCCACCGGCGCGTTGGATCGCGGCACCGGACGCGATGTGCTCGGGCTCCTGCGGTCGCTCGCCGACGGCGGCCAGAGCGTCGTCATGGTGACCCACGATCCGCTGGCCGCCTCGTACGCGGACGGGGTGTTGTTCCTCGCCGACGGGCAGATCGTCGGTCACCTCGCTCACGCTGACGCCGGTCAGATCGCCGAGACCATGAACGACCTGGAGCGGCGATGATGCGCGGCCCGACGATGCTGGTCCTGGCCCGGCAGACCGTCCACCACTCCTGGCGCGGCTACCTGGGGGCCTTCGTCGCTCTGCTGTTCGGGGTCGTGCTGATCTCCGTCACCGTGACGCTCATCGGGAGCATCGACGCCACCGACGGCCGGCCCGGCGCGAGCGCCGACGAGCGGGCCCAGCTCGACGGCCTGGCCGCGATGTTCGGGATGGTTGCGACGATTTCGGTGTTCATGGCTGTTTTCGTGGTCGGCAGCACGTTCGGCTTCGTCGTGGCCGGCCGCCGTCGTGAGCTCGGCCTGCTGCGTCTGGTCGGCGCGACACCGCGACAGGTACGCCGGCTCCTGCTGGGCGAGTCGGTCGTCGTCGCGGCCGCAGCCGCCACGGTGGGCTGTCTACTCGGCACGGTGTCGGCTCCGGCCGTGCTCCTGCTGGTCCGGACGGTCGGAATCACCACCCTCGATCTGCAGGCCCCGAGCCCGTGGATCGCCTGGGTGGTCGCCGCACCCACCGGCGCGGTGGTCGCGCTCCTCGGGGCCTGGCGGTCCTCGCGCCGGGCCGCCCGGATCAGCCCCAGTGCCGCGCTGCGGGAGGCGGCGGTCGAGCGGACCCGGCCCAGCGTCGTCCAGTTCGTCGTCGCGACGCTCTGCTTCGGTGGCCTGGTCGCCACTGTCGTGGCCGCCGACGACCAGCCGGAGCTGTTGTCGATGCTCGCCTCCATCATGCTGCCCGAGGTGGTCGTGATCGGGTTGATGTGCATCGGACCCGCCGTCATCCCTCGGCTCGCCGCACTGCTCGCCCGGCCGTTCGTCGGCTGGGACGTGACGGCCCGGATGGCCCGCGACGAGGTACGCGCCGCCGCCCGCGCCACCGCTGCAGTCGCCGCCCCGGTGCTGGCCATTTCGGCTATCGCGGGATCGCTGCTGGTGACCCTCAGTTTGAGCCTCGACTGGACTTCCGCGCTGAACCGGGCCCGGCTGCACGCGCCGCTGGTCGTCGAGGCGGGCAGCCCGGCCGCAGTCGCCTCGATTCCGGCAGATCAGACCGTCGCGACAGCCGACGTACGCCGGCAGGCCACGCTTGCGCACGACGACGACGGCAGCCCCGGCGTACCCGACCGGGTCGAGGTCGTCGACCTCGCCACCGCGTCCGCCGCCCGGGGGCTGGCCGCCACGCGCGGCACCCTCGACGACTTCCGCGGACGTGCGGTCGCGGTCACCGCCACCTGGGTCACCGACGCCGGTATCGACCTGGGCGGCACCCTTCCGGTCTGGATCGACGGCCAGCGGGTCCTGTTGCGGGTCGTCGCCGTCCTCCCCGACGCACCCGCCCTGTATGCCGAGCTCCTCGTCCCGGCCGGACTGCTCCCGCCGGCCAGCATCCAGGCCACCGGGACGGTCTTCGTCGTCCCGCGCGCCGACGCCGCCGCGACGCGGGAATCCCTGCGGCGCACGCTCGCCGGCACCGACAGCCGGATCGTCGACTCCGGCGACTGGATCGACGCCATCGCGGAGCGGACCCGCCAGTCCAACAACTTCGGCCTCGTCTTTCTGCTCGGCCCGGCCGGCTTGTACGCCGCCATCGCGATGGTCAACGCCACCCTGATCGGCGCCTCCCAACGGCGCCGGCAGCGCGACCTGATCCAACTTCTCGGCGCGAGCCCTGACCAGGTCAGACGTGCCGCCATCTGGCAGGCGGCTATCGTCTGCGGCACCGGCCTGCTGCTGGGCGGCGGCACGACGGCGCTACTGGGCTGGCTCGTCCGCCGCGCCACCACGGCAGACCTGGCCGCCGGCATCGACGCGCCCATCACGATCCCGTGGCTTCCGCTGCTCGGCATCGGCGTCACCTGCCTGCTGCTCACGGGCGCGGCGGCGGCGGCCGGCATCCGTACCCGGAAGTCACCGCACCTTGCCGACGACCCGGCCTGATCTTGGCGACCGGCAGTGGCACGGGCGGTCAGGCCGGTTCGGCCGGGCACAGGATTTCGACCAGGGAGAAGATGGCGATGTAGCTGGAGCACATCAGTGGCGACGGGTCATGATCTCGGTGCCGAGGACGGTCAGCAGTCGCAGCTTGTCGGCTGCTTCGCTGCCAGGTGCCGCTGTGTAGACGACGATGCGCAGGTCGGCGCCGTGCGCCGACAGCACATCGCAGTCGAGTTCGACTTCGCCGACGTGCGGATGGTCGACGGTCTTTCGTTCACTCCTGTGGTGCGCGACGGCGGAGCCTTCCCACAGTCGCGCGAATTCGGGGCTCGATGTCCGCAGCGTGCCGATCATGTCGTTCAGTTCACGGTCGGCGGGGTAGCGCGTCGCCACGTCGCGCAGGTCGGCCACGAGCGACGCCTTGTGCACCTGCGGGTCCGGGTGCCGCACGCGCCCCGTGTCGTCGTGGAAGGTTCGCCACACGATGTTCGCCGACCGGAGGTCACGGCCGTGCCAGTCGTCGCCGGTCAGCGCGGCCCACGCATCGTTGTGCTCGATGAGGGTCCAGGCCGCGTCGAAGACTGCGACCGGGGTGTCGGCGAGACGGTCGAGCACGCGCTGCACGCTGGGGCCGATGTGCCGGGGCACCAGTCCGCCCGGCTGGGGCGCGTGCCCCGCCAGGCGGCAGGCCAGTTCGTACTCGGCGTCGGACAGGCGCAGCGTGCGTGCTAGCGCGCGCACGATGGCGACGCTGGGATGTGCGCGGCCCTGTTCGAGGCGTTTGATGTAGTCCGGTGAGATGCCAGCGAGCCAGGCGACCTCCTCGCGGCGCAATCCTGCCGTCCTGCGCGTGCCTGATCTGAAGGGCAGGCCCACGTCTGCCGGCTGCAGACGGGTACGCCAGGAGCGCAGCACCGCCGCAAAATTCGGTGCGTCGTTCATCACTCCATTGTCGGCTTTCTGCCCGGCCTTCGATCGCTGCGTGGGTGGCCCGAAGTGGGCCAGGCTGCCGCCCGGAACCGGTGCCAAGGTCGACTCATCGCCGAAGCACGGCCGAAGGGAGGACCGAGATGAGCGCTACACCCGAGAACGCACCCGTCGCGCTGATCACCGGCGCCAACAAGGGCATCGGTCCGTCGCGCCGTCGCCTTTGTCGATCAGGCCGACGGGCACCTCGACGTGCTGGTCAACAACGCCGGTACGACCGGTCCGGTGCGTGACCCGCACGACTACACCGCAGACGACATGAGTCGCATCCAGTACGGGGCGGGCACGCCATCCTCGCCTTCGCTCTCGGCGCACCCGGCGCACCCGGCGGCCCCAGCGGCACCTTTGCCGATCGCGCCGGCGAACTGCCCTGGTAATCACCACCACCACGAAAGGAACGCACATGTATCTCATCACTGGAGCAACAGGAAACATCGGCGGCCCGCTTGCAGGGCAGCTGCACGAACAGGGTCACCCGGTCCGAGTCCTGGTACGCGACCCTGCCCGAGCGGCCGACCTGCCGGCCAAGATCGAGCGCGCCGTCGGCGATCTCGACAACCCCGACGACGTGGCCAACGCCGTCAAGGGCGTGGACGCAGTCTTCCTCATTCAGGTGGGCGGCGGAACCGACCAGACCAAGGTCATGATCGATGCCGTGCGCAACGCCGGCGACACCAGGATTGTCCTGCTGTCCTCGGTCGGTGCACGGCTGATGCCGATCAGCGACAATCCGGTCATCGGCGGAGCCCTCGCGGCGCGCGAGGACCTTATGCGCGAGTCCGGGCTGGGCGTCACCTACCTGCGCCCCAACGGCTTCGCGTCCAATGCCCGGTGGTGGCTGGACGGCATCCGCGCTGGCAAGGTCGTCGACCCCACCGGGGATGGCCGCCTGGCGGTCATCGACCCCGAGGACGTCGCCCGCTGCGCCGCCATCGTGCTCACCGAGGACGGGCACGTCGGCAAGGGCTACACCCTGACCGGGCCAGAAGCACTCACCTCTCGTGAGCAGGTGGCAACGATCGCCGAGGTGACCGGTCAGACGATCGACTTCCAGGAAGTCACTCCGCACGAGTTTGCCCAGGCGCAGATCGCCAATGGTGTGCCCGCTGAGCAGGCGCAGGCATTGGAGCATCTGAACACGGTGTTCCGTAAGGGTCGCGCCGCCTACGTGACCGACGATGTGCAGAACCTCACGGGCAGGGCACCTGGGACGTTCCGCGAGTGGTGCGAACGCAATATTGACGCATTGCGCTGATGCAAGACCCCCGTGCGACAGGACCCCTGGACATCACGCGGAATTTCGCCGCCCGCATCGTCTTGGCGACACGACAAATGTGATGTGACGACGTTGGCCTGCTGTCCTTGCCTCACCCGAGGCAAGGACAGCAAGGCCTGCGGCGGTCATCGTGTACCGCAGCGGCCCGGTCAGGCCGAACCGTACCGCCCCTCAGGTGCAGCACCATCGTGCGGACGGTCAGCCGCTGTGCCACCTGCCGGGCCCCGGGGTAGAGGACCGGTGTCACCGGTGATCGAGGTGCGGGAACGTTGCGGCGAGGCCGGTGCCGGCGAGCCGGCGGAGTCGTCGACCGGCAACTGGCGTCCGTGCTGTGTCGACCGGCGCCCGGAACTACTGCGTGCCGTCTGCCGGCAGACGTTCCGGCAGCCCGAGCCGCGCGAACTGGTCGGCGTGGAAGGTGACGATCTCGGTGATCGCCCCGCCGGTGACCCGCAGGACGTCGATCGTCAGCGGCAGGTGCACACCTTCTTCTTCCCGCCAGAGGTAGAACCCGATGGCGGGCTGCCGGTTCACCGACGTCTGGACGGTTCGCAGGCGGCCCAGGTCCTGGAAGCCGTCCTCGATCCAGCTGTTCACGACCGAGTCGCGGCCGACCTGCAGACCCGGCGTGGGCGGCATCGAGCAGCGGACGTCGTCGCGCAGCAGCGACGTGAGCGCCGGGATGTCCGTGGCCACGCTGGCGTCGGTGTATCGGCGCACCAGTTCGCGCGTCACGGCGTCGTCCTCACCGCCGGTCCAGTCCTGCCGCTCGGCGGGCGGGTGGCCCCGCATGCCGGCGCGGGCCCGCTGCAGCGCGCTGTTCACGGAGTTGACCGAGTCACCGAGCAGCTCCGCGACGTCCTTCGCCGGCCAGCCGAGCACGTCCCGCAGAATCAGTACGGCCCGTGGACGCGGCGCGAGGTGCTGGACCGCGACCAGGTACGCCAACTCGATCGTCTCCCGCGCGACAGCGACCGCCTCCGGCTCGTCGGCGTCATCTGCGGGCAGTTCGTCGAGTAGCCGGTCCGGGTACGGTTGCAGCCACGGCACCTCACCACCGGTCGCCGGCTGCGGCCGGCGCTTGGCCAGCAGATCCAGGCAGGCATTGGTGGCGATCCGGTACAGCCAGGCCCGCACCGTCGACCGCCCCTCGAAGGTCTCCCGCCGCCGCCAGGCCCGCAGGAACGTCTCCTGCACCGTGTCCTCGGCGTCCTCGAACGACCCGAGCATCCGGTAGCAGTGCACGTGCAGCTCCCGCCGGTGCCGCTGCGCCAGCTTCGCGAACGCCGGTTCGTCGACCTCGCCCAGCCCGCTGCCACCCAGCTCCGCCAGCCGCATCTCCGTACCCATCACGTCATCCTTACGCCTCGTCGTGTCCTGTCGTAGGTGTGACGGGTGCGGGAGCGGAAACTCATCACCAGGGAGCCGACCGCAGCCGCAAGATCAGATAACGAAAATGCGGGAGTTCGTCGGCGTGTCACCCGAATTTTCGTCATCTGATCTTGGCGACCGGCTGGCACCCGGCACCGGCGGTGCCCGGTCAGACCGACAGGGGTGTGGCCACGCCGGGGGTGAGCCAGTGCAGGCTGCGCCGTACCGGCTCCGGGGCTGCGGTGAACGCGGCCTCGACCGCCGCGCGGCCCTCGGTGAAGTGGCCCCAGCCCTCGTAGTGCACCGGCACCACCGTGTTGGCCTGGACCAGGGTGCACAGCTCCACACCGTCGGCGGCGGTCATCGTGTACCGCAGCGGACCGGTCAGGCCGAACCGCACCGCCCCCAGGTGCAGCACCATCGTGCCGACCGAGAGCCGCCGCGCCACCTGCCGTACCCCGGGGTAGAGCACCGTGTCACCGGTGACCCACAGTACGCCGTACCGCTGACCAGGCCAGCGCAGCGCGAACCCGGTCACCTCACCCGCGACCGGGCGGCTCAGCGGCGGCCCGTGCCGACACGGAGTCGCGGTCACCTCCACCGTCGGACGGCCCGGCGCGGTCAACTCGGTGCCACCCCACGGCGCCAGCCCGACGACCGAGCCGGAGCTGACCGCCGGCGCGGAGCCGACCACCGCCGCGCGGCCGAGGGCGGCAGCCCCGAGACGGCGGCTGCCGGCCACCGTGGTGACGATCCGGTCGGCGTACGGCAGCAGCGCCCGACCGGCGTCGTCGAGGTTGTCGGCGTGGTGGTCGTGGGTCAACAGGACCACGTCGATGTGGCCCAGGGTGTCCGCCGGCACCGCCGGACCGGCCAGTTTGCGCGACGCCGTCCCCCAGCCGAACCGGTAGGTCCGGCCGGGGTCGTCGAACGTCGGATCGGTCAGAATCCGCCAGCCGGCCACCTCGATCAGCGTGGTGGGACCGCCGATGTGGGTGATCCGCATGTCACTCACCGCGCGTGCCGCAGCGCCCAGTCGAGGACCTCGTCGGCGATGGTCTCCCACCCCTTCTGCGCCGGCAGCAGATGGGCGTAGCCCTCGTACTCCAGCCGTTCGGTGACGGTGTTCGACTTGTAGTGCTTGGCGTTCGAGGCCTGGATCGCCGACGGCATGATGTGGTCCTCACTGCCGGAGACGAACAGCAGCGGCGGCCGGTCGTCGTTGTGGTAGTCGACCCAGGTGTCCTGGTGACCGGGCTGGAAGTTCGCCAGCACGCTGCCCCAGAGAATGCCGCCGCTGGCCGGGATGGCGTACCGCTGCCAGAGCGCCCGGCCCTCCTCCTCGGAGAACGTGTTGGTGAAGGCGTACTGCCACTGCTCGAAGGTCAACGGCACCGCCTTGTGCCGGTTCGCCGGGCTCTTCAGCACCGGGAACGTCGACTTCACCTGCGACAGCGGCACCACGCGGACGCCTTCGGTGGGTGCCGAGTTCATCGCCACCCCCGCCGCGCCGAAGCCGTGGTCGAGCAGGATCTGGGTGAACGCGCCGCCGGCCGAGTGGCCGATGATGATCGGCGGATTCGCCAGCTCGCCGATGATCGCCTCGTAGTGGGCGATGATCTGCGGCACGGTGGACTGCAGGATCGGGGTCGGGTCGGCGTTGAGCGCCTCCACCTCGACCTCGTACCCGGGGTAGGCGGGGGCCAGGACCCGGAAGCCCTTGGCCTCGTAGTGGCTGATCCAGTGTTCCCAACTGCGTGGGGTGACCCAGAATCCGTGGATCAGCACGATGGTGTCGGGTGCCATGTCAGGCGTCCTCTCCGGTCATGGTCAGGAGATCGAGGTCAGGAGATCGAGGTCAGGAAGTCGAGCAGGTCCCGGCCGAGCTGCTCGGGATGGGTGTCGGTGATGCCGTGCGGCGCACCGGGGTAAACGAGCAGCCGGGCGTTCTTGACCCTGGCCGCCGATGCCTGGCCGCCCACCGCGAACGGCACGACCTGGTCGTCGTCGCCGTGGATGACCAACGTCGGTACGTCGATCGCGTCCAGGTCGGGCCGGAAGTCGGTGGCCGAGAACGCGGCGATGCACTCGTACGCGTTGCGGTGCCCGGAGGCCATGCTCTGCAGCCAGAACGCGTCCCGGATGCCCTGCGACACGGCCGCGCCGGGCCGGTTGTTGCCGAAGAACGGCCCGTCGGCCAGGTCCCGGTAGGTCTGCGACCGGTCGGCCAGCGAGCCTGCCCGGATGCCGTCGAAGACCTCCCCCGGTACGCCGCCCGGGTTGTCCGGCGTGCGCAGCATCAGCGGCGGCACCGCCGAGACCAGGACGACCTGGGCGACTCGGCCGGTGCCGTGCCGGCCCACGTACCGGACCACCTCACCGCCGCCGGTGGAGAAGCCGACCAGGGTGACGTTCCGCAGGTCCAGGGTGTCGATCAGGGTGGCCAGGTCGTCGGCGTAGGTGTCCATTTCGTTGCCGTCCCACGTCTGGGTCGACCTGCCGTGACCGCGCCGGTCGTGGGCAATCACCCGGAACCCGTGCTCCGCCAGGAACAACGCCTGGATCTGCCAGCTGTCGGAGTTCAGCGGCCAGCCGTGGCTGAGCACCACCGGGCGGCCCGTGCCGGGCCCCCAGTCCTTGTAGAAGATCTCGGCGCCGTCGACGGTGGTCGCGTACGGCATCAGGACACTCCCTTGATCGCGGCGAGGATGACGTCGGTGGTCGGGCCGGGCCTGGACACCAGGACGGCGTGCGACGCCTTCACCTCGGTGACCCGGGCACCGGCCCGCTGGGCCATGAGCCGCTGGGCGGCGGCCGGGATGACCTGGTCGTCGGTGGCGACCAGCGTCCACGTCGGGACCGTCGCCCAGGCGGGTTCGCCGGCGGGCTGGCCGAGGGTGGCCAGTTCCGCCGGGCGCTGGGTGGCGGCCATCACGGCGGCGGCGCCGGGCGGCATGTCGGCGGCGAACACCGACCGGAACACCGAGGTCTTGATGTAGCCGTCGTTGCCGCCCGGGTAGGGGCGGATGTCGAGGGCGGTCGGGTCGAGCCGGCTGCCGGGGAACTGGCTGGCCAGGCCGCCGACGGTGTCACCGGCATCCGGGGCGAACGCCGCGACGTAGACCAGCGCTTTGACGTCCGGGTCGCCGGTCGCGGCGGTGGTCATGACGAAACCGCCGTACGAGTGGCCGACCAGCACGATCGGGCCGTCGATGGTGTCCAGCACACTACGCAGGTACGCGGCGTCGGAGTCGACGCCGCGCAGCGGGTTCGCCGGGGCGATCACCGGGTAGCCCTTGCGCAGCAGGTTACGGGCGACGTCGGTCCAGCCGGACGCATCGGCGAACGCGCCGTGCACGAGCACGACCGTCGGTTTGGGGCCGGGGTGGTGGCGTTCGGCCGCGGTGGCGGCCGCACCGCTCACCCCGAGCAGTACGGCGACCGCCAGGGCCAGGCGTGGCAAGCGCCAGCTTCGCAGGGATCTGGACATCGAAACTCCTCACACGTCGGCCGCGTTCGGGCCGGCGTTGCGAGAAATGTCGCACCGCAGCGACGGTCGGAGTTTTCTGACGACGCACAGCACTTTCGCCACGTTGCACACTTGGGTGTCAGCCGGATCGGTCCTCACCGTGCGCGGTCACCGGCACGCGCAGATCCGTTGTGGACGTCTGTGGCGGTCCTCGCCACCAGCTGCCGGGGCGTGACGCCGAAGGCCTCGCGGAACTTGGTGGAGAAGAAGCTCGGGTTGGCGAAACCCCAGGCACGGGCGACGGCGGCGATCGAGGTGTACCGGCGGTGCGACGCCGTCAGGTCGGTCCGGGCACCGTGCAGCCGCTGCTCGATGATCGACTGTTCGAGGCTCTGCCCCATCGTCTCGTACAGCTTGTACAGGGCGCGCAGCGAGATGGCGTTGGCCGCCGCGATCCGGGCCGGGGTCAGGTCGGGGTCGCGCAGGTTGCTGCGGACGTACGCCTGGACCCGGGCCTGCATCGAGGACTGCAGCGTGTCCCTGAGCTGCCGGCCGTCGCCGGCGGCCGAGACCACCAGGGCCCGCATCAGCTCGGCGGACGCCGCCCCGAGCTCGGCCGCGCCGGGGCCGCCGGCCAGCTGCTCGGCCTGCGCGGTCACCCGGGCGACGTGGTCGCGGACCAGGTCGTAGAGCGGGCTGCGGCGGGGTTCCCGGGCGGCGGCGTGGATCATGTCCCGGGGGACCCCGAGCACGTCGACGTCGACATGCAGGGCGTACGAGGCGCCACCGCCCGTCCAGCCGTAGACGTACGGCAGGGACAGGTCGACCAGGATGAGGTCGCTGGGCCCGTACAGCCGTTCCTCGCGGGCCCAGCTCAGGTGGTTGTCTGTGCGCATCGGCAGGGCCAGCACGATCGACGTCTCGGTGCTGGACCGGGAGATCGCCGGGGTGCGGCGCAGTGTGGTGCCCGACGCGTCGATGTTGAAGACCTTCGCGGTGGCGAAGTCGGAGACCGTCATCTTCGCGTGGATCGCCGCCGGGTCCTCGAAGGTCGCCATGCTGGACGAACAGTTCGCGCTGACCGTGGCCTGGAACGCCTCGGCGCGTTCGGCGGCCGGCAGTGACCGCGTGTCGAGAACGAGCATGGCACTCCTCATTCGAGCTCCGACAGCGGAAAGGTAGCGCCGGAGTCCGGCTGCGCTGAGGGGCCCTGCGTGCACCGATTTTGCCCACAGCGCACGATCAGGGCGGGGTTGTCTCCTCGGCGGAGCGCCGCCACTCTCCCGGGGAGATGCCGTAGCGGGCCTTGAACCGCCGGGTGAAGTGCGTCGGGTCCCGGAACCCCCAGCGGTGGGCGATCACCGCGACCGGCCGGTGCCGGTTCTCCGGGCGGCGCAGGTCGTGCCATGCGTTCTGCAGCCGTTCGCTGATGATCCACTGTTCGAGGCTGATGTCGGCCTGCGCGCACACCTTGTACAGGTGCCGCAGCGATACGTTGTGCGCGGCGGCGATGCGGCCGGGGGTGAGGTCCGGGTCGGCCAGGTGCTGCCGGACGTACGTCCGGACCCGGGTGAGCAGCGTCTCGGCGAGCACCTGGCTGGTCAGCCGATCGGTGTGGGCGGCCGAGGCCAGCAGCGCCCGGGCCAGGTCGATGCTGGCCGTGGTGACCGACGCCGCCGCCGGGTCGGCCGTGATCCGCGCCGGATCCCGGACGAGATTCGCGATGTGGTCGGTGACCATGCGGTACAGCGGGCTGGCCCGCAGCCGGTGGATGGCCTGCCGGATGACGTCGATCGGCAGGCCGAGCTGGTCGCTGGGGATCTGGATGCAGCCGGCCGCGCCGTCACCGGACCACGAGTAGTCGTACGGGCCGGACAGGTCGACGGCGAGCAGCTCCCCCGGCGGCACGACCTGCAGATGCTGGTGCTGTTCGAGGTGTCCGTGGGCCTGCCGCTGAACGGACAGCGCGACGACCGGCATCGCGTCCTGTTTGGCCTGTCTGGCGGTACGCAGCAGCCGGATCCCGGAGGAGCGGCTGATGAAGATGTTGGCACCGCCCAGGTCCCACAGCTCCATCCGGCAGTGGATGTCGCCGTCGGGGTCCTCGTGGATGACGTGGCACGGTGCCGAGGCGTACATCATCGCCAGGTAGACGGCTTCGACGCGGTCCGGGGGCGGAACATCCGTGGTGTCGAGAACGTACGGCATCGAAGTCCGCTCTACTCTCTGCGTGCCTGCCCCGAATATAGGCCGACGGGCGAGTAGGATGAAAGTATGACCGTCAAGCTGAGTATCAGCGTCCCAGACGAGGTGGCCGCCTACCTTCAGCAGCAGGGCAACGTGTCCGCCGCCGTGACCGAGGCCGTCCGCCGGGTGCTGCCCGAGGCCCGACGTGCCCGTCAGCGCGCGGCCGCCCAGGCGTACGGCGAGTACCTACGGCAACGGACCGCCGAACAGATCGCCGACGAGCGGAGCCTGATCGAGACCAGCAACAACGTCGCACTCCGCGACTCGCAGTGGTGAAACGCGGACAGATCTGGACACTTCTGCGCGGCGGCAGCCAGCACCGCGTACTGGTCATCAGCAACGACGAGTACAACGCCGTCGAGGAGCTGGCGGTCTGGGCACTCGTCGTCGTGCGCGACGTGCCACACCCCAACCAACTGGCGGTACGCCTGGGCGACGGCGACCCGCTCAGCGGCGCGTTCGTCCGGATCCACAGTGTCGTACAGATCCTCGACCGCAGCGCGTTGCGCGACAACCACGGGTTCGTCTCGCCCGCCACGATGCTCGCCGTGGAGGACGCGGTGCGGGAGTTCCTGGAGCTGCCCTGACATGCCAGAAGTCGAGCAGTCCGGGATGCGTAGCGCGGCGGCCCGCAACAATGCCGCCTGGTGCGCGGCGGTCTCCCGGTCACACGGCTGCCCCGACACCGTCGACGACGCCGCCTGGTGCAGCGCCCGCCGGACACCACCGTACTACCCCGACGCGGTCACCCTGCGGCCCGACGCGACGCCCGCAGACATCCTCGCCCGGATCGACACGACGCCACCGGGTTGCTCGGTCAAGGACAGCTTCGCCTCGCTCGACCTCGGCCCGCACGGCTTCGTCGAGCTGTTCACCGCCGACTGGATCCACCGGCCGGCGGGACTCCCCGCACCGGCAGGGCCCGCTCCGACGGTCCTGACGGTCCGGCAGGTCACCACCGCCGCCGAGCTGCACGACTGGCAGGCTGCCTGGCACGGCGGGGACACACCGGTCGACATCTTCCGACCGGCGCTGCTGCGCGAGCCGGCCATCGAGATCTTCTCGTTGCACGCCAGCGGCGACAGTTCGCTCGCTGGCGGCTTCGTCCTGACCTGCGCCGGTGACGTCGTCGGTCTGTCCAACCTGTTCGCCGCCGACAGCGGCCACTGGTCCGATGTCTGGGCAGCCGCCATCGACGAGGCAGCCGTCCACTTCCCGGGGCTGCCGCTGGTCGGGTACGAGCAGGGCGACGACCTCGCCCGCGCCCGCGAGAGCGGCTTCGAGCCGGTCGGCGCCCTGCGGGTCTGGCTGCACCAGCCCGGCCAGCCATGATCACTTGACGAAAAACCGGCCGACACGCCGACACGGTCCCAGCAGAGCATCAAGTGATCATGGTTGTGCCTAACCTTGGCCGGTTGCCAGACTGGTCCGGTGCCGGTACCGCTCTGGCGAAACCGTGACTTCCTCCTACTGTGGAGCGGCCAGGTCGTATCGACGCTCGGCACCCGGATCAGCGGCCTCGCGTACCCGCTGCTGGTGCTGGCGGTCACCGGCTCACCGGCGCAGGCCGGTCTGGTGGCGGCCGCACAGGCCACCCCGTTCCTGATCTGGTTCCTGCCGGCGGGTGCCCTGGTCGACCGCTGGCCCCGCAAGCGGATCATGCTCGCCGCGGACGCCGGCCGGGCGGTGGCCCTGGCGTCGGTCGCGGTGGCCGTCGCGCTCGGACGGATCACGGTCGGTCACCTCATGATCGTGGCCTTTGTCGAGGGGACGCTGTACGTCTTCTTCCTGCTCGCCGAGACCGCTGCCCTGCCGCACGTGGTGCCGAAACCCCAACTGCCGACGGCGATCGCCCAGAACCAGGCCCGCGACCAGGGTGCCGACCTGGCCGGCCAACCGCTGGGCGGCTTGCTGTTCGGGCTGGGCCACGCGGTGCCGTTCGCCGCCGACGCGATGTCGTACGTGGTGGGTCTCGTCCTGGTCGCCCCGATCCGGCGGCCTCTGGAGGAGAAGCGGGTAGCGCAGCACCGTCACCTGCTGGCGGAGATCTCCGAGGGCGTCCGCTGGCTGTGGCGTCAGCATCTGCTGCGCGCTCTCGTGGCGATCGCGTCGGCCGGCAACCTGGCCTTCAGCGCCCTCAGCCTGGCCGTCATCGTGCGCGCCACCGACCTCGGCGCATCCCCGACCGGCGTCGGTGTGCTGCTCGGCCTCTTCGGCGTGGGCGCGATCGCCGGTGCCCTGGTCGCCCCGCCGGTGCAGCGCCTCGTCGCCCCGAACGTGATCATGATCGGCGCGCTGTGGTGGTGGGTCGCGCAGATGGCGGCGTTGGCCCTGGCCCCGACGGTGTTCGCGCTGGGCGCGGTATACACCGTCGGCGCGCTGATGGGCCCGATCTTCAACACCACCAACGCCGCCTACCGCTACGCCCTGACCCCCGACCGCCTCCAGGGCCGGGTCAACGGCGCCTCCCGGATGATCGGCTGGGGCGCCCGCCCCGTTGGCGCCCTCCTCGGCGGCATCTGCCTGGAAGCCTTGGGTGCGGTGCCAACCTTCGCCGCCCTGGCGACGTGGCTCGCCGTCGTCGCGGCGTCGTCGACGACGAGCCGGCAGATCAGGCGGGCCCCGAGACCGGAAACGCTTACCGAACAGCCCTGAAGCCAGGCCGTCAGCTGAACCAGGTCATCCCCTGGCCGTGTGGTCGGGTCCAGGCCAGTGGCCGGCCGTCCAGGGCAAGCACGTTGTGCAGGGTGTCGTCCGGTGGCGGCGGCAGCGCGCCGTGGCGCAGGATGTCCGGCCCCTCGTTCGCCACCCAGTGGCCGGGCAGGCCGCGTACCAGGTCGACGAAGACCGACCGGCGCGGTGCCGGCACGTGGTAGAGCACGGCGGTGTGGAACACCACCAGCGTCGCCTCCGGCGGTGCCGACGCGGCCAGCGCCGGCAGGTCGTCGATCAGGTCGCCCCGGACCAGCAGCGGCGGATCGGCCGCAGCGACGGCCGCAGCGGCCGCCAGCCGGGCCCGCCGATGCTCCTGCTCCGGCCAGATCAACGCGTCCAGCCAGGCGACATCGGCGGCGTCGGTGACGTCCAGCGGGGTCAGGTCCAGCCCGGCCCGCCACACCACCTCCGGCCGGGTGCGCGGCGGCGTCATCCCTGCTGTCGCGCAGTCGAGCAGCGGCTCACCGTCCCCCACGGTCGGGCCGTCGTCGTAGCGGTAGGCGTACCGGTCCGGGTAGAGACACAGGCCCGCCGAGGCGCCGACCTCCAGCAGCGCCAGCGGCTGCGGCAACGCCGCCAGCACCGGCAGCAGTACGGCGCACCGCCCGGCCTCGTTGGTCTGGGTGAGCCGGCGACGCATCTGCGCCTCGACCGCCGGCCAGTGCGCCACTGTGAAGTCGTGGAACGCGGCCGGGTCGTCGACCGGCCCGCCGAGCAGCCGAACCACCCCGAACAGCAGGTTCGGCTGCCGGGTCGGCGGCGGCAACGAGTCCAGCAAAGCGAGGAGATCGTCGTCGCGGGCGACCGCGTACGCCAGCCGCTCGTAGCTGGGCGACACCCCGCGTGCCTGCCGGCGGGCAAAGTCGACGTACACCTCAGCGGTCCCCACCGCCAGATGATCGCCCCGCCGAGGCGGCGCCGTCATCAGCCAGACCGCGAACGGGGAGCCGGATCACATTCGGCTCCCCGTCACACGTGTTCGATCAGCTGCAGCCGGAGGTGGAGCCGCAGCCCTCACAGACGTAGCAGCTGCCGGCCGGGCGCATCTTGGTGCCGCAGGTGAAGCAGAGCGGCGCGTCGGCCGCCTTGCCGATCACCGCCTCCAGCAGCTCCGTCGACGAGTGCACCGACGCCGGGGCCGGCGTACTCGCGGCGGCCGGCTCGGTCGCCGTACCGCTGCCGGAGTCGGCCGACGACGGTGCCTTCGCCTCCGGATGCTTCGGCTCGACCGGCGCGGACACCGCCATCTCCGACAGCTCCGACGCCGCGTTCTCCGCCTCCGCTTCGGCCCGCATCTGCGCGGTCCGCTCGGCGGCGGTGAAGATGCCCAGCTCGGCCCGCCGGTCGTACGGCAGGAAGTCCAACGCCAGGCGACGGAAGATGTAGTCCATCACCGACGCGGCCATCCGCACGTCCGGGTCGTCGGTCATGCCGGCCGGCTCGAAGCGCATGTTGGTGAACTTCGCGACGAACGTCTCCAGCGGTACGCCGTACTGCAGGCCGATCGAGATCGCCACCGAGAAGGCGTCCATCACCCCGGCCAACGTCGAACCCTGCTTCGACATCTTGAGGAAGACCTCGCCGAGGCCGTCGTCCGGGTACGACGAGGCGGTCAGGTAGCCCTCGGCACCGCCGACCGAGAACGACACCGTCTCCGACGGGCGCTTCTTCGGCAGCCGCTTGCGCACCGGGCGGTACTCGACGACCTTTTCGACGACCTTCTCGATCACCTTGGCCTGCTCGGCGGCGGCGGTCTCCTTGGCCTTGTCCGACTTGGCCGCCGACAGCGGCTGGCCCACCTTGCAGTTGTCCCGGTAGATCGCCAGCGCCTTGAGGCCCAGCTTCCAGCCCTCGAAGTAGATCCGCTCGACGTCGGCGACGGTCGCCGCCTCCGGCATATTGACCGTCTTGGAGATCGCCCCGGAGATGAACGGCTGCACCGCCGCCATCATCCGCACGTGCCCCATCGGCGCGATCGACCGCTCCCCCATCGCGCAGTCGAACACCGGGTAGTGCTCGGTGCGCAGGCTCGGCGCGTCGACCACGTGACCGTGGTCGGCGATGTGCTCGACGATCGCCTCGACCTGCTCCTCCGGGTAGCCGAGGCTGCGCAGCGCGCGCGGCACCGTCTGGTTGACGATCTGCATCGAGCCGCCGCCGACCAGTTTCTTGAATTTGACCAGCGCCAAATCCGGCTCGACGCCGGTGGTATCGCAATCCATCATCAGACCGATGGTGTTGTGACTGACGAACCCGCCGGCGACGTAGGTGACGTTGGCCGGCACCGACAGGTCGTACGTCGGTTGCACGCCACCGTCCTCGTTCGCCGCCACTGTCTCGTAGAGGTAGCCGAGCGCGTGGCCGAGGCGGTCGTCCAGCACCTCGCCGTAGATCTCGCCGGCCAGCGTCCGCGAGACCCCGCCGGTCCGGGCCAGCGACTGCACGACCGCACCGCGCATCGGGTGTCCGGCCGGCACCAGAAGATCCCACAACTCACGCGGCAGGTGGATTCGGTCCCGGTTGCCGGTCTGCTGCGGCGCGGCGACGATCTGCTCCGCCTTGCGGGCGCCGATGAAGCCGATCGTCTCCTCGTACCGGATCGCGTGGTCGGTATTGCGCAGCCGCACCTGCCAGATGTCGCTGCCCATGCCGCTGCGGGTCCGCCGGGTGGTGGTCGCCATCCCGAGGGTCAGCAGCAGGGTACGGATCTCCGCGGCGAACGACTCGGTGGACGTCGACACGGACGGCACTCCCTCGATCACCGTCCCGTCGGCCTCGAACAGGCCGCGCAGGAACGCGGTGTAGACGGTGACGTCGTTGGTCTCCAGGATCGCCGACGGCACCCGGGGCGACCAGCCCTTGCCGGTGTGTTCCGGGTGCGGCAGCGTCTTGGCGAACCCGGCCGCCTGCCACCAGCGGGCCAGCCGCACCGAGGAGAAGACGACCTCCTGGTATCCGGTACGCGCCGCGACCTCCGGCTCCAGCCCGAACAGGCCCTTGCCGAGCACCCGCAGCCGTTCCACCACGTCGAGGTCGGTGTCGGCGACGGCGAACCGCAGCCCCTTGGCGTGCAGGCTGCCGTCACCCATGAAGTAGCCGACCAGTTCGGCCAGCTCGGCGTCGACCGCGTCCGGCACGTACAGTCGCCGGTCGCCGGCGTAGTACGCCTGGTCGAGCACCGGCAGCGGCACCCGACGTGGCTCGCCGACCAGGGTGCCGAGCTGCACCGGTACCAGGTCGCCGGGGGCAACCTCGGCCATCCGCTTCCAGACCCATTCGCCGGTCGCCGGTTCCACCACCTTGACCCGGTGGGCCAGGGTGCCCTGGATCTGGTAGCCGCCGTTGGTGACCACCCGGCGAGTGGGCTCCTCACCGTTGACGAAGAACTTCGTCGCCTGGCGGGCTCCCTCGTCGGTCGACACCATCATGTCGAGGTCCTGCCAGCGGTCGCCGTAGACGTCGCCGATCTCACCGAGTCGCATCAGCCCGCGGTCGGTGGTCACCATTGTGTCCGGGGTGAGGCAACCAGTGGGCGCCAATACACTTGCCTGGGAATTGCGCCAGCCGTTTTTTTCGCCGATTTTGTTGCCGATTTCCCATTGCCGGGCGGCTTCCCGGGCCAGGGCGGTGGCGGTCGGGCCGGTCGGGCGGATCTCATCGCTGGCAGCGGCGTGCTTGCGCATCACCCGCTTGTGACCCTCGGCGTTGCGGGCGTAGCCGTCGTAGGCGCCGACCACGCCGGCAAGTTCGGCCGAACGGCGGTACGCCGTACCGGTCATCACCGAGGTGATGGCGGCGGCGTAGGACCGGCCGGCTTCCGAGTCGTACGGCAGACCGGAGGCCATCAGCAGGGCACCGAGGTTGGCGTAGCCGATGCCGAGCTGCCGGTACGCCCGAGTGGTCTCGCCGATCTTCTGGGTCGGGAAGTCAGCGAAGCAGATGGAGATGTCCATCGCGGTGATGACGAACTCGACGGAGCGGACGAACTTCTCCACCTCGAAGCCACCGTCGGCTCGCAGGAATTTCATCAGATTAAGCGACGCAAGATTGCACGACGAATTGTCAAGGTGCAGGTATTCCGAGCAGTTCCGGACGACCACGCCGTTGGCGATGTACGAGTGGTTGCGCGGCTCGGACAGGTTGTAGGTGGTCTCGAAACCGTCGAACTCACGGCTGACCAACCTCGCCGTCTGATCCGTCCGGTAGAACCGGTGCTGCTCGAGCCAACCGGCCACCCGCTGGGCCTTGGCCTGGTGGTCGAACCCGATCCGGCTGGCGAACAGGCCGATGTTCTCCCCGCTGATCCGCAGGTCGTAGAGCTGCTTGCCGTGGTACTCGCGCTCGTCGCCACCGTTCGTGGTGTACCGGAAGGTGGTGTCACCGGCCTTGCGGGTGGCGTAGATCCGGCTGCCGATGCCGAACCCGCTCAGCAGACGCTGCGCCTCGCGGAGCAGTTCGATCGAGACCGCGCCGAGCCCGACGTAACGGGTGCCGTTGGCGGTCTCGGCGGCGCAGCCGTCCGCGTCGAACAGCCCGCGCAGGAAGGCGGCCTGGATCTCGGGCGGCGCCTCCAGCACCGACGACGGCAGTCGCTTGTCCACGGCGCGGGCAGTGCTCACGCCGAGCCCGGTCAGGAAGTCAACGACGGCAGTACGGTTGCTGCGCAGTTGCAGGGTGCCATTGGGCATCTGCACCGAATCGAATCGCAGGCCGACGATGCTTTCCAGCACCGTCTGGTGCCGCTGGACGATGGCCTCCGGGTCGGACTGGCTGTAGACCCAGCTGGCACCGGGTCCGTTGCCGCGTACGCCCGGGGTGCCTTCCCGGACTGAGCCGTCGCCGACCAGCCAGCCGAGCAGGTGGGCGAAGTCCTCGGTCCACTTCTCCGGCAGTCGGGACTCACGTTGCCACTTGGTCGGCACGACGTCGCCGGGTGACACCCTGGCGTCCGCGCGCATGCGGAACTCCCAGGACGCGGCGGTCGCCGGGGTGGGCTGGTTGAGCGGCAGGATCTGGTCGTCCGGGGTGAGGTCCCTAGCTTCGACGTACCCCCGGTTGGTGGTCCAGATCCGGTGGTTCGGGGTGCAGCGCAGCACCATACCGTTGCTGAACTCGAGCCGGGTGATCTCGTTCGTCCCGGTGATCATGACCGCTTCGGGGCTGGTCAGCACGACCTGGTCAGCGGGCGCGTCCGGGTTGGTGGCGTCGTGGGTGTAGACGCCAAACGACTCGCCCTGGCGGCTCCGGTCCACTAGGGCGTCGAACCGGATCAGCCCCTTGTCGGTGTGGACCAGGGTGTCGCCGGCGAAGCAGGGGTTGGACGCGGTGATGCGTCCGCTCTCCGGGCAGGTGTGCCAGTCGTTGATCGTGTCGTCGTACTGCAGACCGGGGTCGGCGCATTCCCAGGCGGCCTGCGCGATGGTGCCGAACAGCTTCTTGGCGTCGACGGTGTCGATCACCGAGCCGTCGAGCCGGGCCCGCAGGTCGAAGTTGCCGCCGTCCTCGTACGCCCGCATGAACTCGTCGGAGACCCGGACCGAGTTGTTGGCGTTCTGGTACTGGACGCTGACGATGTCGGCGCCGCCGAGGTCCATGTCGAACCCGGCGTCGCGCAGCGCCCGGATCTTGTCCTCCTCGCGGGCCTTGGTCTGCACGAACTCCTCGATGTCGGGGTGGTCGACGTCGAGGATGACCATCTTGGCGGCCCGGCGGGTGGCGCCGCCGGACTTGATGGTGCCGGCCGAGGCGTCGGCGCCGCGCATGAAGCTGACCGGGCCGGAGGCGGTGCCACCGCTGGACAGCAGCTCCTTGGAGGAGCGGATCCGGGACAGGTTCACCCCGGACCCGGAGCCGCCCTTGAAGATCAGCCCTTCCTCTTTGTACCAATCGAGGATGGAATCCATAGAATCATCCACAGAAAGGATGAAACACGCTGATACCTGACTCGGGGAGGCGGTGCCGACGTTGAACCAGACCGGCGAGTTGAAGCTGAACACCTGGTGCAGCAGCATCCAGGTCAGCTCGTGCTCGAAGACCTCGGCGTCGCCCGGGGTGGCGAAGTAGCCGTGCTGCTCCCCCGCCGCCCGGTAGGTCTTCACCACCCGGTCGATCAGCTGCTTGAGCGACCATTCCCGCTGCGGGGTCCCCACCGCCCCACGGAAGTACTTGGTGGTGACGATGTTGGCCGCGTTGACGCTCCACGACTCCGGGAACTCCACGCCGCGCTGTTCGAAGTTGACCGTGCCGTCGCGCCAGTTGGTCATCACCACGTCGCGGCGCTGCCAGGTCACCTCGTCGTACGGGTGCACACCCTCGGTGGTCCACACCCGCTCGACGGTCAGGCCAGCCGCGCCGGCCTTGGCCCGTACCCGCGCGTTGGAGCCCGCGGCCGAGCCGGCCTTGCCGTTGGTCGAGCCGGCCTTGCCGTTGGCCTTCGCCGCGCCGTTGGCCGAGCCTGCCGCACCGTTGGCCTTGGCCGTGCCGCCGCTACCGCTACCGCCTGTCTTCGCGGTCACACCTTCCCCCGCCATCTGATCGCCCCCTCAGGCTCTCGCGCAGCGTCGTGCCACGCGGTCGTTTCCGTCTTGCCGTTCAGCTTTCTTTCTCGGCCGTACCCGCCCCGCCGGGACCGGCGGTCGGCCGTACGCCTTGCTGTTCCGGGTTTGCCGCGGGGCCGGTCAGCCGGGCCCGGGCCCGGCCCCGGCCGCCACCGGGGTCGTCTCGGCCTCCCGTGCCCCGGCCGCGGCCCGTAGCGTCTCGATCTCGCGTTCGAAGTCGTCCAGCGAATCGAAGGACCGGTAGACGCTGGCGAACCGCAGGTACGCCACCTCGTCCAGCTCGCGCAGCGGCCCGAGGATCGCCAGCCCGACGTCGTGGCTGGGAATCTCGGCCGCGCCCTTGGCCCGGACGGTCTCCTCGACCTTCTGGGCCAGCAGGGCGATCGCGTCGTCGTCCACCGGTCGGCCCTGGCAGGCCTTGCGCACCCCGCCCATGATCTTGGACCGGCTGAACGGCTCGGTGACGCCGCTGCGTTTCACCACGGCGAGCACCGCCTCCTCGACGGTGGTGAACCGTTTGCCGCACTCCGGGCAGGACCGGCGGCGGCGGATGAGCTGGCCGTCGTCGGCTTCCCGCGAGTCGACCACGCGCGAGTCGGCGTGCCGGCAGTACGGGCAGCGCATGCCGATGTCCCTTCCGTCGAGCCGCGAGGTCGAAAATGGGCGCGCAGTGGTCACCGCAGGTTGTCGCGGGTACGCGGGGCCGGCCTGCTGGAGACATTGCTCTCAGTCAGGAGACCCAACCTGTGGACAACTTACGCCCTTGTAACTACTAGATGTTGGGGTCGACGGTAGGCCGCAACCGGGGTCCGGTCAAGTTGACCGGCGCCCTTCGGCGCGTCGTCACTCTGCCAACACCGATCCCTGCCCGAGGGTTACCGCCCATGCCGCCACCGAAATCTGATCGAACGTGTGTACGATAATTTTCTACCACAGATTCCGTCACGACCGACGCCGCGACGGCGCACCGGAACGACACACACCGACATGACACGGCATGCGCCGACACGACACGCGCCGACATCTCGTACAGATGTTTGAACCTGACCGGATCTCTGGTTACCGTCTTGGTCGACACCATTGGTGCCGATCAGGACGCGATCTGACGGCCGGGGAGAGGACGGATGTGTCGAGCGACGACAGGGCGGGCCCGCCTCAGCAGAGTAGCGGCAGCGGCGGCGCGACGACGGTCAACGCCGGTGCGTCGATACGTGGACGGCGGGGCAGCCGCTCCGGCGAGTCCCGGTTGCGCGCCGTGACACCGGTGGTGAGCGCCTTCCCCGAGCCGGTCAACGGTGAGTTGACCGCCCGGCAGCGCCGGATCCTGGAATTCATCCGCAGCTGGGTGGACCGGCACGGCTACCCGCCGAGCGTGCGGGAGATCGGCGAGGCGGTCGGCCTGGTCTCCCCCTCCAGCGTCGCCTACCAGCTCAAGGAGCTGGAGCGCAAAGGCTTCCTCCGCCGGGATCCGAACCGCCCCCGGGCGGTCGACGTGCGTCCGCCGCACGACGCCGCCGACGACGAGGCCGAGCGGGCGCTGCGGCCGGCTCCGGCGTACGTGCCGATGCTGGGTCGGATCGCCGCCGGTGGGCCGATCCTGGCCGAGCAGGCGGTGGAGGACGTCTTCCCGCTGCCCCGCGAGCTGGTCGGCGAGGGTGAGGTGTTCATGCTGCAGGTCAAGGGCGATTCGATGATCGACGCGGCGATCTGCGACGGCGACTGGGTGGTGGTACGTCAGCAGCCGACCGCCGACTCCGGGGAGATCGTCGCCGCGATGATCGACGGCGAGGCAACGGTGAAGACCTACCGGCGGCGCGACGGGCACGTCTGGTTGATGCCGCACAATGCCGCGTTCGACCCGATCCCCGGTGACGAAGCCACCATCATGGGTCGGGTGGTAGCGGTGCTGCGTCGGGTCTGACCCGGCGCGCACCAGACCTCGGCGGGGCGCCAGCCGCACGGTGTCAGCCGCGCCATTCGTCCGGGTGTTCGGGGGCGGACCGGCCGTAAACGCCGGGTTCCCGCTCGCTGCGGCCGGCGGGTGGGCGCGGCCCGCTGCCGGCTCGTGGCTGGTCGTAGCGGTCGGCTGGGTAGCCGTCGCCCGGGTAGTCGCCGCCGAGGTCCCAGGATCCGCCCGGGTCGCGTGCGTCCCCGCGCTCGCGTGATCGGCCGGAGTGCCCGGTCCCGCCGTAGACGCCGCCCGCGCCGGGCCGAGCCGGGGGCGCCGGTTTCGCTGCCCCGTACACCGCTCCGGAATCGACCCCGCCGGCCGGGCGGTAGCCGCCAGTGTCCGGCGGCGGTGCTGCGGCCCCGTAGACGCCGGCCCGGCCACCGGTGGCGGGCTTGGCTGCGCCGTACGTGCCGCCGTCGGCGGCGGGCGGTCTTGCCGCCGCCGCGCCGTAGACGCCGCCACCCGGCGCGGCCGGGGCGGTGGACCCGGCGGCGGGTTTCGCCGCGCCGTAGACGCCGCCGGCTTTGCGGCCGGCCGGGGCCGGTCCGCCACCGGGCAGGGCGCCGCTGCCCAGTGCCCCGCTGGCGTAGGCACCGCTGCCCAGCGAGTCGCTGGCGTAGGCCGCCGCGCCGTCCCGGTCCCCCGGGTCGCGGTCGGACCGGTCCGGGTCGCGGCCGACGCGGCCCACGCCGCGTGCGCCGACCACCGCCGACCGGGCCGCCCGCGCCGACCGCCGGGCCCGGACGATGCCGAAGATGCCGAGCCCGACCAGCAGCGCGCCGAGCACACCGACCGCCGCGATCAGCAGGTTGATCTCCTGCAGGCTGATCCGGTTGAGCCAGGACGGTCCGTCCCGGTCGCTGCCGCCACCGGCATCGTCGGCCTCCGCCGCGACCTCGGTGCTCGGGGTGTATCGCAGGATCTCCACCGGGGTCCCCTCGTCGAGGGCGGCGACGTCGGAGACGGTGAGGAAGGTGGTGCCGTCCGGGGAGTAGGCGATCGACTCGCCGAACGGGTCGGTGAGCGGGGTGGCCCGGGGGCGTTCGGTGGTGAGCGTCTTGACGATGTCGCCGTCGGCCGGCAGGTCCCACTCGAAGGCGTCGGCATAGGTGCGGACGGCGACCCGGCTACCGTCCGGGGAGCGGGCCGCGCCGGTGACGGTGAGCCGGCCGGCGGCGGCGAACAGGTTCGGGGTGCTGGTGGTGGGCAGTTCGAGTTCGCCGACCCGCTCCATCGGCACCGGGTCGTCGTTGTCGCTGCGAAGTTGTTCGACCGGGCGGTACAGGCCGGACGGGCCGGTCTCCTTGGTGATGATCAGCGGGGTGCCGTCGTTGGCGATCAGCAGCGCCTCGGCGTCGTGCGGGCCGTCCGGGTAGCTCACCCGGTGGATGACCGGTTGGGCGGAGCCGTCAACCGGCAGGGACCACAGCGCGATTCGTTCGCGACGCTCGTCGGCGGTCGGGTTGTCCCCGACATCGGCGATCCAGAGCGTCTGCCCGTCCGGGGAGATCGCCAGGTCCTCCGGGTCCAGTGGTGGTGTCGGGTACTGGACAGCGTTGGCGACGTCGCAGGACGAGTCGAGGAAGAACACCCGCTCGTTACTGTCGATCTCGGTGCTGTCGTTGACCACGACGTAGCCGTCGGCGGTGGCGACAAGACCGGAGACCTCCCGCAGCCGCTCGTCGGTGATCTCGCAGACCGGCTCGCCCGGTGTCACCTGCTGGGCAGCGGGCGGGGGCGGGTCCTGGGCGGGCAGGGCCATGGCCGGGCCGGCCGAAGTCAGGAGGTGGATCGTGAGTAGTCCGACGGCGATCGTGGCCGGGGTCAGGAGCCGACGCATCCGACGAGTGTCGCACGCCGGCCTCAGTCCGACTGTTACACCGTGATCAATCACGTGAAGTCTTCGGTGGATCACTGAGTTTGCGGGAAGAATGTCACTCGCCCGGAGTCAGGAACGGTTGGAGTTCGGCGGCGAGTGCCTCGTCGACGCGCGCCTGCAGCAGCGTACCGGCGGCGGTGTGCCGGGTACCGAGGACCTCACCCCGGTGGTGCACCCGGGACACCAGGTCACCCCGGTGGTACGGCAGCATCACGCTGACCTGGATGGCCGGTCGCGGCAGGCGCTGCTCGATCGCGGCGCGCAGATCCTCGATGCCCCGGGCCTGCCGGGCGGAGACGAAGACCGCGTCGGGCCAGAGCCGTTTGAGCCGCAGCAACTCCTCCTCGCTGGCGGCGTCGATCTTGTTGACGACCAGCAACTCGGGGCGGCGGTCGGCGCCGACCTCGGCGAGCACCTCGCGGACCGCGCGAACCTGTTCCTCGGGGTCAGGATGGGCACCGTCGACCACGTGCACCACCAGGTCGGCCTCGGCGACCTCCTCCAGGGTGGAGCGGAACGCCTCGACGATCTGGTGCGGCAGGTGCCGAACGAAGCCGACGGTGTCCGACAGGGTGTAGACCCGGCCGTCGGCGGCGTGCGCCCGGCGGGTGGTCGGGTCGAGAGTGGCGAACAGCGCGTCCTCGACCAGCACCCCGGCACCGGTGATCCGGTTCAGCAGGCTGGACTTGCCGGCGTTGGTGTAGCCGGCGATCGCCACCGCCGGCACCGCGTTGCGGGTGCGCCGGGCGCGTTTGGTCTCGCGTACCGTCCGCATGCCTTTGATCTCCCGCCGCAGGCGGGCGATCCGGGTACGGATCCGGCGCCGGTCGGTTTCCAGTTTGGTCTCACCGGGGCCGCGCAGACCGACGCCGCCGCCGGCACCGCCGCCACGGCCACTGCCGCCGGTCTGCCGGGACAGCGTCTCGCCCCAGCCGCGCAGCCGGGGCAGCAGGTACTCCAGCTGGGCCAGCTCGACCTGGGCCTTGCCCTCTTTGCTCTTGGCGTGCTGGGCGAAGATGTCCAGGATCAGCGCGGTCCGGTCGATGACCTTGACCTTGACTCTCTGCTCCAGGTTGCGCAGCTGCGACGGGGAGAGCTCGCCGTCACAGATCACCGTGTCCGCGCCGGAAGCGAGCACCACGTCGCCGAGTTCGCCGACCTTGCCCCGGCCGACGTAGGTGGCCGGGTCGGGCCGGTCGCGGCGCTGGATCAGGCCCTCCAGCACCTGGGACCCGGCGGTCTCGGCGAGCGCGGCGAGCTCGGTGAGCGAGTTCTCCGCGTCGGTCACCGTCCCGCTCTCCCACACTCCCACCAGCACCACGCGCTCCAGCCGCAGCTGGCGGTACTCGACCTCGGTGATGTCGGCGAGTTCGGTGGAGAGCCCGGCGACGCGGCGCAGCGCGTGCCGGTCGGCCAGCTCCAGGTCGCCGACGGTGGTGTCGTCGTCCGTCGGCTCGATCGGACCGTCCGGGCCGGTTTGACCGTTGGGGCCGGTTTGACCGTTGGGACCGGTTTCACCGTCCGGGTCGGCGGCGGTCGACAGGTGGAACGGCGGGTGAACCGTCTCCTCGGCACGATATGTACGCAAAAGCTGCCTCCTCAGGATTCGATCGTGACACGCCGACGGCCGCGCCGCACCTACATATCAGGACGCGGGCTGCCCGCACGGCCGGTACCTGGTCGGGTCGCGGCCGCGCGCCGGTCCGTTCGCAGCCGACGCCGGGCCGGGTGACCGTGCCGCGACCTGCGGCTGAACGGCTACGGCACGCCGTACGCGGGGCGGAGCGGGCACGGTGCGGATCACGCGCAAGAATGGTGCAGCGGCCCGGTCCGGCCGCCCCCACCAACGACGGAGGGATCCCGTGGCGACCACCCGCCTGCCCAGTGCCGGCTTCTCCATCACCATCCGGATCAGCATTCCCGCCGACGCGTCCGCGATCGGCCGGTTGACCACCTGCGTCGGCGATGCTGGTGCCATCGTCACCGCTCTCGACGTGGTCGACTCCGACCCGGTCAGCGTGGTGGTCGACCTGACCTGCGACACGGCCGACGCGGCGCACGCCGACGACGTGGTCAAGGAGCTCGAGGCGCTCGACGGCGTCGAGGTCCGCAAGGTGTCTGACCGGACGTTCCTGCTGCATCTGGGCGGCAAGATCGAGGTGGCCCCTAAGGTGTCGCTACGGAACCGGGACGAACTGTCCCGGGCGTACACGCCGGGGGTGGCGCGGGTATGTCTGGCGATCGCCGACAATCCGGCCGACGCGCGCCGGCTGACCATAAAGCGCAACACCGTGGCGGTGGTGACCGACGGTTCCGCAGTGCTCGGGCTGGGCAATCTCGGTCCGGCGGCCGCGCTGCCGGTGATGGAGGGCAAGGCGGCGCTGTTCAAGCGGTTCGGCGACGTCGACGCCTGGCCGGTGGTGCTGGACACCCAGGATCCGGACGAGATCGTCTCGATCGTACGGGCGATCGCCCCCGGCTACGGCGGGATCAACCTGGAGGACATCGCCGCGCCGCGCTGCTTCGAGATCGAGTCGAAGCTGCGGGAGCTGCTCGACATCCCGGTCTTCCACGACGACCAGCACGGCACGGCGATCTGCGTGCTGGCCGCGCTGACCAACGCGCTGCGGGTGGTCGGCAAGCAGCTCAGCGACGTACGGGTGGTGGTCTCCGGGGCAGGTGCGGCCGGCACCGCCATCATCAAGCTGCTGCTGCGCCAGGGCGTCGGCGACGTCATCGCCTACGACCGGCCGGGGGCGCTGCACCAGGGACTGAGCGGGTTGAACCCCACCTGGCAGTGGCTGGCCGAGCACACCAACTCGACCGGGTACGCCGGGGATCTGCCCGGCGCGCTCCGCGGCGCGGACGTGTTCATCGGGGTGAGCGCGCCGAACCTGCTGACCGGCGACGACATCGCCGCCATGGCACCGGATTCGATCGTGTTCGCGTTGGCGAACCCGGACCCCGAGGTGGACCCGCGCGAGGCCCGCCGGCACGCGGCGGTGGTCGCGACGGGGCGTTCCGACCAGCCGAACCAGATCAACAACGTACTGGCGTTTCCGGGCGTGTTCCGTGGCATGCTCGACGCCCACGCGGAGTCGTTCACCGACGATATGGCGTTGGCGGCGGCGCGGGCCATCGCCGATGTGGTGGGCGAGGATCGGATCAACCCGACGGTGATCGTACCGAGCGTGTTCGATCCCCGGGTGGCACCGGCGGTGGCCGCTGCGGTCCGAGCCGCGGCGCAGGCCTCGGACGCGGCCGCGCAGCCGGCCGTCGTCGCGCAGCCGGCCGTGGCCGAACAGCCGGCCGTGGCCGAACAGCCGGCCGTGGCCGAACAGCCGGCCGTGGCCACCGCCCCGGCCGGCGTGACCACCATCCAGCAACGGTCAGCGGCAGCCGACAACTGACCCTGGGCGGCTGGCGGTACCCGGACCGGGTTCTGGCGCGGTATCCGGACCGGGTTCTGGCGCGGTATCCGGACCGGGTTGGCACCAGCCGCGCCGCTCAGCGCCGCGGAGCGCGCAACGCGGCGTGCGCCGACCGGACCAGGTCGGGGTCGGCGCCGTCGAGCCAGCACACCCGGGCGTCGCGGCGGAACCAGGAACGTTGCCGGCGGACGAACCGGCGGGTCGCCCTTACTGTTTCCGCTCGGGCCTGTTCGTCGTCGTACTCGCCGTCGAGCATCCGCAGCACCTGCTGGTAGCCGAGCGCCCGACTGGCCGTACGGCCGTCCCGCAGGCCCTGCCCGAGCAGCGCGCGGACCTCGTCCACCAGGCCCTGCTCCCACATCCGGTCCACCCGGCGGGCGATCCGCTCGTCGAGTGGCCCGGTGGGCAGATCGATTCCGAGTTGTACGGCGTCGTAGTACGGCACCGGTTCCGGCAGCGCGGCGGTGAACGGCCGCCCGGTCAGCTCGATCACCTCCAGCGCCCGGACGATCCGCCGCCCGTTGCCGGGCAGGATCGCGGCGGCGGCCGCCGGGTCGGCGGCGGCCAGCCGGGCGTGCAGCGGACCCGGGCCGGTCTCGGCGAGCTCGGCTTCGAGCCGGTCGCGCAGCGCCGGGTCGGTGCCGGGGAAATCGAACTTCTCCAGCACCGCCCGCACGTACAGGCCGGAGCCGCCGACCAGCAGCGGCAGCCGTCCCCGGCGCAGGATGTCGTCGATGGCGGCGCGGGCCAGCCGCTGGTATTCGGCGACGCTGGCCGGCGCGGTGACCGGCCAGATGTCGAGCAGGTGGTGCGGTACGCCGGCCCGTTCGTCGACGGTGAGCTTGGCGGTGCCGATGTCCAGGCCCTGGTACAGCTGCATCGAGTCGGCGTTGACCACCTCGGCACCGAGTTGCTCGGCGAGGGTGATGCTCAGCGCGGACTTGCCGGCCGCGGTCGGGCCGATCACCGCCACCACCCGGTCCGGGCGGATGGTCGGTGGTCGGCGCAGCCCGGTACCGCGCCCGTTGGTCAGTTCCGGTCCCACGAGGCGACAAAGTACGCGACGCCGTACGGTGCGGCGTAGTAGGTGAGCCGGCCGGTCCAGTCGATCACATCGCCGGCCGCCGCACCGCCGTTCGTAGCGCCGGGGGTTTCGGTGCCGTCCGCAACAGTGCCGTCCGCAACGGTGCCGTCCGCAACGGTGCCGGCAGCCACCTGCCAGGCGGCCCGGCCGGCGACCCGCAGCGCACCGGCCAGGGCCGGGTCGAGACGGGCGAGGGTCCGGTGGTCGGCTGCGGCCAGGGCGGCGGCCACCTCGTCGTCGAAGGGTTCCGCCCGGTCGTCCTGGTAGCCGGGTGAGGAGAGACCCCGGCAGGCGGAGCCGTCCCCCATCACCAGGGCCGCCCACGGCCGGACGGCGGTCCGGGGTCCCGCTGCGGCGGACCCGGCGAGCAGCCGCCCGCGCCGTAGGCACTGTTCGGGTGGCGTACCGGCGGGGAGCGCGACCATCTCGACCGCTGTACGGGCGGGGTCGACGCCGGCGCGGGTGAGCAACCACGCCGCGACGGTCAGGCTCAGCGGCAGGCGGCGGCCGGCACCGGTCGACGCGGTGCCGGGGGCCGGTGTGGCGTCAGGTGCGGCACCGGGCGGCGCCGCGCCCAAGGGTACGTCGACCGCCACCCCCCAGGGCCGGAAGCTGGCGGACAACGGTGGCCGCCAGACCCGCTCCATCGGATCGGGATCGGAGGACGGATCGTCGGTGCCGATGACCACGATTCGCTCGGCGGGGCAGTCGACCAGTGACCGGACGGCGTCGGTGGCGGCGCGCCGCAGCTCGTCGAGCTCGGCGGCGGCCCCGCCGGCCAGTTCGGGAACGATCACCGGCGGGTGTGGGCAGAAGGCGACGCGCAGCGGGGGCACGGCTTCCACGGTAACCCGTAGCCCTGTTGCACCGCGCAGTCGACCAATCACCTTCAGTGTCGAAATTTGGCCCCTTTGGCACCGACTCGTGGGCCAACCACCGACAAGGACACCGTATGGTCACGGTCGGCGACAGGCGCTCGACGCCGGCAGGGTTGGACCTGTGACAATGCGCGGGGGAAACTTACCCGCAACCTAACTGCGCCGTGGCGGCGTCCATCGGGACATCTCGATCCTGCGACGCCGGGAGAACGAGGATGGGCACATGAGCGACTGGACTTCCTTCGGACGGGTTGATGCGGACGGCACGGTCTACGTCAAGACTGCCGAAGGGGAGCGCGCGGTCGGGTCCTGGCAGGCTGGAGCGCCGGAGGAAGGCCTGGCACACTTCGCCCGCCGGTTCGCCGACCTGGTCACCGAGGTCGATTTGACGGAGGCCCGGTTGCAGTCCGGCGCCGCCGACGCGACGCATTCGCTCAGCACGATCCGACGACTGCGCGGGTCACTGGCCGAGGCCCATGTGGTCGGCGATCTCGATTCGCTGGCCGACCGGCTGGACAAGCTGGCGACCCTCGCCGAGGAGAAGGCGGCGCAGGCCAGAGCGGCCCGCGACGCTGCCCGCGCCGCCGCGCTGGCCCGCAAGACCGAGCTGGTGGTCGAGGCCGAGCAGCTCGCGGCCGAGTCCACCGGGTGGAAGAGCACCGGCGACCGGTTCCGGGAGATTCTCGACGAGTGGAAGACGATCCGCGGCGTCGACAAGAAGACCGACGGGGAGCTGTGGAAGCGGTTCGCCGCCGCCCGGGACGGGTTCACCCGTCGGCGGGGCGCGCACTTCGCCACCCTCGACGCGCAGCGCAAGCAGGCCCAGTCGGCGAAGAACGAGCTGGTCGCCGAGGCCGAGACGCTGGCCGAGTCGACCGACTGGGCCAGCACCGCGAGCCGGCTCAAGGAGCTGATGGCCGAGTGGAAGGCCGCCCCACGCGCCTCGAAGGAGGCGGAGCAGAAGCTGTGGGAACGGTTCCGCTCGGCGCAGGACACCTTCTTCACCCGCCGCAGCGAGGTCTTCTCGGCCCGCGACGCCGAGCAGCGCGCCAACCTGGAGCGCAAGCAGGCGCTGCTGACCGAGCTGGAGGCGGTCGACATCGACGCGGATCCGCGTACCGCGCAGGCGAAGCTGCGCGAGGTGCAGGGCCAGTGGCACGACATCGGCCGGGTGCCACGCGAGGCGGCGTCGGGGCTGGACCGTCGACTGCGGGCGGTCGAGGACCGGGTACGCGAGACGATGGACTCGGCTTGGCGGCGTACCGAGCCGTCGGCGAATCCTCTGTTGACCCAGATGCGCGAGCAGGTCGCCGAGGCCGAGCAGCGGCTGGAGCGGGCCAGGGCGGCCGGTGACGCCAAGCGGATCCGCGAGGCAGAGAAGGCGCTTGCCGGCAAGCGGCAGTTCCTGGAGCTGGCGGAGAAGGCGGGGTAGCCGGCTGGTGCCGGAGCGGCGGACGGCCGCCGCTCCGGCACCGGACTCGGGTGACCGGGCCGCTGCGTGACGCGCAGCGGCCCGCAGTCGTCCGCGACCCATTGTCATCGAAGCGCTTCTATGATTTCCTGGCGGGACGGGGAACCGCTTCCCCGTCCCTTGTCGGAAGCGGGCCCCGTCACGTCAACCGGCGGGACCGCGTCGCCCGGTACGACGCACACCCGAGCCGCTCCGGGCACGGCTCGGCTACCGGCGTACGCGCCTGCTCTGTCGCTAGGAGTCCACAGTGCCCGCAACCCGACGCAGACTGACCCTGGTCACTGCCGCAGTCACCACGATCGCGCTGACCGGCGCGGCAACCGCCATCGCCACCGCGGCGCACGCCGCCACCGGCTGCCGGGTCGACTACACCGTCGGCGCCCAGTGGCCTGGTGGTTTCACCGGCAACATCACCATCACCAACCTCGGCGACCCGCTGTCCGGCTGGACCCTGCGCTGGAGCTTCACCGCAGGCCAGCAGGTGGTCCAGGGGTGGAACGCCGAACTGTCGCAGAGCGGCAGCACGGTGACCGCCGGCGACGCCGGCTGGAACGGCAACCTCGGCACCAACGCGAGCACGTCGATCGGCTTCAACGGATCGTGGAACAACTCGGCGAACCCGGCACCCGTCGACTTCACCCTCAACGGCGCGGCCTGCACCGGCGGCACCAATCCTGACCCGACCACGCCACCGCCGAACCCGACCACGCCGCCACCGGACCCGACCACGCCACCGCCGGACCCGACCACGCCACCGCCGGGTCCGACCCCGACCGGCATCGTCGGCTGGGCCACCCACAACGGCGGCACCACCGGCGGCGGCAACGCCGGCACCACCACCGTCACCACCGCAGCCGCCCTCGAATCCGCCGTCAGCTCCTCCAGCCCCGCCGTCATCCGCGTCTCCGGCACCATCAACTGCTCCGGCATGCTCCGCGTCCGCTCCAACAAGACCATCCTCGGCGCCGGCAACTCCGCCACCATCTCCGGCTGCGGCCTCAACATCAACGGCGACCGCAACGTCATCATCCGCAACATCAACTTCCGCAACTGGAACGACGACGCCATCAACGTCCAGGAATCCGCCACCAACATCTGGATCGACCACAACAACTTCACCAACGGCTACGACGGCGCCGTCGACATCAAACGCGGCTCCGACTACATCACCGTCTCCTGGAACCGCGTCTTCGGCCACGACAAGTCCATGCTCCTCGGCCACTCCGACAGCAACGCCGGCCAGGACGTCGGCCACCTCCGCGTCACCTACCACCACAACTGGTTCGACGGCTCCAACCAACGCCACCCCCGCGTCCGGTTCGGCAACCCCGTCCACGTCTTCAACAACTACTACGACGGCGTCACCGGCTACGGCGTCGCCTCCACCGTGAACGCCGGTGTCCTCGTCGAAGGCAACTACTTCGAAAACACCGACGACCCCTACCACCTCGGCGAAGGCTCCTCCGGACCCGGCAGCCTCGTCGCCCGCAACAACCACTTCGTCAACTCCGGCAACGGACAGACCGGCGGCAGCGTCGCCGCCATCCCCTACGGCTACACACTGACCACACCCAGCCAGGTCAAATCCGTCGTCACCAACGGCGCCGGCACCGGCAAGATCGGTCTGTAGGTCGAATTGGGGCCGGCCGCCGGCCGTCGCGCGGCGGTCGGCCCGAGCCGCGTGAGGCAGGCCGGCCGGCGGGACGGATCAGGATCAGCGGTCGCAGGTCGAGGCGGTCAGCGGTGCCGGTGGCGGCGCGCCCACCGTCGGCAGACCGAGCAGCACCCCGGCGGTACGCGGCGTCTGCCCCGCCTCGTACGCGTCACCGGCCCGGGTCCGGCGGTGGGCGACCGGCTCGCCGTCGGCGTTGAGGTGGTGTGGTGCCGCGTAGCTGACGACCACCTCGACGAGGTCGCCGGGGCGGACGCGCCCGGCGAGCCGGCCGGCGTCGAAGTGCACCAGCCGGCCGTCCCGGGCCCGGCCGGACAGCCGCCCGGTCCGCCCGTCCTTACGGCCCTCGCCGACCGCGACCAGCACCTCGACGGTCTGGCCGAGCAGCCGACGGTTCTCCGCCCAGGTGATCTCCTCCAGGCAGGCGATCAGCCGGTCGTAGCGCTCCTGCACCACCGGTTTCGGCAGCTGGCCGGGCATGTCGGCGGCCGGCGTGCCGGGGCGTTTCGAGTACTGGAAGGTGAACGCCGAGGAGAACCGGGCGGCCCGTACCACGTCGAGGGTGCGTTCGAAGTCGGCGTCGGTCTCACCGGGGAAGCCGACGATGATGTCGGTGGTGATCGCCGCGTCGGGCATCGCCGCCCGTACCTTGTCGATGATGCCGAGGTAGCGGTCGGCGCGGTAGGAGCGGCGCATCGCCCGCAGCACGGCGTCCGAACCGGACTGCAGCGGCATGTGCAGCGAGTGGCAGACGTTGTCGGTCTCGGCCATCGCGGCGATCACGTCGTCGGTGAAGTCCTTCGGGTGCGGGCTGGTGAACCGGACCCGTTCCAGCCCGTCGATCCCGCCGCAGGCGCGCAGCAGTTTGCCGAACGCGAACCGGTCGCCGAACTCGACGCCGTAGGAGTTGACGTTCTGGCCGAGCAGGGTCACCTCCAGCACACCCTCGTCGACCAGGGCCCGCACCTCGGCGAGGACGTCGCCGGGCCGCCGGTCCTTCTCCCGGCCGCGCAGCGACGGCACGATGCAGAAGGTGCAGGTGTTGTTGCAGCCAACGGAGATCGACACCCAGCCGGCGTAGGTCGACTCCCGTCGGGTCGGCAGGGTGGAGGGGAAGACCTCCAGCGATTCGAGGATCTCGACCTCGGCGGCGGAGTTGTGCCGGGCCCGGTCCAGCAGGGTCGGCAGCGCGCCGATGTTGTGCGTGCCGAAGACGACGTCGACCCATGGTGCCCGGCGGACGATCTCGCCCCGGTCCTTCTGCGCGAGGCAGCCGCCGACCGCGATCTGCATCTGCGGCCGCTTCTCCTTGACCGGTCGCAGATGACCGAGGTTGCCGTACAGCCGGTTGTCGGCGTTCTCCCGCACCGCGCAGGTGTTGAAGACGACGACGTCCGGATCGTCGGACTCCCCCGCCCGGACGTAGCCGGCCGATTCCAGCAGGCCGGAGATCCGTTCGGAGTCGTGCACGTTCATCTGGCAGCCGTAGGTGCGCACCTGATAGGTACGCGGGTGGCGGGCGTCTGCTGCGCTGGTAGTCATGACAACAGACAGCGTAGCCGGCCGCCCGCCGCCGGGATCACGCGGCGAGTGTCGGGGCCACCGAGTCGGGCCCCCACCGCGAGCCGCCGCAGAACAGCCCGGCGCGGCAGCCGGGGTCGGTCAGGCTGCACAGCCGCAGGTTGGTGCAGCGGTCCCCGACGCTGGTCGGTTCGATGTCCAGGTGCACCGGGCGGACCGTGCCGTCCGGGGACACCAGCAGGTGGCGGGTCGCGTCCAGCGTGTCGTCGGCGAGTACGCAGCGACGTCCGGTCCGGCGGGCGAACGCGGCGAGCACCCGGTGCTCGGGCGGGTCGACCGGCGCGGCATAGCAGTCGATGTTCACCGGGAAGTCCCCGGTCCCGTGCCAGACGTCGCAGAGCACCACGCCGTCCGGGAACCGCTCCGCGGGTACACCACCGAGCGTTACCACCGGACGGCCGATGATGGCCGCGAGGGTGGCTCGGATCTGGCCCGGGGCGAGCGGTCCGTCGACGGACCAGTTCCACAGTGTGGTGCAGAACGGTGCAATCGCCATACGATCATGTTGCCCGGACAGCCGACAGCACGTGGGGTGTGTTACCGCTCCGTGACCATTCGAGTTGCCTTCCGACACATCGCCCCGCCTAAAGTGGCGGGACGGACGTGAGGTGACCTCGACCGATCGTCACGACAAGGTCGGTGCATGGACAGGGACGGTGCATGACAGTGACAGCCAGTGAGCCGCTGATCGTGCTCAGCGGGGTCAACAAGTGGTTCGGTCCGCTGCACGTACTCGACGACGTCGACCTCTCGGTCGACCGTGGTGAAGTGGTGGTGGTGATCGGGCCGTCCGGCTCCGGCAAGTCCACACTGTGCCGCGCGATCAACCGCCTTGAGCCGATCAGCTCCGGGACCATCCTGTTCGACGGCCAGCCGCTGCCGGCGGAGGGCCGGGCCCTGGCCCGGCTGCGCAGCGAGGTCGGCATGGTGTTCCAGTCGTTCAACCTGTTCGCGCACCGGACGATCCTGGACAACGTGACGCTCGGCCCGGTGAAGGTACGCCGGGAGAAGGCGTCGGTGGTCCGGGAACGGGCGCTGCAGCTGCTCGACCGGGTCGGCATCGCCAACCAGGCGGACAAGTTCCCCGCCCAGCTCTCCGGCGGGCAGCAGCAGCGGGCCGCGATCGCCCGGGCGTTGGCGATGCAGCCCAAGGCGATGCTGTTCGACGAGCCGACCAGCGCACTCGACCCGGAAATGGTCGGCGAGGTGCTGGACGTGATGACCTCGCTGGCCGCCGAGGGGATGACGATGGTCGTCGTCACCCACGAGATGGGCTTCGCCCGGCACGCCGCGAACCGGGTCATCTTCATGGCCGACGGGCAGCTGGTCGAGGACGCCCCGCCGACCGAGTTCTTCACCAACCCGCGCAGCGACCGGGCGAAGGACTTCCTGTCGAAGATCCTCACCCACTGATCATCCCGACCCACTGAACATCCCGCTCGGAGACGAGTTTCATCCACCGTGGAGCCGGCCACGACCCGGCGGGCTTCCCATCCTAAAGGAGAACACTGAGCAATGCGTATCTCACGCATGGCGGCGGTAGCCGCATCGGCCGCGTTGGCGGTGTCCATGGCGGCCTGTGGCGACAGCGGCGGGGACGGCTCCGGCAGCGAGAACCCCGACGTGGCGACGCCGAGCTTCGAGGCCGGCACCACGATGGCCGAGTTGAGCGAGGCCGGCACGATGACCGTCGGCACCAAGTTCGACCAGCCCGGCTTCGGTAAGCTGGGCCTCGACGGTGAGCCGGCCGGCTTCGACGTCGAGATCGCCAAGCTGATCGCGGCCGAGTTGGGCATCGCCGCCGACGACATCGAGTACGTCGAGGCGCCGTCCGCGGTCCGTGAGGAGCTGTTGGAGCAGGACCGGGTGGACATCGTGGTGGCCACCTACACGATCAACCCCGCCCGCAAGGAGCGGATCGACTTCGCCGGCCCGTACTACGTCGCCGGCCAGCACATCATGGTCCGCGCCGACGACGACTCGATCACCGGGCCGGAGTCGTTCGAGGCCGGGGACAAGAAGATCTGCTCGGTGCAGGGTTCGACGCCGGCGGAGAACATCCAGGAGTACCTGGCCGACGCCGGCGAGCAGCTGGTGCTCTTCGACATCTACGAGAAGTGCGTGGACGCGCTGCGTGGCGGTCAGGTCGACGCGGTCACCACGGACAACGTGATCCTGCTCGGCTTCATCGCCGACAACGAGGGCGAGTTCAAGCTGGCCGGTGAGCAGTTCACCGAGGAGCCGTACGGCATCGGGGTGAAGAAGGGCGACGACGCGTTCCGCGACTTCATCAACGACACCCTGGAGAAGATCTACGAGGACGGCTCGTACGCCGCGGCTTGGGAGTCCACCGCGGGCGAGTTCGACGACAACACCCCGACCGGTCCGGCGGTCGACCGCTACTGACCGTCGACGGTCGCACCTGATCGATCCCGGCCGGCCCGGCGCAGTCAGCTCCGGGCCGGCCGGTCGCCCAGGCGGACGGTTCGCAGAAGGGTCTTTCGTGTGAGAGTGCTCGTCGACCACTTCGACGTGTTCGTCGGAGGTTTCTGGCTCACCCTGCAGCTGTGCGTGCTGTCCGCGACCGGCGCCCTGCTGATCGGCACGTTGGTCGCGATCCTACGGATCTCGCCGGTGCCGCCGCTGCGCTGGCTCGGCGGGGCGTACGTGACGGTGCTGCGCA
>Ga0207773_100197_pt1 | contig 43803 bp, 50 predicted proteins | sample TtaePargueraPR_2_FD_187281 | JGI IMG/M metagenome (GOLD analysis project Ga0207773, IMG submission 187281) | Aerobic enrichment media microbial communities from Bioluminiscent Bay, La Parguera, Puerto Rico - Tt and M1 (3) (SPAdes) | ecosystem: Environmental > Aquatic > Marine > Unclassified ...
GAGCCGGTGCGCTATGGCGATTGGGAGATCAAGGGATTGACCAGCGACTTCTGATATCGCCAGGCCGGATCAGCCGGGGAAAAAGTCGGTGATGTTGTAGCCGGCCGCCGAGACGGCAAATGTGGTTGCAACCGTAATGATGGCGGCAATCAGCACATATTCGATGCGGGTGATCAGCGGCTGATTGCGAAAATGGGTAAGAACGCGACGCAGCATTAGGTCTCTTCCGGACGATGAAGACGGCCAAGATGCCGCAGACAAGATGAACGGAGCCTGAATGGCTCAGCTCCGCGCCTTTTCTAGGGCAGGAAGCAGCTCGGTTTCAATAGCCGCAGGCGTCAGCGGGCCGACATGCTTATAGACAATCACCCCTGCGGCATCGACCAGAAAGGTCTCCGGCACGCCGTAGACCCCCCAATCGATCGAGACCCGGCGGTCACGATCGGCGCCAATGGCGTCATAGGGGTTGCCCAGTTCGGCAAGGAAAGCGCGGGCGTTTTCCGGTGCGTCGGAATGGTTGATGCCAAACAGGCGCACACCGGTCTCTGCCTTGATCGCCTCGAGAAGGGGATGTTCGTCGCGACAGGGAATGCACCAAGAGGCGAAGACATTGACCAGGGTTACCTCCCCGGCCAGCGTCGCGGTGTCAAAGCCGGGGACATCCAGGCCTTCCACCGGGGCCAGGGCAAACTGGGGCACCGGCTTGTCGATCAGCACGGAGCGCACCAGCCTGGTGTCCCGATCGATCGAGAAAGCAAAGACCGAGACCAGCGCCGCCAGGAAGATCAGGGGCAGGGCAAACAGAACATAGCGCATCAGCCGCGTGTGTCCCCGAGCGCTGCGAGCCGAGCCCTGACGCGGCGGTTGGCGATCACGGTCCAGCCGATCAGCACGCCCAGGCCGATGAAGACGCCGGCATAGGCGGCAATGATGAATTCGGCATGCTCTCCCAGGGCGATCATGCAGCGCCTCCCCGTGCCGCGCGACGTTCGAGCGTGACCAGCCGCCGTCTGCGGATTTCAGTATGCATGGCAACCAGTTGCAGCGTCACAAAGAGCAGGGTGAAGGCAAAGAACATGATGAAAAGAGGGGTCAGCAGGGAGCCGGGCATGGTCGGGCCATCGGCACGGAAGACGCTGGCCGGCTGATGCAGCGTCGACCACCAGTCCACCGAGAACTTGATGATCGGCACATTGACGGCTCCCACCAGGGTGAAAACGGCGACGACGCGGGCCGCGCGCAATTGATCGTCGAAAGCCCGCCAGAGGGCGATGATGCCCAGATAGATGAACAGCAGGATCAGGGTCGAGGTCATGCGCCCGTCCCACTCCCAGAAGGTGCCCCAGGTGGGACGGCCCCACATGGAGCCGGTAAACAGCGCCATGGCGGTGAAGGCGGCACCTAGCGGCGCGGCGGCCTTCATCGATACATCCGCGAGCGGATGGCGCCACACCAGGGTGCCCAGGGCCGAAACGGCCATGGCTGCATAAACGAACTGGCTCAGCCAGGCGGTGGGCACATGCACATACATGATGCGCACCGTGTCCCCCATCTGGTAATCGGCAGGTGAATTGAAGAAGGCGAACCAGAGCCCGAGCGCAAATAGTGCAGCGGTGACGGCGGCGAGCGGCCAGACCAGTGGCCCGGTCCAGCTCAGAAACTGGCCTGGATGGGCCAGCCTGTTCCACCAGCTCATTTTTGGGGTGTCATCCATGCTCATGCGGGCGCTCTACTCTTCTCCCCAATCTATCGCAAGCGCGGCAGCAAAGGGAGTGAGGGCGAGGGCCATGAGACTGAGTGCCGCAAGGAACAGCATGGCGCTCGATGCCTGATCGGGGCCACCCAGCGGTGAGATGGCCCCGACACCGAAGATCAGCACCGGCACGCAAAGCGGCGCGATCAGGATTGGCGCCAGTAGTCCCCCACCCCGTATGGCCACGGTTACGGCCGCCCCGAACGCGCCAAAGGCGGCAAGAGCCGGGGTGCCCAGCAGAAGCGATATGACAGTTCGCCAGAAGGCCGCGCCGTCCATGGCCAGGATCATGGCCAGGAATGGTGAGGCCAGGATCAGCGGCAGGGCAGCGGTCAGCCAGTGCGCGATCACTTTTGCGGCAACGACACCAGCCATGGACATGTCGGCAAGCCGGTAGAGCGCCAGCGTGCCATCGTCGCGATCCGGCCTGAACAGGCGATCAAGTCCCAGCAGCATGGCCAGAAAGGCGGCAATCCAGACAATGCCGGGCGCAATGCGCCCCAGCAGGTCCCGGTCGGGGCCGACGGCAAAGGGAACAATGGCGCCCACGATGATGAAGAACAGAACCAGCGTCAGCACTTCACCACCGCCGGTCAGGGCGAGCCGCAATTCGCGCCGGATCACACCCAGAAAGCCGCTCATGGGCGCGTGCCCAGTTCGAGGGCGGCTGATCGGGGCAGGGCAATCTCGTCATGGGTGGCAATAACCGCCAGCCCGCCCGTGTCTAGATGCTCGACCAGCAGTTCGGTGAGGAGCGTACGGCCCTCGGCGTCGAGCGCGGCGCTGGGTTCGTCGAGCAGCCAGACGGCGCGGGGTGAGACCAGGAGACGAGCCAGCACCAGCCGTCGCTGCTGGCCGGCCGAAAGATAGCCGGCGTCCAAATGGGCGGCGGGGCCCAGGCCGGTCCGGTCGAGCGCAGCCTCAGGCGTCAGGCCGCCCGCGCCATTGATGGCGACCCAGAAATGCAGTGTCTCCAGGACACCGATCCGGGATCGCACCGCGTTCCGGTGCCCGCAATAGTGCAGAAATGGCCCGTCTTCCGGGTCGGCACCCGCGAACGCGATGGTTCCAGCCATGGGGCGCAGCAGGCCGGCCAGGGTGAGCAGCAGCGTTGACTTGCCCACACCATTGGCGCCGCGCAGCAGCAGTGCGTTGCCGGCAGCTATGTTCAAAGACAGATCGCGCGCCAGAACGCTCTCGCCACGGCCACAGGCAAGGCCCTGAGTGTGAAGATGTATCCCGTGCCGGGCTTGCCGCTGCATCATGGCCCCATCTCGTATTGGACGCGTGGTGGAACTGGCAAGGGTTCTGATGATTGACTATAAGGAAAAGAGATTAGAGCCATTCCAGAAAAGCGCGGACTTTTCCAGGCCCCATTCCAATGGATGCTCCGCGCCACAAGCAGCAAGAAGGGCGGAGCACCAGTGACCTCAATTGACAGCTTCAAATCCAAATCGACGCTGACGGTCGGCGGCAAGACCTACACCTATTATTCCATTCTCGAGGCCGAAAAGAACGGCCTTGAGGGTGTGTCCCGGCTGCCTGGATCCATGAAGGTGGTGCTGGAGAACCTGCTGCGCTTTGAAGACAATCGCACCGTCACAAAGGCCGATATCGAGGCGGTGGCCGCCTGGTTGGTATCGCGGACCAGCGAACATGAGATTTCCTATCGACCGGCACGCGTGCTGATGCAGGACTTTACCGGTGTTCCGGCGGTGGTGGACCTGGCCGCAATGCGCGATGCGACGGCCAAACTCGGCGCCGATCCGCAGAAGATCAATCCGCTGGTGCCGGTGGACCTGGTGATCGACCATTCGGTGATGGTGGACAGTTTTGGCACGCCGCTCAGCTTCAACCAGAATGTCGAGCTCGAATATGAGCGCAATGGCGAACGCTACGAATTCCTGCGCTGGGGCCAGTCGGCCTTTGACAATTTCCGCGTCGTACCGCCGGGCACCGGCATCTGCCACCAGGTGAACCTGGAATATCTGGCCCAGACCGTCTGGACGCGCGAGGAAAATGGCGAGGTCGTTGCCTATCCCGATACGCTGGTGGGCACCGATTCCCATACCACCATGGTCAATGGCCTGGCCGTGCTGGGTTGGGGCGTTGGGGGTATCGAGGCGGAGGCTGCCATGCTGGGCCAGCCGATCACCATGCTGATCCCCGAGGTCATCGGCTTCAAGCTGACCGGCAAGATCAATGAGGGCATTACAGCCACGGACCTGGTGCTGACCGTCACCGAGATGCTGCGCAAGAAGGGCGTGGTTGGCAAGTTCGTCGAGTTCTTCGGCCCGGGGCTGGACTATCTCAGCCTCGAGGACCAGGCCACCATCGCCAATATGGCGCCTGAATATGGCGCCACTTGCGGTTATTTCTCGGTCGATGCCGACACGCTCAAATATCTCTCCACCACCGGCCGCGATCCGGATCGCGTGGCGCTGGTGGAGGCCTATTCCAAGGCTCAGGGCATGTTCCGCACTGCCGAGACGCCCGATCCGGTGTTTACCGATACGCTTGAGCTGGACCTTTCGACAGTCGTGCCTTCGCTCTCCGGACCAAAGCGCCCGCAGGACCGTGTGGCGCTCAAGGATGCCGCGCCGGCCTTTGCCAGGGCCCTGCCGGAATTGGCCGGTGGCCGGGCAGAACGCACTGAAATGCCCAAGAGCCGCGGCGAGTCACGCTATGTGGATGAGGGCGCGACCGGGGTAGACGACATCCCGGAGGAGGCCGCCTTCCCCGTCAATGGCGCCGACTATCACCTCGAGGATGGTCATGTTGTGATTGCCGCCATCACCTCGTGCACCAATACCTCTAACCCCTCGGTGCTGGTGGCCGCGGGCCTGGTGGCCCGCAAGGCAAGGGCCCTCGGGCTCAATTCGCAACCCTGGGTCAAGACATCCCTGGCGCCCGGATCGCAAGTGGTGACCGACTATCTGACCGCTGCGGGTCTGCAGGAGGATCTGGACGCCATCGGCTTCAACCTTGTGGGCTATGGCTGCACCACCTGTATCGGCAATTCGGGGCCCCTGCCGCAGGCCATTTCCGATTGCATCAACGAGAACAAGCTGGTCGCCTGCTCGGTGCTGTCGGGCAATCGCAATTTTGAGGGCCGCGTGAACCCGGATGTGCGGGCCAACTATCTGGCCTCACCGCCATTGGTGGTGGCCTATGCGCTGGCCGGCTCGATGAACATCGACATCACCACCGAGCCGCTCGGCGTCGGCAAGGATGGCAAGCCGGTCTATCTGAAGGATGTCTGGCCCACCAATCACGAGGTCGCCGAGATCGTCCGGCAGCACGTCAATGCCGATATGTTCCGCTCGCGCTATTCGGATGTGTTCAAGGGCGACAAGCACTGGCAGTCCATCGCCGTTGAAGGCGGGGAAACCTATGGGTGGAATTCATCATCCACCTATGTACAGAACCCGCCTTATTTCGAAGACATGACGATGGAGCCCAAGCCGGTCACCGATGTGGTGTCAGCCCGCGTGCTGGCGCTGTTCCTCGACAGCATCACCACTGACCATATTTCCCCGGCCGGCTCGTTCAAGGCCAATACGCCTGCCGGGCAGTATCTGACCGAGCGGCAGGTGGCACCCAAGGATTTCAATTCCTACGGCTCGCGGCGCGGCAATCACGAAGTGATGATGCGCGGCACCTTCGCCAATATCCGCATCAAGAACCAGATGCTCGATGGGGTCGAGGGTGGTTTCACCAAGGGGCCGTCGGGCGAGCAGATGCCGATCTATGACGCGGCCATGGCTTATCAGAAGTTGGGCACGCCGCTGGTGATATTTGCCGGCAAGGAATATGGCACCGGCTCAAGCCGTGACTGGGCCGCCAAGGGGACCAATCTTCTGGGCGTCAAGGCCGTGATTGCGCAGAGCTTTGAGCGCATCCACCGCTCCAACCTAGTGGGCATGGGCGTCATCCCCCTGCAGTTCAAGGATGGCGAAAGCTGGCAGAGCCTCGGGCTGGATGGCTCGGAGACGGTCGACATTGTCGGGGTTGAAAGCATCGAGCCGCGGGCCATGGTCAATGTGAAGATCACCCGGACCAATGGCGAGGTGCTCAATGTCGAGACGCGCTGCCGCATCGATACGGCCAATGAGCTCGACTATTTCAAGAATGGCGGCATTCTGCATTACGTGCTGCGGAGCCTGGTTGCCGCGTAAGCGCCGCTTGCATCGAGTGGCTTGCAATGGCGGCCTGGGGGCCGCCATTGTCGTTCTCGGGAGCATCTTGCTTTCATCCGCCTTCTGCCGAGGCCTCAATGACCGACATCTGGACAGGCCAGACCATTGTGACCACCGAGCGACTGGTCCTGCGGGCGTTCAGGCGCGATGACCTGCCGCACTACGAGGCGCTGGGGCGCGATCCGGTCGTGATGCGCTATCTGGGCGGGTTGTGGAGCCAGGAAAAGACCCGGCAGGCCGCCAGGACGGCCAACAAGTCGCTGCTTGAGAGGGGGTACGGCTTTCTTGCGGTCGAGCGTCGAAGTGATGGTGCATTTCTCGGCGTTGCCGGTCTCTCGGTGGAACAATGGTATCCCGGTGACCTGCAGGTGGGCTGGCGGCTGTTCCAGCAATATTGGGGGCAGGGCTATGCCAGTGAAGCTGGCCTGGCCTGGTTGGACCTGGCCTTCATGCACACCAGGCATGATCGCATCATTGCCATGGCCGACACACCCAATGACCGCTCTCTCGCGGTGATGCGCCGGTTGGGCATGGTCCCCGACCACATGGCGCGCCTGCGCGATGGTGACGAGGAATTCGACGCCACCATCTTCGTCATGACCCGAACAGCCTGGACAAGACGCCGGACGGAGCGGATCGATCCTTTCACCCGCTTTTGACTAGGCAATCGATATGGGTGCAGCTTACAACAGCGCCCATGACGATCCGCCGCTTTCTTTTCGCCAGCCTTGGCGCCCTTGTCGGACTGGCCCTTGCCGGGTCGGCGGCGGCAGATTCGCTGCGGCTCAATCCCAAAGCCGTGGTGGAATTGTTCACAAGTCAGGGCTGCTCGTCCTGTCCACCGGCCGACGCGCTCCTGACCAGCCTTGCCGAACGCGATGACGTGGTGGCGCTGGCCTATCACGTCGATTATTGGGACTATATCGGCTGGGAAGACACTTTTGGCGACAAGGGCTTTTCCGACCGGCAACGCGGCTACGCCAAGAGCTGGGGCTCGTCCCGCATTTTCACCCCCCAAATGGTCATCAATGGCGCCGAGGGTGTCGTCGGGTCCAAGCGCGAGGATGTGCATGACGCGGTCGCTTCGGCGCAATTGCCGCTGGATGTGACGCTGTTGGCCCATAACGACATGCTCAAGCTGCGCGTCCCTGCCGACGCGGCGCTGGAAGATGCGTCGATCTGGCTGGTCCGATATCTGGACCGGGCCGATGTGGTTATCGAAAAGGGCGAGAATGCCGGTAAGTCCATGGTCTACACCCAGGTCGTTGTCGATCGTCAGATCGTGGGTGTCTGGGAAGCCGAGACCGGTGCAGAGGTCAAGCTGCCGCTCGACCAGTTCGATATCAGCCATGGCGGTGGTATCGCCATATTGATCCAGCCTGAGCGGAACGGGCTTCCCGGACCGATCTTGGGCGCGGCTGCCTACAGCTTCTAGGACTGCTCAGCCAAAAAACGCCCGCTCCGGGGGCATTGGAGCGGGCGACTGACTTTGGATCAACTCAAATGAGGGCGGCTGGCGGTCAGGCCTTCTGGTTTGGGGGCTCGTCGGCCCGACCACCAGCCACTGGAGGCAATGGTTGAACGTTGCTGGCCCATTGGGGCGCAGTCAGGGACAAATCATGGCCGAATTGCGATTTTTCGAGCCCCTTGCCAAGCCGTTGGATTGCGCCGATCATGAGATGGTGATGACAGGGCATTGAGGCGGCGTGCAGGGTTCTCCAAAGGATAGTCCGAACAGTTTGGCGCTAGTGCATGTGGGCGAGCCCGCGGGCCAGCCACAGCGGCCAGTGCAGCCTATCGTGGCCTTCGATCGGCGCGAATTGATGCAGATCCTGGCGGTCTATGGCCGCAAGGTCGGCTCGGGCGAGTGGCGCGACTATGCCATGGATTTCCTCAAGGACCGGGCGCTGTTCTCTATCTATGCCCGCGTGTCCGAGCGCCCGCTCTTCGTGGTCGAGAAGAACCCAAAGCTGCGCAACCGCCAGGGCCAGTTCATGGTCACCAACCAGCAGGGGCGTATCCTGAAGCGCGGGCACGACCTGGCGCAGGTGCTGCGGGTGCTTGATCCTGACTTGATGGTCGTGGGATGAGCATCATCGTCCGTCCGGCGCGGGCGGAGGACGTGCCGGCCATGAGCCGGGTGCTGATCGCTTCCATTGCCGAGCTTTGTGCCGCCGATCATGGCGGTGATCCCGAGAAAATTGCCGATTGGACTGCCAACAAGACGCCCGAGGGCGTGGCTGAAATGCTGGGCCAGAATGGCCTTACCCTGTTCGTGGCTGAGTGGGACGGGCGCGTCGCTGCCGTGGGCGCGACCACCGCGTCCGGTGGGATCGCCCTCAATTATGTGGCGCCCGAGGGCCGGTTTCGCGGCCTGAGCAAGGCGCTGCTGGCGGCGATGGAGGCCGATCTGGCCCAACACGGCTTTGCCGAGGGTCGGCTTGAAGCGACCAAGACCGCCAGGGATTTCTACCGCGCGCAAGGCTGGGTGGAAGTCAAAGGGTTAGGCTGCAATGCGGCTTGCCGGGCGATGTCCAAGGTGCTGGCGCCCGGCGGGAACAAAGCCTAGAGCGCCTTTTGCAGATGCACGATGTCGTGCCAGCGGTCGAACTTGAAGCCGACGCCAGTATAGTAGCCGACCCGCTCGAAGCCGAATCTTTCGTGGATGGCGATGGAGTTTGCCGTGTCGGCGGTGATCACCGCCAGCATCTGCTTGAAGCCGAAGGCTTTGGATTGGACCAGCAATTCTGTCAGCATCAGCTTGCCCAGCCCACGCCCGGTCTCTGCAGGATCGAGGTAAATCGAATCCTCGCAAGTGAAACGATAGGCGGCGCGGGGGCGGTAGAAGCTGGCATAGGCATAGCCGACGACCTTGCCTTCCCTTTCGGCCATGATCAGCGGATGGCCGAGCTTTTTCAGACCCGCATATTTCTCGGCAATGGCTTCCTCGCCGGGTGCCTCGGTATCGAAGGTAATGGCGGTGTTTTCGACATAATGGCGGTAGATCGCTGTGATGGCGGGGATGTCGGACCAGGAAAAGGAGCGGAGCAGATAATCGGACATGGCGAGAGCGTTTCCAGCAAAAGTGGCAACGGTTTTGCGGTTCGGAAACGCGGCAAAACGTGGGCAAATGAAAAGGACCGCAGCCTTTTAAGCTGCGGTCCCTGATGGCGTCCAACCAATTTCCTTGATCGCGCGATCAAGGCATTGATTGCTACTCGCGATTGCCGAACAGGCGGAGCAGCATCATGAACAGGTTGATGAAGTCGAGGTAGAGGCTCAGCGCACCCATGATGGCATTCTTGGCCATCACGTCGGCACCGTAGTGCTCGGAGTAGCTTTCCTTGATCTTCTGGGTGTCATAGGCGGTCAGACCCGTGAAGATCAGCACGCCGATGACCGAGATCGCGAAATCAAGCATGGACGAGGCCAGGAAGATGTTCACGATCATGGCGATGACGATGCCGATCAGGCCCATCATCAGGAAGTTGCCCATGCCGGTCAGATCGCGCTTGGTGGTGTAGCCGTAAAGGCTCATCGCGCCGAAGGTAGCGGCGGTGATGAAGAACACCTTGGCGATCGAGGCGCCGGTATAGACCAGGAAGATGGACGACAGCGACAGACCCATCACGGCCGCAAAGGCCCAGAAAATGGCCTGCGAGGCGCCCACGGAAAGCTTGTTGATGCCGAAGCTCAAGACCAGCACGAAGGCCAGGGGCGAGAGCATGATCACCCAGGACAGCGGGCTGCCATAGAGCAGCTCGGCATTGGCCTGGCTCGACATGGCCCACTGGCTGGTGAAGAAGGCCACCAGGCCTGTTACCACCAGGCCGAGGCCCATATAGTTGTACACACGCAGCATGTAACTGCGAAGGCCCTCGTCGATGGCCAAGGCCGAGCCGGCCCGCGCACCGAGGGTCTGACGGTCATATTCAGCCATTCTTTGGTTCCCTTTCCAAATAACGCATACGCGGTCTTGTCACCGCCGGGGGCAATTGGCGTTGCCACTTGTGGAGGAATATGGGGAGACAGGCGTTGGTTGACAAGGATAATCGGTTCGCTGCGACACTGGGACTGGCCCAATAAAGCGATTGTGTTAGGGTCATATGGCGAATCGTGCGCAGCCTCGCCAGGGAGGACCACAATGCCCCGGCTTTTCACCGGCCTCGAAATCCCCGCCGAAGTGGGATTTGCCCTCTCGCTCAAACGGGGCGGCCTTTCCGGAGCGCGCTGGATCGATCCGGACAATTACCACATCACGCTCCGCTTTATCGGCGATGTCGACGGCAACACTGCCGATGAGGTGGCTGACAGTCTCGATCGGCTCTCCAATTCGCTGCAATTTCCCATCCGGCTGACCCATCTGGGCACGTTTGGCGGCGACAAGCCGCGCGCGCTCTATGCGGGGGTGGAACCGTCCGAAGCCCTCAACCGGCTGCAAGCGGCCCATGAGCGGGTGCTGCAAAGGGCCGGGCTGCCGCCGGAGGGACGAAAATTCGTGCCGCATGTTTCGCTGGCGCGACTGCGGAGCACCTCGGCCGAAGATGTGGCGCGCTTCATCGCCGAGGCGGCACGGTTCGAGCCGCTGAGTTTCGTGCCGGCCCGGTTTGTGCTGTTTTCCAGCCGTGATTCGGTGGGGGGCGGACCCTACCTGGTGGAACAGAGCTATCCCTTGGCCGCCTGAGCGCAGCGCATCACGGGGTTGTTAGTGGCCCCTTAACCCAATGCGACGCCGAGAGGGCATGGTTGGCAGAAGATGCCCAATTCCCGCCGCCTTTGCCTTTCATTTGAAGCGAAACGCGGCTCGGCACTGCGGGAAACCGTGCGGTTTTGACACCTTGGTAACCATGTTCGGGGCACATTGGGCGGACAGTGAATGCCCACGAACACCAGCAAGACAAGAGGAAGAATTGGCGATGACGACGAAAACCGGTGGCCTCACCCTTGGGCTCGCGGTGGCAGCGGTCATGGCTCTGGCCCCCGCCGCTCAGGCGCAGCAGGCCACCGAGCTGGGCACCTTCAACGCATGGTCCGCCTACACAGCGAGCGATCAGAGCGGGCAGCTTTGCTTTATCATCGGCGAGCCGCAACAGAGCGAACCGACGGGCGTCAATCGTGACCCGGTCAAGTTCCTGATCGTGCACCGCAAGGGCATGGGGTCCAAGAACGAGGTTCAGACCCAGATCGGCTATCCCTACAACACCACCGACGCCAAGGCATCGGCCAGCATCGACGGCAAGAGCTATGTGATGGCGGCGCGCGGCTCGACGGCGTGGCTGGCTTCGAGCAGCGACGAGCCGGGATTTGTTCAGGCCTTCAAGGCGGGTAACCAGATGGTGGTGCGTGGCACCAGCCAGCGTGGCACCGATACGGTGGACACATATTCGCTTTCGGGCGCCACGGCGGCCATGAACGCCATCGACGCGGCCTGTCAGTAAAGGCTTGCCGAGCACGTCCTAACCCGCCTAACTGGGCATCGGGCAGCAGCCCGACGCCCGGTTGGAGCGTTTCCGGCAAGAGCGGCAACGGTTTTGCGGTTCGGAAACGCGTCAAAACAAACACTTAGAGCGGATTGAACGTTTCAAGGAAACGGTGAGACGCTCTAGTGCCAATGGTAAGAGACTTGATGATCCGTATATCCGCCTTGTCCGTCGCCCTTCTGGCCACATTTGCCGGTCTTGGTCCGGTCCTTGCACAGTCGGCGCGTGTCCTGGGCGATTTTCGCGATTGGTCCAGCTACGCGGCCGATGATGGCAGCGGCACGGTCTGCTTTGCCATGACCCGGCCCAAGTCCACCGAGCCGACGCCCGATGGCTACGGCGAGGCCTATCTCTATGTCACCAATCGTCCCGGTGAGGACGTGGTCAACGAATTCAACCTGGTATCGGGCTATACCTTCCAGACCGGGTCGATGGCCGTTGCCAGCGTCGGTGGCCAGGACTTTGCGCTCTTCACCCAGAATGATGCGGCCTGGCTTGACGACAGCGCCCAAGCCGCCAATCTGGCCGCCGCCATTCGTGCCGGCTCGACTGTAACCGTTACAGGTACGGCCTCCAACGGGACCGAGATCGTCCAGTCCTTCTCGCTCTCCGGTGCCACCGCCGCGCAGCAGGCCATCGGCGCGGAGTGCTGATCGGGCGCGCGCAGCGCCCGGGCCAATGCCTTACTGAGCCAGCGCCCCCAGCACCCGCACCCAGGAGCGGATGCCGCGGTGATAGCTTTCGAGATCATATTTCTCGTTGGGGGAGTGGATCTGGTCGTCCACATGGGCAAAGCCGATCAGCAAGGTGTCCAGTCCCAGAATTTTCTTGAAATCGCCCACGACCGGGATCGAACCGCCGGCTCCGGTGATGACGGCCTTCTTGTTCCATTCATCCGAGAGGCCTTGGAGGGCTTTGTGCAGAAATTCGCCATCGGCCGGAACGGTGATGGCGGGCGAGCCGCCATGGGGTGCGAAGGTGACAGAACAATCTGGCGGCAGCATGCTTTCGACATGGGCGCGGAAGGCCTTGCGGATCTTGTCGGGGTCCTGGCCCGAGACCAGTCGGAAGGAAATCTTGGCACTGACCTTGGCCGGGATGACGGTCTTGAACCCATCGCCGGTATAGCCCCCGCTCATGCCGTTGATCTCGCAGGTGGGGCGCGCCCAGAGCTGTTCGAGTACACTGCGCCCAGCCTCCCCTGCCGGAGTGGATAGACCCACGCCCCCCAGAAAGCCCTTTTCGTCAAAACCAAGACCAGCCCATTGGGCTTTAAGTTCGGGGGAGATTTCAGCCACATCATCATAGAAGCCGGGCAGGGTCACCGAGCCGTCCGGGGCGCGCAGGCTGGCAATGATTTCGGCTAAAAGCTGATTGGGATTGCGCGCCGCATTGCCGAACATGCCTGAATGCAGGTCCTTGTTGGCTGCGGTGATCTCCACCTCGTCGGCGACCAGGCCGCGCAGCATGGTCGTGATCGATGGGGTCTGGCGGTCCCACATATCGGTGTCGCAGACCAGGGCGATGTCGGCCTTCAATTCGGCGGCGTGCTCGCGCATGAAGGGTGGCAGGTTCTTGCCGCCACTTTCTTCCTCCCCTTCGAGCAGCATCGATATCCGGATCGGCAGCGACCCGGTGGCGGCCTTCCAGGCGCGGCAGGCTTCGATGAAGGTGAGCATCTGCCCTTTGTCGTCCGACGCGCCGCGCGCCACAATGACCTTGCGCCCGTCCTGTTCCTTGATCACCGGCTCGAAGGGATTGGTTTCCCACAAATGGAGCGGATCAACGGGCTGCACATCGTAATGGGCATAGAACAAGACATGCGGACCCTCCTGCTCAGGGCCATGAGCCACCACCACCGGGTGACCCGGGGTGGGGCGGCTGCTTGCATCAAAACCGAGCCCGGCCAGCTCGCTGGCGATCCAGTCGGCCGCCTTGCGGCAGTCCTCGGCATAGGCCGGGTCCGTCGAGATGGATTTGATTCGCAGCAGGTGAAACAGTCTTTCCAGGCTCTGATCCAGACCCTCATCGACGGCGGCAAGAACGGTGTCGATGGCGGCGGGGCTGGTCATGGCAGCGTGTCCTTGGTGCGAATCCAGATAGAAGCTGGCGCACCATGGCGCGGAGCACGATCACCTGTCCAGTAGGGCGGGCAGCAGTGTTATTGTCATACTATTGCACCTGTGGTTAGGTCTGGGCGCAAATGGACAAGGTGGGGTTGGCATGGACAGGTCCGGTGGACGCGCGCGGCATTCGGGCGATCTGATCGCCTCGCTCTCCGGCCGCAATCCGGCGCGCAATCTGCATTCGGACGTGCTTTGGGAACTGGGCCTGGCCATCGTTTCCGGGCGCTACGCGGAAGGGGAGATCCTGCCGCCCGACAGCGAATTGCTCGATCGGTTTGGTGTGTCGCGCACCGTGCTGCGCGAGGCGCTCAAGACCCTTGCGGCCAAGGGATTGATCGAAGCACGGGCCCGTATCGGCACGCGGGTCCTGCCGCGCAATCGCTGGAACCTGTTCGATGCCGATGTGCTGGCCTGGTTCTTCGAGCTCGGGCCGGAGGTCAGTTTTCTGCGCAGCCTCGCCGAAGTGCGCATCGGCATTGAGATCGAGGCCGCCGCGCTGGCAGCGGAGCGGTGCGGCCCGGACGTCGCGGCGGCGTTGATGGGCTGCGTCGAGCAGATGGCCAGCTCGGAAACGCCGGCGGACTTTGCGCGCCACGATCTGGAGTTTCACCGGCTGGTTGCCGAAGGCTCGGGCAATCCGTTCATGGCCTCGATCAGCGCTCTGGTGGAAATGGCCCTTACAGCGGCGTTCACCATATCCTCGCCGGTCAACGATCCTGCCGCGCTTGCTGTCACCGTGGGGGTCCACCGCCGCATTGCCGAGGCTATTGGCCATGGTGACGCCCATGCCGCGCGGCTGGCGATGCGCGATGCCATTGCGCAGGGTTTCGATCGCGCGGCCGGGCGGATGGAAAAGAACGGCTAGGGAAAACTGGTGGAGCTGAGCGGGATCGAACCGCTGACCTCGTCATTGCGAACGACGCGCTCTCCCAACTGAGCTACAGCCCCTCACCAAGGCGGTATATGGACAATTCCAAAGCCAAGAGCAAGTCTCGGCCCGCCGAAACCAGCGGTGCCTGAGGGATTTTGATCAGACCAGCTGCTGTTCGACCAGGCTATTGGCGGTGGCGAGCAGAGCATCCCGGGCGGGGATGAGCGATCGGCCGAGCATGGCGGTAGTGGGTGTGGAATCGAGCCGTTTGGGATGGCCGAGTTCGCCCAGATTGCTGCGCACATCCTTGTCGAACAGACCATAGAGGCGCACTGCCCAGTCGGGCATTTCGATGCGTGGAATGCGGTGGGACGGATAATGCCGGCGCAGCAGCCGGGCGGCGTCCATGAAGAGCATGGTGCTTTCGGCCATGGGGTAGCGCTTGCCGCCGGCAGCGGGCTGGCGCATGGCCTCGAGATGGGCGTGGGCGACGTCGCGCACGTCCACGGCACTGACCGGGATGCGTGGAGCGGCCGGTACGGACCCATCCATCAGACGCTTGACCAAGAGAGCCGAGGTGCCGGGATCCTCATCGAGCAGTGGACCAAAAATCCCGCTGGGATTGATCGTGGCGAGGCTCTCGCGGCGTCCGGCCTGGTCCATGATCTCCCAGGCGCGGCGTTCGGCGCGGGTCTTGGATTCGATATAGGCGTTGATGGGCCTGCCATCGAGCCGGGTCCAGTCATCTGCGCTGAAGGCGGCTGTGTGGGACTTGTCGTGCCCATAGGCGATGGCGGCCATGGAGGAGGTCAGAACCACGCGCTTCACATTGGCGCGCAGGGCCGCCGCGAGCGCCCGCTCGGTACCTTCCACGGCGGGACGAATCAGGTCATTGCGGTCGTCCGGCATGGAGAGGACGAAAGGGGAGGCGGTGTGCTGGAGGTAATCGATGTCGGCCATTGCCTCGTCCCAGCCGGCGTCACTGGTGAGATCGAGCGCAACGAATTCGAGCCTGCTGACATCGGCGCCCGCCGCGGCTAGGGTCTGACGCACTTTTTCCGATTTGTACAGGTTGCGAACGCTACCGCGCACGCTATAGCCAGCATTGAGCAAGGTCAGCGCGACATGGCCGCCAAGGAAGCCGGATATGCCGGTGAGTAGAACGCGATCACTCATGAGTGGTCTCCATCTGAATTGAACGTTATATACGACAGTCGTTCAATTTGTTCAAGTAGACGGGGTGAATTTGATGACTGGGCCATCAGCGCGGAGTGTTGAGAAGCGGCGACGCATGCTGGATGCGGCCCGCACCCTCATGCTCAGGGATGGCTTGCGGGGCACCACCATGGAGGCGATTGCGCGCGAGGCCGGGGTGGCCAAAGCCACCCTTTATGCGCAGTTTCCGGACAAGTTGGCGGTGTTTGCCGGCATCGTGGATATTCTCCTGGGGGAGATTGGCGCGGCGTTCCAAGCGGGTATGGCCGGGCCGGGCCCGGTCGATCAACGCATTGGCGCGGCGCTGGCCGGACAATATCTGGCCCTGGCCAGGGCGCTGGAAGGCTCGCCGCACGCGGCCGAACTGATGAGCGAGCACAAGCGGACCGCCCTGGCGCTGGAGGATATTGAGCATGGCTTCAGCGGCGAGATTGCCGCTGCGCTTGCAGCCGAGGGTGTCGCCGATGCAGAGGCATTGGCCCACCTGCTTGGTGCGGCATCCTATGGCATTGCGCTCAAGACCAGCGATGTTGCGGCCATGCAGGCCGCGATCAGGCTCCTGTGCCGCCGCCTGATTGGGCCGGAACTTGACCCTTAGGGTTGGACAGTGGCCCAGGCGCCAGTCTTTTCGCTTGCAAAAATGGCGTCGATCACCCGCATGGATTTGATCGCATCCTCGACACCATAGGGCAGGGGCGTGTTGCCCAGCACGGACTGGGCAAAGGCCTCAGCCTGCTCAGTATATTGGTCGCAGGCGGGCAGGATTTCGCGCCGGGCAAGCGTCCCGTCAATGGCCGTGCCCACATCAATGGTGATCGCCGTGGGCTGGCTTGCCGGCGCATTGAAGGGGATGACAATCTCAGCCTTGGCCCGGGTGCCGAAGATCTGCACGCGCTGGTGCGGCGTGGCCTGGGTGGAGCAGGTGAACGAAAGTTGGCGTCCGCCACCGAAATCGGCCATGACACTGGCCAGCCGGTCGGTGCCGAAACTGGGGTCCCGCTCCACCAGGGAGACGACGCGGCTGGGCTCGCTCTCGAAGAAAAAGCGGCCGGCGGTGATGGGATAGCAGCCGATATCCATGATGCCGCCGCCGCCGATATCGGCCTGGTTGCGCACATTGGCCGGGTCGACATTGTGATAGGTGAAGACGGCATTGATGGAGCGGATATCGCCCAATTCGCCGGAGCGGACAATGTCCCGCATCCGCTGCCACTGCGGATGGAAGCGCACCATGAAGGCTTCGAGGAACACGATGTTCTTGGGGATGTCGCGCAATTGCTCGGCCTCGGCGGCGCTGAGGGCGATCGGTTTTTCGCACAGCACATGCTTGCCGGCGCGTGCCGCAGCCAGGGTCATGGGGACATGCAGATGGTTGGGCAGGGGATTGTAAATGGCGTCGATATCAGGATCGGCAAACAGATCTTCATAGGAGCCATAGGCCCGCTCGATGCCCAGCTGGTCAGCCGCGGCGCGGGCCTTGGCGGCGTCGCGCGAGGCAATCGCCAGAACCTGGGAACTGGGCGAAGCCTGGATGGCGGGCGTCACCTTCTCCATGCCGATATTGGCGGTGGACAGGATGCCCCAGCGAACGGTCTTGGTCATGAAATGCTCCTCTGCCTGTGCCTGACGTACGCCCCTCAAGGCGGTTCGGGCAAGGTCTCGTGCGCATAAAAATCTCACCACAATGTCATCGCTCCGGCGTTAACCCTGGCTTGGGTTGCCTCGGTTCTGCCGAGAAGCTCATGTTAAGCTGATGTTAACGGCCCGGTGGCGGGCCATTGTCTTGATGGGGGCCGGTTCATGCAGCTCAAGCCAAATGCCTTCCGCCTGCACGAAACTGCGCGCGGCGTTGAAACCATGAGCCGGTTCGCGCTGGCCGTCCTGGCCCTGGCCTCGGGGGTGTATACCTATCTGGGGGTCCGGGGTCTGCTCGATGGGTCGGCGAGCTTCGTGTTCTTTGCCGCGATTATCTATTCGGCGGCCGTGTCGGTCGCGATCTATGCCTTCTGGACCTATATGATGCGGTTCATCCCGCTGGTGGTCAGCGGCGTGCAACGGGTCAGCCTCTTCCTGACCATGCTGGTGGGCTCGGTGATGATCATCGCCATGAGCTCCTGGCTCAACGCGGCCGCGCTGGCCGGATCGGCGGCGCTGGAACAGCATATGGCGGTGACGCTGCAGGGCTATGCCGAGGATCTGGACAATGCCCATGCCAACGCGCTGGCGAGCCAGAGCCTCTTGCCCGATGTCGAGCGCGCCTCGGCGCGTTTTGCGGCGCTGGCGCAGGATGAGCGCGACAGCGGGGCGCTGACCGGCACCCAGGGTTCGGGCAGCGTGGTGCAATTGCTGACCCAGATGAGCCAGCAGATGACCCAGCTGGCCGGGACAATTTCGGGATCGCGCGAGGAGGTTTCGGCCCTGTTCGCGCAAGGGTCCGAGCATCTGGCCACGATGCGCGAACTGGTTTCGACGCCGGGGCAGATCGAGCCGCGTTCCGATGCCTTCCAGGCCGAGGCGGTGCAGCTTTCGGCGGTCATTGCCGCATTGCAGCAGACCGATGTGGCGGCCTCGGTGCGCCGGGCCGCGACCGATCTGTCGGCGGGCTTCATTGCGCCGGTGGCCGATGGCCGGGTGGGTGACCTGGCGGTTCGGCAGAACCAGGTGATGGCTACGGTCCAGAGTTCGGTTGATGCCCAATCTGCAGCATTGGTGGCGGCGGCAGACGAAATCCTTGCCACGCCGCATGTCGAACAGCGGCGCTTCGTGCCACTGTCCACTGCCGAGGCCGTCATCCGCTACTGGAGCGATTTCGTGCCGTCCTGGGCAGGGGCGATTTCCATCGACCTGCTTCCGGTCGTTCTGGTGCTGGTGTTGATGATCGTGAATGACGCCATGCGGCGCGAAGCCGAATCGCTCAAGGAGGCAGAGACGATTACCGCAGCGGAAATGCTGCGGGCGATGGCGCTCTACAAGCGCATGGAGGCGGAGGGGGCCGCAGAGGCGGCAGCGGCGTTGGCGCCGCAGGTTGAGGAACTGGATACTGAGCCCGGCGAGAGCAAGCCAGCCGTTGTCGAGACGGCGGCCGAGGAAAATACCGTCACGCCGATCGATGCGGCCCAGCGTAAACGCGGCGAGGGGCCGCGGCCGGCATGAAGTCGGAGGCCAATGCCCGCGCCCGGTCCGACGAGGGTCCGTTCTACCGGCACCTGGTGTCCAGTCTTGCCCGCATCGAAGATGGCAGCATATTGCGCTTTGCCTTCTTCGCCTTGCTCGCCGGAACAATCGGCGTGCTCTATGTCGACTTCCGCGAATTGAGCGCCAATGCACCGGCGGATCTGACCTTCTCGCCGCAGCCGATCCTGCCACCGGCTTCGACCGGAGAGGGGGGTGGGCGGCCACGACCCGCGCTCGACACGCCGCCGGAGATTCTTGATGAGCCGCTGCAGATCGAACTGGCTGGCGGCGGCGTCCTGCGACTGACCGGAACCATTGATCCGGGATCGGCTCAAAGATTTGAACAGGAGATCGCCCAAAGGGGCGAATATGTGTCAACCGTGCTGCTGGATTCCCCCGGCGGGTCGGTGGACGATGCCCTCGAAATGGGGCGGCAGATATTGCAACATGGTCTCAATACCCAGGTGCCTGACGGTGCGCTCTGCGCCTCGTCCTGCCCGATTGTCTTTGCTTCGGGCGTCGAGCGGGCAGCCGGTCGGGACGCTGCTATCGGCGTGCATCAGGTCTATGCGGCAGCGCTGAGCGCCGCGCCGGTGGATGCGCTCAGCGTTGCCGGGGTGGCCATGGCCGATGCGCAGGTGGCGACGGCGGAAATCACCCGGCATCTGGGCGAGACGGGGGTCGACCCGGCCCTGTGGCTGCATGCGCTCGAGACGCCGCCCGACCGGCTCTACTATTTCTCGCCCGAGGAGATGGAGCGTTACACGCTCGTCACGCGGTGGATGGAGAATTGAATTGCGGAACGGGAACCAGAGGAGGGTCGACCCGTTTCGCGCGTGAAGGCAGGCAAGTTGCAGGCGAGGAGGCCAGATCATGAAACAAGCCCACATGCTCACCCGGCACCGGGACATCCAGAACTGGGTGACGGACCGTAGCGGCCGTCCGGCCATTGCGCGTGTGCGCGACCGTTTCGGTGATGAACGGGCGCAGCTGAAGCTGCGTTTTTCGCAGCGCAATGAGGGACGCGAAGATGCGGGCATGAGCCCATGTTCATGGACGGCCTGGCTCGCCGAACTGGACCGGCAGAACCTGGCGCTGCGCGTTGATCCGACTGGAGAATGCGAGTTGGTCTCGCGCCAGGCTATGAACTGAGGCGATCTTGCCGGTCTTGCCGCCTGGCGGCCTGGCCGGTGCTGGATGATGCGGGCATGGCCATGCGGACGCAATCGCGGCCGTCGCTCTTGGCCTCATAAAGGGCGGCGTCGGCCCGGCGCAGCAGATCGGCCAGATGGTCGAAGGGCATGAGTGGGGCGACACCAAATGAGGCTGTGGCGGGTGTCTTAAGCCCGGTTGCGCCAGTGGGCAGGCTGCGGAAGGCGTGCCGCACCGTCTCTGCATAGAGCTTGCCGGTGGTCAGATTGGCGCCCGGCAGAAAGGCGCCAAATTCCTCGCCGCCCAATCGCCCGATCACGGCATGCGGGGCGGCGCATTCGTCCATGACCCGGGCGAAGGCCGCAATTACTTCGTCGCCCGCGGCATGGCCGTAAGAGTCGTTGATCTGCTTGAAATGATCGAGGTCGGCCACAATCATCACGGCGGGCACGCCGGAGCGCGCGGCCAGGGTCAGCGCCCGGTCGCCCCGATCCTCGAAACCGCGGCGGTTGAGCAGGCCTGAAAGCGTATCGGTCTCGGACCGCGCGGTCATGTCGGCCATGACGTCGCGTACGATGATCAGCAGCATGATCAGCCCATTGGCGATGAGCAGGATCGCTCCCAGGGTCTGGGAAACGGCGGCATAGGTCGAATTGATATAGGCCTGCGGGGCGGCGCCTGAGCCGATGACCACGGCCATGACCGGCTTGGCCAGAAAATGTAGGGACGAGACGAGATAGATCGCGAACAGGGCAAGGTCGAGCGCCCGCTTGCGCTTATTGGCAAGGATGACGCCGACGCCGATGGCCTGCACCACGGCATAGGGAGCCTGATAGAGCATGTTGCGCAGGAAACTGGCGCGCGGCATGTCGAGAATGGCGATATTGACCAGCAGCGAGGCGACAACTGCCGAGCCCAGCAGGAGCCAGGGCGGACGGATGCGGTAATGATGGGCGAGGCCAACCACACATCCGGCCAGAGCGAACAGGAAGACGGCAAAAATGCCGAAGCTGACCAGCCGGTGGTCTTGCTGGAGGGGCAGGATGAATTCGAACACGACATTGAGCACGCCCAGGCCATAGGCATAGGCGAGCCAGCGGGCACCCAGCGCCGAACGCTGATAGGCGGCCACGACCCCGAAGGCGGTGGCAAATATGCCCGCGATAAACAGGTTTATGGCCAGCACGAAGGCGGCGGCGCTCATTGCATGTTCCCGGTTCGACCCTTGCCGATCCTAGCGGCGCAGGCAGAACGAGACGTTAATACTGCCTGGCTCCAGCATCGCTGCGCGGGGTGATGCCCAGGGCGCCGGCCAGGAGGGCAAAGGAGCGGCGACGCAGGGCATAGTCATGGATGGTGGTGGTGATCATCACCTCGTCGGCCCCGGCCGCGTGGGCTTTTTCGGTGATGACCTCCGCCATTTGTTCGGGGCTGCCGACCAGCCAAAGCGGCGACTGATGCTCGATGACCTGTTGCTGCTGCGGCGAAAGGGCGCGGGCCAAGGCTTCTTCGGGCGGCATCAGCTGGCGCTGCTCGCCGGTGACGAAAAGGGCCCAGCTGACCGCCTGCGATGTGGCGAGGAATTTCGCCTCATCCTCGGTGGGGGCGCAGATGGCCGAAAGGCAAAGAATGGCCCGGGGTTCGGGGAAGTCCGCGGAGGGCTGGAAGGCCTGGCGATAGGCGGCAAAGGCCGGGGCCGCGGGCGTATGGCTGAAATGGGCGGCAAAGGCATAGCCGAAGCCCAGTTGGCCGGCGGCCTGGGCGCTGGCGCCGGACGACCCCAGCAGCCATTTGGGCGGCAGACTGATGCCGCCGGGGGAGACCGGGACCCGGGCAAAGGGATGATCGGGCGGGAAGCTCTCTTCATCGAACGCCATCAATTCCGAGAGATAGGCGGAAAATTCCTCGCCGCTGCCACTCTTGAGGGCCCGCATGGCATAGCCGTCGCCGCCGGGCGCTCGGCCGAGGCCCAGATCGATACGACCGGGATGGAGCGCTTCAAGCGTGCGATAGGCCTCGGCGATGCGCAAAGGCGCATGATTGAGCAGCATGACCCCGCCCGAGCCGACGCGCAGGTCGTGCGTCGCAGCGGCGGCGCTGGCGATCAGGATTTCGGGAACGGAAGAGGCAATGGAGGGCATGCCGTGGTGTTCGGCATACCACAGGCGGGAATAGCCCAGCCGGTCTGCCTCCCGGGCCAACAGGACCGTTTCGGCCATCGCCTGCTGCGTGGACGTCCCTTGGGCGATGGGCGCGAGATCCTGCAATGAGAGCGCAAATGGTGCGGGCATGAAATGCTTTCGAAAATTGTCTTTGATCGGTAAATCACGATGATGAAACCGGGCGTCAAGGTTTTGACGGCTATTTTTTGTCGCCCGGTTCGGATATTGCCGGTTCGATTGACACCGGGTCCGGGCGATGGCCCTATGCGTGCTGGTTGCGGGAGAGTGTGATGCAAAAATGGATCGGATGCGTTGTCGTGGGCCTGATGGGGCTGTCGATCGCACCGGCACAGGCGCAGGACCTGCTCGACCCCCATCCGCTGGCCGGCGTGGTGGATGAGTTCCGCATCGGCCTGCATGCGCATCGCGTGCATCATGCGGCCCTGCCGTTCCTCGTGCAGGAATGGAACCTGGGCGATGTAGAGGATGTCAGCTTCGACGTGCTGTTCACCTCCCCCGATATCGATGCCTTCCGCTGGATCGGCGCCCCCCGCCCCGAGATCGGCACGACCATCAGCTTTGCAGGGCGCGATAGCCTGGTGCATGCCAATCTCACCTGGCAATTGCCGCTTTTTGACACGCCGATCTATCTTGAAGCGGGGCTTGGTGCGGCCATTCATGATGGCGTCCTGACCGGCGCGGCCCCGGGCCGGCAGAATTTCGGCTGCCGCGTCAATTTCTACGAGCGCTGGGGCGTGGGCGTGAATATGAGTGAGAACGCGACGGCCACGCTGACTTATGAACACACCTCCAATAATGGCTGGTGCGTGGCCAATGACGGCCTGTCCAATTTCGGCCTCAGGCTGGGCTGGAAGTTCTAGTTTCCGCTTAAGCCACCTGGCCGGCCGCCCAGCCCGATGCCCAGGCCCACTGGAAGTTATAGCCCCCCAGCCAGCCGGTGACATCCACCGCCTCGCCGACGAAATGGAGGCCCGGCACCTCGCGTGCCATCATGGTCTTGGCGTCGAGCCCGGTCGTGTCGATGCCGCCCAGCGTGACCTCGGCGGTGCGATAGCCTTCCGAGCCCACGGGCTTCACTTTCCAGCGGGACACCTGCTCGGCCGCGGCAGTCAGTTTCTTGTCCGAAAGGTCGCCGATCATGCCGGGCTGGTTGATCATCTCGCCCAGCAATTGGGCCAGGCGCTTGGGCAGTTTTTCACTCAGTACGGTCTGGAGGTGCAGCTTGGGCGTGGCCTGGCGCGCGGATTTGAGCAGCTCGAGCGCATCTTCGCCCGGCAGGAGATCGACCGAAACACTGTCGCCTTCGCGCCAATAGGATGAAATCTGCAGGATGGCCGGGCCGGAAAGCCCGCGATGGGTGAAGAGCAGGGCTTCTTCGAAGCGGGTCTTGCCATGACCGACAATGGCGTTGGTCGAGACGCCCGCCAGCGGTTTCAATTGTTCCAGCGCCCCGGGTTCGAAGGTCAGCGGCACTAGGGCGGGCCGGGTTTCGGTGATCTTGAGGCCGAACTGGCGGGCAATGTCATAGGCTAGGCCCGTTGCCCCCATCTTGGGGATGGATTTGCCGCCAGTGGCGACAACCAGGCTGGAGGCCGTGACCCGGCCATCACCCACCATCACGTCAAAACCCTCGTCAGTCCTTTCGATGCTGCCCACCTGCCGCCCGGTCCAGATTGCCGCGCCGGCGGCGCGCAGATCATTGGTCAGCATGGCGACGATCTGGGTGGCGGGGCCATCGCAGAACAGTTGCCCAAGGGTCTTTTCGTGAAAGGTGATGCCCTGTTTTTTCACCCGGGCGATGAACATGTCCGGCGTGTAGCGGGAGAGGGCCGACAGGGCGAAGCGCGGATTGGCGCTGAGGAAGCGCTCGCGCCCCAGCTGGTGGGTCGCATTGATATTGGTGAAATTGCAGCGCCCGCCGCCGGAAATGCGGATTTTCTCGCCCGGGTCGCGCGCATGGTCGACGACCAGCACCCTGCGACCGCGCTTGCCGGCCTCGATGCCCGCCATCATGCCGGCAGCCCCGGCACCCAGGATGATTACGTCGAAATCGGGCATGGTGTTCCTCGGTTCGGGGGCAGCAGGCCTGCGCTGGCCCGCCCTCGGGCTGAGCCGAGGGCCATTCTCAATGCGGTATGCGCTGGTAATGGGCCTCGGATCAAGTCCGGGAACGGCACCGTGTTGGCAGACGCCTGGGTGGCAAATTCATTGACTCTTTCCTATTTCGGAGTATGAGAAGTCCTGCTTTTCATAGGAAGCCAATTTCGTCATGCGCCGCTCCTGCAGCAACAAAGCCGCTTTTGCCACTTCCCGGTTCACCACCGGGGGCATGCCGGCCATGACCAAAACCACCAAAACCGCCTGACGCTTTTCCCCGGGTCGCACTCCCGACGGGGAGAGGCGCAAAAGCACTGACCGCGATGCTGTGTCATCGTGCGGGGGGCGCAAATGGTAAGGAACCGGAGTTCCATTATGGGTTATCGTGTCGCTGTCGTCGGGGCCACAGGCAATGTGGGCCGCGAAGTTCTCAACATTCTGGCCGAGCGCAAGTTTCCGGCGGACGAGGTCTTTGCCTTGGCTTCGTCGCGCTCCATCGGCAAGGAATTGTCCTATGGCGACAAGGTGCTCAAGGCCAAGGACCTGCAGCATTTCGACTTCTCGAGCGTCGATTTCGCGATCATGTCGGCCGGCGGCTCGATCTCCAAGGAATGGGCCCCAAAGATCGCCGCAGCCGGGGCGATCGTGATCGATAATTCGAGCTATTGGCGCTATCACTCCGACGTGCCGCTGGTGGTGCCGGAGGTGAACGCGCATGTGCTCGATCGCTGGCTCAGCGACCCCAAGCGCACCAATATCATCGCCAATCCCAATTGCTCCACGGCGCAGCTCGTGGTGGCGCTGAAGCCACTGCACGACGCGGCCAAGATCACCCGCGTGGTGGTGTCGACCTATCAGTCGGTGTCCGGCGCGGGCAAGGAAGGCGTCGACGAGCTCTGGAACCAGACCAAGGGCATTTTCGTCAATGACAGCCCGACCCCGGGCAAGTTCCCCAAGCAGATTGCCTTCAACGTCATCCCGCATATCGATGTGTTCATGGAGGACGGCTACACCAAGGAAGAATGGAAGGTGCTGGCCGAAACCAAGAAGATGCTCGACCCCAAGATCAAGGTAACCTGCACCGCGGTGCGCGTGCCGGTCTTTGTCGGTCACTCCGAGGCGGTCAATCTCGAATTTGCCAACCCGATCAGTGCCGATGAGGCGCGTGACATCCTGCGCGAAGCGCCGGGCGTCTCGGTGATCGACAAGCGCGAAGCCGGCGGCTACGCCACTCCGGTCGAAAGCGTGGGCGAATATGACACCTATGTCAGCCGCATCCGCGAGGATGTCACGGTCGAAAACGGCCTCGCCATGTGGGTGGTCAGCGACAATCTCAGGAAGGGCGCTGCGCTCAACACCGTGCAGATTGCCGAGACCCTGATTGAAAAGGGCTACAAGGCCCGGGCCCTCGCCGCTTGACACTGACTATTCTTCTCCCCCTCGGGGAGAAGGTGGCGCGAAGCGCCGGATGAGGGGGATGCTTCCACAACCTTCCGCGTTGTGGTCAGCTCCCCCTCACCGACTCGGCTGCGCCGAGCCACCTCTCCCCGAGGGGGAGAGGAATAAGGCGCCGGCACCACGTCAGAGGTGCCATGAAAGTTTCGCGCATGCCCCTCCGCCACATTCTCCTCGCCCTGTTGGTCGTTGCCATCTGGGGCTTCAATTTCGTCGTCATCAAGCTGAGCGTGGAGGCCCTGCCGCCAATTCTCGCGGCGGCCTTGCGCTTTGCGGCGGCGGCCTTTCCCGCCGTGCTGTTGGTCCGCCCACCCAAGGCGCCGGCTTGGATCGTCATCGCCTTTGGCCTGACCTTTGGCGTGGCGCTTTATGGCTTTCTCAATCTCGGCCTGGCCTGGGGCATGCCGGCCGGATTGAGTTCGCTGGTGCTGCAGACCCAGGCCTTTTTCACCATGGTGATCGCCTTTGTGCTGCTGGGCGAACGCCCAAGCCGGTTCCAGATCATCGGGGCGGCCATCGCCTTTGCCGGCATTGCCGTCATCGCGTCTGAGCGGCTGGAAGTCACCAATCTGTTGCCGCTGGGGCTGGTGCTGCTGGCGGCGCTGAGCTGGGGCCTGGCCAATGTGCTGACCAAGAAGGCCGGCAGGGTCAATGCGGTATCATTCACCGTATGGGGGGTGCTTGCTGCGCCTGTGCCATTGCTGATCCTGTCGCTGCTGACTGAGGGCTGGCCAGCCGTCGCGGGCGCATTGTCAGGCTTTTCCTGGAGCGATGCGGGATTGATTGCGTTTCTCGCCTATCCGGCGACGCTTCTGGGGGGCGGCATCTGGAGTTGGCTGCTGGGCCGGCATCCCGCCTCGGTCGTCGCACCCTTTACGCTGCTTGTGCCGATAACCGGCCTGGCTTCGGGCTATCTGGTGCTGGGTGAGACGATTACGGGAATCGAGGTCCTGGGCGCCTTGCTGGTGATCAGCGGATTGATCGTCACGCTGCGCCGGGCGAAAAAGAGCGAACCGCCGATCCGGCTGGATTGAACGAAAAAAGGCCGCGTTCTGCGGCCTTCTTCTGGTGGCTATTCGGTGGTTTCAGTCAGCGATTGTGCCGGATCGAGCGGGACAGCCGGCGTGCTCATGGCATCATCCATGGGCGTTGGGGCCGACAGGGTGCTGGGCTGCAGCGCTGTGAGTTCGTCGGCGCTGAGGCTGCCATTGGCATCCATGTCGGCGGCGGTGAACTCTTCCTGGGTCAGGTCCGGCCAGACCGCCTGCAATTCCTCAAAACTCAATTCACCGCTGGCGTCGAGATCCACATCGGCAAAGTTCATCGGGGTCTGGGCGAACGCCGGAGCGGCCGCCATGGTCAGGGCAACAAGGCCCAGGGCAATTTTCTTCATGTGGGAAGATCTCCATTTGGGGTGACTTCACCCCGTTTCGCGACAGGCCGCGGCCACCCCGGGACGCTGGGGTGGCCGGCTGGTGTCCCGGCACAGGCTTGCTGGCTGGAGTTCAGGGGGCGCAGCCGAACAAGCATCGGGACGGGGTGGGCTTACTCGGCGGCGGGTGCCGCAGAGGCTGCGACCAGCGCGTCATATTCCTCGACCGAAAGCTCGCCGTTGCCGTCGGTGTCGGCAGCAGTGAAGGCGTCTTCGGTCAGGTCGGGCCAGGCGACCTGGGCTTCGGCCAGCGAGACGCCGCCATTGAGGTCGGTATCGACCGCGGCGAAATCGGTGGTGGCCTGGGCCATGGCGGCGCCCGAGAGGCCGAGGGCAAACAGCGAGGTCAGAACGATCTTCTTCATGGGAATACTCCATGTTGACTTGCTAGTGGGACGGCCGGAGCGGGCTCCGTGCCGACGGAGCGCTGTTCGGCGTTCCGTGAGCCAGACAATCGTGGGGTATTGTGGCTGGTCCGGGCTGTCAGAAGGGCGCGGACGGACAATTTCTAGGGCAATTTTCGGGCAGTGATAGACACTTGCGGCCCGGGCGCCTGACAATCACGAAAGCGTGAAAAAGCAGGCGCCCGCAGCAGATCATCAGGAATTAGTGATCACGATTGCGGCGGAGCAAGTGCAAGTTTGGGGCAAAAGCGGGACAGGCGGACATGCGCAAATGGAACGCGGGCGCTCATTGCCGGGCCCGGCGTTCCTTAACGGTCAGAGCTGGGGACGAATGAAGTCGCCATTATTGTCCATGATCCACAACTCGCCGGTCGAAATGTCGAACCAGGCGCCATGCACGGCCAGCTGCCCCGCGTCCTCAAGGGATTTCACATAGGGGAAGGTGCGCAGATTGCGAATCGAATTGCGGATGGAGATGCGCTCCATAGCCGTCTGACGTTCGCCGTCGGTCATCAGCTTGTTCTGGCCGAGCTGACTGGGCAGCTCGCCCAGCATGCTCATCCACTTGCCGATGAAATCGCCGCTGTCGAGTGGCTTCATATGCGGATCGAGCGCCGCCTTGATGCCGCCGCAGCGGCCATGGCCCATCACCACGATATTGGAGACCGAGAGCCCCTTGATGGCGAATTCAATTGCCGCGGAGGTGCCGTGCTGGCCGCCATCGGGCTGGTAGGTCGGCACCAGATTGGCGACATTGCGCAGCACAAACAGTTCACCCGGGCCGGCATCGAAGATCATTTCGGGCGCCGCGCGGCTATCGCAACAGGCGATGATCAATGTGGTCGGCTTCTGGCCGGTTTCTGCCAGATCGCGAATGCGTTCTTTCTCCCGGGCATAACGACCGGACATGAAATTGGCGTGGCCATCGAGAAGGTGCTGAGGAAAGCTGTGCATGTCATTTCGATTAGCTGTAAGAGGCGAGAAGATCAATCACCGGCGTTGGGACGCCGGCCATATTGGGGACATGCATGCTGATCTACAGATTTCTTTCCGGCGAGGATGACAGCGCCTTTTGCCACAAGGTGACCAAGGCGCTGTCCGAGGGCTGGCAGCTCCATGGCGGGCCGACCTATGCCTATGACGCGGTGAGCAAGAAGATGCGGTGTGGGCAGGCGGTGACGCGGACCGCCAAGGACCAGCCCTATGATCCGGAAAAGAAGCTCATAGACTATTAGGCGCGCTCCAGCGCAACATGCTGGAGCAGGATGATGGTCTTGGCATCGAGGATGCGGCCGTCGCGGGTCATGGCCAGGGCTTCCTGGAAGGGCAGTTCGACCAGTTCGATTTCCTCGCCATCATGTTCGAGGCCTCCGCCGGCGTGGCGCAAGGTGTGTTCGCCGTACTGGCCCAGGAACAGGCTGACCTTTTCGGTGAGCGAGCCGGGGCAGGGATAGATGTCGCAGACGTGGCGGATATCGGCGGGCGCGTGACCGGTCTCTTCCAGGGCCTCGCGGGCGGCGGCCTCTGCGGGCGCGTTGTCGTCCAGCAGGCCCGCGCAGACCTCCAGCAGGTCGGGATCGTCGCCATTGAGCAGCGGCGGCAGGCGGAACTGGCGGACCAGCAGGACGGTATCGCGCACCGGATCATGCAACAACATGGCGGCCGCGCTGCCGTGATCATAAACCTCGCGCTCGAGCCGCTGCACCGTGCCCGATTTGTGGCGGTAGTCGAGGGTTACACTGGAGAGCGTGCCCCAGTTCTTCACCAGCAGCCTGGCGCCGATAATGGTGATGCGATCGGTCATTGTGGTCCCCGCTCAACAAGCAGGGACCGCATAGACCTTGATTGCCGCGATGAAAAGCTTGGGCCGAACGGTGCCCTCGCCTTGGCCCGGGCTAGAACTCGTTCCAGTCTTCAGCAGCCGCGCCGCCGAAATAGGCCTTTGCCGCCTTTTGCACCTTGCCCATCAGCCCGCGGGCATCGGCCGGCTTTGGGTCTGCCTTTGCCGATGCAGCAGCGGGGAGCGCCTTGGGCGCGGCCGCGCTGGTCCTCTCGGCAAGGGTGAAGGTGGCCACGATGGTGTCGAGCTTGGTGGCCTGACCCTCGGTCTGCTCGATGGATGCATTCATCTCCTCGACCAGGGCCGCATTGTGCTGGGTCATCTCGTCCATCTGGCGCACCGCGACATTGACCTCGCCAATGCCGGAGGCTTGGGCCTGGCTGTCGCTGGCAATGGTTTCCATGACGCCGGCCGTCTGCTTGACGCCTTCAATGATCTCGGTCAGCCGCCCGGCCACGTCTGCCACGAGCCTGGTGCCATTGCGCACTTCGTCGGCGCTCTGCTCGATCAGGGCCTTGACCTCCGAGGAGGCCTCGGCGGCACTCTGTGCCAGACGCCGCACTTCCACGGCCACCACGGCAAAGCCCTTGCCGGCCTCGCCGGCCCTTGCCGCTTCCACCGAGGCGTTGAGCGCCAGGAGGTTGGTCTGGAAGGCGATGTCGTCGATCAGCCCGATGATGTTGGAGATCTTGCCCGAGGACGTCTCGATGGCGCTCATGGCATTGGTCGCCTCGTCCATCACGGCGCTTGAGGCCTGAACCACCTTGGTCACCTTGTCGGTGCTGGCGCTGGCCTCGCGGGCGCGGTCGGCATTAAGCGAGACGGTAGAGGCCATCTGCTCCATGGTGGCCGAGGTTTCCTCAATGGTTGCGGCCTGGCGCGTGGTGCGTTCGGACAGGTCATTGGCGCCGGAGAGGATTTCGCTGGTGGCGGTCTTGAGGGCGCGCGAGGTGTCGCGCAATTCGGTGACCATGTCGGCCAGCTTGTCGGCCACATTGTTGGTTGATGTCTTGAGCCGGTTGAAGGCCCCGGCATAGGCGCCCAGCATGCGCTGGCGCAGATCGGCGCGGGCCAGGGCATCGAGCACCTGTTCGGCCTCGCCCAGCGCTTCTTCGATGGAGCCGAGCATGGCATTGAGATTGTCGGAAATGCGGTCGATCTCCGGTTCGCCATAGCGATCATCGATACGGCCGGAGAAGTCACCCTGCATGGCCTGGGCAATGACGGCATCGAAGGCGGACTGAAAGCGCGCCATCATGTCTGCACGCGCCTGTGTCTGGCTGGCATGTGCGGCCTTTTCGACCTCGGCCGCGGCCATTTGCTGGCCGTTGGTCCGGAAGGTTTCGAGGGCCCGCGCCATGTCGCCAAGTTCGTTGCGCGTGTCCGTGCCGGCAATGGTGATGTCGTAATCGCCCTGGACCAGGGTGCGCATGGTGGAGGTGAGGTTGGCGAAGGCGGCGCTGAGCCAGCGTGCCGTGATCGCGGCCACCGCGATACCGGCGATCAGGCCGGCAAGGCTGACCCCGACGATAATGTAGAACTGGCGCTGCTGCTGGTCGACGATCTGCGGGCCCAGCGTGTTCTGCGCCTCTTTGGCACGGTCCGACATTTCGTTGTAGAGCAGGCTCATATCTTCGCCCAGCGCGCGCAGCTCGTCGGCCTGGGGAATATCCTGGGCAGGCGTGCCGGCATTGAGGGCGGCAACAAGCGTGGTGAAGGTGGCATCATATTGCTCGGCTTCCAGCGTCACCTCGTCAATGGCCGCCACCGAGACCGGATCGTGCAGAAAGAAGGCATAGCCATCCGCGTCCGTGGTGCCGACATCCAGGATCATTTCGCGAACCCGCGCCTCTCCTGCCGCAGAAGGCGCGCGCAGATAGGCCTCCAGATCCTGTCGCAGTGTCTCAACGTCCCGCACATAGTCGTTGATCTCCTGGGATTGCTGTGCCGCAAACTGATACTGGCCGAACAGGCTCCCGGCCGAGGCCATCATGACGATCGACATGCCACCAACGATCAGGATGATGACGGCGACGCCGGCAAAGGCGGCATAGATGCGGGATTTGACGCTAGCAAACAGGGACATTGGGAATTCTCCATAATGGGATTAACTTCCAGCATGGAGGCTAACAATTGTTTACCATGTTCCCGGTTTTTGCCGCTTCTGGCCCATGTCCGGGGCAGGCCGACACGATGGGCCGCCGGTGGCATGTGTCTTATGGCCCTTGGACACTTCGCATTTCGAACATGCTGTGCGCTATACGAACAAAGTGCGGATTGCGCCGAAAGTTGCAGCCGGAAGGGGGTTTGGGGCTTTGATTTGATAACCAATGGGCGCTAAACGTTCGAACCATTCCAAACTGGACGCGGCGCATGCCGCATCAGGAAAGGCCCCGGAACGCACCATGTCGGTCAGAGTCCGCCCCACCTCCCCACATCTGCAAATTTACCGCTGGACCGTCACCATGGCGATGTCCATCCTCCACCGCATGACCGGCATCGCCAATTATGCCGGCATGGCCCTGCTCGCCATCTGGCTGGCAGCGGCGGCGGCCGGGCAGGATGCGCTCACCCAGGTCAATTTCATCTATGGCAGCTGGTTCGGCCAATTGGTGCTGTTTGGCTTCACCTGGAGCCTGGTGCATCACATGTGCGGGGGCCTGCGGCACTTCGTATGGGATTTCGCCGTGATGATGGAGCCCGGCCAGCGCGAGAAGATGGCCTGGGCCACAATCATCGCCTCGGTGATTATCACGCTCCTGATCTGGACCCTGTTCGTGTGGATGGCCTGATATGCGCGACACCATTGTAACCACTCAGACCATTGCCAATCCGAAATCGCACTATGGCGATGCAAAGGCTTCCACCCGCCACTTCATCACGCAGCGGGTCACCGGCGCGATCAATGTGTTGTTCTTGCTGCTGCTGCTCTTCGTGGTCGTGCGTCTGGCCGGTCAGGACCGCGCCGATGTCGTAGCGCTCCTGGCCAATTGGTGGATCGGCGTGCCCTTCGCCGCCCTGATCGCGGTGGCCGCCATTCATATGCGCAATGGCATGCGCGATACACTTGAGGACTATGTCCATGGCTCGCTCTATCGCCTGGCCATGCTGCTCAACACATTGTTCTGCCTTGCGGTGGCGCTGATCGGTGCCGGCGCTGTGCTCAAAATCGTCTTCTGGGGTTGATCAACAATGGCTGAATACGAACTGATCGACCACGAATTCGACGTGGTGGTGGTGGGGGCTGGCGGCGCCGGCCTGCGTGCAACCCTGGGCATGGCCGAGCAGGGTTTCAATACTGCCTGCATCACCAAGGTTTTTCCCACCCGCAGCCATACGGTGGCGGCGCAGGGCGGCATTGCGGCATCCCTCCAGAATATGGGGCCCGATAGCTGGCAGTGGCACATGTACGACACCGTCAAGGGGTCGGATTGGCTGGGCGATAATGACGCCATGGAATATCTGGCGCGCGAGGCGCCGGCGGCCATTTACGAGCTCGAGCATTACGGCGTGCCCTTCAGCCGCACCAATGAGGGCAAGATCTACCAGCGGCCCTTTGGCGGCCACATGACCGAGTTCGGTGATGGCCCGCCGGTGCAGCGCACCTGCGCCGCTGCTGACCGCACCGGTCACGCGATCCTGCACACGCTCTATGGCCAGTCGGTCAAGAATGATGCGCAGTTCTTCATCGAATATTTCGCGCTCGACCTGATCATGGGCGAGAACGGCGAATGCCAGGGCGTTATTGCCTGGAAGCTCGACGATGGCACGCTGCATCGCTTCCGCGCCAAGCTCGTGGTGCTGGCGACCGGCGGCTATGGCCGCTCCTATTTCTCGGCCACCTCGGCCCATACCTGCACCGGCGATGGCAATGGCATGGTGGCCCGCGCCGGCCTGCCATTGCAGGACATGGAATTTGTGCAGTTCCACCCGACCGGCATTTATGGCGCCGGGGTGCTCATCACCGAGGGTGCGCGCGGCGAGGGCGGTTATCTGACCAATTCGGAAGGTGAGCGCTTCATGGAGCGCTATGCCCCCAATGCCAAGGATCTTGCCAGTCGCGACGTCGTCAGCCGCTGCATGACGCTCGAAATCCGCGAGGGCAGGGGCGTCGGTCCCAAGAAGGACCACATCTACCTGCACCTCGATCACCTCGACCCAAAAGTGCTGCATGAGCGCCTGCCGGGCATTACCGAGAGCGCGAAAATCTTCGCTGGCGTCGATCTCACCCGCGAGCCGATCCCGGTGCTGCCCACGGTGCACTACAATATGGGCGGCATCCCGGCCAATTATCACGGCGAGGTTTTGAACCCGACTGCCGACGACCCCAACCGCATCGTGCCGGGCCTCATGGCCGTGGGCGAGGCGGCCTGCGCCTCGGTGCATGGCGCCAACCGCCTGGGTTCGAACTCGCTAACCGACCTGGTGGTCTTTGGCCGCGCCGCAGCTCTGCGCGCCGGCAAGGTGCTCGACAAGACGGCACCAGTGCCGGGCATCAACAAGGCCCAGGACGACAAGATCCTGGCCCGTTTCGATCGCCTCCGCAACGCCAATGGCTCCCAGCCGACGGCCAGGCTGCGCGACCAGATGCAGCAGACCATGCAGGCGGATGCCGCCGTGTTCCGCACATCCGAGTCGCTCAAGAATGGCGTCAAGGCGATGAGCGAAATCTATGCACGCCTGCCTGAGGTCAAGGTGACCGACCGCTCGCTGATCTGGAATTCTGATCTGGTGGAAACACTGGAGCTTGAAAACCTCATGACCTGCGCCATCGCCACCGTGGTGTCGGCCGAGGCACGGCATGAAAGCCGCGGCGCCCATGCCCATGAGGACTTTCCCAATCGCGACGACGTCGAATGGCGCAAGCACACTCTGTCCAGGGTCGATGTCGGTACCGGCGCGGTGGAATTGAGCTATCGCCCGGTCATCACCGACCCGCTGACGCCGCAGGCCGAGGGCGGCATTGACCTCAAGAAGATCGCGCCCAAGGCGCGGGTATATTAGGGCCAGCCATGTGCCATCTGTGCGAGGAACGCAGCTATGACGGACGCCGCAGCGATGCGGCACCGATTGCGCCCGTCGCAAAGCCGGTCCCCGCGCCCTCTTCGCGGGAACCTGCCGAAAAGGTGCGCAAATGAGTGATGCGGGCTATTCCGGCACGCCGCTGGCGAAAAAGCTCGGGCTCAAGGATGGGCAGCGCGCGCTGTTCATCGACCTGCCCGCGGATCTGGCCGAACTGACCCAGGCACGCCAGTTTGTAGAGGCCAGCCGGATCACGGCCGATCAGGTCGGCGCGGTGTCGCCCGGCTATGATGTCGTGCATCTGTTCACCGCCACAAGGTCTGTGCTCGAAGCGTTGGCGCAGCCGCTGATGACGTTGATCGCCCGCAACGGGATGATCTGGGTCAGCTGGCCCAAGAAGGCAGCCAGGGTTGCCACCGACATCACCGAAGATGTGATCCGCACCGTGGTGCTGCCGCTGGGGCTGGTCGACGTCAAGGTCTGCGCCGTCGACCAGACCTGGTCCGGTCTCAAACTGATGATCCGCAAGGAGCTCAGATGAAGCTTGTTTTTGCCCTGGTGCCGCTGCTGGCGCTCAGCACCCCGGTCCTGGCCGCTGCTCCCACGGCCGCGCAAAAGGACGAGTTTTATTCCGTCTGCATGGGCATAGCGCAGAATGCCGAGCTTTGCGGCTGCAAGGCCGAGGCGGCGATGAGCCTGATCGATGAGCGCTTCATGGGCGTCGTCATCGCCTCGATGAAGGGCGGCTCGCCCGCCGCGGCGGACTATGACGCCTACAACACATATGTCGCCAAATCGAACCAGGTCTGCAAGCCGAACTACTGAGCTGGCAGCACCAGAAATGCCTTGGGGCCCCAACCCCGAAGTTGAGAAGGACGAGTTGAGAAAATGGCCGAACTGACTTTGCGCAAGGCCGATCAGCCGCAAAAGGGCAAGACCTGGCCGAAGCCGGAAGGCGCCACGCGCCTGCGCGAATTCCATATCTATCGCTATGACCCGGACAAGGCCGACAATCCGCGGATCGACACTTACTTTGTCGATCTGGACAATTGCGGGCCGATGATCCTGGACGCGCTGCTCTACATCAAGAACAATACCGACCCGACCCTGACCCTCCGCCGGTCCTGCCGCGAGGGCATTTGCGGCTCGTGCTCGATGAATATCAACGGGCTCAATACCCTGGCCTGTACCAAGGGCATGGATGATAGCTCCGGCCCGATCAAGATCTATCCGCTGCCGCATATGCCGGTGGTCAAGGACCTGGTCCCCGACCTCACCAATTTTTACGCGCAGCACCGCGCCATCGAGCCCTGGCTCAAGACCACCTCGCCCACGCCGGAAAAGGAATGGACGCAGTCGGTCGAGAACCGCGCCAAGCTCGACGGGCTCTATGAGTGCATCCTGTGCGCCTGCTGCTCGACCTCCTGCCCGTCCTATTGGTGGAATGGCGAGAAATATCTCGGCCCCGCAGCCCTGCTGCAGGCCTATCGCTGGCTGATCGACAGCCGCGACGAGACGCAGCCCGAGCGCCTCGATAATCTTGAGGACCCGTTCAAGCTTTATCGCTGCCACACCATCATGAACTGCGCCAAGGTTTGCCCCAAGGGCCTGAACCCGGCCAAGGCCATCGCCCAGATCAAGAAGATGATGGTCGAGCGCAAGGCGGCCTGAAACCGCACAGCGAACCGCGCCAAAAGCAAACGGCGGGACCCCGGGTCCCGCCGTTCATCTTATGAGTCCTGGAGGGGAGCCAGGCTTCAGCGCAGCGTGATCTTGCCAGCCTCGAACAGGGCACGACAGTCCTCGGCATCGTGTTCCAGGTCGCTATCGAGCAGAGTCGAGGCCACGCCAGGGCCTTCGAAACGCGGATCGTCACAAATGTCGTCATCGGCATAGGACGAGGAATTGTCGCCGAAATTGACCCCGGCGCTGTCATATGGTGCGCCCAGGACATAATCGGGGGTGAAGACCGGTTTGATCGAGATTTCGCCATTGGCTTCAAGGGCTTGGCAATCGCTTGCGTCCCCCATCACATCATTGCTCGAGAGCTTTTTGGCCATGCCAGGGCCGGCAAACCGCCAGTCATCGCACTGGCCGTCATTGGCCCATTCGGAGGTGTCCGAGCCATAATCAAAAGCGGCCACCGGTTCGCCGCTGGCCTTGAGTGTCGCGGTACCGGCCAGAAACGCGGCACGGCAGTCGCTGGCATCATGCAAGCGGTCTGAGTCCAGCGTTTCCCCCGCCACACCCGGTCCGGTGAAGTCGGGGTCGTCGCATTCCCCGTCATTGGCCCAGCTGCTGGTATCATCGCCGAAATCGATGCGTGCAGCGATCTGTTCGAGCAGGCTGGCCGGAACCGTGCTGATCGGCGCGGCGTCGGTCGCTGCCTCGGCCAAGGTGATGGTGCCATCTTCATAGGCCGTGCGGCAGTCGGTGGCATCGCGCCCAATGTTGATGTCGTCGAGCGCACCGGCCATGCCGGTCCCAGCGAAGCGCGGGTCGTCGCATTCCAGATCATTGGCCCATTCTGAGCTATCATCTCCGAAGTCGATATCGGCCATCATGGCTGGATCGCCGTCTCCGACAAGGGTGATGCTGCCCGCCTCATAGGCAGTGCGGCAGTCTGTGGCGTCGCGGCCAACGTCGACATCTTCCAGCTCGACGGCCATGGCCGACCCGGTAAATCGTGGATCGTCGCACTCACCATCCCGGGCCCATTCGGAGGTATCGTCTCCAAAATCGATGGCTGAAATATCGGCACTGTCGCCCGTGTCCGGTTCGGTCAAGGTGATCGAGCCGGCCTCGAACAGCGTGCGGCAATCTGTGGCGTCGCGGGCCAGGTCGGTGTCGACCAGTTCTGCTGCCATGCCTTCACCGGCAAAGCGGGGATCATCGCACTCGCCATCATTGGCCCATTCCGAGCTGTCGTCGCCGAAGTCGATATCGTCGGCCGATTGCGCCAGGGCCGGTGCCGAGAGCCCCGCCAAGAGGGCCAGCACCAGGCCGGATGTCCCCATGAACCTGTTGATTGCACGCATCACTTGTTCTCCCTCAACGCTTATTGCCACCCCATTGAGGCCACCATAACGCGCCTTTGTGGCGTCCAGAAGTGCTAAAGCTCAGCCAATTTGGCGCGATTGCGGGTCTCCAGCCGGGCGAACAGCCAGGAACCGAGCATCACCATAGCGGTGCCGATGGCGTGAAAGAGCGTGAATTCTTCGCCAAGAATGAGAACGGCCAGCACGATGGTGACGATCGGGCCAAAGGAAGCGGTTGACGATGTGGCGCGGGCCCCAATCCGCGCTATGCCGGCATTGAGCAGGAAGGACGGCAGCACGGTGCCGAATACGCCCAGCATCAGGCCGAGAAACCAGACATAGGCGTCAAATTCGAGATAGCTGGCTGGCCCATCGACTACCAGGCTCTGCGCAATTGCCAGGATGGCCGCCGTCGACATGCCGATGCAGGTGAAAAGTGCCGAGCCCAGCACCAGCATCTGCTGCTTCGCCAGGTGCTGGTAAAAGGCAAAGGTAACCGCCGAACCGAGTACCAGGGCAGTGCCCAGGACGAGGCCATCAGGACGGACGGTGAGGTTCCAGGCAAAGATCACCAGGAGCCCGCCATAGCTCAGTCCCATGGCCGGGATCAGGTTCCAGCTCATGCGGTCGCCAAAGAGCCAGACGCCAAAGAGCAAGACAAAGAAGGGGTAGGTGAACAGCACCAGCCGCTCGTACTGCGCAGTCACGAAGGCAAGGCCGGCAAAATCGAGATAGCTGGCCACGTAGTAGCCCAGCGTACCAACCGCCATGCTGGCCAGCACGCGTTTGATGGTGAGCAGGGGACGCAGGTGCGGATTGCGCCGCAACAAGGAAAGCAGAATGACCAGATAGACGGGCAGTGCCACTAGCATGCGCAGGGCCAGTGTTGCCTCGGTGGAGACGCCTGCGGCAAAGGCCAGCTTGATGAAGATGCCCTTGGTCGAAAAAAGCGCAGCGCCGACAAAGGCCAGGCCATAGCCCATGGCGTCGATGGTGGGAGCAGGGCTGGCGGGTCCGGTGGTCATCGGAAAATATCCTTTGCCCCAGCATTAGGCCCGCCCCTGTCGCTTTGAAAGGCGGATAGGGGCAAATCCGTCCAGCCGGGCTAGCCGCGCGGATGGGCCTTGGCATAGCTGTCCAGCAGATGCTCGGTATCGACGGCGGTATAGATCTGGGTGGTGGAGAGGCTAGCGTGACCCAGCAATTCCTGGATGGCGCGCAGATCACCGCCCTTGCCCAGCAAGTGTGTGGCAAAGGAATGTCTGAGGGCATGGGGCGTGGCCGATGGGGGCAGTCCAAGGGCGCCGCGCAACTGGGCCATGCGCATCTGGATCAGGCGCGGGGAGAGAACGCCGCCGCGCACCCCGCGGAAAAGGGAGTCTTCAGGCCAGAGCTTGAACGGGGTAAGCGCAATATAGCTGTCAATAGCCTGGCGGACCGGGGCAATCAGCGGCACCATACGCACCTTGCCGCCTTTGCCGGTGACGCGCAGCGTATCGGCTTCGAGATCAGCCTTGGTCAGCGCCAGCGCTTCTGAAATACGCAGGCCTGCCCCATAGCAGAGTGAAATGACCGCCATGTCGCGCGCGGCAACCCAAGGGCGATCCTCGATCTCGTCGGTGGTGGCGATGGTTTTTTTCGCTTCGACCACACTCAGCGCCTTGGGCAGTGAGCGCGGAATTTTCGGGGTGCGAATGACGTTGAACGCATCGGTGGCCAACGTGCCCTCGCGTTCAAGAAAGCCGAAAAAGCTTTTGAGGGCGGACAACACACGCCCCAGCGAGCGCGATCCCAGGCTCTCGCTGCGGCGCTGGGCCATGAAGGCGCGGATGTCGGCGCCGCGCAACTCCTTGAGGGTGCCCAGAGTTACCGGCCCGCCCATGTGACCGGCCAAAAACCCCATGAACTGGCCCAGATCGCGGCCATAAGCCTCGAGCGTCTTGGGGGCCAGACGGCGGACTGAGCCCAGCTCGCGCTGCCACGCTTCAATGCGGGAGCGGACGAATTCATCAGTGGCAAACGCGCTGTCGGTCATGGCGGCCAGATTGCGCCGGTCACGGTGAATGGCTCCTCAAGGATCATGGTAAACCCCGGCTTAACCCCGATAGCGATAGTCTTTGTACGCAATCGGGAGAACGATGATGCGTGCGCGCCTTGTTTCAGGATTAATTGTTGCTGCAGTCGCGGCCACTCCTGCGAGCGCCGGTGATCTGGGTCTTCATGATCCTTTGTCCGCAGGCGGATACGGGATGCCGCCATACGGAGCCAAGGCGGTAACAGCCGAATCAGTGGATGGCACCATGCGACTGCGTGCCAGTCTGGGCGCGACCTATCTTGAGGGCAATGAGTTCGTCTATTCGGGCAATTACCGCGTCAGCAAGCTGATCTGGCAGACCATGGCACCGGTTCTGCGGGGAAGCGCGTCTGCCGATCTGGGGCATGGCATCAGCATTTCGGCGGAGGGAAGCGTCGCCATGCAGGGCGATTCCCACATGGTCGATTATGACTGGCTCGCGGGCGACGACACTTTTGATAACTGGACCCATCGATCCGAACACCCCGATACTCACCTCGCCCATTTCTGGACGGGTTCGGCCAGCCTTGGCTACGAGATTGCCAATGTCCATGATGCCGTCATTCGCCTGCATGGCGGCTTTCAATACACCGATGTGAAATGGGACGCCTTTGGCGGCTCCTATGTCTATAGCAGCAGCGACACCTTGCGTGACAATATCGGCGATTTCGCTGACGGCGCCCCCGCTATTTCCTACCGCCAACAAATGCCGGAGGTGTTCGTCGGCGTGGATGGCGAACAATATTATGGCAAGCTGCGCGTCGGAGGACTGATGCGTGCCGGCCTGGTGGTCGGTGCGGTGGCGACCGATGACCACTGGATGCGCGATCTGCGCTTCACCGATACCATCTATGTGCAGCCCGCAATGGAGCTGGGTCTGGATGCGGGCTACGAACTGGGCGGCAATGTCGAGCTGACCCTGGCCGGTCGTTTCAAGCACATGTTCGAGCAGCGTGGCGATACGGCCACCTACAATACGGTGTCGGGCACCACGCAATATTTCACCGATGCCGCAGCTGCCTCGTTTACCCAGCTCGAAGTCACCGCTGGTCTGCGCGCCCGATTCTGATCCTTCGACAATGTTTGGCTTTGGCCGAATCGCGTCCTGCCCCTATCTATGGGCCAGGAGAACGGAACGCGCACAAACATGGTCGAAGCCGGTGGCATTGTTGCGGTAATGGTCGGGGTGGCCGTTGAGGGCCCCTATAGCTATCGCGTGCCTAAAGGCATGCAGGTGGAACGCGGCTCGATCGTGGCCGTGCCGCTGGGGCCGCGGCTGATCCAGGGGGTCGTCTGGGGGCCGCCCAGGGACATGATTGCCCACAACCGTTTGCGCGACATCGCCCATGCCTATGGTGTGCCGCCGCTGTCGGAAGAATTGCTCAAACTGGTCGAATGGGTGGCGCGCTATACGTTGACGGCGCCCGGCCAGGTGTTGCGCGGGGTGCTGCGTTCTCCCGAGGCGCTCGATCCGCCCAAAGCAGTGATCGCCTATCGCCGCACCGGACATGAGCCGGAAAAGCTGACGCCGGCGCGGCTGCGCGTACTTGATTGCCTGATGGATGACATGGTCTGGACAAAACCGGCGCTGATAGGCGCCAGTGGCGTTTCGGCGTCTGTCCTCGACGGGCTGGAGCGGGCAGGGGCTGTTCAGAAACTCGCAATGCCGGCCCCGCCCGTCGTCATGCCACCCGACCCGGATGACAATCCGGCCCATCTCAATCCAGAGCAGCAAAAGGCGCTGGACCAGATTCTGTCGCTGGACGTGAACGCTTTTGGCGTGGCGCTGCTCGACGGTGTCACCGGTGGCGGCAAGACAGAAGTGTTCTTCGAGGCGGTTGCCGATTCGCTGCGCGCCGGAAGGCAGGCGCTGGTACTGCTGCCCGAGATTGCGCTGACCAATACCTTTATTGACCGCTTCACCCGCCGCTTCGGGACGAAACCGGCCGAATGGCATTCGGATATGACGCCGGCCCAGCGCGCCAAGGTCTGGCGGGGGGTGCTGGAGGGGACGGTCCGCGCCGTAGTGGGCGCGCGCTCCGCACTGTTCTTGCCGTTCCGTGAACTGGGCCTGCTGGTCCTCGATGAGGAGCATGACGGCGCCTATAAACAGTCCGACGGTTTCACTTACCATGCGCGCGACATGGCGATCGTAAGGGCCAATCTGGCCGGCGCGCGCGTGGTGCTGTCCTCGGCCACGCCCTCGGTGGAATCGCGCAACAATGCCAATGCTGGCCGCTATGCCCATGTGACGCTGGAAAACCGGTTTGCCGAAGCGGCCATGCCCGACGTCACTGCCATCGACATGCGCACGGACGGGCCGGACAAGGGTGAATGGATCGCGCCCGCCCTTGCAAGGGAGGTGTTCGCGGCGCTCGACCGGGGCGAGCAGGCCCTGCTCTTCCTCAATCGGCGTGGCTATGCGCCCCTGACCCTCTGCCGCTCCTGCGGGCATCAATATCAATGTCCGGATTGCTCGAGCTGGATGGTGGAGCACCGGTTTCGCGGCGTGCTCATGTGCCATCATTGCGGGCATGAGATGCGCACGCCCAAGGTCTGCGGGGAGTGTGGGGAAGCCGAGAGCCTCGTGGCCGTTGGGCCGGGTGTGGAGCGGGTGGCCGAAGAGGCGGCTGCGCGCTTTCCCGATGCGCGACGGGTGCTGCTTTCAACCGACATGGGCAGCCACGCCCAATTGCGTGAGCGGTTCAGCGAAATCGAACGGGGCGAATATGACCTGATCATCGGCACCCAGCTGGTCTCCAAGGGCCATCACTTCGAAAAGCTCTCGGTGGTGGGCGTGCTCGATGCCGATCTGGGACTGGCGCATGGCGATCCCCGCGCCGCCGAGAAGACCTTCCAGATCCTGACCCAGGTGGCGGGCCGCGCTGGCCGGGCCTCGCGGCACGGCAAGGCTTTCCTGCAGACCTATCATCCCGACCATCCGGTTATGAGGGCGATGGTTAGCGGGGATCGCGAGGCCTTCTATGCGCAGGAGCTGCTGGCCCGGGAAGCCGGCGGCATGCCCCCGTTCGGGCGGCTGGCGGCGCTGATCATTTCCGCTAACGAACAGCAAACAGCGATGGGATTTGCCCGGACACTGTTGTCTGCTGCACCCATGGCAGAGGGGGTAAGGCTGTTCGGGCCTGCAGATGCGCCCGTGGCGATGATCCGCGGCCGCCATCGCGTGCGGCTTCTCGCCCAATCGGGCAAGGACTTCGACCTTTCGGGCTATATGCGCTTCTGGCTGGGCAATGCGGAAAAGCCAAAGGGGGATTTGAAAGTGCAGGTCGATATCGATCCGATGAGTTTCATGTGAGCGGCTTTGCGGGCCGGCTCCGCCGCTCAGCCATGGGCTTCGTGGCCTTCTCACCTCAAAAAATGCCACTGGCATGATTTTCCCATAGGGGTGGCGCCATGCCATTCGAGCACAGCTGTCATGGCTTCCTCGTTTCCAATCGCGCCACTGGCCCGATTTGCCCTTCGGGACAACTCGGAGAGTGCGACACTTTCGACATGGTTGAATCGCCCCCCGGAGCCTTGCGTGGCGCGCGCGGCTTGTGATAGAGCGGGCGCGACTTTTCAGGGGTCCGGCTCGCGGCCCGTTTCCGAGCACGTCCAAAGCGTTCATAAGCCGTCCGGGTTTCGGTCAACGAAACCGAAAAGAGGATCGGCCAACAAGAGGGTGAAGCGGCATTGGCAGCGCAGAACTCAGTGCTTACCCAGATTGCGCGGCCTTATGCGTCGGCGCTGTTCGATCTCGCAGAGAGCGAGAATCAGCTGGCCTCGGTGGAAACCGGCCTTTCCGACATCTCCCGATTGATCGGCGAAAGCGATGATTTCTCACGCTATCTTCGTTCCCCGGTAATTTCAGGCGATGTCAAGGCGGCGGCCCTGGATGCCATTCTGGGCAAGTCCAAGGTCAATCCGCTGGTCGGCAATTTCCTGCGCCTGGTGGCCCGGAATGGGCGCTTGTTCGCACTTGATGCCATCATTGCCGTCTTCCGCGAGCTGGCTGCTGCCGCCCGCGGCGAGGCCACGGCAGATGTCACCTCTGCCGCGCCCTTGACTGACGCGCAGGCCAAAACGCTTGCCGAGACGCTCAAGGCCAAGCTGGGCAAGACCGTTACGCTCAATCAATTCGTCGATCCCTCGCTGATCGGGGGCCTTCAGGTGAAGGTCGGCAGCCAGATGATCGATAGCTCACTCAAGACAAAACTCGCTGCGATGAAAATCGCCATGAAAGAGGTCGGATAATGGACATCAAAGCCGCGGAAATTTCTGCGATCCT
>Ga0207773_100198_pt1 | contig 43769 bp, 18 predicted proteins | sample TtaePargueraPR_2_FD_187281 | JGI IMG/M metagenome (GOLD analysis project Ga0207773, IMG submission 187281) | Aerobic enrichment media microbial communities from Bioluminiscent Bay, La Parguera, Puerto Rico - Tt and M1 (3) (SPAdes) | ecosystem: Environmental > Aquatic > Marine > Unclassified ...
GCTCATAGGCCAGTTGCTTGTAGTGCTTCATCGTCTATCTCTTGCCGGAGAAAAAGCGCGAAGCCTACTGGTAACTGGCCGCTTTTTCTAGTTTGCTCAAGATATGCACTTACAAGTTGAATCTGGGGTGTAATTTCCGGCGCTCTTGGAATATTTTCCTAGCCAATGGCGCAGTTTCCTTGCCTGGCGGTTTTTTTTTCTGTAGCTTTCCGCATTGAAAACTGATCGCTTGATTGTCTTGGGAGGCAGTCAAGGGATGGCTGCTGTTGGTGCTCGTTGCCTTCCTTTTGGCTGGATCCGTTTCGGGGGTCGTCCATTACGATTCCGGCCTTGTGCCCAAAATCCAAGCTGTCGCCAAAAAAAAGAAATTTCCATGCTGGACGCTGTTTGTCGCTATCGGATGGATAAGGGATTGTAAGGGTACGCTTCTCGATGAAATCTGGTCGACTCTCCCTGTCCGCAGGTCCGCTGGTGCGCGCGCTTGTCAGTGTGGTTGTTTCACTCGGATGTGTCGCCGCCAGCGCGGGGGGAGCGGACGGCAACCCGGCAGGCGCCGATTTGCCCACCCAGGAAGCAGTGGTCGATCGCCTGGTTTCCGGTAAACCGCTGGGGTTGGACGGGGCGCAGTGGGCAGCCATCCGGCAACAGTCCGGCGCGGTCGAAATCCCGCAAAGCGCAGCCGGCCGGGAATTTGCGCAAAGCCTGGAGAGCCTGCTGGCGACCCTGCGGGAACTGGACGATTTCGATCAGCTGGCGCGGGCGGAAGACCACCGGTATCGCGAGCGTCTCGAATCCCAATTCAATACATTTGTCGCGCACCACCTGATTGTCGACGCGAAGTTCCGTGAGGCCATCGCAGACCCGGAACTGCCGCAGCGGGGCCGCGAGCGCGCGCAAACCACCTACGACGCCTATCGGGAACGGGTGCCGCCGTTTGTCAGCCTGCTCGAAGCCCTGTTCTCTTTCGACCCGGAAGACGCCGGCTGGATGGATCATGCCGGCCACCTTTACGACCAGTTCCGGCTGGCGGGCATGCTGGAAGACCTGCAAACGCTGCAGGTCCCGCGTTCCCATCCCGTGCTGCGGGATATGCTGCTGCCCTACGAGCCGCTTGCGTCCGCCGCCATCGCCATTTCCTCCGCGCCCGATATAGTCCCGGCATACCGCGACCCCGCCAACACCCAGGTCGCTGCGCCAGGCGATCTTTCCGCTTCGTTGCAGGCGCCCCTCAGCGCGCCTGTGCTCGCCAAAGCCCGGGATCTCGACTACGACCCGGTGACGATTTTCAATTTCGTCAAGTCGGCGGTGTCCCTGGAGTGGTATTACGGCTCGATGAAGGGGGCCGAGGAAACCCTGCGGCAGATGGCCGGCAACGACACCGACCAGGCCAGCCTGCTGGTTGCGTTATTGCGGGCAAGCTCCGTTCCCACCCGCTACATTCGCGGGGTGGTCGAGATACCGGTTGAAACGGTAGAGGATTCCTTTGCGATCTCCGGTGCCGAGCGGGCGCTCGAGCTGGTGCGCGCCGCCGGTTATCCGGCGCGGGCGGTGATCCGCGGCGGGCAGCTGGACGCCATCGCGGTGGAATACACCTGGGTCGCCGCACTGGTGCCCTACGCCAATTACCGTGGCGCCGTGGTCGATACCAGCGGCCGGGTCTGGTTGCCGCTGTTCCCGGCGGCGGCCGCATTTGCCGCTACCGTGGGTGAAAATCCCCTGGCCCGGGCGCAACTCGATCCGCGGCAGACGATCGAGCGCTACCTGGCCGAATACGCCGAGGGCGAGGGGCCCGCCAGCGCGTTTATCGGTGAACTGGAGACGAACCTGGCCGAACAGGGCGCAACCCTGGCGGAGCTGTTGCCGGAATCCCGGCAGGTAGAGGAAACCGCAAGTTACCTGCCGAACAGCGAACCCTACCCGGTGCAGCGGGTTTTCCTGGAAGACACGGAAATTCCCGCGGAATTGTTGCACAGGGTGGCTTTCCGCCTGTACGCCAACAGCCGCAACACCAGCGCCGAGAGCCTGTCGGTGGAACTGCCGGTGTCGGCCTTGTCGAACCGGGACGTCACACTCTCCTATATGCCATCCACCGTCGATGAGCAAAACCTGGTGAACCGCTACGGCGGGCTGGGTTCCGTGCCCGCCTACCTGGTATCGCTGCGCCCGCAAATCCAGGTCAATGGCATTATCCAGGCGGTGGGCGAGCAACCGGTGCCGATGGCCCAGGCGCACCGCCTCGAGCTGGAGATCTCCGGGCCGGGTTACCGCGATACCATTGCCAAAACGGTGATCGCCGGCAACTTCCACGCAATCGGCGTGGCCGCGCAGGCCGCCGTGACCGAGCCGAAAGCGGGTGCGGAAACGGATCGCACCGCCGCCAGCGTGTTGAGCCAGGTGGCGCGGCGCTACCTGGCCGCCTGGCACCAGGGCGAACGCGACCTGTCCGCAGCCGCCGGTGTACGGCTGGTACGCCCGGTGCCGGATGTGGTGTTCTCCTCCAATGCCGTGGCTGTCGATGAGGTCCTGGGAAGACCTCATCAGTTGTCCTGGCAGGGCGTCAACCTGGATGCGGCCTACCGCAAGGTCGGTGTGCTACCCGTCTACGACGACGCCATGACGGCGGCGGATTTTGTCAGCTTGTCCGCGCTGGACGGCTCTTACAAAGAGCACCGGATTTACGAGCAAAACCTCGGCGTGGCCGCGGTGTCGGCGGATAAGGCCATCGCCGTTGCCCGCCAGCAGAACCAGTCCGTCCTGACGATTGCGCCGGAGCAGGCGGCCCAGGTGGAAACCCTGAACGTCAGCCAGGCGGTAAAAGACGATATTCTCAACTGGCTGGCGCTGGGCTACCGGGTCACCGTGCCGGCCGAGGAAGTACAGGTCGGCGAGTGGCTGGGGGCCGCCTGGCTGGTGGAAAACACCGCCACCGGCGCCGCTGGCTACTTCCTCTCCGGCGGTATTGCCGGCGGTGCCAATGCCAGTACCAGTTGGCCCAGCCTGTTGCGGGCGATCCTGCAATCCCCCTACCTGGGCGAAGTCAGCCTCGATCCCAGTGCCGTCGCCATCCTCGATATCCTGCCCGATAGCAACTACCAGGAAGGCACTGCCGGCGAGCCGCTGGAGCAACCCCTGTCCGTTATGGTGCGCGATCTCTACGGCCGCCGTGTCATCAACGCCCCGGTGACCTTTACGGTCGAGGACCTGAGTCTCGGCAGTTTCGGAGGCGAGCGCGAGATTACCGTGCAGACCTCGGAGCAGGGGGTGGCCGAGGTGGATTTCACCCTGCCGGAAACCACCTTCGTCAATCCCCGCTTCGTGCACCGGGAGCAGGGGCATCGCTACCGTACCCAGGCCGGCATCGCGGTGGTGTCAGCGCGCGCGGACATCAAGGATTCAGAGGGCAATGTCACCGGTTCGGTGCCGGCAAAGCAGTTGTTCGAGGCGCTGGTCTGGCCGGGCGAACCGGTGGAGTTCGTGGCGCCGGCGGATGGCGTCACCATCAACACGGTCGCCAATGGGCGCCTGGTAAATGGCCTTAATTTCCAGGTGCTGGACGACTACGGCAACCCGCTCTCCAACGAATCGGTTACCGCGACGGCCACCTCTTCCCAGGCTTTTAATTCCGATGGTGTGGCGGCCCCCGGGTTGCTCCTGGCCGACGCGCAAGTGGTTTACGGTATCGACAATTGGTGCATGATCAATTACCAGGGGGTGCCGAGGCTGGGTGAATGCGGGGCCGCGGCGAACTCCTCGGCGGTGACCACCGCGGAAGGCATCGTGCACTTTTTGGTGTTCGCTGGGGAGGCGGATAGCGGCAATGAAGACTTCGGGTCCGCCCTGTACAACTACGAAGTCAGCTGGTCGGATCGGAGCGCGGCTTTTGCGATTCGCTCGAAGCCAAAAGATTACTGGCACAATGGTGGCGATGCGCTGGTGTTGGCCGGCGATACGTATGAAACGCCCCTGCACACGACTTATATGGATTTTTTACCCGCGGATGACCTGTCCATCAGGGGAGTGCGGGTCCTCCACCAGCAGCGGGATGACGACAACAATATCGTGTCCACGTCGGAACATGACGTCCAGTCCTATACCAAGCGGGGCGGTAATGTATTTACCTACGTGATTGGCACAGCGGGAACGCCCGGCTCCAATGTGGCTCTCTTCGACTACCGGATAAAGGACGGAGAGAACGACGATGAGGAGCAGGAAGGTACGCACCCCGGTGCTGGCGTCTATGGCATCGCGATCGATGAGATAGAGGCCTTCACCGGCGACCCCATCATGCTGGACGTGGACGGTCGCGTTACCGGGCCGGTGCGGTTGGAAGTCGTGCATCATCCCGCCAGTATCGGCATCGACGATGCCGCGCTACTGCTCTACAAGGACGGCGAGGCGGTCTACGACCTGCCGCTCACCCGCTCGGTGGACGACAACGGCTATACCACCCACAGCGGGGTAATGCTCAGCAACCTCGAGTTCGATATCGAATCCGCGTACGAGGCGCAGGTGGTGTTCAACCGCGGCCTCGGCTGGAACTACAAGCGCGTGGATGGCAAGCGGCAGCCAATCACCTTCGACCAGAAGATCCTCGAGGACTTCTCCGCACAGGAGGCGTTGGACCCCGAGCCGCCAGTCGGCCAGATCGCCTCCATTATTCAAGCCAGTACCCTGGTCGACCTGAGCAACAGCTTCGTCTGCGAGTCGCCGCTGAAATTCAAGCTGGGCCTGTCCCAGGACGCCGAGGCGTCCATCACCTTTACCGGTGAAAATGCCCCCATCGGCGCGGACGAATTCCTCGAACCCACCGACCTGGATGCCGGCTACCACGAATTCACTTACACAGACCGCACCTTGCGGCCCGGCACCTACGACTTCGAGGTGCGCGTGGTTTCCAAGGCCACCGGCAGGGAAGAGGTCTACCCGGGCCAGGCGATTATCTCCCGCGACTATCTCGACCAACTGCCGGTCGGCCACGCCGTGGTGGAAGGGGTCGACCTCTTCGATGGTAGCCTGAACCTGTCCGCGACGGATCTACAACTGCCCTGGAGCGGGCCCGCATTCTCCCTGCGCCGTTCCTATAGCAGTCGCAACACCGACGCCTCCAGCCTGGGGCTGGGCTGGAGCCACAGCCTGGATTCCCATGTGAAGCAGCGCGGTTGCGGCGTCGTTACCGTGAGCGGTGGCGGTGGTGGCGGTATCACTTTCTACCCGGACGGCAACGGCGGCTATGTGCCCGGACGCGGTTATCACGGCACCCTGGTTTCCACCGCCGACGGTTGGGATTTCTACAGCAAGGACGGCACCCAGTATCACTACACAAACCGCCCGATAGCCGGCAAGGCCACGCTGGAGTATGTGCGCGGCACCAACGGCCGCCTGCTGAAGTTCGGCTACAGCGGCAGCAAGGAACCGCGGCTGGATATCGTGGAAGACAGCGCCGGCCGCACCCTGCGCTTCGAATACCAGCCGCGCATCGCCGGCTGGAAGATGCAACATCTGCTGACCCGGGTCACGGCCCTGTCCGGCTCCGAAGAATTTTCCATCTACTACGAATACGACGGCCGCGGGCGTTTGCTGGAAAGCCGCTATGAAAAGGGCACGGCCAGCCGCAGCCAGCGCTACCAATACCAGGTGGATGAAAGCTTCCAGTTCCCGGCCGCGACCGACACCTTCTTCCTGAGGAGCGCCATCTCCCAGGTAACCGACGAAAACGGCAAGGTCACCGCCTATTCCCACGGCGTACACGAATTCCCCGGCTCGCCGCTGCTGCAGGACCAGGGCATCGTCGTCGGCGCCGCCCCGGTGCCCGCCACCCAGAAGATCACCCGCCCGGAGGGCGGCACCACCGGCTTCGAATACCGGGATCGCAGCCAGCGCAACGGCGGCGACCTGCAGACCGTCGTCACCGACGGCCGCAACAACACGACCACCTACACCCTCAACGACTACGGCGCCGCCACCCGGATCGAGGCTCCCAACGGCACCCGGGATATTGAATGGGACCTGCAGCAGGTCGTGATCACCAGCAGCACCAACGAGCGCAACATCACCACCGAATTTGCCCACGACGAACACGGCAACCAGATCGTCGAAAAGCTCCTGGGCAAAACGCCGCTGATGACCCCCTACGTCACCAGGGGCCAGTTCGGCCAGATCAAAAACCGGATGGCCGCGCGGGTGGACCGCAACAACCACCGCACCGATTACAACTACGACGAGCGGGGCAACCTGACCGACGTCCACTACCCGGACGACACCTCGGAACACTACACCTACGACGACTTGGGTAACCGCAAAACCTACCGGGACCGCCGGGGCAACCTCTGGCGCTACAACCACGACCAGTGGGGCAACGTCGTCTACACCCGCGACCCCCTCGGCGGCGTATCGGAAGCCCAATTTAACGCCCGCGGCCAAAAACTCTGGGAGACCGACCAGGAAGGCCGCCGGATCTCCTACACCTACAACGACCTCAACCAACTGACCGAAGTCAGCCGCCCGCTCGACGACGACACCCACTACACCTACGACCTCGCGGGCAACAAAAAAACCGAGACCGACGGCCGCAACCACACCACCCATTGGGAATACGACGGCGAAAAGACCAAGGCCGGCGAAACCACCGACTTTATCTTCGACGCCCGCAACCACCTGCGCCAGGTCATGATCGGCGGCTCTACCGTCGGCCAGTTCCTGTACGACGCCACCGGCCTGCGCATCGAAAAACAGGGCGAACGCGGCACCGAACGCTACACCTACGACGGCCAGTCCGTCCTCACCCAGTCCGACGCCAACAACCTGACCCTGGCCAAATACAACTACGGCCCGAACAGACTCCTCAGTCTGACCCATATCACCGAGGGCACCCAGTTTTATCTGTTCGACGCCTTGGGCAGCGTCACCAATCTCACCAGCGCCAACGGCACCCTGCAGGCCCGCTACCAATACGACGCCTGGGGCAACAAGCGCAACGAGACCGGCAGTTCCTGGAACCGCTTTGGCTTTGCCGGACACGAGGAAGACAAGGAAACCGGGCTCATCTACGCCAAGGCGCGGTTCTATGATCCGGATACCGCAAGATTCCTGAGTCAGGATGCTTGGGAGGGCGATAACACCCTTGCGCCGAGTTTGCATAAGTATCTTTATGCTTATCAGAATCCGACGGTTTATGTGGACCCGACTGGCAATGTCGTGGAGCTGACTCAGGATGTCGCCAATGAGATCAACGATCTAAATGACGGCGGCGCTGAGACTCTCAATAATGCAATTATTCGTGCAGCAAAAGCACTTGGTCTTGAGTCGAGCCGAGGCTCCGTTGTAGCGAAAGCGAGGGTCAGTAAGACTTATTTTCCACCGGAATCCATTGAGGCGCTGAAGCAGCTCGCTAGCGCGGCTGAATATAGCGCATCTTTACTCTTGTTTGTTAAAGAAGAACATGACACGCCGACAAGTATTAAAGGAGCTGTCAATAGAGCGTTTGCAGAATCGGACAAGTATGTTCCTTTTGAGGCCCAGTCACAGATTCAATCTGCCTTAATATCCGCCGGACGCGGTAGTTATGTAGATGTTTCGTTAGCCGCAGCAGTCAGGGATCAGGGAATCGAATTGTTCGCGAGCGACAACCCTGCTACGCGTTTGGCCGATGATGTGGCGGCATTTAACCGCTCAATTCCCTACCTTGATCGTGGTAACTACATCATTCCAAATGATCGCGGAGGGCGGCAAGGTGATCCCCTGTTGGATACCGTAGCTGGCGCTTGGGAGAACATTCGGACGGCTGGTGACGGAGGGGCTCCAACTGATCGCCGCTTGGCATCTGCAATTTCTGCCGGTTTTACTGTGTCCGAGTTTGTAGGTGTCTTTAAAGCAGCGAAGCTGACCCGTGGAATCTTTAAAGCTAGGGGGCGGAGCGTTTCAGATACTGTTGAACCTGTTGTTACAGCGGAAGTCCGTGTAAATGGGGCAGTTTTCAATGACGTCAATCAGACGGCACGTGTGGGCGCGAATATTAATCAGCCTACATTGATTGCTGAAAGGATTACTGAAAAAATTGAGCGGTCTGGAAAGGCCCTTCCCAATGGAAATATGGGCACGGCACACGCCGAAGTTGGTGCGATACAGCAGGCATTTGACGCTGGATCAACTATAGGTGCGGATATGACGTTAACTGTAAAAGGAAAGGCTGTTTGTGGGTTCTGTCGAGGTGATGTGGCGGCGATGGCTAAACAAGCGGAGTTGAATTCTCTGACTGTGTATGAGGAAGCAACCGGAAATATTCTATATTGGCAACCTGGCATGAAATCACTGAAAAAGGCTAAATAATGTTTTCGTTCTCTTGGGTGATAGGTTTTGGAGAAGGTGCGCAGGGTGGCAGCACTGATGATGTGCAGCTTAAAAATGTCATGGAAACTATTGATTTGATTTTGAGAGATTCGGGATCGCTAACTGTGGATTTAGTTGGTGGTGATGAGGTGGGGCCGGAAAGCTTGCATGTAGAAGCTGAAGGTGGTAAGTCAGTTATTTCTCTGGGGGAGAATACTGGTGAGGACTATGTTGTCCGGACTTATACGAATGAATCAGCTTGTGGGGGAGAGGTCTTTATTCTTGGTAATAAGTGGGATCCAAAGCTGGTTTGCGAGGATTCGAACGTGGTAAAAGCGATTGTTAAAGAATTTCTTTCAACAGGAAATGTATCTAGCAGTTTACTGAATTGAATACGGCCCTCGCGGCCCTCTCGCGGCCCTCGGGGTCAGCGCGGCCCTCTCGCTCGCTCGCGGCCCTCGGGGTCAGCGCGGCCCTCGGGGTCAGGCCTTGCATTTTACATAGCCAGGGCACTATGAACGGAAAGAATGAAACTGGCCCTGCCCGACGGCCATAACCCGGAACCGGGATGTCGGAGAACAGTAGACCTCCAGCAGCCAGCCTGCGGAGTCGTTTTTTAACAAACAGGTAAAAGTTAGGATTGAACGGCTGGCGGCGCGTTCGGAGCGGCCACTGCGCGCAATCGCGTAAGCCCTGTGCCCGGCGCCCGCCAGACCGTTCGTTTTTTTAGCTTGCGAGTCATAGTGTCAATTACGACTACGACCCCATGGGCAACCGCGCCTACCAGCGCGACCCCGAAGGCCGGGAAACCACCTGGGTCCACGACAAACGCAACCGCCTCGAAAGCGTCACCAACGGCGAACAGGAAACCACGAGCTACAGCTACGACCTGAACGGCAACCGCACCCGCCTCACCGACCCGGACGGCAAGCACACCGTCTACGTCTACGACAAACTGAACCGCCTCCACCAGGCCCAGGCCGAAGGCGGCACCACCACTTACCGCTACGACCGGTCCAGCCTGATCAAACAGGTCAGCTACCCCAACAATACCGAGACCCGCTACAGCTACGACGACGCCGGGCGCACCGGGTGCAGGCCCGCTACCAATACGACGCCTGGGGCAACAAGCGCAACGAAACAGGAACTTCCCGGAACCGCTTCGGCTTTACCGGGCATGAAGAGGACAAGGAAACCGGGCTGATCTATGCCAAGGCGCGGTTCTATGATCCGGATACCGCAAGATTCCTTAGTCAGGATGCCTGGGAGGGCGATAACTCCCTTGCGCCGAGTTTGCATAAGTATCTTTATGCTTATCAGAATCCGACGGTTTATGTGGACCCGGATGGTAATAGCGCCGTTCCAGCTCCTCAGGCAACACCAGTCATTCAATCGGCGGCTGCAGGAGCAGAACATACATTCGTTAATTCTGCTGTTGCGGCAAACTCGACGAGGTTTGTTGCTCAGCGTTACATCCTGGGTGCGCTAGGTCCCGTTGGCTGGGGAGCCGCAGGTTATTTCGAAGCGCGTAGGCACGAGCAGATTCAGGAAGATCTACTCATCGCAACGCAACAGGCTGCAGCAGCGGTAGCTGTTGAGAGGTATAACCGCCTGGAGGTTGCGCGGACGGAAAGCCGTGCATGTAACTGCACCACTCCCGAACTCGTTATCGCTCAGTCTGAAGTCGAAGAGCTTGAATCTGTCAGGCCACAGATTTCTCCTGCAATAGACCCGAATACTCGTATCGGACGACAAGGATTGGCGGAAAATCCGGGAACTGATGCAGTTGCTGGCTTGGCGCCACCGGTGCAAAAAAACGATAAGCCCGTGTTGATCTCTGAAAGCCTGGACAAGCCCTCAACCGAGCGTTCTAAGTCGGGCTTCTATGTTGATGATGAAGTTCAATCTTACGAAAGGCCACCAGGATCAGTAAGGAAGCAGGACTATCCAACGAGAGAGAGAAAGACTACAAGGAAACGACTAGAGGGGGCTGCAACCGGCCCTGATGGGGTAATCCGCTGCCAAAACGTTGATTGTCGTGTGGAAGGTGGCCGTGTTTTACAGCAAGGAGAGGGAGCTATCGAACATAACCCTCCGCTGGTGCAGACGCATAACGAGCAAGGCTATAATACGAATCAAGAAACAAGAAATGATTTGTATAATGAGACGGCGACGGAGATTCATTGTATCGACTGTCAAAGGCGTCAAGGCGGCCAAACACAAGATAGGTATAGGCGAGATGTGGGTTCAAACTATGAATCAAGGCAGTCTCGCCGGAAAAAGGATGATAGTTAGTCATTATGAATGAGAAGGACAGTGTTGCTAAATTTAATTTTGACTTGAGAAGAACACTCATACTGTCAGGCTATATGAATGAGTGGGGAGTCCCTAAAGGTCGCGTAGTAATAAGAAGGCAAAATGGGCCACCTATTGAGGCATATTCGTTTACTGGGGGGCGTGATAGTAAGGTTGCGCGTTTTGCGACGGTAGGGGTTTCGGCTCAAAAAAAATCTGAAAACAAGCGCGTTAACCATGAGCTTTTATTCGTGTTGCCGAGCGATTTGGGTGGTTCTTCTGAGAGTGAAGTATTCAGTTATTTGCTTGATATTTCGGTTTATGTTTTGAAGGATGAGGTTGATTTCGGGATTGAGACTTTAATACCGGAAAGCCCTTTAGCTCCTGAAAAGTGGAAGCAAAAGGCAGTATTAATTGATGAGGCTAGAGGTGAGTCAGAGTCTTTTGAGAGTATGCATGTAGGTGTTCAATGTGTCAGCTTGTTATGGTTGGTGCCGATTTACAAAAATGAATATCAGCAAATACGTGAACACGGAATTGAAAGCTTCGACCACTATTGCAAACAAAGTTCTTTCAGTTTGGTTGATACTTCCAGGCCTTCAGTTGTACCTATTAAAAGCGTTTGAAATTCAATATGGGTAAAAGGCTCGGGGCCAGACCTTACATTTTACATGGCCTGGGCACTATAAGGGGCTCGGGGTCATAAGGGGCTCGGGGTCAGGCCTTAAGTTTTACATCGTTAGAAACTCCTGAAAAGAATGAAACTGGCCCTGCCCGACGGCCATAACCCGGAACCGGGGTGTCGGAGAACAGTAAACCTCCAGCAGCCAGCCTGCGGAGTCGTTTTTTAACAAACAGGTAAAAGGTAAGATTGAACGGCTGGCGGCGCGTTCGGAGCGGCCACTGCGCGCAACCGCGTAAGCCCTGTGCCCGGCGCCCGCCAGACCGTCCGTTTTTTAGCCTGCGAGCACCACCACCACCACCGTCTACGAAACCCTCAACCGCGAGACCGGGCGAAACTACACCCGCCCGCTCATCACCAGCAGCGCCGATATCCAGCAGGTGGTGAGTGCCTACGATGCCAACAACAACCGGCTCAGCACCACCGAGCGCTACTGCGACGACCTGTGCGCCGACACCGTCACCCCGCTACACCTACGACGGCCAGTCCGTCCTGACTCAGTCAGACGCCAACAACTCTCATCGCACCCTCGGGGGGCAAGATGTTGGAGACACGAAGCTTCGATATCGTGTCCACTTCACTTCTGAGGTTAGTGGAGAGGTAGATATGGTCGATAGGGGCACTGCAGACAAGGTCGTGAGACGAAGATAACTAACCCAAAAAATTGCCAATCCTGACTTTTACCTGTTTTGACCGAATTGCCGGGCGCCCGGCAAGACATTGACAACTTGAAGATCGTTTATTTTTTCGGGATACGACCGATGAGAAAATTCCTACTGGGTATTGCACTCCTGTTCTGTACGCCGGCACTGGCCGAGGACAGCCCGTCACTGCAGGGCATCAAGGTGATCACCACAGCCGTGGCGGACAAGAAGGCGGTGATCAAACTGCCACAGGAAAAGGTTCGCCTGGTAGCCCCGGGGGATTCCCTGGTGGACGGCCGCTATACGGTGCGCCAGATCCTCGGCAACCGGTTGGTGCTGCAGGAGCGGGGCGATGCCGGCAAGCCCGGTGATCTGCTGTGGGTGTATGTGTCCCGGGAAGGTGAGGCCTCGCGGGTACAGCGGCTTTCCTCGCGGCCCTCCGCTACCGCACTGGTGCCGGGCCTGACCGAGAGCCTGATTGGCGAGGGCGCGCCGGTACCGAAACCGTAGGTCGCCAGAGAAACCATACCAAGTCCCCGTTTTTCCTGCGTAGGCCTGCAGGTGTGAACCTGTAGCCGAGGCCCGTTGCGCGCAAAAGGCCAGCGGTGTCGCGGGAATAAAACGCGGAGCGCCTGCACCCGATGTGGGGCAGGGGACGAGAAACAAAAGAGTTGATGACTACTCACCCCTCCCCCGCTTGCGGGGGAGGGGCTGGGGGAGGGGGATTAGATCGGCACCCCCTCTCCCTAACCCTCTCCCCCAAAGGGGGAGAGGGGACTGTTGGAATGAGTAGTTACTAAAAAAGTAGAAAACAGTTTGCGCATTACCATTAGGGGAAAATATGTTCGGGTTCGCTAAGTGGATTAGCCGCGGTAACAAGGTTGTCGGTACCGCCCTGGCGACCTTCAGCCTGTGCTGGAGCACACAGGGCCTGGCCGGCGCGGCCGGGGGCGGGGAACCCTTCGAGATCCCGCAGGGGGCCTATCTGGCCGAGTTCGTGGAGGACCGCGACGGCATCTCGGTAATGCGCTTCAGCGGCAACCTGGACCTGGAGCTCGCCGATGGCTCCCTGAACCAGGCGGCGCGGGCGGTGATCGCGCAGGAGTTCTATGAAAACCACCCGGATATCTACGATTTTATCGTGGTGTTTTCCGCGTTCGAATACGATACCGGCGATGCCCTGGCGTTTCACGTGCGTGCCCGCAATGATGTGCAGGGCATTGGCATACCGCAATTCGACAACAGCCAGCTGTACGGCAGTGACGGTCGCCTGCGTGGCTATATCGATATGGCGGCTACCAGCCGCTACGAGCTGAACCCACTGGAACCCGCATTCGACAATGTGCTTACGGTGCTGGCCCACGAAACCCTGCACAACTGGGCATCCCAGGTAAAAGTACAGAAAGCCGGCGAGTCGCCCAGTGACATACTGCTGGGCAGGGACGGGGCCCACTGGAACTTCTTCCTCGACTCCGGCGCCTCGGTCGAGTACGGCCACCGCTGGCGCGACAACGGCGACGGCACTTTTACCGCCGTTGCCGCCACGCGCTTTTTCAGCCCGCTGGACCTCTACCTGATGGGCTTCAATGCGCCGGAAGAGGTGCCCGGCTTTTATGTGATCCGGCCCCGGGAGGACACGGAATTCTCGCGCTTCGGCCTTCCCCGGCAGGGCGTCACCGTTACCGGTACCCGCGAAGACTTCTCGATCCAGGACGTGATTGCCGCGGAGGGTCCGCGGGTCCCGGCGGCGGCCGATGCCCAGAAAAACTATAACTTCGCGTTTGTTTACCTGGTGGACGCCCAGGAAGAGGCGCGCGATATCGACGTGGCGCGTATCAATGAAGTGCGCAGGGCCTACGCCGAGCGTTTTGCGATCCTGACCGGCGGCCGCGGTATCGCCAATATTTTCCCGGAGGGCAAGGACGCCGAAATCGGCGAAGCCGAAGTCGTCGGCGACGGCGAAGCGGGTGGCCGCGCGGATGGCGGCAATGTGCAGGCCGGGATCGACTGGCTGGTTACCCAGCAGGCCGCCGAGGGATTCTGGGCCGACAAGACCTCGACGCGCCTGCGGGACACCACCGCGGTCATCGAGGCGCTGGAAAACCTGGGCCGTGATTACGATCGCACCCTGGCGCTGGAGTGGCTGCGGGCGCAACCGCTTGCCGATACGGATTCCATGGCGCGGGCGCTGCTGGTGGCCGACGCCGGCGGTGACACCGGGACCCTGCTGGACCAGTTGAAGGCGGTCCAGCGGACGGACGGCGGCTGGCCGCTCAAGCCCGGCCTGGGCAGCGACCCGCTGGATACCGCGCTGTCGGTGCGCGCCCTGTTGCGCCACGGCGATATGGACGGTGTCCTGCGGGGAGTTTCATTCCTTAAGGCGGCGCAGTTGCCGGAAGGCGGCTGGCCCGCGGTGGTGGGCGGTGCCGCGGACCTGGCCACCACCCTGGCGGTGACGGAAACCCTGCTGGCGGCCAACTCGGCGGATACCGCCGCGGCGCAGGCGGGCCAGTGGCTGGTGGCGCGCCAGAATGCCGATGGCGGCTTCGGTGCCGGCAACAGTGAAATCCACCTGACCGCGGAAGTGATCCGTATCGCCGGCCTGCTGGACCTGCAGGCGGCGTACAACCAGGACCTGGCCCAGCAGTACCTGGGCGACCGCCAGACCGAGGCGGGCAACTGGGGCGGCAGTGTCTTTGCCTCGGCCATGGCGGCGCGCGCCTTCCGGCAATTGGAGGCCACCAACCTGCTGGTGGAGCAGGTGCGGATACTGCCTGCCAGTCCTCGCGACGGTGAGCTGGCGGAACTGCGCGCTGTGGTGCGTAACGACTCGGTGCTGGAAGCGGGGCCGGTTGCCGCCCAATTTTACGACGGTGACCCGGAAAACGGCGGCGTTGTTCTGGGCGATCCGATTCCTCTCAGCGCCACTTCTCCCAAATCTGCACGGGAGGTCAGCGCTTACTGGGACACCACCGATGCCAGCGGTGTGAATGGCGGGTTGCACGAGATCTACCTGGTGGTGGACAGCGGCGCGGCATTGGCCGAGCGCAATGAAAATGACAACGCCCGCAGTGCGTCCGTCACCGTGCAGGCGCCTGTCGATGGCGTCGAGCTGGAGCTGGATACCCGTGCCCTGGCGGTAACCCCAACTACCACGCAACTGCTGCCCAACTCGGTGGCGGTTTCGGCGGTGCTGCGCAACGTGGGCAGTGAATCTGCCGCCGCTGTGACCGTGGAACTGTGGCGTGGCGAGGCCGGTTCCGGCGAACTGCAGGACAGTCAGCAGTTGGCTGTCGACGGTCGCACCTCTGCGGCGGTCAGCCTGGTGGGTTCCATCCGTGCTCCGGGTACCCAGGCCTATACCCTGGTTGTCGATCCGGCAAATGAATTTGCCGAGCGGGAAGAAGGCAACAACCAGGCGGTGGTGTCGGTATCCTCCGAGCCGGCACTGGACCTGGCCGTTTTTGCCGGAGATATCGCCGTGGCGCCGGCCAGCCCGTTTATCAATACTGATACGGAATTCACCGTGGGCATTCGCAACCGCGGTACCCAGGATTCTCCGGCGTTTAACGTTCGCTACCTGATCAATACCGGAAACGGCGCGCGGGAAATCTATTCCGGCAGCCTCTCCATCGAAGCCGGGCAGACCGCGCAACAGACCATCCCCTGGCGCGTGGACACCATCGGCGCCCTGGACCTGGTGGTGGAAATCGACCCCGATAACGATGTTCCCGAAGTGGACGAGGACAACAATAGCGCCTCTTACGCGTTTAGTACCGGTATCCAGCAGGGCACCAACCTGGCGACCAGTTTCAAGGATATCCAGTTCAGCAGCAGCCCGGCCTTCGAGGGCGCGGGTGTATCCATCCGTTCCGTTGTGCGCAATACCGGTACCGAGGACGCAAGCTCGGTGGAAGTGGCCTTCTACGATGGCGACCCGGATAACGCCGGCGTACTGCTGGGTACTGAAATCCTGCCCCAGGTGGCCAGCGGGGAAAGTGTGCCCGTTGAATTCCTGTGGGCGGAAATTCCCGGCAACGCGGACCGGGTGATTCATGTGGTCGTCGATCCGCGGGGCAATATCGCCGAATTGGACCCGTCCGATAACCGCGCCTTCGAGAAGCTGCCGGTGGAGAGCCTGCCGGACCTGGCGGTGAGCGGTTCCAATATCGTTCTCGACCCGGTATTCCCCAAGCTCAACGATACCGTGAGCGTCAATATTGCCGTGGTGAACCAGGGGAACCAGGCGGCGGATAACGTTCTGGTGGAACTCTACAAGGAGGGTGCCCGGGTGGGCGACGCCACCCTGGCCCAGGTGGCCGGCAACGGTTCCGCCATTGCCACTATCCCGGTGACCTTCGACCAGCAGGGCCGCCAGGACCTGCGGGTGGTGATCGACCCGGCCAACAGTATCCGCGAGTCCAGTACCGCCAATAACGAGGCAGCGCGGCAGGTGTCGATCCAGGACGGGAATTTCTATGTGTCGGAGAAATACCTGTCCCCGGAGGGGGACGGATCACAGGACACCACGGAATTCTATTTCAACCTGCCGGAGGCGCAGCAGGTCTCCGTGGAGCTGTTGGACAAATACGACCGCGTGGCCCGGCGCTGGGAAGAGGATTTTGCCAGCCCGGTCAGTGCCGGCAGCGTGCGTTGGGACGGCCGGCGCCAGGGCGGCTCAGTGGCCTCGGACGGCAACTTCCGCTTTGTTGTGCGGGGCGCGACGGGGGATATTCTCGGCCAGGCCTCCGTGGTGGTGGACACCAACCGCTCTTCGCTGTCGGAGGCGATTGGCACGCCCTATGGGCTGGAGCGGAACTTGACCTGCCGGGTAGGCAAGATCCTGCAACCTGAGTATGGCGACAGTGGGAGCAGCAACTATCAGGCGATCGGCTCGGGCTACCGGGACCTGCTCGCCTACAGTCCGGATGACCAGTATATCTATTTTGCCACTTACCTGAGCCCATATGAGGTCGATGGCCAGATCTATACCACCAATGAAAAGGTCAAGCACCCGTCCGGCGTGTATCGCGCCCTTCGGGATGGGACACAGGTAGAGCAGATACTCCCCTTCGGAGATCTCGATACGCGGAAAATCACCAAGCTGACACCGTCACCGGATGGGCGGCGCCTGCTGGTTTCCACCAATGATAATCACCCAGGTACGCAACGCACTAATCCCCAGTTCTGGCTGGTCAACAGCGATGGTTCGGATGCGGAGCGGATTCAGGAGCTGACGGACGGGTCCAGTACCCGTTATATCGGTGATGCTGTTTTTGTCGATGGCGGTAAACGTATTATCTATGTGGTAACGGATGGCAGCCGCTGGTCCACGAGTGATTACAAAATCTATTCGCTCGATCTGACAACTGTGCCGTATAGCAACGAGTTGGTGGGGGTAGTCCCGGACTACTATCGATCCGACGCCTTGCGGCTGGATGTGAACAAGACCGGCGACCGCGTGTTGGTGCATTTCAGGGGAAATTATGAAAACACAGGATTTTCCAGTTTTTATCGGAGATCGCGCCCGGAAGCCTACCTGATAGACGTTGACGCCAACACCATCTCCGGGCTGGGAGAGGCCACGGTGGTGGCTTGGTCACCGGAGGGCAACCGGCTGGCGCTGGCTCAACACGTTGAGCGCGGTGTGCAGTTACTCGACAAAGATGGCAATCTGGTGCAAGAGTATCCGCTACCGGCCCAAGCCACCAATGTTTACGAAGAGTTTTTGCGCAGCCGATTCGATCACAAATACTGGGGTATTTTCCGTGGTGTGACGTGGAATCCCGACGGCAGCGAGTTCGCGGTGCTGTTTGAGGACCATGCCAGATACATGCTGTCTGAATTTTTCGGCGAGATGGACGTCCACCCGATGGACGCCTACTTCGATATCTCCGGGGATAATTTCTCCGATATCGGCGGCCTTTACACCGTGGACCTGCAGACCGCCGAGGTACGGCTCCAGGCCCGGGCAGCGCCACTGCCTTTCCCTTATTATGGTGATAGTGGAAGGCTGCGGTCATACCACATCTCGGTGTGGGACGGCGAAAGCTGGACCAAGATCGAGGAGGTACATCTGGGATCAGCGCTGGAAACAGTACGACTTCCGATGTCGGCGGCCCGTGTCGACGCCAATGGACAGGTAAAAGTCCAAATCCAGCAGCTTGGCCATGAGGAAGCCCAGATTGAACTGGTGGCCCTCGAAGCCGGTGACCAGCTGCTTGCCCCGGAATCGGCCGTCTCACAGCAGACCGGCCGCGACCTGGCGGAACTGGTGGCAGTGGCCGACAACCGCTGGGCGGACGTCTGGAATCAGACGGTGGAGTTTACCTGGAATCTGGGGCCGGACGCGGAGCCACGGAACCTGGTTTTCTCCGCGCGGGAGTCCTCGCCGTCGAGGTTACCCCTGGTGCATTTCTCATACCCCGACAAGACCGGCTACTACGAATTTCTTTTGGGTGGCGGCGCCAATATCGCGGTAGATGGGGTCATGAATAGCAGCGATGACCTGGGTAGCCCGGCGTTCGTCAGCTTGACGAGACCTGATACCGGGCATCCGGATGAAAACGTCTACGGCTATATCGGTTCCGACCACAAACACCTGAAAGTGGCGGTGGACTTTACCGTCGATACCACAGACGGCGTGGACGACTGGGCCAGCGTTGAAATACTGACGGACAGCGGTTGGAGAACATTTACTCTCAATGGTCACGACGCTACCTGGGGCGCGGTCAGTTTTGTCCAGACCAGTAATGCGCCCTGGGAGCATCACTACTATGAATTCGAGATACCACTGAGCGAAATTGGCAAGACTGTCGGTGAGGTGATCCAGTACCGGGTGCACGCCTTCGGGTCGGCGGCCGGGCACGATTATGAAGATTACCTGACTTACCTTGGCCGGCTCGGCCTGCGGACCGACGACAGCGGCTACTACTTTGACGGGGAGATACCGGTCTTCCTGTGGAGTACCGATTATTATTGGTACCGGGATTCTCTGCACACCACCCTGGAATGGCTGCCGGGCGCACGGGAGGTGCTTCTGGGTGGCTACTACCCCGATGCCTTGGACGGCATTAATTTGATCAGTTTTGACCAGCCGGCTGCCAGCAAATTTATTTATGAGGATCGCAGTTACCGTGGGGCGAGCCAGGCCCCCACGCTCACCAATACCGGCAAGTTCCTGACAATGTACCAGGACCAGTTCGACAACCGCTGTGCCGATGGGGAAACCTATGGCTTCAAGCAGTTTCGTTCCTTGCTGAACGGCACCGCGGATCTCTTCGCCGTACGCTCCGGTTCCGAGGGGGGCGTGATCTTGCGCGGTTCGGCGATGGACAAGAACTTTGCCAGCTATACGCTCGAGTACTCTACCGAGGCCGCCCCGGACAACTGGCAGCAGATAGTGCCCGCCGCCGGTGAGCCGATCATCGACGGCAAGTTCACCACCTGGGTGGCGCCGGGCCTCGGCCGCTACAATATCCGCCTTACCGTCAGGGACCTGGCTGGCAACGCGCGCCGGGAGATTCGCTCGATCGCGGTGTCGGAGTCGGCCAGCATTCGCAATGTGTATCGCCAGCCGGCTTATTTCTCGCCCAATGGTGACGGGGCCCAGGATACGGCAGAATTGCGTTTTACCGTGGCGGAGCCGGTCAACCTGTTGGTGGAAGTGCTGGACTCCGATCGCAAAGTGGTCCGGCATTTCGAGAATTCCTATTCCGATATCGGCGCCGACGAGGTGATCCTCTGGGATGGCCGCAACGATACCGGCCAGTTGGTGCCGGAAGGGGAGTACACCTTCAGGGTGCAGAAATACGAATACCAGGTGATTCTCGATGTGACGCCCCCGGCCATTGATTCCATGGTGAATTCCCTGTTGGTGCCTAAACCGGAGCTGGTTGACGGGGAGCTTTCCTGTACCCCCAATTTTGCCAACACCACGGCGGATATCTGCACCATCGAGCTCGACCGGAAAATCGGCGCGGCCCTGGGTGATGCCTACGGTATCGAGTCCTTTGGCCTAGAGTACCGGCGCCTCGGGGAGGCCAGTTGGTCGGAGCTTCCGGTATCGGAAAGCTACGATGATGCCACTGTGTTGTTGCCCGGGAGGGGGCAGCAGGAGCGTTTGCTGGGGGAACTCAAGGGTGGGGACTACCGCTTTGTCGTGGCCGACTACGCCGGCAACCGCAGCACCCTTACCGTGCCCGCCGAGTTGAAGAGGCACCAGCTGTATATCACCGGAGCCCAGGTGGAGAATGAGGTTTTCCGCGATGCGCCACTGGGCACCCTACGGGAAATTGCCGGTATATCCGTTCCATTCCTGGACACCGGGCTGGATACACGCCTGGCCGCCAACCTGTTCGACCGGGCGCCGACCCTGATTGAGCTGTCCTCCACCCTGGAATCGCCGGTGGCTTCCGTCGATGTCCTGCTGGATGAAACCGATGGCGACGGGAAACTGCTGGGCGAGCCGACCATGGTGACGCCCATCCGGGCGGTATTGAGACGTGCCGTGGGGTGCCGTGTCGAGAGTATCTGCTTCGAATACGCGGACCCCTCCTCCCTGGATGCGCTTTCCCGCGGCAGTAGCTACCTGGTTTGGGACCCGGCCAACGCTGAGCCGGGTGACGGGGAGCACTTTCGCCTTTCGGTCCGCGTTCGCGATATCGATGGCAATGAATTTGTCTCCAATCCGGTAGCCCTGAGTGCGGCCTCGGATATTTTTGGTATCCGGGAGGTTGTTGTTGCCCCCGACAACCGGGATCTGCTGCCGGAGGTGGATTTTTTCGCGCAGGCGGTGCCGGGCCCCGAGGATATCCTTGCTCGCGAGACGTATGCCGGTGGCGCCGTGCATGTGTCGGAGCGTGCGGTGCCCGCTGATTATGACAAGTACGCCGTGGTGGTGGCGACCGCGCTGCCGGGAGAGATTGGCCGGGTCGAGTTGACCGGCCGCGGCGAAAACCTGCCGGAATTCGCCATTGCCCGGGCAGACATCACCGGGCATACCGCGCTCAGGTACAAATTTGATGGCGGCGTTGCCGGTTTCGCCTACGCGCTGGATGCCTCCATCCTGCAGGAATGCCAGAGTTACTCGCTCAGCGCCAGATTCTATCGCGCGGACAACCCGGAGACGGCCGAGGATGAATCCAGTGAACTGTTGACCGAAGCTTCCGTTAACCTGGAGGTCCCCTGTGTCGAGGCCTATGCCAGTGTGCTGCCCGAGTTGTCCGAACAATGCGATGCACCGGCGCCCAATCGCCTGCTGTTCCGCATGAAGGCCACGGGGGCAAGCGAGGCCCCGACCCCGGGAGCCGCCGCGCTGCTCAGTGAGGTGGACCTGGTAACGCTGACCCTTGCCCGCCGGGACGAGACCACCGGCGAATGGACCGATGTGCTCTATAACGTCAACGAACCGATATTTGGCGATGAATACGACTTTGCCCTGGACACCACGGATTTTGCGGCCGGCAAGGAAGAATTCCTGGTCGAGTTTGTGGATACCCAGGGCCGGCACTATGAAAAGCGCCTGACCGCGTATATCGACAAGACCGCGCCGGAGATCCAGATTGAGTCACCCGGCGCCGGAGACCAGGTTTGTGCCGTGCAGCTGCCGCTGGAAGACAAGATCGCGAATGTACTGCCCGTATCAGGCAGGATTCGCAGTGATTCTCCCATGGTTTATTACGGTAGTGCCGCCGCGGAACTGGTGGGTACAGAGGATGAGAGCGCGTTTACGAGCGGATTTGTTCCCGACTATATCCGCTCTGGTGCCGATGGAACGTCGCGGTCCGCCTTTACCTGCGCGGATTCTTCCGATAGTTCGGTAACCGGTCAGGATTGCAGTGTCGATGCCATCTGGCCGTCGCAGTATACCGGCAAGGCACCGGTGTATTTCCCGTCGACCAGTGAATACGTCGCACTTGGGTCGCTGGGCGTACTCCCGACCCGCCACAGCGGTACCCTGGAATTCCACTATTCCGCCCACGACTGGAGCGGTATCCGTGCCTGCCGTTCCGTGGAAATCGATGTGGATGCCGGCGTAACGGGTTTCACTTCCCAGGTTGGCGGTGGAGCGCCAGGTGCCGGAAGTTATGGTTACAAGGACACCGGCTATTCACAGGTACCCGTATTCGCCCCCCTGCTGGGCAATGAATTCTCTCAAATTCGCAACTTATTCACTGTGGATGAGGCGGTCGAGGCGACGCTGTCCGTTTACTCCATGCGACCGGACCCGGAAAACAACCGGGAGCTTTTGCTCGGCGAACTGGCAGCTACCCCGGTATCCGGATTGGCCGCGCTCGAGGGCGAGACCGTTTTGGAATTTGACGGCCACGATGACAATGGAAATCCGCTTGCTGATGGTATCTACCTGCTGCGCCTGCAGGTGACCGATGCCTGCGGCAACAGCCGCACCGCCGAACACTTGGTAGAGATCGACAATACGGCCCCACTGGCTTCACTGACTTATCCCGTCTCCGGTATGCCCATCGGCCTGCTGGTCGATGTGCTGGGCAGCGCCAGTGACAATCACCTGGCCGGTTACCGTGTGGAATACCGGCGGTCCGGGGATGCCGGCTACCTGGAAATTGCCTCCGGAGCAGCGCCGGTGAGCGACGGTGTTCTGGCCAGTGACTGGAACACCTATGGCCTGGCCGGTGCGCTGGAGTTGCGGCTGTTGGTGACCGATATCCTGGGCCACCAGTCTGTCGCCCAGGAAACCTTCACGGTGCCCGAGCGCACGGACCTGATTTCCGAACTCGAGGTGATTGAGCCCTTCTTCTCCCCCAATGGAGATGGAGTCAAGGATACCAGTGGTGTGCGTGTGCGGTTCGAGCAGCCGGTGCTGGTGACTGCCACCGTGGGCGATACTCCGATCATGGAGGCCACCGCGTATGACGCCGGTATTCACCGTATTCAGTGGGACGGTCGTCTTGCCAACACGGTACAGCCGGATGGAACCCATGAGATCGCGCTGGCGGTGGAGAGCCAACTGGTGTCCGGCTTGCGGCAGGAAGAGCAGGTTTCCCTGGTGCTGGACAATACCTCCCCAACGCTCGTCCTGGACAATGCCGAGAGCGGTGTGGCCTGGGTAGCGGGCGGGGAGAGCCTCTTGGGAACGATCAACGATACCCACCTGGAAAACTATGCCTTTACCGTGACCGATGGACCCAGCGCTATCGGGCAGGTGGTGGCTAGCGGGACTGTGCCGATCGTCTCCGGCGCACTGCTGGATACCGGTTCCGGTCCGTTTGTCGATGATGGTGAGTACAAACTGGGTATCGCCGCGACCGATAAGGCCGGGAACCGGGTGCGGCAGGAGATACAGCTCGTTATCGATAGCACGCCTCCGGTGGTGCGTATCGACGACCTGGTGGCGGGGAGTTTTGTCAGCGGCAGCCTCGAGGTAAACGGTGCCGCCACTGACGACCATCTGAAGTCCTACACCCTCCAACTGGTGGATACGGGCGGCAATAGCACCGGTCTATCTCAGGGCGAATCCGCGGTGGAAGGCACATTGGGCGCATGGGTGAGTACGGAGATCGCCGATGGTGAGTATCGCCTTGCATTGGTGGCTGTCGACTTTGCGGGACACGAGGCCTCAACTGCAGTTGAGATTGTCATCGACAACACCTCGCCGGAAGTTTCCGTTATCCAGCCCCAGGGCGGAGGTTACCTGACAACTGAAGCTGGCTTTACCGGTACGGTGGCGGATTCACACCTGAAGCAATATGAATTGGCGATAGCGGCGGGGTCCGTCGGTGACAGCGATGATCCCCGTTTCCAGATCCAGTCCGTGGGCGTGGGCAATATCAGCGGTGGTTTCCTGGGAGAGTGGGGTAGCCAGCCGCAGGATGGCCCCTATACCCTGAAACTTTCGGCGGTGGACAAGGCCGGCAACCGCAACCGGGTGCTGGTGCCGTTCGAGCTGGATACGACGCCACCGGATTCTCCCGTGTTTGAGGCGGTGAACCTCAACAGAGAGGCGCGACGAGGCGACCTCACCTGGTCTGCCGTATCGGCAGATGACCTGGCCGGTTACCTGGTTTACCGCAATGGCCAGGCGATAACGCCGCAACCACTGGACGCGACCAGCTTCCAGGACGAAAACCTGCCGGAAGGGGAATACCAATACCACGTGGTTGCCGTTGACCTGGCGGGCAATGCCAGTCAGCCGTCGAATGCACTCGATCTGGTGCTCGACCTGACGCCACCGGATGTGCAGATCGCATCACCGGCGGTCGACAGTGTGGTATCCGGGCTGGTGAATATCCGCGGTACCGCCCACAGTGAAACAGACTTCCGGGCCTACCGGCTCTATGTGGAAGATGCCGAGGGCAATGCCACCCTGCTGGTGGAATCCTCGCTGGCCCTCCTGGCCGAGGAGCTGGCCCAGTGGGATACGCTTTCCCTTCAGGACCCGGCGGGTTATACCCTCCGCCTGGAAGCGGAGGACATCTACGACAATGTGGGCAGCGTGTCCGTGCGGGTATTCCCAGACAACCTGGCCCCGCCCGCGCCGCAGAACCTGCAGGCCGCACTGAGCGGAAGCGATGTGAGCCTCAACTGGGATGCGCTGGCCGGTGTCGATGACCTGGCGGGCTACCTGGTGTTCCGCGGCGAGCAGCTGCTGGGCACCTCCGATACTGTGCTGGATGCCCTGCTGCCCTACGCGCAGGTGGCGAATTCGGCGGCGGACAACGATCTGGTGGATGGAACCTACGTGTATTCCGTCTATGCGATCGATACCGCGGGCAATATCAGCGAGCCCTCCGAGCCGGCCGAGATCGCCGTTGACACCGGTGCGCCCCAGGCGCTGGTTACCTCACCTTCCGCCGGCTCGAGCTTCGAATTCGCCACGGAACTGACCGCGGAGGTCAATGCCAACGATGTGGCCAGTGTGCGCTTCGAGTACCGGGCCAGTGGTGACACTGAGTGGCTGTTGTCGGGGGCCGATTCCCGCGAGCCCTTCACCATAAGCTGGAATACCTCGGCGCTTGCTTACGGTGCTTATGAACTGAGGGCGGTCGCTACGGATACCGCCAATAATACGGATCCGGAACCGGCAATGATCGCGGTCTCCAAGGCTGATCTCGAGGCCCCTTCGGCGGTGCCAAACCTGGATCTGTCCGTCGATGGTGGGACTGTCTCCCTGGAATGGACGGCGGTTGAAGCCGAAGACCTGGCAGGTTATTACGTCTACCGTTCACTTGAGAACAGCAGCAACCCGGTGTTGCTGACCGCCACGCCGGTGAGTGGTGTTTCCTACCTGGACCAGGGGGTGGCGGACAACACTTACCGCTATCACCTTGTCGCCGTGGATCTGGCGGGCAATGAAGCTGACCCAAGCCCGGAAGCTTCGGCAACGGTATTTACTCCGCAGGTGGATACTCCCTGGACACCCACCGCGGAGGCCAGCGTGGCCTTCCATGTGGAAACCCTGCCGGGCCACGACCTGACGCTGGAACGGTTTGACGGCAGTGACTGGGTATTGGCGACCAATGTCCCGACCGGGGACGCCGGCTCTGTGGATATCCCTGACATCGTCCTCGCGAGCGGGGAAAACCAGCTTCGCTTTACCGTAGCGTCCAGCGAGGGCAACCGCGGCAAGCCGGTGACCCGCCGGATCTATAAGGCCCCGCTTCCTTCGGCGGTGAATGGTGTGGAGGCCGTCGAGAGCTCTTCTGGCGGGGTGGACGTCAGCTGGCTGGAAAACGATGTGGGGGAGGAAATTTTCGGATACCGCCTGTTCAGGGATGGTGCCGCTGTTGACGATACCTATGAGCCATTCGTCGCCGCCGTTACAGCCGAACCCAACAATTATTACAGCTCATACGCGCCCACCCGGGCCGTCAACAACAATTATTCTCAATGGCGGCCAAGGGAGCTGCCGGTCACACTTGAGCTCGGGTTTGACGAACGCCACTTGTTCACCCAGGTCGATATGCGCTGGTTCTCCCCCTTCGAGCAGTCGTCCGACTATGCACTCTATGGTTGGGATGGGGCCGACTGGACCTTGTTATATACTGCGCAAAACACCTCAGGAGAACCTGTAAATCAGTTGGTGTTGGAGCGTCCATACCTGACAGACCGGCTCAAGATCGAGTTTAGGAAGCCGCTGGGTTATGACGTCTTTGGCCAGATCCGCCTGGAGGATATCGATATCACGGCGATTCCGCTGGTAGCCGGCGTGCAGCAATCCGACCCGGAAGTATCCCGGGGCGAGTATGCGTACCAGGTATCGGCGGTGAATACCTGGGGCCTGGAAGGTCCCCTGTCCGATCTGGCGGAAATCGCAATGGGCGACTTAACCGCGCCGGAGCCGGTAGTACTGAGCGGCGTGGGCCAGGAGAGTTCGGTACAGCTGAGTTGGACCGCCAGCGTGTCTGCGGATGTGAACACCTATACGATTGAGCGCGGCGGAGTACAGATTGCCTCTGTCTCCGGAGCTTCCCTGGCTTACACCGACCCGGACCTGGCGAACGGGACCTATCGCTACCGCGCATTCCCCGTGGATACCGCGGGCAATATGGGTGCGGCTTCCAACGCTGTGGAGGTGGTCGTCGATGTATCCCCGCTGGGCGCCCCGGTGTCCCTGCAGGCGGTCAATGATGAGGCAACGGGTCATATCTCGCTGTCATGGCAGCCCGCACCCGGGACTACGCCGGCGGGCTATAGGCTGTTCCGTTCGCTGGAATCCGGCACGGGTTACGCTGAAGTGGCGACTACACCGGAGCAGGATTACCTGGACCGGGATGTACAGTCCGGGACGACCTACTTCTATGTCGCCAAGGCGGTTGATTCCCTGGGTAACCAAGGCCTGGCTTCGCAGGAAGTCAGTGTGACCGCTCTGGATACGCAGATCGGGGATACCCACATCCTGATGCCGGACCCCTCGGTCGACCATACCCTGCGCGGTTCGGCAGTCGGTGTCTCCGGAACCGCGGAGCCCGGCGCCAACGTATTCCTGATGAAGGACGGGGAGGTGATTTCTGAAATTCCGGCTAGTACCCTGGAGGAATATTCTGAAATACCGTTCGAGTCAATCTATAGTGTCACAACCGGGTTCGATGGCTCGATCTTGATGACAGGGCGGGACACTAACTCTGAGGTAGGGTATTTCCTGTACGCCAATGGCGTGTGGCGAATGCTTGATGAGGAAGAAATTTTCGGAAAAATCGGTAGTCCCGGTATGGATCAAGTTGTCGTGGTTCCGGGTGGTATATTGATACGCGATAACTTTAGCTCGGCACTGTATCGGTACGACTTGCAGGCCGACACCGTCACCAGGGTTACACAGGGAAGACTCCCCGACTGGGATATCAGGGGTTATATCCCGCGGCTGAACGCACTGGTGCTGGAAAACTCTCGCTTTGCAGCAGACAAGTACTGGTTGGTTTACCTGGATGATTTTTCACTGGAACCCCTGCCGATGCTTGGATATCGCTCTGGGGCGGTCGCTGTCAGTGGCGAGAGGATCCTCTACCCATACGAGGACCCCGATAGCGTGACCGAGCGCTGGAGTTTGTATTCCTACGAGGTAGAATCCGGAGAGAACCGCTTTATCGCGGATATTCCCGAATCCCGGTCCGCGCGTGTTTCCAGTGACAACATGGGGGGCAATGACAAGTACGCACTGGTCGAGTCGACCAATATCGATACGGGCTGGAAAGATACGTTTCTCGTTAATATCGAAGACGGTTCTTTAACGGAGCTGCTGCCCGAGTTTGTCAGTGTAGGCCCATTGGGACTATCGCTTGACGCGGAGCGAGCCACTTTAGGGACCTATGATGGCAGTCGGTGGCAGGATTATTTCCTGGATATCGATAGCGGTGAGATGGTCGAGGTTGATGAGAGCTGTTATTGGACCAGTATTGGTGCCTTGTGTAGTAACTACCCCCACACTTTCCTGCTTCCTGAGACGGGTTCCTTCCTCTTCGGTGCGCAGCCGTTACAGCTGGGGGAAAACCTGTTCACGGCATTTGCCATGGATGCGGCCGGCAACCTGTCGAACGACAGTGAGACGCTGGTGGTCAACCGCAAGGGCAGAAGATTGGGGGACCTGGTGGTGAGCCTGACACCGTCACCGACAATCCTGAGCGCGGGCAACAGCACCTTTGTCAACCTGACTGTGGGTAATGAAGGAGAGGCCGGCACGCTGGGAACTTCCGTCGAGGTCATGGCCGTCTTCGAGGACAGTGTCCTTGAGGAGATCGGTGAGGTGGCGATCGCGCCGCTGCCGGCCGGTGCCGCTGTTGATTACGCCCTCAACTGGCAGCCCAGGAACACGGGAAGCTACCAGGTTGTTGCGACAGTGGACCCGGACCTGCTGGTTGAGGAAGCCTCCGAACTCAATAACACCTCCCTGGCCACGGTGGATGTCATCGGCCAGGCGGGGCCGCTGCTGACCCTGGATCTTTATGGTTCCCGGTCTGCTCCCTACCAGCTCAATGCCAATACCAGCATCAGTGGCCGGCTCAAGCTGGTGAACGGCGGCCCGGTGCTGTCGGGAGAACTGAAGCTGGCCGTGATGGACGCGCAGGGATATCCGGTTTCGACCCTGTATTTCGAGTCCCTGGACGGCCTGCCGTTTGGCGGCGTGGTCGAACAGGATTGGACCTGGGATACCGGCAGCACCTGGGCCGGCGACTACAAGCTGGTGGCGTCCTTGTCGCCGGCTGGCGGAACCGGGATTACCCGCGAGGTGGCGTTCGGGATTCTCCCGGACACGGAGATAGTCTCTGGAATCTCCAGCGGAGCGAGCAGCTACCGGCCGGATGAGTCCGTACGGCTGACCTCGATTCTGCAGAATGCCGGTTCCAACCAGGCGTTTGCCGGCGGCCTGCTGAAGGTCTCGGTGGCCGATGCCACAGGCGCGCAGGTGTTTGCCAGCGAGCACGCAGTGGGCGAGATCATGCCGGACGGGCAGTCTGTATCCCGTGTGGACTGGGCTGTCGACGGGGCGCCCGCCGGTACCTACATCGCGGCCCTTGCGTTGATGGAAGGAACCGCGGTGGTATCCCAGGCGCAAACCCGGTTCACCGTGCGCGCGGCGCCGCCGGTATTGGAGGGCGTGCTGGAACTGCCCGTGGCCAGCTCGCCCCAGGGGGATGCGATCGAAGTGGGCTACACCCTCCGCAACGCCTCCAATAGCGCTGCCCCGGGCACCAGTATTTTGGTGGAAATGACCAACGTCGCGGATGGCGGTGTCGCCGATACGGCGACGGCGGTGTTCAACCTGGACAGCGGTTCCGTGATCAGTAACCAGGCCAGCCTTTCCGGCGACCAGCCCATTGGCGGCTACCAGCTTGTGCTGAAAGCCTCGTTTATGTACGAAGGCGTGACCTACAGCTCCGAGCTGGCTCGCGGTTCCGTGGAGATTGTCGACGGCGAACCGCCGGAAATTTCCCTGGCTTACCCGGCGGAGGGCGCGGTGGTGAAAAGTGTGGCGAACCATCTGCGCTTGCGTGCGACGGACAGTGTCTCCGGCGTTGAGTTAGTGGAAGCCAGGCTGAACGATGGAGATTGGAGGAAAGTCGGCAAGAGCGAGACCCTGGCCAGTGAATACCTGGCGCCCCTGGCTAGCCTGCCGGACGGCGACTACCGCCTGGAGGGCAGGGCCGCGGACGGGCTGGGCAACCTCAGCGACGCGCTCAATTCGACCTTCTCCATCGATAACACGCCCCCGGCCGTTGTGGTAAGCGGTGTGGACGACGGGGTGGTGTATAACACGGCGGTCTCCCCCGAGGTACAGGTAACCGATCTGCATCTGGTGGAGTCGAGCCTGATGCTGAACGGCGAAAGCTTCACCTCCGGCTCCCCGGTAGAGGGCGATGGCGAGTACCTGTTGGAGATCACCGCTCGGGACCAGGCCGACAACTTTGTCAGCCGGATCGTCCTGTTCCAGCTTGATACCGTCCCGGCGCGGATCTTTGTCGAGGGTATCGTCGATGGCGCTTCCTACAATACCGCGGTCACACCGGTTGTGACGGTCACCGATGCGGGGGCGACGACGCTGGATCTCAGCCTGAACGGCCAGCCGTTTGAGTCGGGAAGTGCGGTGGCCGCGGAGGGCAGCTACCTGCTCGAGGCCACCGCGGTGGATCTGGCCGGCAACCTGAGCCAGGCCTCCTGGCAGTTCACGGTCGACCTGACCCCGCCGGCGGCGCCACTGGTTGTCGAGCCGGCGAATGGGGCCACCGTGGACACTGACCTGGTGACGCTCCGTGGTACCGCGGAAGCGGAAAGCCTGGTGTCACTCAGCGACGGCACACAGGTACGGGTGACCTATGCGGACGATCAGGGGGTATTCGAGTTTGCCGACGTCCCGCTCACTAACGGCGCCAACACCTTCAGCTTATGGGCCGAGGACAATGCCGGCAACCGCGGTGACTCGACGGATTACACTGTGACCTATGCGCCGGCGGCGGAACTTTCCCTTACTGCCCAATTGGTCACCGGCAAGCGGGTGCTGGTCTGGCTTCCAGAGCGGGATATCCATAAACATCCTTCCTGTCTGTGGGGAGAACACCATGGGCACGATCCTCACTATCGTCACTATGGTCACGACACCGAAGCCCTGAATGCGCTGGTTGGGGCCGCCCTTGAGGAGGCCGGCTTCGATTACTTGGTCGTGCGCAGCGTGGAGGAGTTCCTCGCGCAGTTGAGAAACCAGCAGTTCGGCAGCATCCTCGTGGCGGCCCCGCACGTGGAGTTGGGGCTTGGCCTGATCCTGAACGGAGAGGTCTACCTGGAAGTGCGTGGCGCAGTGGCCGCGGGCACCGGGCTTACCGTCGTCTCGACACACCCGGGTTTTGTGAAACGCTGGAGCAAGTTGTTTGGCGGGCGGCTCAAAGGCTCGCTGGATAAAGTGGACGCACTGGAGCTGGATGGCGATTTCGGGACCCTGTCCGGCAACTGGAACCCGTCCTATACCAAAGCCCTGCAATATGTGCCGCTCAAAGGGGTAGGGCGAGGCCGCCTCAAGTACGGTTGTATGGCCGGCGGGAAGTGTAAGTGGGTACCGGGAGTCATCTTCAATCAGTATGCCGAGGGCAAGGTGGCACTGGTACCCTTCAATCCCGCGGGCCTGCCGGAGGATGTGATGAAGGCGTTCATCGGTGAGGCGGTTGAATATACGATGCCGGCTAAGGCCTCTTTGGTGCCTGGGGGAATTGCGGAGTCCAAGTGGACAATTTCCGAGGCTTCGCCGCCTACGCGCCTCGCCCTCGAAGTGGATCTGGTCGGTGATGGACTCTGGACGGATCTCGGGGACAGCGGAGAGATTTCCGGTGAAACTGCCCGGTGGTTACGTTACCTGGAGGATTCCAGTCAGACTCACTTCTCTGGCTTTGTCGGCCTCACGGGTGACGCAGTGAAATACCAGCTGAATGGTCGCGCAATAGCCGGCAGTGACTTCAGTCTGCCCCCAAGCGATACGGCGGGGCTCGAGTTCGAGGTACACGAATCGTCCGCGGAACTCGGCGACGGGTTGATACACTACCTGGAAACGCTCGATGTCCATGGATTCAAGCGCTTCTTCAGAAATGTTGCGATCGCTAAAGTCAAAATGGCGCTGAGTATCGAGCTGCGGGAAAAGAGCGACGCTGAAAGGGCTATTCATTGGCTTCTGGGCGCAATTGCGATAGCGGACATTCTGGAAAGCGAAGAACTGGATCGACGGCTCGGCGAGTTGCTGAAGGTTTACCAGGCCGCCTGGGCCCGTCTGCCAAACGCGGCCAGCCCGGTGCCTCCTGGTCATCCCTGGCAATGGTACCGTGACGGCGATTCGGGAGAGGCTCCGGGTTTTTGGGGGGTGAATTGAACTTGATCTGGCAGGATGGTGGGGAGTAAACCGATGGCGGAAGAAACGGAGATCCACCGGCTGGCGGGCGAGCTGGGCGAAGAGTTACAAAAGCGCCGCTGGCACGCCACCGCCGCCGAGTCCTGCACCGGCGGCGCCATAGCCGCCGCCATCACCTCCGTGCCCGGTGCCTCCAACTGGTTCGAAGGCTCGCTGGTCAGTTACGCCAATCGCGTCAAGCGCGATATGTTGGCGGTATCGGAGGAGGACCTTGAGGTCTTCGGCGCAGTCAGTGAGGAGGTCGCGCGGCAGATGGCCAGCGGCGCTCTGGCGATGATGGATGCCAATGTGGCAGTGGCGGTCAGCGGCATCGCCGGCCCGGACGGTGGCACCGAGGAGAAGCCGGTGGGCACCGTGTGGATCTCCTGGGCCGATTCCGCAGGGCAGGAACCGGTGACCATCGATGCCAGGTGCTTTCACTTCGACGGCGACCGCGCGGCGATCCAGCGGCAGACGGTGGCCGAGGCGTTGAAGGGAATGCTGGCACTGGTGCGGGCGCATCCCGAATGATGCCACGATCACTCGAGTCCCGAGTCCCCCCCTCCCAAATCACTGGTTGCTTATACAGTAATCCTTCGCTAAGCTTGCCCCCAACAAACAACGCTCAAACACACGGGAAGGGTCATGGATTCCAACAAAGACAAGGCACTGCAGGCGGCGCTGTCTCAGATCGAGCGCCAGTTCGGCAAAGGTACGGTTATGCGCATGGGGGACAAGGGGCGCGAGCGCATTCCCGCCATCTCCACCGGTTCCCTGGGGCTGGATGTGGCCCTGGGCATCGGCGGCCTGCCGCGCGGCCGTATCGTCGAGATCTACGGCCCGGAATCCTCCGGTAAAACCACCCTGACTCTGCAGGTCATCGCCGAAGCCCAGCGCAAGGGCGGCACCTGCGCCTTCGTCGACGCGGAGCACGCCCTGGACCCCATCTATGCGGAGAAGCTGGGTGTCGACGTGGACGAACTGATCGTGTCCCAGCCGGACACCGGCGAGCAGGCCCTGGAAGTGACCGATATGCTGGTGCGCTCCGGCGCCGTGGACGTGCTGGTGGTCGACTCGGTGGCGGCCCTGACCCCGCGCGCGGAGATCGAGGGTGAGATGGGCGACTCCCACGTGGGTCTGCAGGCGCGCCTGATGTCCCAGGCCCTGCGCAAGCTGACCGGCAATATCAAGAACACCAACACCCTGTGTATCTTCATCAACCAGATCCGTATGAAGATCGGCGTGATGTTCGGTTCCCCGGAGACCACCACCGGTGGTAACGCCCTCAAGTTCTACTCCTCCGTGCGCCTGGATATCCGCCGCATCGGCTCGGTGAAAGAGGGCGACGAAGTGGTGGGCAACGAGACCCGCGTGAAGGTGGTCAAGAACAAGGTGGCCCCGCCGTTCAAGCAGACCGAGTTCCAGATCATGTACGGCGAGGGGATCAACCTGCTGGGTGAGATCGTCGACTACGGCGTCAAGCTGGGCCTGGTGGACAAGGCCGGTGCCTGGTACAGCTACAAGGGCGACAAGATCGGTCAGGGCAAGGCCAACGCGGTCAAGTTCCTGAAGGAAAACCCGGAGATCCGCGATGAGATCGAGGGCCAGCTGCGCGCCAAGATGCTGGGCGATCTGGCGCCGACCAAGCCGGAAGAAGTTGTGGAAGTACCGGAAGAGTAAGTGTCTTCCCCCGCCGATGTCTCCGGTACCGACAAGGCTCAGGCGCTCTTCGGCGCGGCGCTTGAGCTGCTTTCCCGCCGCGAGCACTCCCGTTTCGAACTGAGGCAGAAGCTCGCGGACAAATTCCCCGGCGCCGACTTCGACGCTCTGTTTGAGCGATTGGGGGAACTCAACTACCAGTCCGACCAACGCTTCGCCGAGGTCTTTGCCCGTTCGCGCGCCCAGCGCGGCCAGGGGCCGTTGCGGATTCACCGCGAACTGCAGCAACGCGGTATTGGCAATGCGCTGATCGCCAGCGCGCTGGAGCAAACGGAGGTCGACTGGTTTGCGCTGGCTGCCGAGCAGCTGCGGCGCAAATTCCGCACCCCGGTCAGTGCCGCGCTGCCCCGTGAGCAGCAACTGAAGGAGCGCGCACGGCGCCAGCGCTATCTCGCCTACCGGGGTTTTCCCGCCGATGCCATCCATTGGGCGCTGGACGCCGCGGATTCCGGCTTATACTCTGACCTGAACCTGTAGGAGCGGCGGGGCGGCCATCCGCCCATGGCCGCGATCGGACTTCTCAGTTCCTGCGAGATCAATCGCGGCCATGGGCCGCTCCTACACGGATGATGATGTCGAGAATAATAAGCGCGAGAAGCCCCTATGATCCTGTCCATCGACCAGGGCACCACCGGCACCACCGCCTTCGTCTTCGACAGCCGCGGCAACCTGATCGGCCGCAGCTACTCCGAACTCCCCAATTACTACCCCAAACCCGGCTGGGTGGAACAGAAGGCGGAAGAGATCTGGCTGGTCACCCTGCGGGTCTGCGCCGCGGCACTGGAGCGCGCCGGCATCGGCCCCTCTGAGCTGACCGCAGTCGGTATCACCAACCAGCGGGAAACCACGGTGCTGTGGGACAGGCAGACCGGCGAGCCGGTCTGTCCGGCGATCGTCTGGCAGTGCCGCCGCTCGGCGGCGCTTTGTCGGGAACTGGGTAAAGAGCTGGCCGATGCCGGCAAGGCGGATTGGCTAAGGGACAGGACCGGCCTGGTGCTGGATGCCTACTTCTCCGCCAGCAAGCTGCAATGGCTGTTCCGCAAGCAGCCTGAACTGCTCGCCCGCGCCCATGCTGGTGAGCTCTGTTTCGGCACCGTGGACAGCTGGCTGATCTGGAAAATGAGCGGCGGCCGCGCCCATCTCACCGACCACACCAATGCCAGCCGTACCCTGCTGTACAACCTGGACGACAAACGCTGGGATACGGAGCTGCTGGACCTGTTCGGCTGCCCGGAATCGTTATTGCCGGAAATACTGCCCTCCGCCGGCCCCTTCGCCGACACCGATCCGGAATCCTTCCTCGGTGCGGCCGTGCCTATCTGCGGCGTGGCCGGCGACCAGCAGGCGTCGCTGTTCGGGCAGGGGTGTACCAGGCCCGGGGATATCAAGAACACCTACGGCACCGGCTGTTTTATGTTGGCCTACGCCGGAACCGAGCGGCCGCAGCTGCCCCGGGGACTACTCGCGACCATCGCCTGCGATGCCGCGGGCCAGCCGGCCTACGCGGCGGAGGGCGCGGTGTTTACCGCCGGCTCCGCGGTGCAGTGGCTGCGGGACGAGATGGGGCTGATCCGGCAGGCGGCGGAAACCGAGATGATCGCACAGAGCGTGCCGGACACCCGCGGCGTCTACATGGTGCCCGCCTTCAGCGGCCTGGGCGCGCCCCACTGGGATTCCTCCGCGCGCGGCACCATCTGCGGCCTGAGCCGCGGCGCTGGCCGCGCCGAGTTGGTGCGCGCCACCCTGGAATCCATTGCCTACCAGAGCGACGAACTGGCGCAGCTGATGGGGGAGGCGCTGGGCCTGCCGATCCGCCATATGCGCGTGGACGGCGGTGCCAGCGCCAATAATTTCCTGATGCAGTTCCAGGCGGATATCTCCGCCCTGCGGGTGGAGAGACCCAAACAGATAGAGTCCACCGCCGTGGGCGCGGCGCTGCTGGCGGGTTTGGGTGCGGGCATCTGGCGCGCCGGCGAGCTGCCGGAGTGCCTGCTGGACATAGAGCGGGACTTTTTACCCAAGATGGCCGGCGGGGAGCGGGAGCGGCTGCTGGATGGTTGGCACAGGGCTGTCGCCGCCTGCCGCGCTTTCTGAGCCGGGCGGCTTCGACAGGCCCCGTCGCTGGTGGCCTCGTCGTATCGCGGCGGCCCTACCGGATCGACCTATCCTCAAGGAAAGGAGGCAAAAACCATGTCCGTAAACGAAGAGTTGCAGAGCACCATCGCCGATATGGTGGACGGCCGCCGGGGAATACTGGCCGCCGACGAGAGCAGCGGCACTATCGCCAAGCGCTTCGAGGCGATCGGGGTGGAATCGACGGAGGAGAACCGCCGCTTCTACCGCTCCGCGCTGCTCGCCACCGAGGGGTTGGGCGAGTTTATCAGCGGAGTCATCCTGTTCGAGGAGACCCTGGGGCAGGCGGATGACGGGGGCAGCCTATTGCCGCAGGTGGCAGCGGCGCAGAAGATTGTCCCCGGTATCAAGGTGGATAAGGGCAAGGGGCCACTGCCGGGCGCCAGCGGCGACCTGATCACCTACGGCCTGGACGGGCTCGCCGAGCGCCTGGCGGGCTACAAGGCGCAGGGCGCGCGCTTTGCCAAGTGGCGCGAGGTCTACCCGGTGAGCCCGCACAACCCGACCCAACTGGGGCTCTCCGCCAACGCGGAGATGCTCGCCCGCTACGCGGCGGTCTGCCAGTCCGTCGGCGTGGTTCCGATCGTGGAGCCTGAGGTGCTGATGGACGGCGATCACAGCATCGAGCGCGCCGCCGAGGCGAACGAACAGGTGTGGCACTCGGTCTTCCACGCCCTGCATCGCCACGGGGTGGTGCTGGAACTGATGATCCTGAAGCCGAGCATGGTGACACCGGGCAAGGAATGCGCCAAGGCGCCCCCGGAAGTGGTGGCGGAATACACCGTGCGCAGCCTGCGCCGCGCCGTGCCCGCTGCGGTGCCCAGCATCAATTTCCTCTCCGGCGGCCAGAGTCCGGAGGAGGCCACGGCCAACCTGAACGCGCTCAACCAGCTGTGGCAGGCCCCCTGGCAGCTGAGTTTCTCCTACGGCCGCGCACTGCAGGAGCCGGCGCTCAAGGCCTGGGCCGGCAAACCCGAAAACGGCCCGGCGGCGGAACGGGCGCTGCTGAAGCGCGCGCGGCTCAACCACCTGGCGATGCTGGGGGAATATCAGGAGAGCCTGGAGCGGGAATGAGGTAATCTCGGGCGGCTATCGATAACGTAACTACCTGAGGCTCTATGCAGGCAGCAAACGATCCCCTCTCCCCTTGGGAGGGGTAGTTACAAAATAACAATAATTTAGATGACGAGGAGAGAAACGATGGATTTTATCACCCGAGGCAACCGCCTCCACTACCGGCGATGGTGGGTCGAGGGGGCGCTCGGCGTCCTGGTGATTTCCCCCGGCCTCGGCGAGCACAGCGGCCGCTATCGGCAACTGGCCCAGTACCTGAACCGGTGCGGATTCAGCGTCTATGCCCTGGACCACTACGGCCACGGCCAATCCGACGGCAAACGCGGCCATATCGACGACTTCGCCCTTTACAGCGAGGACCTGCACCAGTTTATTCGCCTGGCAAAGAGGGACAACGTCGGTCGCGGCCTGCACCTGCTCGGCCACAGCATGGGCGCTGTCGTCGCCTGCGGCTGTGCCATTCGCTTCGGCGGTATCGACAGCCTGATTCTCTCGGCGCCGGGATTTCGCGGCTTGCGGGAACCGGGTAGCCTGGAGCTCTGGCTGCTGCGGCGGCTGGTAAAGCTGTTGCCGCGGCTGACTTTGCCCAACCGGATTGACCCGCGCTGGCTCAGCCGCGACCAGTCGGTGGTCGAGGCCTACCGGGCCGACGACCTGGTGCACGGCCGGTTATCCCTGCGGTGGTTCGATTCCTTCCTGCGCGAGCGCGACTACCTCTATCCGCGCCTGCCCCAGATCACCGAACCCTGCCTGATGCTGCTGCCGGACAGCGACCAGGTAGTGGACAGCGCCACCAGCCGCGACTGGTTCGACCGCCTGGGCAGCGGCGCCAAACAGCTGCATGTCTTCCCCGATGCCTACCACGAGGTGTTCAACGAGGCGGAGGAAGGCCCCCAGGCACGCGAACTGCTGCAGCAGCACCTGAAATCGCTGCTGCCGATGCCGGAAGCCGCGGCTTTCGGCTGAGCGGTGAAAAACCCCATCATCCGTTGTACTATACGCGGTCATTTTTGACCCCATGGCACAGGGCTGCGGGGTTTTTTGTGGGGTGAACATGGATAAGAAGTTGCTGAGCCTGTTGGTGTGCCCGGTGAGCAAGGCACCGCTCGAGTACCGGGAGGACACCCAGGAGCTGGTGTGCAAGGCCAGCGGCCTGGCCTATCCGGTGCGCGACGGTATCCCGGTAATGCTGGAGTCCGAGGCGCGGCCTCTGACCACCGAGGAAAAACTGGAAAAATAGGCCGATGACCGAACCCAGTGTCTTTAGCCGGATCATCTCCGGTGAGATTCCCACCGAGCGGGTCTATGAAGACGACCAGTGCATCGTCATCGAGGACCGCTCCCCGCAGGCGCCGACCCACCTGCTGATCATCCCGCGCAAACCCCTGGTCAACCTGTCCGACGCCAGTGCGGAGGACGAGCCGCTGCTCGGTCACCTGATGTGGGTGGCGGCGGAGCTGGGCAGGAAGCTCGGGCTCGAGGGCTTTCGCCTGGTGGTCAACAACGGCCGCGCCGCCGGGCAGACGGTCTTCCACCTGCACATCCACCTGCTGGCGCAGAAGAGGATGCGGGAACGGGACCTGGTCGAATAACCGGGATAAAACGAATATCGAGGTGCCGTCGCCGGTGCCGACCGATCAATCTCAATCTAAAGAAGTGGAATTACGCCGGATGAAAAGCGCACAGATTCGCGACGCCTTTCTGAATTACTTTGCCGGGCAGGGTCACACCATTGTGCCCTCCAGCTCCCTGGTGCCGGGCAACGACCCGACCCTGCTGTTCACCAACGCCGGCATGGTGCAGTTCAAGGACACCTTCCTCGGCCAGGAGCAGCGCCCCTACAGCCGCGCGGTCAGCTCCCAGCGCTGCGTGCGCGCCGGCGGCAAGCACAACGATCTGGAAAACGTCGGCTACACCGCGCGCCACCACACCTTCTTCGAGATGCTGGGCAACTTCAGCTTCGGCGATTACTTCAAGCGCGAGGCCATCCAGTTCGCCTGGGAGTTCCTGACCCAGGTGCTGGAGCTGCCGGAGGAGCGCCTCTGGGTGACGGTGCATATCAGCGACGACGAGGCGGCGGATATCTGGCTGAAGGAGGTGGGCGTCAATGCCGCGCGCTTTTCGCGCCTGGATGAAGACAACTTCTGGCAGATGGGGGATACCGGCCCCTGCGGCCCCAGTTCCGAAATCTTCTACGACCACGGCGAAGGCGTGCCTGGCGGCCCGCCCGGCTCCGACAACGACGACCTGGATCGCTACATCGAGATCTGGAACTTGGTGTTCATGCAGTACGAGCGCACCGCCGACGGCGAGCTGCACCCGCTGCCCAAGCCCTCGGTGGACACCGGTATGGGCCTGGAGCGCATCGCTGCGGTGATGCAGGGGGTGCACTCCAACTACGAGATCGACCTCTTCCAGGCACTGCTCAAGTCCGCCGGTGAAATCGTCGGCTGCGCGGACCTGGAAGAGAAGTCCCTGCGCGTGATCGCCGACCATATCCGCTCCTGTTCCTTCCTGATCGCCGACGGCGTGATGCCGTCCAACGAGGGCCGCGGCTTCGTGCTGCGCCGCATCGTGCGCCGCGCTGTGCGCCACGGCCACAAGCTGGGCCATCAGGAGATCTTCTTCTACAAGCTGGTGGAGGCGCTGGCGGAGCAGATGGGCGACGCCTATCCGGAGCTGCGCGAGAAACAGGGAGTCATTGAAAATGCCCTGCGCAAGGAGGAGGAGCAGTTCGCCAAGACCCTGGACAAGGGCCTGGCGCTGCTCGAGGATGCGCTGGAGTCCCTGCAGGGCACGGAAATTCCCGGTGCGCTGGTGTTTACCCTGCACGACACCTACGGATTCCCCACCGACCTGACCCAGGATATCGCCCGCGAGCGCGGCCTGACCCTGGACATGGCCGGCTACGAAGAAGCGATGGAGGCCCAGCGCCGCCGCGCGCGCGCGGCGGGCAAGTTCAAGCAGGACTACGCCGGCACCCTGGACCTGGAGGGCGCCACTGAGTTTGTCGGCTACGAGACCACGCAGGCCGAAGGCACTGTAGTCGCCATCGTCAGCGAGGGGGAGCAGGTGCAGCGCCTGGAAGAGGGCGAAGAGGGCGCCGTGGTCCTGGATCGCACGCCCTTCTACGCCGAGTCCGGTGGCCAGGTGGGCGATAGCGGCTATCTCGTTGTCGCCGGCGCGGGTGGCAATCGTTTCGAGGTGCGCGACTGCAACAAGCAGGGCGCGCACCACCTGCACGTCGGCAAGGTACTGGCTGGCGCCGTCGCCGTGGGCGACAAGGTGAATGCCGCTGTATCTGCCGATGTGCGCCAGGCCACGGCGCTCAATCACTCCGCCACCCACCTGCTGCACGCCGCCCTGCGACGGGTGCTGGGCGAACACGTGACCCAGAAGGGCTCCCTGGTGGACTCCGAGCGGTTGCGTTTCGACTTCTCCCACCCGGAGGCTGTCACCGCCAAGCAGCTGCACGCGATAGAATCCCTGGTGAATGCGCAGATCCGTGCCAACGTCCAGGTGCATACCGAGGAGACCGACATCGAGAGCGCCAGGCAGAAGGGGGCCATGGCGCTGTTTGGCGAGAAGTACGGCGATACGGTGCGCGTGCTGTCTATGGGAGAAACCGATGATGGCAGCGCCTTCTCAGTGGAACTCTGCGGCGGCACCCACGTCCAGCGCACCGGCGATATCGGCCTGTTGCGCATCGTGTCCGAGAGCGGCATCGCCTCCGGCCAGCGCCGCATCGAGGCGGTCACCGGGGCCCACGCCCTGGCGTTGTTCGACCAGGCCCAGCAGCGGCTGGAGCATGTCGCCACTCTGCTGAAGGGGCGCCCGGATACGCTGGCGGACAAGGTGGAGCAACTGCTGGCAAACAACCGCAGGCTGGAAAAGGAAATCGCACAGCTGAAGACCAGGCTGGCCAGCGGCGCCGGCGGCGACCTTTCCAGCCAGGCGGTAGAGGTGGCCGGTCTCAAGCTGCTGGCGGCTTCCGTCGACGGCGCCGACCCCAAGTCCCTGCGCGACCTGGCGGACCAGATGAAGAACAAGTTGGGCAGCGGCGTGGTACTGCTGGCCGCGCCCTCCGAGGACAAGGTGGCCCTGGTGGCGGCGGTGACCAAGGACCTGGCCGGTCGCGTGTCCGCCGGCGACCTGATGCGCTTCGCTGCCGGCAAACTGGGCGGCAAGGGCGGCGGCCGCCCGGACATGGCCCAGGGCGGTGGCACCGATGTGGCGGCCCTGCCGGGCCTGCTGAAAGAGGTACCGGGTTGGGTCGAGGAGCAGGTTGGCGGCGCTCAGTGACCAGCGGCCAGTGATGCAGGTTGGGGTGAGTGCAGCGACCAATTTGCCGGAAGCAAATTGAGGTGCTGAAGGCGCCACGGGGCGACTGTTTGGGGGGTATGAGTCAACCCCCAAGCCACTGGCCACCCACCACGGTCCCGCAACTGGTTTATTTCGGCCAAATTGACAATTTGGTACCGATTCCAAGTTGATTTCGTCAGAGTTTGGTGATTAAGTGCGCGCCTTGCGCGAAGTGGTAGTGCGAGCGCGCAACAGGCAGTAAGGGAACACTTAAATCCATGAGTTTGTTCGTGCAGAAATACGGCGGCACCTCGGTGGGCTCTATCGAGCGCATTGAGGCGGTGGCTGACAAGGTGGCGACCTTCCGGGCCCAAGGCCACGAGATGGTGGTGGTGTTGTCCGCCATGAGCGGCGAGACCAACCGCCTGATCGATCTCGCCTACCAGATCCAGGAAAAGCCGGACCCCCGCGAGTTGGATGTGCTTGTGTCCACCGGTGAGCAGGTCACCATAGCGCTGCTCACCATGGCGCTGAAGAAGCGCGGCTATGACGCCTGTTCCTACACCGGCGGCCAGGTGAAAATACTGACCGACAATGCCCACACCAAGGCGCGCATCCAGCGCATCGACGTCGAGCGCATGCGCCGCGACCTGGACTTGGGCAAGGTGGTGGTGGTGGCCGGTTTCCAGGGGGTGGATGAAGAGGGCAATATCACCACGCTCGGTCGCGGTGGCTCGGACACCACCGGTGTGGCCCTGGCGGCGGCGCTGGATGCCACAGAGTGCCAGATCTATACCGATGTGGACGGTGTTTACACCACCGACCCGCGGGTGGTGGACAGCGCGCGCCGGCTGAACCGCATCACCTTTGAGGAGATGTTGGAGATGGCCAGCCTCGGCTCCAAGGTGCTGCAGATCCGCGCTGTGGAGTTCGCCGGCAAGTACAAGGTCCCGCTGCGTGTGCTCTCTACTTTCGAAGAAGGGGGCGGTACACTGATTAGTCTGGATGAGGAAGACAACGAGATGGAACAGCCTGTCGTTTCCGGCATAGCTTTTAACCGCGATGAAGCCAAGCTGACCATTCGCGGTGTGCCGGATAACCCCGGTGTGGCCTGCCGTATTCTCGCGCCGGTTGGCGCCGAGAACATCGAGGTGGATGTGATCGTGCAGAACATCAGTGCTGTCGACGGCACCACCGACTTCACCTTCACCGTGCATCGCAACGACCTGGGTAAGGCCCGGGATGTGCTGGAGCGGGTAGCGGCGGAATTGGGCGCCAAGGAGGTGGTTGCCGACGACAAGATTGCCAAGGTCTCCATCGTCGGTGTTGGCATGCGTTCCCACGCCAACGTGGCCAGTCGCATGTTCAGCGCCCTGGGTGAGGACAATATCAATATTCAGATGATCACAACCTCCGAGATCAAGATCTCGGTGATCATCGACGAGCGCTACCTGGAGCTGGCAGTGCGTGCGCTGCACAGCGAATTCGAACTTTCGGAGCCCAGAGAGGCCAGAGAGAAACTATAACCAGAGTTTTGGCGGCCGCGAACTGACTATAGCGATTCGGTCATTTGGCGTAGAGTCCGACTTGTTGAGATTTTGAGCGACTGGGCAATACTGAATAGTGTGATGGGCAGTTTTCGACCTTTTGCGCCACTATCCGGTTATTATGAGCATAAGTGCAGCTCCAGGGAGTATCCCGCTGCGCTCTATCACAGGATGATCAAGGAGAAGTAGGTAATGTTAATTTTAACCCGCCGGATTGGCGAAACGCTGATGGTTGGTGATAATGTGACGGTTACCGTGCTGGGGGTGAAAGGCAACCAGGTACGCATCGGGGTCAATGCCCCGAAAGAGGTGGCCGTTCACCGCGAAGAGATTTACCAGCGTATCCAGCGCGAGAAGCAGTCCTCTGAGGAGGGCGGCAACGAGTAGTCTCTGTTGCCGCAGCTAAAAGGCCGGGGTTACCGGCCTTTTTTATTGGTGGAACCGATGCGCCGCCCGCGGCTCGGCCGGTGGTGAATCGCGCCTGTGCAATAAGTGTGCTACAGGCAGCCGATGGTCAAAAAGTTATTGATTCCCCATTGATTTTTGCCTCGCCGTTGGTATGATGCCGTCCACTTTCAGCGGTCACCACGCGGTGGTCGGCAGCTGGCAGAAGACCTCTGCGAGAGATTGCTCCCGGGGGCGAGTGCCGCTCCGGAGAGCGGTAGATTACAAGGTGAGATGGCCGAGTGGCTGAAGGCGCGCCCCTGCTAAGGGCGTATGGGTTAACACTCATCGAGGGTTCGAATCCCTCTCTCACCGCCATCTGAAAAACACCCTCTCCCGAGAGGGTGTTTTTTTTGACCCCGGCATCGGTGCCCGGGTGGGGCTGGATTGTTGCTCCGCAAATCGCCCTGAAAGCGGTTCTCAAAAAATAGTTGGGAAAGCGCTTGCGGGAAGAAAGCCGGCCGCTATAATGCGCGCCACCTTGAGCGAACCGGTGACGGGTCGCCGCTTTCGAAAGGGGCTTCTTTGAAGCGATTTCGGGAGCGGAAAAGCGCCGAAAAAAGCGCTTGCCAAGGTCGGGGAGGTCGCTATAATGCGCGCCACTTCGAGCGGGACCGGAAGCGGTCTCGAGAGGTTCGGAAAGGCCCCTTGGGTGGCACCGGAAGCCTCGAAAAAGTCTGCCAAAAGCGCTTGCTAAAGCAGACCGGATGTGTAGAATACGCGTCCCACAGTTAGGGCCCGGCGCCCAGCTGAGTTGTTTAAAAAGT
>Ga0207773_100200_pt1 | contig 43450 bp, 36 predicted proteins | sample TtaePargueraPR_2_FD_187281 | JGI IMG/M metagenome (GOLD analysis project Ga0207773, IMG submission 187281) | Aerobic enrichment media microbial communities from Bioluminiscent Bay, La Parguera, Puerto Rico - Tt and M1 (3) (SPAdes) | ecosystem: Environmental > Aquatic > Marine > Unclassified ...
CGGCCGGACTGGTCGACCGGTTCGTCGCCTCCGTCGACGAGCCGGCACCACCGGACCGGATCCCGTTGACCTACCGGGAACTCGAGGTCCTGCAGGGCATCACCCAGGGTCTGACCCACCGGCAGGTGGCCCGGCGCATCGGCGTCACCGAGGCGACCGTCCACACGTACGCGAAGCGGCTGCGCCGCAAACTCGACGCGGTCAACAAGGCCGACCTCACCCGGCGCGCGATCGAGCTGGGATACGCGCAGGCCACCCCCGCCGAGCGCTGAGCACGCCTCGTCGGCCCGGTTCTGCCGGTGCGATTTCCTGTCGCCGACCCCGGCCGGCCGGTTGGATTGCCAGGTGGGTGGCGTACCGGCGGCGGGTCGCCGCAACCGGGCAGCCAGCGGGCGCCCCGGCGGAGCGCCGCTCGGGAGGACGCGTTGACCGTCGAACCGGTCCCGTACGACGTCGTCGCCCTCGTCCGGGATCCGCTGGCCGGCATGGGCGTACGCTTCCTGCTCTCCGAGGCCCACCGGATCCGCGACGTCGCGCTGCGCTGCCAGGTCCAGGACCTGCTCTCCGGTACGGTGCCCGGCACCTCCGCGCCGCGCCGGCCGACGGTGGCGGTGCTCGGTGTCGACCTGCCCCCGGCGCAGCTGCGCCGGGTCTGCGACCGGTTCCCCACCCTGGTGGTGGCGTCGGCGACCGCGATGAGCTCGGCGCTGGCCGCGATCCGGTGCGGCGCCCGTTCGGTGCTCGTCGCGGGGGCGACCGACCCGGCCGAGATGCGCATCGCCCTGGACGCCGTCGTGTCCGGCGGAATCCACCTCGGACGGGGCCTGCAGTGGGCGCCGGCCGAGCCGGTCCGGGCAGCGCCGGCCCGGACCGGCTCGGCCGCCGCCGAAAGCCGGCAGCTTCCGGCGCTCGCTCCCCGGGAGGTGCAGACCCTACGGCTGATCGCCCGGGGTCTCACCCACGCACAGGCCGCCCGGGAGCTGGGGCTGACCGCCGCCACCGTCGACACCTACGTGAAGCGGATCCGGACCAAGCTCGCCGTGGGCAACAAGGCCGAGCTGACCAGGCGGGCGATCGAGTTCGGTTACGTACCGGCGCAGCTGGCCGCCACCGGCTCCTGACCCGGTTCGAGACGACCGGCCACCGGCCCGGTGGGCTATCCGGCGGTGCAGTTCACCCGGACCTGTGCGGCACCGATGTGTTCACCGTTCGGGTCCCGGCCGGAGTCCTGCAGGTGCAGCGAGATGGCACCGTTGCGGACCGCCACCGCCCCCGTGCCGACCCACCGTCCCCGGTTCGCCGTCTGGTTGATCGAGAACTGGGCGTACGGGCTCGTCGACGTCCGGCCGCCGAGCACCTTGTACACCGCCGGGTTGCCGGCGACGTCGCGCGCCGAGCCGCTGTTCGGGACGAGGACCGAGAAGGTGCAGGTGCCGTTGACCACCGGAGCTGTCTCGAACCACCAGACCACGTAGTTGCGGCCGGTCGCGGTGGAGCTGCCGGACATCGGCATCGCCAGCGCCGACCCGGAACAGCCGTCGCCGCGGTGGCCGCCGGTGATGTCGTACCAGCCGGCGGTGCCGTCGCGGTACACCCCCTGGCTGTACCAGTTCTGCGCGTCGTTGTTGCCGGAGCAGCCGGGACCGGCGATCGCCGAGTACGTGGTGGCCGCCAGCCGTGCCGCGCTCGTCGGCGGTGACGCGACCGACCGGCTCTCGCCGGTGGTGGCCGGTGGCGTGGTCCGGGTCGCGGACGCCACGGCGGGGGCGGTCGTCGGCTGCGTCCCGGCCGGCGGCGGTGCCAGGTGCGCGCCGGTCGGCGTACCCGACTGTTGGCCGGCCGTCGTCGGACCGCTGGTCGGGTCGGACCCGTCCGGCTGGCCCGGACTCTCGGATCCGGCCGGCCCGGCCGGGCTGTCCGGGTCGGTGGTCGGCGCGGTGGCACCTGGTACGTCGGCCGCCCGCGCGGTGCCTTTTCCGCTGCTCAGGTACTCCACCAGGAACCCAGCGACAGCCACGACGACCAGGGTCAGCAGCACCGCGACCAACGCGGCGGCCCCGCGTCGCACCGGTGAGGCAGCCGGATCGCGGTGCAGCACCCGGGTCGCGACCGCGTCGGCGAACGCCGCCCGCGCGCGGTCGGCCGGCAGGTGGCCGGTGGGTGCCTCCCCGGCTGACGGTTGCGGGCCGAGCTGCATCGCATTCCTCCGGGCACGGTCGGCGTCGACGTCTCGACGCACGTGAACTCGACGCAGGCGACCGCGACGCACGTGATCGCCTCGACCCTCGGATGGAACCCGATCCCCGGCGGCCGGAACAGGAAAACCGACCGGCAGAACCGGGTGTCACTGCCAGGTGCTCGCGTCACTGCCGGGGCTTGCGTCACTGCCGGGTGAGCCGCGCGAGCAGGCTCCGTACCTCCAGGTCCGCCGACCCCGCACACAGCGACCGGGCCCGGTCGAAGCACCGCAGGTGGTCCTCGGAACGTTGCTCCGCTCTAGCCACCAGGCCCAACGCGTACCAGGCCTGGGCTTCCCGCAGCGCGTCGCCCAGCTCGTGACAGACGCCGACGGCGCGGGTGGCGACCGCGACCGCGCGCGGACTGCCGAGTCGCGCCAGCACTTCGCTGAGCGCGCCGAGGCATTCGGCGATCCCGGTCGGATGATGCTCGGCGACGAACGTCGCGTACGCCTGCTCGAGCACCCGCACCGCGCCCGGCAGATCCCCGACCGCGACCAGGTCGAGACCGAGCCGGTAGCCGAACATGCCGGCGTTCACCCGGTCCCGGCCAGCCGGATCGGCGAGCCTTTCCAGCCCTTCGCGATGGGTCCGCGCCGCCTGCTCCGGGTGCCCCAGGTCACGTTGGATGTCGCCGATGGCGTAGCTGGCGATCACCGCCCCCTGCGTCTGGCCCAGCGCGGCGAACAGCTCCGCGGCGAGCCGGGCCCGGTCGAGCGCCTCCGCCAGCCGGCCGCAGCGGTGCAGCGCGCCCGTGGTGTACAGCGTGCTCCACGCATACCCGGCCCGGTCGCCGATCTCCGCGTGCAGCTGCCGGGCCCGCTCGTGCTCCGGCAACGCCTGCTCCGGCTGACGCACCTGGTACTTGAACGCGAAGCCGAGGGAGTCGCGGTGCCGGGCCTCCGCCGCCGGGTCGCCGAGGGCGAGAGCGGACTCCACAGCGGCCTGGAAGACTTCCCGCCAGGGAGCCAGGTGATGATGACGGTTGGCGACACCACGGATCGCGTCCACCACGGTGACGATCTCGGCGTGGCGCTGATGCTGGGCCGTGCGACGCAACGCCCAGGTGATCGCCCGACGCTGCGCGGTGCACCAGTCGAGGGCGGCCGACGCGGACCCGAACGGGGTGCGGGCGGCCGGGAACGGGTGCCGGTCCAGCGGCTCCTGGTACGACGGGAACCAGGCACCGGCGGCGACGACCGTCGCGAGCAGCCCGGTGCGTACCCGCTCCACGGCCGCCTGCTGATCTGCCAGGCTGTCCTCGTCCGCCGCCCGTTCCTGCCCGAACACCACCAGCAGGTCGTGCAGCCGGAACCGGCCGCCGCTGCCGGTGCAGGCCGACCCGGAACCGCCGGCCGGCACCGGGGTGAGCAGGCCCGCCTCGACCAGCCCGGCCAACGCCGAAGCAGCCCGGTCGAGGTCGGGATCGAGGTCGAGCAGGTCGGCCACGGTCGTCACGTCGTAGCCGGGCCACGGCAGTAGCGCCAGGCGGCGCAGCGCCGTCCGCTGATCCGGGTCGAGTTGCCGGTACGACACCATGAACGCGGCGCGGACTTCGACGTCCCCGGCGTACAGCCCGTCGAGCCGCCGCCGGCTGTCGCGCACCCGGTCCAACAGACCGCCGACCGTCCATAGCGGTCGGCTCGCCAACCGGCTCGCCGCGATCCGCAGCGCCAGCGGCAGGCCGCCGCAGATCCGGACGAGCTCGTCGACCGCCGCCGGCTCGGCGGCCAGCCGGGCCGGACCGACCACCCCGGCCAGCAGCTTGCGGGCATCGGGGCCGGGCAGCGCACCGAGCGCGATCCGCTCGACGCCCGTCGACCCGGCAGCGGCCGAGTCGGCGCCGGTGAGGTCGGTCAGCTGCCGACGACTGGAGATCAACACCCGCCAGTCGCCGCCGGTCGGCAGCAACGGCCGCACCTGCGCGGTGTCGCGGGCATCGTCGAGGACCAGTACGCCGCTGCGCCCGGCCGTCATCGCCTCGTACAACGCCAACCGCTCGTCCAGACCACTGGGCAGGCGACGTCGGTCCACGCCGAGATCGGCGAGCAGCTGCGCCACCGCCGCGCGTGACGTCACCGGCTGCCGCGCGGTGCCCCGGAGATCGACGAAGAACGCCCCGTCCGGCAGCACGGCGGCCAGTTCCCGCGCCGCCCGGACGACCACACTGGTCTTTCCGATCCCGGGTGGACCGTGCACCACCACCACGGCCCCGGACCGCGACATCCGACCGGCCAGCCGGTCCAGTTCGGTGCCACGCCCGCTGAAGTCCGGCGGATCCGCCGGCAACGGCGCCCTCGGCGGCGTGGTCAGGCCGACCAGTTCAAGGTCAGGATCGCCGTCTACGAGCTGGCCCGACGACACCGGCTGGCCGGATGACACCGACCGGCCCGACGACACCGACCGGCGTAGCCGCTGTGCCTCGGCCGGCCGCAGCCGCAACGCCTCGGCCAGCCCGGTCACGGTGGCCCGCTGCGGCCGGCCGACCCGGCCGCGTTCCAGGTCCCGCAGCGTCCGCACGCCGAGCCCGGCGGCCTGCGCCAACTGCTGCTGGCTCAACCCGGCAGCCCGCCGGTACCGTCGCAGCAGCACGGCGAAGACGTCCGGTCCGTCCGGGTCCGCAGCCCCGAGGCTCATGGATCGGCCTTCCGCCGCGCCGACGCTGACCATGCGGCCACAAGTTACCCGACATCAACTCGACAGCCATACGACCGAAGCACCAGGACTGAACGATCATCAGGTATGCCGACACCGGAAGGCTCAACGGCCGCACGCGACGATCGGTCGCCGATCGACCTATCAGCACCGATCGACCTGCCGGCGCTGCTCGTGGCGTTGCGGCGCTCCGCCGGGCTGTCACAGGAACGCCTCGCCGAGGCCGCCGGACTGTCGTCGCGCACCGTCGGCAACCTGGAACGCGGCCGCGTCGTCCCGCAACCGCTGACGGTCGAACGAATCGCGGCGGTACTCGGCGCGGCGGCGTCCGTCGGCACCGCGGCGGCCGACCAGCTCACCCGGGCGGCGGCCGCGTCGACGGCCGGCCCGCCGGAGACCACCCACCCGCTGGCGCTGCCCGCTACGGTGCGCTCCGGTGGTGGGCGGGAGGCCGAGCTACGCCAGCTCGACGAGCTGGCCACGGCGGCCGTCGGGGCGCAGTCGTCCACCGCCGGACCGACCGTCGTCGTGGTGTACGGACCGGCAGGCGCCGGCAAGACAGATGTCGCGGTGACGGCGGCGCACCGGGCCGGCCAGCGGTACGGCGTCGACGGGCTGCTGCTGGACCTGGCTGGCACGTCCCGGCAGCCGCTGGCCGTCGGTACGGCGATCGACCGCCTGCTCCGCGCGTTGGGGGTGCCGGAACACCGGGCACCACTGCCGGTCCTGGAACGCGCGACCCTGCTCCGGTCGGTGATGTCCGGTCGACGCGGGATCCTGGTGCTCGACGACGCGTACGCCGAGGAGCAGGTCCGTCCGGTGCTGCCGGCATCGGCGGGGTGGCTGACGATCGTGACGAGCCGCAGCGGGCTCGCCGGCCTGTTCGGGGCCCGCTGGTGCCCGCTGGAATCGCCGCCGGCCGCCGTAGCCGCCGGTGGTCCCGCCGGCTCCGACACCGCGTACCTGCGGTTGCCGGCCGCGCAACGGCAGCTGTTCCGCCGGCTGGCGTTGCTGCACCCCGGTGACCACCCGGCGACGGTGGCCGAGCTGCTCACCGATCTCGGCCCGGCCGCGACCGCCCACGCCCTGGACGGGCTGATCGAGGCGGGGCTGCTGACCGACGCCCCACAGCCGGGCAGCTTCCGCCTCTGCCCGACCGTACGGCGGCACGCCGCCGCCCGGCTGCGGCAGGAGGAGAACGTCGAGCTGTGGCGCGACACCTGCCTGCGGTTGCGGCGGCACCCGGACCGGCAGCAATGAAACCCGAACGTTCCAGGGCCGGTGCCACCGGTCAGGTTTTGCGGGCGACCAGCATGCCCAGCGGCGGGCGGCCCGGTGCCGGCGGGGTCTGCTCGACGGTCACCAGGACCAGGAAGCCCGCCCTGGTCAACAACCGCGCCACCTCGGCCGGCCGCTGCCGGTGGAAACGCAGGTCGATCCGCTTGCCCTCGAACTCGTCCCGGTGCCGGATGTCATCGCCGACCTGAAAGACCAGCATCAGGTAGCCGCCCGGCACCAGGACCCGGTGGAACTCGGCGAACGCCTCCGGCCGCCGCTGCCACGGCAGGTGGATGATCGAGAAGTAGGCGAGCAGCCCGCCGAGCCCGCCGTCGGGCAGGTCCAGGTCGAGCATCGAGCCGACCTCGAACCGCAGCCCCGGGTACGCCTGCCGGGCGTGCGCGATCATGCCCGGGGAGAGGTCGACACCGAACGCGTCCAGCCCGTGCCCGGCCAGCAGCCCGGTGACCCGGCCCGGCCCGCAACCGACATCGGCGACCACGGTGTTGCCCGTCGAGCGCACCAGCTCGGCGAACATGCCGAGCATCGCCCGGTCCAGCGGTGACTCGTCCAGCTCGGTCTTCACCGCCTCGGCGTACTCGCCGACGATCGCGTCGTAGGAGTCACGGGTGGTCTGTAGGAAGTCGGCGTCGGACACCGACAGCACGGTACGCGACCGGCAGCAGCAGCGCCGCGACGACCAGCCCCACCGCCGGCCACAGCCAGAACCGGGGTCCCGGCCAGCCGGACGGCTCCTGCCCCGGTCGGACCATCCCGGTGGCGAGCGCCCGGTCGGCCACGTCGATCGCCCGTACCCCGTCAGCTGCCGTCATCCGTACCGTCGGAGTGGTCTCACCGGGCGCCAACGACATCAGCTGTACGCCGCCGACGTGCCCGTAGCTGATCCGCTGCCCGAGCGACGGGTAGGAACTCCGGCCGGTCGGCCCCGGCTGGTAGGCGACCACCACGGCCGCCCCGCCCGGTTGCCAGCCGAGCAGCCGGACCGCCAGCATGTCGGTCACGGCGGGCAGCCGCTGGCCCGGCGCCTCGGTGCCGGTCGCTGGGTCGACGCCGATCAGCCGCCAGTCGTCACCGTCGTGCTCGACCAGGGTCAGCCTGCCGCCGTCCGGCTGCCAGGCGCCCTTGCCGGCCAGCGTCCGGCCGGCCGGCAGGTCGAGCGTGTGCCGCCGGTCGGTGGCCAGGTCGACAATGGTCAGCTCGGTACCGAGCTGCAGCGCCAGCCGCCGGCCGTCGGCGGTGAACGCGACCGCGTAACCGGGGACGGGCGCGGTGGCGTCGTCGTCGGTGGTGGCCAGCTCCCGTACCGATCCGCTGGCCACGTCGACCAGGCTGACGACCGCCCGGTACGCCGACCGGTCCGGTGTCCGCGGCACCGAGTCGACCAGCACCAGCCGGCTGCCGTCCGGCGACCAGCCCAGCGGCCGGGTGAGGACGCTGTCGCTGACGCCCGGCCCGACCGTCTGCACCGGCCGGTCGCCGAGGTCGATGACGGCGGCACCGGTCCGTCGCTGGTCGTCGCTGCCTTGTCCGTTGCTCCACTGGTCGTCGCTCCACTGGTGCGCCAACCGGGTGCCGTCCGGGGAGAGCAGCACCACCTCGCCCGCCGGGGCGGTCACCCCGACCCGGTGCACCCGGTACCGGCCGCTCGTGGCGTCCACCACGGCGACGCTGCCGGTGTCGTCACCGCCGAACCCGCTGACCGCGACCGCCGCCGCGCCGATCGGGAACGGATCGGTGATCCGCAGTGTGCCCAGCGGCGGGGTGCCGACCCGGTCCGGCAGCGCCTCGACGCCGGCCGTCGCCGACGCGCTGCCCGCCGCCAGCAGAGAACCGCCGAGCACGAGCAGGGCCACCGTGATCATCGTTTTCGTCGCGCGCACGTAGGGGACGACGCGTCACGTACCGCGGTCGGTTGCCTGATTCTTCTGTCGCATCCATGTGGTGGGGTGACCGGCATGGGTGTGCTGTACGACTACTTTCGGTCCACCGACGACGACGCGGCGATCGCGCTGATGGACGAGCTCGCCGGCGGGCCGGTCGCCCGCGCTGCCGGCGCCGACGGCGTTGCCGTGGACGCCGTCGACCTCAAGTGGATCGACCCTCCGGTCGCTCTCGGTCAGCTCGTCAGCTTCGTCCGCGACGCGCCCTGGCGGGCCAGCCTGGTGCAGAGCCGACTGATCTGGAACCCGGAGGAGCACGGCCCGTGGCTGTTCGGCCTCGACGACGCCGCCAGGGACACCCTCGCCTCGATCAGCGGCGGCCAGCTGCCGGAGCTGTCGGCGCGGTGGGGGCGGATCGACGAGTTCGCCCACTCCGGCCCACTGCCCGAAGGCGAGCTTGTCCCGGTGATCCAGGCGATCGCCGGTCTCGCCCGACGAGCCCGCGACGCCGGTGACCACCTCTACTGCTGGTGCTGCCTGTGACGGGCCACGGCTGACCGGTGCCGCCGGTTCTCATCCTTCTCCCATGATTGGGTGATCTGATCAGCAGACATGGGCAACGCATCGGCGCGCATCCTGGTCGTCGACGACCAACCGAACATCGTCGACATGCTGGTCACCGTGCTCACCTTCCACGGCTTCGCCGTCGACTCCGCGACCACCGTGGCGCAGGCGGAGCAGCTCGCCGAGTCGGGGCGACCGGATCTCGTCGTACTCGACGTGATGCTGCCCGACGGCGACGGCTTCGACCTGTGCCGACGGCTGCGGCAGCGCGGCCACCGGTTCGGCATCGTCTTCCTGACCGCCCGCGACGCCCGCCGCGACCTGGTCTCCGGGCTCACCCTCGGCGGTGACGACTACCTGACCAAGCCGTTCGCGGTGGAGGAACTGCTGGCCCGGGTACGGGCGGTGCTGCGCCGGGTCGGCTCCGGTCCCGCCGGCCGGGACGGTCCCGCCGGGCCGGGCGATCCGGCCGGTACGGCCGGCCGGGCTGGTCCCGTGCTGCGCTACGCCGACCTGGAGCTGGACGAGGACACCCTGCTGGTGTCCCGGGCCGGCGCACCGGTGCAGTTGTCGCCGACCGAGTTCAAACTGTTGCGCTACCTGATGCTCAACTCCGGTCGGGTGCTGTCCCGCAGCCAGATCCTGGAGGCGGTGTGGCGCTACGACTTCGGTGGTGAGTCGAACGTCGTCGACACCTACATCGGCTACCTGCGCCGCAAACTGGACCCACTGGGTGAGCCGCTGATCGTCACCCACCGCGGCTTCGGCTACGCGCTGCGTACCGCCGTGCAGGGGTGAGCCGTGGCACCGCGCAGTCGCACCCGTCGGGCGCCGCGCTGGTCGCTGCGCAGGTCACTGATCGCCGCCACCGTCGCGCTCACCTGCGCCGCGCTGCTGATCACCGGCGTGGTCAGCGCGGTCGCGTTGCGCCAGCAACTGATGGACCGCACCGACGAGCAGCTCACCACCGCCGCCGCGCTGGTCGCCAGCGGCAGCCGGCAGATCGCCCGGGTCGGCGAACGGGACCAGCGGGACCAGACGGTACGCGCGGTGATCGGCCCCACCGAGTTCCTGGTGGAAATCCGGACCGGTGACGGCGACCTGACCCGGTTCGCGTCCACCGCGCCGGTGCCGGCGACCCCGCTGCTGGACGCCGCACCGGCCCCGCCGCCCGGCGGGCGATCCCCGCTGACCAGCATCACCACCCCGGAAGGGGTGTACCGGGTGGTGACCGTCGACGCCGGCCCAGGCGTGGTGCTGCTGGGGCTGCCGCTGGCCCCGGTCCGGGAGACCGTGGCGCGACTGCTCGGCATCGAGGTGCTGGTGTCGGTGGCGGTCGCCGTACTGCTGGCGTTTCTGGCCCGGATGCTGATCGTGGCCCGGATGCGGCCGTTGGACGACATCGCGCGGACCGCCGACGCGATCGCCGGGGGGCAGTTGGACCGCCGGGTGCCGATCACCGACGACCCCCGACGGGTACGGCGTACCGAAGCGGGCCGGCTGACCTTGGCGGTCAACGGCATGCTGGACCGGATCCTCGCCGCGCTGGCCGTGCGGGAACGTTCCGAGCAGCGGATGCGGTCGTTCGTCGCGGACGCGTCGCACGAGCTGCGCACCCCGCTGACCGTGATCCGCGGCTACACCCAGCTGCTGCGCGGCGGCATGGTCGACGAACAGCGCCGGCCGGACGTGCTGCGCCGGCTCGACGACGAGGCCGCCCGGATGTCCACAATGGTGTCCGATCTGCTGTTTCTGGCCCGGTTGGACGCCGAGCCGCAGTTGCAGGACGATCCGGTCGACATCGCTGTGCTGGCCCGCGACGCGATCGCCGACGCGCTCGCCGTCGAACCGGAGCGGGTGATCGCGCTGGACTCGCCACCACATCTGCTCGTCGCCGGCGACGCGGACGCGTTGCGGCGAGTGCTGGCGAACCTGCTGGCCAACGTACGGGCGCACACGCCGGTCGAAGCGAACGCCGAGGTGTCGGTGCACGCCGACGCCGGGCGGGTCCGGGTGGCGGTGTCGGACACCGGGCCGGGGCTGACGCCGGAAGCCGCCGAACGGATCTTCGACCGCTTCTACCGGGCGGGCGCGGCGGGCGGCGCCACCGAGGGCAGCGGGCTCGGGTTGGCGATCGTCGCCGACACGGTACGGGCTCTCGGCGGCGAGGTCGACGCCGACACCACTCCCGGCGGCGGGACCACCATCTGGTTCACCGTCCCGGCCGCGCCGGCCGGTGCCGCTGGCGTCACTCGTAGTGGTAACGGCATGAAATGACAGTGATTGCCCCCTGCTCGACCGCGTACACCAGACGGTGCTCATCGTCGATGCGCCGCGACCGCAGGCCGGCAAGGTTGTTCCGAAGAATCTCGGGCTTGCCGATGCCTGGCCCGTCAGGGTCCCGCTTGATATCGGAAATCAGGGCGTTGATTCGCCTCATCGTCTTGCGGTCCTGGGTCTGCCAGTACAGGTAGTCGGCCCAGGCGTTGTCGGTCCAGGTGAGCTTCACTCGTCGAGACCCAGGTCACGCTCGACGGCGGTCCCGGCCCGCCACTGATCGATGCTCTCCATCAGGTGATTCGCGTTGGCAGGCGTCCGGAGCAGGTAGTTCGTCTCCATGATCGAATCCCAGTCCTCCTTGCTCACCAGCACTGCGTTGCCCCGCTTGGAGACGATCTCAATCGGGGTGTGGTCCTCGTTGACCCGCTCGATGAGCGGGAACAGGGTCTTGCGGGCCTCGCTCGCACTGATCGCCGCCGCCACGACACCTCCTCAATCTTGTACCGGATACGGTACCACTTGCCGGACTCCGCTGCCAGAATGCTCCCTCGCACCCCCGTAGCGGCTTGCGGTTGACGAGCAGCGCCGGGCGGGAGTGTCGCGGTGACGTCGGCGGGCACAGCGGGTACGGTCTCCGGCCGTGGCGACGAAACCGGCGAACCAAGCCGCCGCGCGGGCGGCGGCGATTGAAGCCGACGCGGAGAAGTATCCGGACGAGCGGGCCGAGTTCCTGCTGGAAGCGGCCGAGGCGTGGCGGGCGGCCGGCCAACTCGACCGGGCACGCAAGCTGCTCGCCGAGCTGATCGCGACGGGCGGCGAGGACGGCTGCTACGCGCGGTGCGACCTGGCCGGGATCGAGTTCGAGGCCGGGGCGGACAGCGAGGCGTACGCGGAGCTGGCCCGGCTCGCCCGCGACCCTGACCTCAGTGAGGGGCAGTGCACTCTCGTCGCCGAGTTGCTGGCCGAACGCGGTGACCTGCCGGCGGCGCTGGAATGGTACGACCGGGCCGTCGCCCGTCTGACGCCGGACGAGCTCGAGGCGCTGCGCGGGCCGGACGGCTGGATGCAGATGTCGTCGGTGCTGGTCCGGGCCCGGCGCGAGGTCCGGCGCCGGCTCGGGTTGCCGGCCGACGCCACCGACGAGATAGCTCCGGCGGCACCGGCGCAGCAGATGGCCGAGCCGGCCGGACTGCCGACGACGTTGGACGAGGCGCGTGAGCACTTCGAGTCGGGTCGGATACCCGATCAGTTGCGGCTGCTGGTGTTTCAGCGCGCCGAGCGGGCCGAGGCCCGCCGCCGGTGGCCCGACACGTACGTCGACCCTGACGAGGAGTACTTCCCGGCGGCGGAGCGTCGCTGGCGCGGCCTGGCCGAGAGCGGGGTGCCGGCGATCCGCGTGGTGCCGGCCACGGTTGCCGGGTTGTCGGAGTTCGCCGAGCGGATCGGTGAGTCGCCGCTCGACTCGGCGGTGAAGACCCGGTACGCCAGGCTGGCCGCCGACCAGGACACCATCGTCTGGCCGCCGGGACGCAACGATCCGTGCTGGTGCGGGTCGGGCGCCAAGTACAAGAAGTGCTGCGGCCGAGCAGGTCTGGTCTCGTAGCGGGTTATCCGACCAGCGAACTAGATCAACGGTCTTCGTCCTCGCGGGCCTCGATCAGCAGGTCCAGCGGTGACGCGTCCTCAGGCACGTCGTAACGCGGGAGTCGGTCCAGGTCGTTCGTCGTGGTCGTGGCGAGTTTGACCAGGCCCTTGGTCACCAACGGCTGACAACGGCTGAGAGCGGCTGACGCCGAAGCCGCTGGCAGAAAACGACAGGGACCCAGTTCTTAACGGGTTCTCATCGAACTCACGTCCGGCTTGCACCGCGGCCGGGTGTGATCGGGGCATGCGCATCTGGAGACCTCGCAACCGGCGAGGATGGCTGCTGCTCACCGCGGCACTGCTGATCCCCGGGAGTCTCGTCGTCGCGGACCGGATCGCCGCCGGCGTGGTCGGCGCCCGGCTCGCCGACACCGCCGGCTGTGTCCTCGGGCTGGCCGAGCCGCCGCAGGTCGACGTACACGGCTTCCCCTTCGTGACGCAGGTGTTGGCCGGCCGGTTCGCCGGTCTCACCGTCACCGCCGACCGCTTCGGCGAAAGCGAACTGCCGATCGCCGGGATCACCGCCGAGGTTTCCGACGTCGAGTTCGACGGCGACCTGACGGCGGCCGGTGCCGGCTCCGCGGCGTCGGGCCCGGTTGAGATCCGGATCGGCCGGCTGTACGCCGCGCTCACGGTCGACCTCGCCCGCCTCGACGCGCTGGCCGACGACTCCGTGGCCGGTCGGCTCTCCGGGGCCGACGTGCAGATTCGCGGCAGCGACAACGGTCAGCTGATCGTCGACGTGACAGCGACGATCTTCGGCCAGGCTGTGCCGGTGACCGTGTACGCCGTACCCGTGCTCGACGGCCGCATGTTGCGGATAGAGCCGGTGGAGGTCGAGGTGTTCGGGCTGCGCCGCTCCGCCGACCAGCTGGCCGGTGCCCTCGGCGCCGGTGCCCTCGGCGAGCGCCGGATCGAACGGGAGCTGCCCGAGCTGCCGGCCGGGCTGGCGTACCAGGGACTGACCGCGACCGCCGACGGGCTGCGTCTGGAGATCACCGGCGAGTCCGTCACCGTCGGCGGGGACGACCTATGGCCCGCCGGACGGGCGACGCCGTCAGCCACCGACACCTGCGGGGAGGCGGCGTGAACACGGTGGAGACCGGCGCCGTGCACCGGATGATGGGCGCGCTCGGCAGCGCGGTGGTACGGCGGCCGTGGTGGGTGATCAGCGCCTGGTTGCTGGTGGCCGTCACGGTGGCGGCGTTGATCGCCGGCTTCGGCCGGCCGACCGAGGAGGACGTCTCGCTGCCCGGCAGCGACGAGGCCAGCGGGCAGTTGATCTTCGAAGCGGGCGACGGGCGGTTGGACGATCCGGCGAACGTCGCGGCGGTCACCGCCGCGCTCGACCGGGTCGAGCAGGCACCGCACGTGGTGTCGGTGACCCCGCCGGCCGCCGCGGCCGGCACGATCAGCGCCGACGGCACGATCGGCTACGCGACCGTACGGCTGGATGTCGGCCCGCGCTCGGTCACCCGGCAGATGTCCGACGACATCGTCGACGCCGCCGCACCGGCCCGCGACGCCGGCATCGAGACCGTGCCCGGCGGCGCGCTGGCCCGCCACGACGCCGCGACGCACACCAGCGAACTGCTCGGTCTCGGAGTCGCGGTGATCGTGCTGGTGCTGGTCTTCGGTGGGCTGGTCGCCGCCGCGTTGCCGCTGTTCACCGGTCTGCTCACGCTGCTGATCGGGGTTGGCGCGGTCGGGCTGGCCGGGCATCTGACCGACATGCCGGGGGTGGCGAGCACCCTGGCGACGATGATCGGTCTCGGTGTCGGCATCGACTACGCGCTGTTCCTGGTCACCCGCTACCGGGCGCTGCTCGACGACGGCATGGCGGTCCGGTCGGCGGTCGTCGCCACGGTCGCCTCGTCCGGCAGTGCGGTGCTGTTCGCCGGCGGTACGGTCATCGTCGCGCTCGGCGGGCTGGCCGTCGCCCAGGTGCCGATCCTCACCACGCTGGGCTGGACGGCCGGGCTTGTGGTGCTGGTCGCGGTGGCCGCCGCCACCACTCTGCTGCCGGCGCTGCTGGCCGTGCTCGGCCCCCGGATCGGCGCGCTGCGCGTCCCCGGCCTGCGTCGGCGCGGTGACAGCGGCGCGTTCTGGGGGCAGCTTGCCGACCGGGTCACCCGCCGCCCCGGCCGCTACGCCCTCGGCACGGCCGTCCTGCTGGCCCTGCTGGCGGCGCCGACGCTGGGGTTGCAGCTCGGGCAGACCGACCCTGGCGACGATCTGCCGGGCAGCCCGACCCGGGTCGGCTACGACCTGATGGCGGAGGGGTTCGGGCCGGGGGTGAACGGCCTGCTCAGCGTGGTCGTCGAGTGGGACGCGCCGGCCGCCGGGCCGGACGATCCGCGCGTGCTGGCGCTGCGCCAGGAGCTGTCCGCCACCAACGGCGTCGCCGCGGTCGCGCCACCGGCCGTCTCCGACGACGGTCGGGTGAGCACGCTGCGGGTGCAGCCGACCACCGCCCCCAGCGATCCAGCCACCGTGGACACCGTGGCGGCGCTGCGGGACGTCCAGCCGGACGGTGGGCAGCTGCACGTCACCGGCGCGGTGGCGATCAAGTCCGATCTCACCGAACGGGTCGCCGACCGGATGCCGTGGGTGATCGCCGTGGTGGTGGCGCTCTCCGCGTTGCTGCTGCTGTTCGCGTTCCGGGCACCCGTGCTCGCGGTCAAGGCCGCGGTGATGAACCTGCTGTCGGTCGGTGCCGCGTACGGGGCGCTGGTCGCGGTGTTCGTCTGGGGCTGGGGGACCGCGGTGACCGGGCTGGACGGCCCGGTACCGGTCGAGTCGTACGTGCCGATGATGCTGTTCGCGCTGCTCTTCGGCCTCTCGATGGACTACGAGGTGTTCCTGCTGACGGCGGTCGGTGAGAGCTGGCAACGGACCGGTGACAACCTGTTGTCGGTACGGACCGGGCTGGCCGCCACCGGTCGGGTGATCACCTCGGCCGCGTTGATCATGGTCTGCGTCTTCGCCAGCTTCGTGCTCAACCCGAGCCCGGTGATCAAGATGTTCGGGCTGGGGATGGCGGTGGCGATCGCAGTGGACGCCACGATCATCCGTGGCCTGCTGGTACCGGCCACGATGGCGCTGCTCGGCCGGGCGAACTGGTGGCGACCCGGCGCGGGCGGACCGGCCGTCGAGGACACCCAGACGGACACCCAGCGCGACGGGCTGCTACCGGCCGGCGAAGCGGGTCGACCACTCGACGCAGCAGCCGGGCTGCCGTTCAGCACCGGCGGTAACCCACCGTAGTATGCCGGGTGGACCAGATCACGGGGGGTGCGGTGGCTGGGCGGCTGGCAAACCGACTGGGAACGGCCCGCGAGGAGGCGTTCGTCGGCCGTACCGCCGAACTGGACGCCTTCCGGGCCGCACTGGCCGGCACGCCAGACGGATGTCCGGTGTGGTTCGTGCACGGCCCCGGCGGCATCGGCAAGTCCATGTTGCTGCGTCGGTTCGCGGCCCTCGCCCGCGACGCGGGCCGGATCGTCGTCCAGGTCGACGGCGCCGGCATCGACCCGTCCCCGGCCGGGTTCACCGCAGCCGCCTACGCCGCGCTCAGCGGCGCCCCGGCCGTCCTGCTCGTCGACACGTTCGAACGCTGCCAGGGCCTGGAAGGCTGGCTGCGGGACCGGTTCCTGCCGCGCATCCCGGACGGCGTCGTCGTGGTGGTCGCCGGCCGGCAGGCACCGGACTGCGAGTGGCAGGCCGACCTCGGCTGGTCCGGCGTACTGCGGGTGGAGAGCCTCGGCGGTCTGCCGCCGGCCGCGGCCACCGAACTGCTGGACCGGCGCGGCGTACCGCGTGAGCTCTGGGACGCGGTGCTGCGCTTCGCCGGCGGCCATCCGCTCGCGCTCAACCTCTCCGCCGCGGTCGCGGTCGGCGACCGGCGGGCCGCCGCCACCTGGACACCGACCCCGGACGTCGTCGCGACCCTGCTGCACCACCTGGTCGGCGAGGTGCCGTCGGCGCAGCATCGGCTCGCGCTGGAGACCTGCTCACACGCGCTGACCACCACCGAGGACCTGCTGCGTTCGGTGGTCGGCGAGGCGGCGGCGGAGCTGTTCGCCTGGCTGCGCCGGCTACCTTTCGTCCAAAGTGGCCGTGATGGGGTCGTCCCGCACGACGTGGTACGCAGTGTGCTGGACGCGGACCTGCGCTGGCGGGACCCGCACGGCTACCAGGTGATGCACGCCCGGGTGGCGGCCCACCTGCTGCACCGGGCGCGGGCCGCCAACGGCGAGGCCGTGCTGCCGGCGGTCCGCTCGCTGTACCACATCCTGCAGGACACCGCCGTGATGGCGCCGTTCGCGCTGCGCCACGGCGGCGGCGCGGTCTACCCGGACCGGGCGACGCCCGCCGACCACGCCACCCTGCGGCGGATCGTGCGGGAGTCCGGCGACGGCACCGACCAGCTGGTCGGCTTCTGGCTGGACCGCCAACCGGAGGCGTTCGACGTGTACCGGCGCTCGCTCGACGGAGCCGTCGCCGGGTTTCAGGTGACCCTGCGGCTGACCGGCCCGGACCCGGACGAGATTGCCGCCGACCCGGTGGTCGCGGCGGTCTGGCGGTACGCCGCCGCCGCGCCGCCCCGGGCCGGCGAACACATCCTGCTCACCCGGTTCAGCTACCCGCTGGCGGCGCGGCGGCGCTCCGCGGTCCGGGATCTGATGCACGTCCGGACCCTGCAGTGGTGGATCCGGTCGCAGCGGCTCGCCTGGTCGTTCCTCACGCTGGCCGACGAGGCGGTCGGGGTGGCCGAGTTCATCGACCACCAGCCGGTCCGGCCCCGGCCGGTGGTGGACGGCCGGGCGTACGACCTGTACGCGCACGACTGGCGGGCGGTCCCGGTGGACGTGTGGGCGGCCCGGGTGACCGCGTGGCCGCTGACCGCCGCGCCGGCCCGGTCCTCGACCGGCGCGACCACCGCCGTCGCGACCCCGGTCCACACGGTGCTGTCCCGGCCCGACTTCGACGCGGCGGTCCGGTCGGCGCTGCGGCGGCTGCACGACGGGTCGGCGCTGCGGGCCAACCCGTTGACCCGCAGCCGGCTGGTGGTCGACCCCGGGGGTGGCTCCGCCGCCGATCAGTCGAGCGCCCGGGACCCGGTGGACACGCTGCGAACGCTGCTGACCGACGCGGCGGAGTCGCTGCGGCACGACCCCCGCGACGCCAAGCTGTACCGGGTGCTGTCCGCCACCTACCTCGCCGGGCCGACCACCCAGGAGGCGGCGGCGGACCGGCTCGGCCTGCCGGCCAGCACGTACAAGCGGCATCTGCGGGCCGCCATCGACCGGGTCTGTGAGCTGTTGTGGCGCCGGGAGTCGTGACCCGACCGTCGCTCAGCTTGAGTCAGCCGTGCAGTTCGCGGTGCCACAGGGCGTCGCTGATCCGGTCCAACGCCCGGGTCAGATGCCGCCGGTAGGTGCTGAACGGCAGGCCGAGCCGGTCCGCCGCCGCCTCCTGCGTCGGGGTGCCGTGCACGAACGTGGTGACCAGCACCCGGTGTGACCGGGTGTCGTCGCGCAGGCCGTCGAGCGCGGCCCCGAGTACGCCGCGCAGCGCGTCGACCGGGTCGCCGTCCGGGCGGTCGGCGACCAGCCGGGTACGGACCAGCGGGTTGGCGGCGAGCGCGTCGGGGCGGCGCCAGGCCCGCATCGCGGACCGGACCGCCGCGTCGAACTCGGGGCGGGACAGCACCAGCAGGTCGGCGCCGGGCCGGGCGGTACGCGGCTGCAGCCCGTACAACAGTTGCTGCTGGTTGTGGTCGAGCCAGTGCATCAGCGGCGTGACCCGCCAGTCGTGGAAGAACAGATGGTACGGGCGTCCGCCGACCTGCGGCACCGTCTCGACGGGATGTTCGTCGAAGTACGCCAGGTGCGGCCCCCAGAACTCGGCGTCGTGCAGCACCAGGTAGTGCAGGGCCAGACCCTTGTCATGCAGGTAGTGGGCCAGCATCCGCATCTGGATCATGTCGGTCACCGGCGACGGCCGCTGGCAGGACGGGGGATGCACCATGAACCGGGCCAGACCGATGTGTTCGCCGCCGCGCAGCGGGGCGCTGGCCCGGCAGTGCCGCCAGGCGGTGTCGACGACCGGATCGGCTTCCAGCTCGGCCGGCTGCGGGTCGTCCAGGTCCAGCCAGATCATGAAGCCCACCACCTCGTCGGTGGCGGAGCTGCGGTAGACGCGGCAGCCCTCGGGCTGGCGGTCCAGCCAGAAGCCGACCAGCGCGGCGGACTCCGGGCCTTCGGCCTCGCCGGCGAGGTCCAGCACCGTCGGCCGGTCCGCCGGCTGGTACGGATCCTCGTAGGCCTCGCCCTCGCCGGCGAAGGTGAAGTAGCGGCGGATCTCCTGCGCGTGCCGTTGCAGGTACATCATCGCGCCGACCGCCGGCAGCACCGCCGGCCCGGTGGCGGCCAACGCCTGCTCGAGCAGGTAGGCGTGCAACCGCCGGTGCATCGTCTCGTAGCCCTGCGGGTCACGCCAGCGCAGGTCGTCGTTGAGCGCGTCGCGGACCACGTCGTGCGGGCGCAGGCCGCGGGTGTCGGACTCGATGAACGGCAACTCACGCAGCCAGGCGAAGATCGGCCCGGGGTCGCGGTCCAGGGCCGCCCGCAGCAGTCCTTCGGTGGTCGTCTGGGCGTGCGCGCAGATCTCCAGCGCCTGCCGGTGCAGCGGCGACGGCGTCTCCCCGATCAGCTGGGTGAGCAGGGTCTCCACCACGTTCAGGCTGGGCCGCCAGGCGGCGGTGGCGGCGGCGTCGTGGGTGACCGCGACCTCGGCTGCCAGCCGCAGCGCCAGCGGGTGGCCGCCGGCGAACGACAACACCGAGGGATGCAGATCCGGCGGTACGCCCCGGCGGTTGAGCAGCGCGACGGCATGCTCCCGGGACAGGTTGCCCATCGGGATGACTTTCAGCAGGTCACGCCAGGCCGGATCGGCCCGCCACTGCGGCCCGGGGCCGCCCCGGCCGGCCAACACCACCAGGACGGACTCCGGCAGTCGGGGCAGGAACCGGTCCCGCAGCCAGTCCTCCAGCCCCTGGCAGTGCTCGAAGGAGTCGACCAGCAGCACCGCCGTGTCGTCGGCCAGCGCGTCGCCGGCGGCGAGCTCGAACCGGGCCGGTGACGGACTGACCGCCCGGCCGTCCACATGCACCACCCGTCGCCCGGCGGCGGCCGCCTCGTCACCGAAGTACCGCAGCAGGGTGGACTTGCCGATGCCGCCCGGCCCGTGCAGGTAGAGCACTCCGAGCGGCTCGGGGGCGCGCTCCAACGCCTGCCGCAGCAGAGCGAGCTCGGCGGCCCGGCCGACGAAGTGGTGCTCCCGGGTCTGCCGCAGCCGTCGGTCCAGACTGGTGGTTACTTGCCCACATCCGGCCATCACAAATCGATATCTTAGTGAAGCCGGTACGCCAGCGGCCGCCCCGGCCCGGCTGCCGGGATGGCATCACCGGCCGCCCCGGGGCGGAATCGGCAGGTCACCGCGACTGCAGGGCGTCCAGCGCGACGGCCATGGCGATCACCAGGCGGCGGTCCAGTTGCGGGTGGTGGATGTCGACCTGGTAATTGTCCCGCAGGCCCCACTTACGCACCACGGAGAAGGCCGGCTGGCCGTCGATGGTGAAGTCGAAGTGGTACGGCAGCCAGGAGAGCAGGTCACTGAACCGGCGGAGCAGGGCGACCACCATGTTGCGTTCCGCGCCGGTCGCCACGCCGAGGCCGGGCTGCTCCAGGTGCCAGGTGGAGCGCAGCAGCGACCGGGCGAAGTCCTTGCGGAACAGTCCGATCGGGTGGCCGGCGGCGTCCGTCACGTCGTAGGTCGCCCCGAGGTCGATCACCTGCCGGGCCTTGAACCCGAGTACGGGCTGCTGGCGCTGGTCGTCGGCGTAGAGGGTGACCTGTTCGCGGAAGGCCAGCCGCTTCTGCTGGGCGAAGGCGAGCAGTGGTCCGGGGGAGCCGTCCGGGCCGACGGCACGGACCTCGTACTGGTTGACCATCAACCGGATGCGCTGTCGCACGTACAGCTGTCGGAGCGTCTGCAGTTGCTGCTGGTCCATCGGTCGGTGGCCTTCTTCCGTCGGGTGGGCGGCGGTTCGCCGCCGGCGCGGTGGGCAGCCGTTCGCCACCGCATTGAAAGTTTGCCATGGATATCCGGTACGACACTCACCGGCATCACCGACCACATATCCTTCAGTAGCCTCCACGCTACGTTCCGTCCGCCCCTGCGGCAGGCCGACGACAAGGATTCGGACGTATGTGGCCTATTCGACAAAAGGCTTCCGCTGCCACGCGACCACCGACCGACTCACCCGACGGCGGCGAGGCGCTGCCCGAACTCGCCGACGCGGACTGGATGCACCACGCCCGCGCCTTCGCCGAGACCAGCTTCTGGACGGTCGCCCGCCGACTGCCCGGGATCCTCGCCGAGGCGGTCCGGCTGGCCTGGTCGGTGAACCCACGCGACACGGTCGCCGCGATCGGCCTGAACATCGTGGCCGGGGTGATGACCACCTTCGGGCTGCTGGCCACCAGCAGCGTACTGCGGGAACTGTTCGCCTCCGGGCCGACGCCGGACCGGATCCGCGCGGCCGCCCCGGCGCTCACCGTCGCCGCGCTCGCCGTGGTGGCCCGGGGCGGGCTGACCATCGCCGCCGGTTGGGCCCAGGCCCGGCTGGCCCCGCAGGTCACCTACCGGGCCGAGCTGCGGCTGTTCGAGGCCACCACGTCGGTGGAGCTGGCCGCGTTCGACGACGCCGGCTTCGCCGAGGAGATGGACCGGGCCCGCGACCGGGGCACCGTCGAAGCGGCGTCCATCGTCGACGACGCGGTGAACCTCACCACCGGAGTCGTCGGAGTGGCCGCCACCGCCGCCGCGGTCACCGTCATCGAACCGCTGCTGCTGCCGTGCCTGCTGCTGGCCGCCGTACCGGCCGCCGTCACCGCCATCCGGATCGCCCGCCGCGAATACCTCGCGCTGCTGGCCCGGATCACCCGCCGACGGCGGATGTGGATGCTGGCCCACCTGATGGCCAACCGGCACACCGCCGCGGAGATCCGCACCTACCAGATGCGGGACTTCCTGCTCGGCGAGTACCACCGCACGATGACCACCGAGACCCGGGCCCAGCTGCGACTGGTCCGGGCACAGACCGGCACCCGGGTCGTCGGCGGCGCGTTCAGCGGCACCGCCACCTTCGTCGTCTACGCCGTACTCGGCGGTCTGCTCCTGGTCGGCATGATCCCGCTGGCCGCCGCCGCCACCGCGATGATCGCGCTCCAGGCCGCCCGGGCCAACCTCAACACCGCCATCCACGCCACCAATTCGCTGTACGAGGACGCCCTGTACTACCGCGACTACCGCGAGTTCCTGGCCCGCGCCGGCCGGCAGGTGCCGCCGGCCGGCGGCCGGCGGATCGGCGGGTACGACGAGATCGAGCTGGACGGGGTCAGCCTGAGCTACCCGGACACCGACCGGCCGGCGGTCGACGGGGTCAGCCTGACCCTGCGCCGGGGTGAGGTGATCGCGCTGGTCGGCGAGAACGGCTCTGGAAAGTCGACCCTGGCCAAACTGATCGCCGGGCTGTACCGGCCGAGCAGCGGCACCATCCGCTGGGACGGCGTCGACATCGACGGAATCGACCCGCAGCGGCTCGCCAGCCAGGTCGCGGTGGTGAGCCAGGACTGGTGGCGGTTCCCGTTCACCGCCGGACAGAACATCACCATCGGCCGACCGGACCGCGACCGGTCAGGGTCCGGTCAGCCGGACCTCGACCGGGCGGAGCACGACCGGGCACGGCCGTCCATGGTGGACGCGGCGACCGCCGCCACCGCCCACGACATGATCGAAAGCCTGCCCCGCGGCTATCGGACGCTGCTCGACCGCAACTTCCGGGAGGGCCACGACCTGTCCGGTGGCCAGTGGCAGCGCCTCGTCGCCGCCCGCGGCATCTACCGCGACGCGCCGCTGCTGATCTGCGACGAACCGTCCGCGGCGCTGGACGCCCGCGCCGAACACGCCCTGTTCCAGCAGCTCAAACGCCGACCCGACCGGACTGTCGTGCTGATCACCCACCGGCTGGCGAACGTCCGCCAGGCCGACCGGATCTACGTGCTGCGGTCGGGTCGGCTGATCGAGGCCGGTACGCACGACGAGCTACTCGCCGCCGACGGGCTGTACCGGGAACTGTTCGAACTGCAGGCGAGCGGGTACGCCGACACGCCGGTCGGATAATCGACCGGTGACCGCCACCACCGGACCCACCGCCGCCCCGGCCACGCCCCCGGCCACCGCGCCGCCAGCCATGCCCTCGGCCACGCGCTCCGCCGCGCCGCCGACCCGGCCTCCGGCAGCGGTACTGGAGGCGGTCCTGGAACGGATCACCTACGCCAACGAGGAGACCGGCTACACCATCGCCCGGGTCGCCACCGAGCGGTCCGGCACCGACCTGCTGACCGTGGTCGGCTCGCTGCTCGGCGTACAGCCTGGGGAGAGCATCCGGCTGGTCGGCCGGTGGGGATCGCACCCGAAGTACGGCCGACAGTTCGAGGTCCACTCGTACACCACGGTGCTGCCGGCCACCGTGCAGGGCATCGAACGCTACCTCGGCTCCGGCCTGATCAAGGGGATCGGGCCGAAGATGGCCGGCCGGATCGTCGCCCACTTCGGCTCCGACACGCTACGGATCATCGAGGAAGAGGCTGGCCGGCTGGTCGAAGTGCCCGGGCTCGGGCCGAAACGGACCTCGCTGATCGCCAAGGCGTGGATCGAACAGCAGGCGATCAAGGAAGTGATGATCTTCCTGCAGGGCGTCGGGGTCACCACCTCGCTCGCCGTACGGATCTACAAGAAGTACGGCGACGGGTCGATCTCGATCGTCCGCAACGAACCGTACCGGCTGGCCGCCGACGTCTGGGGCATCGGGTTCAAGACCGCCGACACCATCGCCCAGGCGGTCGGCATCCCGCACGACAGCCCGGAACGGATCAAGGCCGGCATCCAGTACACCCTCTCCGAGGCAGCCGACAACGGCCACTGCTACCTGCCGGAGCCCAACCTGTGCACCGACGCCGCCGGCATCCTCGGCGTCGCCGTCGAACTCGTCCGCGACGCGCTCACCGCGCTGGTCGCCGAGGAAGGCGTGGTACGCGAGGCGGTGCCGAACCCGACCAGCGACGGCAGCACCATCCCGGCCGTCTACCTGGTGCCGTTCCACCGGGCCGAGTGCTCACTGGCCGGCAGCCTGCTGCGGCTGCTGCACCACCGCGCCGACCGGTTGTCGGCGTTCGCCGACGTCGACTGGGGCAGGGCGCTGGCCTGGCTGCGCGCCGGCACCGGTGCCGACCTCGCCCCCGAACAGGAACAGGCGGTACGCCTGGCGCTGACCTCGAAGGTGGCGGTGCTCACCGGCGGGCCGGGCTGCGGCAAGTCGTTCACCGTCAAGTCGATCATCACGTTGGCCGCAGCCAAGGGCGCCAAGATCGTGCTCGCCGCACCGACCGGCCGGGCGGCGAAACGGATGACCGAACTCACCGGCCACCCGGCGGCAACCGTGCACCGGCTGCTGCAACTGCGGCCGGGCGGCGATCCGACGTACGACCGGGACAACCCGATCGACGCCGACCTGATCGTCGTCGACGAGGCCTCGATGCTCGACCTGATCCTGGCCAACAAGCTGGTCAAGGCGGTGGCACCCGGCGCCCACCTGCTGCTGGTCGGCGACGTCGACCAGCTGCCGTCGGTCGGTGCCGGCGAAGTGCTGCGCGACGTGCTCGCCGCCCCGGCCGTACCGCAGGTCCGGCTGACCCGGATCTTCCGGCAGGCCCAGGAGTCCGGGGTGGTGGTCAACGCGCACCGGATCAACGCCGGCGAACAGCCGCGCACCGACGGCATGGCCGACTTCTTCCTGTTCGCCGCCGACGAGCCGGAGGCGGTCGCCGGCCTGGTGGTGGACATCGTGGCCCGGCGGATCCCGCGCAAGTTCCGGGTGCCGGCCCGCGACATCCAGGTGCTCGCGCCGATGCACCGGGGCCCGGCCGGCGCCGGCAACCTGAACACCGCTCTGCAGGAAGCGCTCGCACCGCCGCGCGACGACCGGCCGGAGCGGCGGCACGGCGCCCGGGTGTTCCGGATCAACGACAAGGTCATCCAGATCCGCAACAACTACGACAAGGGCACCGCCGGAGTCTTCAACGGCACCATCGGAGTGGTCACCGCGGTCAGCACCGAGGACCGCAAACTCACCGTCCGCACCGACGAGGACGAGGACATCGAGTACGAGTTCGACGAGCTGGACGAGTTGCAGCACGCGTACGCGATCACCGTGCACCGCTCACAGGGCAGCGAGTACCCGGCGGTGGTCATCCCGGTGACGATGAGCTCGTACACACTGCTGCAGCGCAACCTGCTCTACACGGCGGTGACCCGGGCGAAGAAACTCGTCGTGCTGGTCGGCTCGCGCAAGGCGATCGCGATCGCGGTCCGGACCGCCGGGGCCGGTCGCCGGCACACCGCACTCACCCACCGCCTGGCACCCGACGACTGACCCATGATGATCAATATCGTGTACGGGTTGGGTCAATGCGCACCTGCCGGCCCAGGATGAGGATCTTGGTGTCGAGCAGGCCGTGTATCTCAGCCCGCTACGAACGCGCCAGCCTCATCGTCATCTCGAACAAGCCCTTGGGCCGCTGGGCGCTGGTCAAACTTCGACCGTCGCCAGAGCCAATTTCACATGTCGTCGACACGGTTGCTGGCTCGGATTCGTCCGCTGCATGATCCGGTCAGTCCACTTCACTTGTCCCGGCTGCACGGCGCGATGTTCGGTCGCTGACGCTGAGCACATCGGTGGGCTCTGCAGCATGTGCACGGCCGGTCAGGTCTGGCAGTCGTTGTCGGTTGGTGACCGGCAGACCGTGGACGCGGCCCCTGAGTCGCGGCCCGATCGCGGTGCTCCTAGCCATGCGGGAGCTGACTCCGGCGATCCGGCTACCCCATGCGGCTGACCTGCTTGCCTTCCGTCCACGAGAGGGCGATCAAGCCAAGGCCTCGCCGCCGGTGTAGGCGCGTCCTCACCAACGGCACTGTCTGCCATACTCCGCCCACTTCGAGGTGAGGATTACGCACGTTAAAACGCATGAATAACGTGCGTAATCCTCACCTCGACGCAGCCACCTTCCGGGCTCGCTAGAGCCGGAGAGCGGTCTACACCGAAGGACAGCTCCCGAGAGAGCTGCGACACGAGGGCCTGATCACCGTGATCCAGGGCAGCGGCATGCTTCAATGAAGGGCAGCTCCCGAGAGAGCTGCGACGTGGAACAGGAATGTGGAGCTTGCCCGGATGGCGCCTCAATGAAGGGCAGCTCCCGAGAGAGCTGCGACACGAGATCGACGAGCCGGGCGAGACCGCCGGCCCGTGGACGCCTCAATGAAGGGCAGCTCCCGAGAGAGCTGCGACAGTACTTGATCTTGCTATCCTGGTGCGGTCGGGTAAGCCTCAATGAAGGGCAGCTCCCGAGAGAGCTGCGACCCGGCCGCCGTCCGGGCCGCCGCGATGGGTGAGCCTCAATGAAGGGCAGCTCCCGAGAGAGCTGCGACGCGGGCGCGCTTCTCCAGGGCCGCGTTAGCGGCCTCGATGCCTCAATGAAGGGCAGCTCCCGAGAGAGCTGCGACCGCCGGCCGAGCGCAGGCGGCTAGCTTAGTCGGCTTGTCAAGGGCCTCAATGAAGGGCAGCTCCCGAGAGAGCTGCGACCCGCCATGACGGCGATCCGCGACACCGTCGTCAACCCGCCTCAATGAAGGGCAGCTCCCGAGAGAGCTGCGACAGGGTCGGAATTTTACCCCTCCTGACCTGGTGCGGAGCAAGGGGTTTGCGAGGGGTCCGCCAACGGAGGGCGTGGCGACAGCCCAAGTGTCACCATCGTCCACTACAGAACGATGTCTGATCAGGGGAAACGGCTCCGCGAGGGGTCCGCGCTCACGGCCGTCATGACGGAGCCTTCGCGGCGGGGAGCTGAACCGCCAGGCCGGCAGGCAATCGGGCGGCCCTGGTCCCCACACTGTCAGGCGAGCAGTGCGGACCCTCCTGGTCGCCTCAACCGGCGCAGGCCCCACCTCGACGGCCCGGGCCGGACCGTCGAGCCAGCGCACGCACTCTTGACAGAAGGACAGTCTAGAACCAGGCCGGCCTTGGTGACATCCCGGACGCAGACATGGAGCGCCGACCCTGCTGAGGCGGGGTCGGCGCTCGTTGGCTGTCTCGCCGGGGTAGGCGTCAAGCGATCAGTCGTGCTGCTTGGCCAGGTCGACGAACGAGCGCCACGCGGACGGGGCGAAGGTCAGGGTGCCACCGTCGCGGTTCTTGGTGTCCCGGACCAGGACACGGCCGGGCAGGTTGTCGGCCACCTCGACGCAGTTGTTCTGTCCGTTGCTCCGACTTGACGTGAACCAACGAGCCGCTGAAACGTCGCCAGTGATCATTTGCCCATCTCCTTCATCGCGTCCCTGATTGCCTGCCTCGACGCCCGCTCATCCAGCGAGGCGTCCCAGATGTTGTTGAATGCTCCCTCGTACCGGTCGATCTCATGCGACTTGTCCAGGAACAGAGCACCGGTGAAACCATCGACGTAGACCGTGGGCGGTTCGGTGGCCTGGCCGTTGCCGTTGGTGGGGAACTCCAGAACGACGAACGGACCCGACATGATGCCGGCGTGTGTCCCGACCGCGAAGGGCAGCACCCGCAGCGTCACGTTCGGCATCCCGCTCACGGCAATCAGCCGTTCCAGCTGGGCGCTCATGACCTCCCGCCCGCCCACCGGCCGCCGGAGGATCGACTCGTTGAGCACCACCCTCAGCTCCGGTGCCGCGACCGGTCTGGTGAGCAGCGTTTGCCGAGCGATTCGAAGTTGAACCCGTCGGGCGATCTCGCGCGGCTCCGTGCCGGGGTTGTCGGCCTCGATCAGCGTACGGGCGTAGTCTGCGGTTTGCAGTAGCCCTGGCACGAGCTCAGCTTCGTACCACCGCAAGTGACTGCAGGACTCCTCCAGTCCGATGTAAACGTCGAAGCCCTCGTTGATTATGTCCGCGTAAGACAGCCACCAGCCCTTGCTCTTGGTCTCCTTGGCGAGAGCCATGAGCGATGTCGTCGTCTCGGCCAACGCGCCGTAGACGCGGCACATCTGCTCGACGTCGAGTGACCGCATGGACGTCTGCCCGGTCTCGATCCGCCAGATCTTCGCTTCGCTCCACTCCAGAGCGGAGGCGGCGGCTCTGACCGTGAACCGGGCCTGCATCCGGAGATCACGCAGGCAGCGACCCAGTTGCCGTCTCGGCACCGTTGACCCTGTCGCTCCTTCCGCCACGTCTCATCCTCCGCTCCTCGCCTCACGGTGAGGCGATCCTGTCACTCACGATGAAAGCACCCGTACGCCTGTTTTGCAATGCATGCTTCGCTCTCTATGACCGACTTCTGGGTACCCTAAATGAAGTCTTGCAGATCGATACACGCAGTGCTCTACTCGTCTTCGATACCTGGGCATGCCGCACCGCCCAGCAGCCGGCGAGGGGTCGCCCGAGCAGGCACATGTCGTCGGTCCCGCTCGATTCGAAGGGGGCAGTCCATGGTGAAGCCGCTGATGTACGGCTACCTGCGGGTGGACCTCGACGCCCTCGACGGCGACATCCGGCAGATGGAACTCGCCCTCAAGTTCTGGGCCGAGCAGGAGGGCTACTGCCTCGCAGGGCTCTTCCATGAGTACGACACCGCGCTGAACCGCCCCGCCCTCACCGCACTGATCGCAGAGACCTGCCGCTCCAACGCCCGGCGCGTGATCACGCCCAGCCTTGCGCACCTCTCCACGCACCCGGTGGTCCAGCACCACCTTCTCAACGCGCTGGAAGACACCGGCGTCCAGGTCCACACCCTGCAGGAGAACTGAACCCATGAAACCGCCGCTGTACGGCTACATCCGCCTACTGCCGCCGCACGCCAACACCAGCAACGCCATCGTGGACCAAGCCGAGCAACGCATGCAGCAGTTCGCCGACAGCCACGGCTACGAGCTGACCGCCGTCTTCGTCGAACGCGCGGCGACCAGCCGAGCCGCGTTCGACCGCCTGATGCATGACCTCCTCGTCGAGGACGCCCACCACATCATCGTCCCCGCCCACGAAACCCTCTCCGCACACCACAGCCGCCTCTTCAACGACCTGATTGAGGAACTACACGCGGCAGACGCGCTCATCTTCGATCTCGAAGCCATCGACACCTGCGACAGGAGGATGTGGCCATGCTAGGAATCGGGGCGGCTATCGGCGCAGCGCTACTCGGCTTCTGCGCCGGGCTATGGTCGTTCAAGATCAAATCCAGGTGGTGCCCAGACTGCGGGCGCACGACCTACCCGATAGCGGATCGGCCTGGTGAGTAGCCGACTACTCGCCACGCCGGAGCCGAAACCCGGCGACGTCCTGATCATCGGCCGGGAAGCCAGCGTCCAGTTCGCCGACGACCGCGCCATCCGACTCCGGGTCATCGCCGTCGACCGCAAATGGACCTACGACGGGTGGATCTGGCTCACCGGATACGTCATCGACCGTTACGGCAACGCCGCCGAACGACGGGAGATCTTCGTCCAACGCCACGGACTCTACCGACTACCCCGACGCACAGAAACCCGACCATCGACCAATTGATCAAGGGAGAGAAATGATCACCGAGATGATCCGTGACTTGTGGCTACACTGGCTCGACTGGCGCTCCGGCCGGTCCACGGCCTCCCAGCGGCTGCACCACCTCCGCCGCGAGTTGCGGCGACAACGGCAGACGACATCGGCCCGTCACCGCCGACTCGACGGCAACCGGGGACACCACTGGACCACACAGGCGACCGAACTCGTCCCGACCCTGCGCCCGTTGATGACCTACGGCCAACAACTCGGCTACTGCCTACCGCCCACCATCACATGGTGATGCCGCCAATGGCGATCGGGCGATCGGCGTACGCCAGCGGTACGTCTGCCGGCGGTGGTTACCTGCCGGCAGACGTACGGCTGGCCCGACCACCGCGACCACCGCCCTGCGCCGGCACCTGCGGCGGGCTCGCCGGCCCCGGCGTCTGGCTAGCCGACGCGCGTTGCCGGCCCGGCGGGCGCCAGGTGCGGCCGTTGGCGTAGACGATCCGGAAGCCCAGGTACGCCGCCAGCGGCGCCCAGTGCGACGAGCCCATCCGCAGCTCAGCGGCGTTGTTGTAGACCCCGTTGGCGAGCACGTCGAGCAGCACCGTCTCGAACGCCGCCGACTCCACCCAGTCGACCTCCCGGGTGTAGCCGCAGATCAGCGAGGCCCCGGTGGTGGCGAGGAACTCGCGCATCCGGGCGTCGGAGGCGCGCAGCACCGAACAGCTGCCGAAGTACAGCCGCTTGCCGGCGCACCGGCCGGCCATCTGCTCGGCCACGTCGTCCAGGTCGACGTGGTGCCGTTCGGTCAGGCACAGTTTGGTTGGCTCGCCGTGCATGGCGAAGAAGCCGACCCGGTAGTCGGCGTACTGGCGCAGCAGCCAGCGGTCCAGGAAGTAGGCCAGCTCGTCGGGGGTCGCGGCGTCGCGGTGGATGAACCGGATCCGGCTGAGCCGTTCCAGCAGCTCCAGGGTCGGCAGCACCGAGCCGCGCTCGTTCAGGTCGCGATGCCACTGCCCCTCGATGCAGAAGACACCACCGCGCGCCACGTCGCCTCCCACCGTCGCGGACCACCCGCCGGACCGCCCAAGGTCGCAGCCGGCCCGGAGCACCGAGGTCCGCTGCCTGCCGGGCCGCCCGGTCGGCAGCCCGGCCGGGCCCGCTACCCACCTGTCGGTCCGGTCAGTGACCATACCGCCGGTCAGGCCGGTGGTGTCACCTCGGACCGGGGCACCGCGAGACGGACCACCCCGGCGTCGACCGCCGCCAGCTGTTCGACGCTGACATAGCCGACACCGCCCGACACCGCCGCCGGCTCCGTCGTGCTGATCTTGATGAAGCCGGTACGCAGCAGCCGGGCCGCCACGTCGGGCGCGGTGGCCGGCTCGTCGCCCACCTGCGGGTGGGGCACCTCGTCGCCGATCGCGTCCTGCGGATCGACCGCGCCTTCCACCGTCACCGCGTTCGGATCCGCCGGACGGACCAGGGCGACCGTGCCGATCTCCTCACCCCGTACGTCGATCACCGGCATGCCGGTGGTGATCCGGTCTGTCACAGATGCGTCAGCCGCGTTCATGGACGTCCGGTTCCCCGTGTCGGCGTGCGACAAACCGTCCGTCGGAGACCTCGCGCCAGGCGCCGGGGCCGTCGACGAGGCGACGGACCGCGTCGTACGCGGACTCCTCGGTGTCGTACTCGGTGAACCGGGACCTGCCCTCGGCGCCGCCGACCCGGGCCTCGACGAACCACCGGTCGGCGTCGGCGCGCAGGAACACGTCCCGCCGGGCCAGCCGCCCCCAACTGCCGTTCCACCAGTGTTTACGCTGCTCCACCCGACGGACCCTATCGAACATTTGTTCGAGTGGGTACGGCGGTGGTGGGTGACCACCGGATCGGGCGACCGACCCGGGTACGGCGGTCAGTCCGTCTCCGGCCGCTGGTAGCAGGTGCCACAGGTGGGGTCGTCACAGCGGGGCCGGACAAGGGTGGCCACCGCCCGCCCACCAGCGGGTTGGGCGGTCGGTCGACCGAGGTCGGCGACGGGTCGGGTAGGGGTTGCGCAGTCCTGGGACGTGATCCCGGCTAGCTGCTCCATGTGTCAAGTGTCACGCAGATCACGTCCCGCCGCCGCCATTTTTCAACTGCTGGGAGTGATAGGGCAACTACGGAGAGTTCCTCGAGGTCGGCGCCTCGTCCACCTGGCACCATCGAGGGAACCTACATGGTTGTCTCGGAGCCGATTTGACGACAATGACGGTTCCCTCGATCCGAATCCGCGCCGGTGACCACCCGGGACGACGACACCTACCGGTCGGTGCGGCGGGTCACCAGAGCGTCCCGGATCTCGGTCAGCAACTTGATCTCCTCGCTCGGCGCGGCCGGCGGCGGCTCCTCGCCCCGACGCCGACGCTCCGCGAGCCGGTTCATCGGCATGACGACCAGGAAGTACAGCGCGGCGGCGGTGAGCACGAAGGTGATCACCGCGTTGACGAAGGCCGGCCAGTCGAAGACGACGCCACGGACCGTGAACCCAGCACCGCCGATGCCCTCCTCGCCGGTCAGCAGCACGGACAGCAGCCTGATGAACGGCTCGAGGAACGACTTGGTCAACTGGGTCACCACGGCGGTGAACGCCGCACCGATGACGATGCCGACCGCGAGGTCGACAACGTTCCCGCGCAGGATGAAATTCTTGAAGCCGTTGATCATGAGGGGCACTCCCGGCAGCTGAGCGGAATATCGGTCGACAACCTACCGCGACGATCTGCCCGCCCCGCTGGCGCACGCCTCGTCGCCCGGCCCCCGGCAGCGCGGTGGAATGCCTGGTGACCGGCGGTCGTTGTGCATGGTCCGCCCCCGCACCGCACGACCACCTGGAACGGCGATCCCCCCGGCACGGAGAGGTGGACCCCCCATGAACACGATCATCACCGGTACCCTCCGCGACAAGCTGCGCAACACCGCCCTCGGCATCGCCGGGCTGGCCCTGGCCGGCGGCGCAATCGCCGCCCCCGCCCTGGCCGCCCAGCACACCCCCGGCGTCCAGGCTGCCACCACGGACACCGTCGCCACCGACACCGTCACCACCGACACCGGCGCCACCAGCGAGAGCGTCGACAGCGACAAGCTGACCCCGCACGGCGTGCAGGGCGAGCAGTCCCGCATCGACCTGTCCGGCGAGCAGACCGACAACGTCAAGGGCATCATCGCCGCGACGAAGAAGGCCGGCATGGACGAGCGGGCCGCCGTGGTCGCCATCGCCACCGCCCTGCAGGAATCCAAGCTGGAGAACCTCGGCCACCTCGGTGACCGCAACGACCACGACTCGCAGGGCCTGTTCCAGCAGCGCCCCTCCTCCGGCTGGGGCACCGTCGAGCAGATCACCGACGTCGAGTACTCCACCACCGCGTTCCTCAACGGGCTCAAGGCCGTCGACGGCTGGCAGGACATGCCGCTGACCGACGCCGCCCAGACCGTCCAGGTATCGGCGTATCCGTTCCACTATGCGCAGTGGGAGACCCAGGCCGCCGAGCTGGTTGCCCAGCACTGGAACAGCTGACTCACCGCACCATCCGCAGCAGCACCGGAGCAGCGCGCCGCGGCGCGACACCACCGCGCAGCGCCACTGGTCAGCGCGAGGGCCGGACCCCGCCCCCCGGGGTCCGGCCCTCGTCGCGTGAGCGTCACGGGCCGGTCTTGCGTGAGCGTCGCGGGTCAGTCGGTGCCGAGGTAGGCGGCCGCCTCTCGGGCCGCTCGATCCGGGTCCCCGTCGCGGATCGCCGCGACCAGCCGGGCGTGGTCGACGTGCCGGTCCGGGTGCAGGTCCGGGCCGACCGCCTCGGCGACGGTGGCCCGCATCGCGGCACCGATCGAGTCGTACAACTCGGACAGCATCACATTGTGCGCGGCGGCCATGATCGCCCGGTGCAGCGTCAGGTCCGCGTCGACGAACCGGGCCAGATCGCCCCCGCGCCAGGCCGCCTCGCGGTCGGCCAGCGCCGCGTCCAGCGACGCCACATCCGCCGGGGTACGCCGCTGCGCCGCCAGCCGTGCCGCCTCGACCTCGAACGCCCGGCGGACCTCCACGGTCTCCCGCCACTCGGCGGTGGCGCAGCGGCGGGCCACCGCGCCGGCCAACTCGTCGGTGGAAATCACGTAGGTGCCGGACCCCTGCCGACACTCCAGCACACCGGCGTGCACCAACGCGCGTACCGCCTCCCGGACCGTGTTGCGCCCGACGCCGAGCGCCTCGGCCAGCCGTGGCTCGGTCGGGATCCGGGTGCCGAGCGGCCAGTCGCCGGCGGCGATCTGTTCGCGCAGCGAGTCGATCGCCTGGCGGACCAGAGTCTGCCGGGACCTGCGGGAAGTGCCGGGCTGGCCGGCAGGTGCCGGCGGGGAAGCTGCCGAGGGTGTCATCCGTTACATCACCCGACCATAAATCATCCCATGATTTTAGGATGGTCGACATGACTCCGCCAACCGCCCTCACCGGCCGCCCGGCTACCCGGACCACACCGGGGTCGACCGTGCCGAGGCAGACCTCACCGGGGCGGGCCGTGCCGGGGCCAAGCACGACGGGGCCAAGCACGACGGGGCCAAGCACGACTCGGCGGCTCCAGCCGGTGCCGGCCACTGCGCCGGCCGGGACGGCGACCACCGGGGCCGCCCGGCGTGGCACGGTCGTGGTGCTGATCGCGATGATCCTCGTCGCGCTCAACCTGCGGCTCGCTATCACCAGCCTCGGCCCGCTGCTGGACGAGGTCCGTACCGGCCTGGCGCTGTCCGGCCTGCTGGCCGGCGTGGTGACCATGCTGCCGGCGTTGGCCTTCGCCTCGGTCGGCGCGTTCACCCCCTGGCTGGTCCGCCGCTTCTCGCCCCCACGGCTGCTGGTGGCCTCGATGGCGGCGCTCGCCACCGGTCAACTGCTCCGGGTCACCACCAGCTCCGCCTGGTTGTTCGTGGCGACCAGCGCCCTGGCCCTGGCCGGGATCGCGGTGGCGAACGTGCTGCTGCCGATGCTGGTCCGGCAGTACTTCCCGCACCGGGCCGGACTGGTCACCGGCGCGTACATGATGTCGTTGACGATCGGCGCGTCGGTGTCGGCCGGCACCGCGGTCCCGATCGCCCACGCGGCCGGCAGTTGGCGGGCCGGGCTCGGCTTCTGGGCGCTGATCGCCGTCGCCGCCGCTGCGTTCTGGGTGCCGGTCGCCTGGCGGGACCGGCGACGCCCGGCGGCCACGGTCGTCGGTGCGACAAAGCAGGGCACCGGTCTGCGGCCGCTGGCGCGGCCGGGCGCGACGGCAGTGATCCGGCCGAGTCGGACCCGACTCGGTTGGCTGATGGCGGGCTTCTTCGGCGCGCAGTCGTTCGGCGCGTACGCCCAGATGGGTTGGCTGGCGCAGGTGTTCCGCGACGCCGGTTTCCGGCCGGAGACCGCCGGGCTGCTGCTGGCCGGGGTCACTGCGGTCGCTGTCCCGATCGCGCTGCTGATGCCGACGCTGGCCACCCGGATGTCGAGTCTGCGGCCGCTGGTGCTGGGCACCGCCGTGGCGTCCGCGCTCAGCTACGCGGGGCTGCTCTGGCTGCCGTACCAGGGTGCCCTGGCGTGGATGGTGCTGCTCGCGCTCGGCCAGGGCACCTTCCCGCTGGCGCTGGCGATGATCGGGCTCCGGGCCCGGACCGGGGCCGGCGTGGTGTCGTTGTCGGCGTTCACCCAGAGCACCGGTTACCTGATCGCCGCGCTCGGCCCGCTCTCGGTGGGTCTGTTGTACGAGCAGACCGGCGGCTGGTTGGTGCCGATCGCGCTGCTCGGTGTGGCGCTGCTGGTGCAGACCGGTACGGGCTGGGCGATCGCCCGGCCCCGCTGGATCGAGGACGAGGCCGGCACCGCCCCGGTCAGTCGGCCGGAGCCGGCTGGGGTGCCGAGACCGCTTCGTCGACGCTCGGGAAGGTCTGTAGGACCTCGACCAGGCCGCTGACCTCCAGGATGCGCAGCACCCCGCGCTGCGGTGCGGCGAGCCGGACGACGCCGCCGGCCTCGTCGCACCCGTTCTTCGCCCGGACGAAGACCGACAGACCGGTGGAGTCGCAGAACGACACGTCGGCCAGATCGAAGACCAGCCGACTGCGACCTTTGTCCAGTAGATCCGTTATCTGGTCCTGGAGTTGGGGTGCGGTGGCCATGTCCAACTCACCACCGACCGACACGACGACGACGTCGCCACGCTGCTCCGTCTGCACCGTCAGGGACATTCGAGACCTCCAGCCATTCCGCTCGAACGGTACTCCACTTGCTGTCGTCCGCGCAGGACCGGGAGTTCGTTGCCCGGTCACCATAATCCCAGCCCGGTCGGGGACCCGCCGCGACCGGCATCATCGCGGCGACGGCGGGTCACCCGGCTGGTCGGATCAGCCGGCCAGCCCCACCCGGTCCAGAATCCAGGCCGTGACGAAGGCCTCCTCGTGCCAGGCGTCGTAGCGCCCGCTCGGGCCACCGTGACCGGCGCCCATCTCCGTCTTCAGCAGGTACGACCCGCCGGGGGCCACCGCGCGCAGTTTCGCCACCCACTTCGCCGGCTCGTGGTAGAAGACCCGGGTGTCGTTGAGGCTGGTCACGGCCAGGATCGGCGGGTAGTCGACGGCGGCGACGTTCTCGTACGGGGTGTACGAGCGCATGTACGCGTACACGTCGGGGTCCTCCAGGGGGTTGCCCCATTCCTCCCATTCGGTGACCGTCAACGGCAGCGTCGGGTCGAGGATCGTGTTCAGCGCGTCCACGAACGGCACCTGCGCCACGATCCCGCCGAACGCGTCCGGGGCGAGGTTGACCACCGCGCCCATCAGCAGCCCACCGGCCGAGCCGCCCCGGGCGATCAGCCGGTCCGAGGTGGTCCAGCCGGCCTTCACCAGGTGTCGGGCGCAGGCCACGAAGTCGGTGAACGAGTTCTTCTTGGCCATCATCTTGCCGTCGTCGTACCAACGCCGGCCCAGCTCACCGCCGCCCCGCACGTGCGCGACAGCGAACACCACGCCACGGTCCAGCAACGACAGCCGGGGCACCGAGAACCACGGATCCATGCTGATCTCGTACGACCCGTACCCGTAGATCACGCACGGCGCGGAACCGTCCCGGGGGGTCCCGGCGCGGCACACCACCGAGATCGGCACCCGGGTGCCGTCGTCGGCGACCGCCCATTCCCGGTGCTGCTCGTAGCCGGCCGGGTCGTAGCCGCCGAGCACCGGCTTGCGCTTGCGCAGCGCCAGGTCACGGGTGACCAGGTCGTAGTCGTAGATGGAGTCGGGGGTGATCAGCGAGGTGTACCGGATCCGCAGGCTGGTGGTGGTGTACTCGGGGTTGGCGTCCAGCCCGACGCTGTAGATCGGTTCGGGGAACTCGATGTCGAAGGTGTCGGTACTGCCGACCGGGAGCACCCGCAGCCCGGTCAGTCCGTCAGTACGCAGCGACACCACCAGGTGGTTGGCGAACGCGTCCACTGATTCGAGCCGGGTGCCGGGGGTGTGCCCGATCAGCGGAACCCAGTCGCCGGGGGCGTCCACAGAGGTGTACGCGAGGGCGAAGTCCTCGGCGCCGTCGTTGTGCAGGATCAGGAAGCGGTGCCCGTGGTGCTCGACCGAGTAGTCCACCCCCTGCCGACGCGGGGCGATGACCACCGGCTCGGCGGTCGGGTCGGTGGCCGGCAGTGCCCGTACCTCACTGGTGGTCTTGCTGTGCGCGTCGATCAGGATGAACCGCTCGGAGCGGGTCAGCTCGACGCCGACCCAGAACCGCTCGTCGTCCTCCTGGTGGACGACGACGTCGCGGTCCGCGCCGGTGCCGATCTGGTGGCGCCAGACCCGGTACGGGCGCCACGCGTCGTCCACGGTCAGGTAGAACAGCGCGCTGCCGTCAGCCGCCCAGGCGGTGCCGTAGAAGGTCGACGGCACCTCGTCGGGCAGCACCTCGCCGGTGGACAGGTCCTTGATCCGCAGGGTGAAGCGCTCGTCGCCGGAGAAGTCGGTGGAGTACGCCAGCCAGCGGCCGTCCGGGCTGACGTCGAAGGTGCCCAGCGCGAAGAAGTCGTGCCCCTCGGCGAGGGCGTTGCCGTCGAGCAAAATCTCCTCGCCGTCGATCGACACGCCGTCGACAGTGGCCGGCGGGGCCGACTCGCCGGGCCGGACCGCGAGCCGGCAGTGGATGCCGTACTGCTGGCCTTCGACGGTGCGGGTGTAGTACCAGTGGTCGCCCTTGCGGGTCGGCACCGACAGGTCGGTCTCCTGGGTACGCCGCTTCGTCTCGCCGAACAGTGTTTCGCGCAGCGCGGCGAGGTGCGCCGTGGCACCCTCGGTGTAGGCGTTCTCCGCCTGCAGGTAGGCGATCGTGTCCGGGTCGTCCTTGGCGGCGAGCCATGCGTAGTCGTCGACGACCGTGTCGCCGTGGTGGACGCGCTCGGTCGGGACACGCTTGGCGGTCGGCGGAACCGGTGTCTGGGTCGTCACCCGGCCACGGTACCGCCCGGAGCGGGCCGCCCGGTCGCGGCGGCACGCCGCACGGCCATCCGGATCGATTAGAACACGTGTACGATCAGCGCGGGGGGTGACTCGACGGTGATTCAGGACGTGGCCGCTCGACTGGCTGAGATCTGTGGTGCCGCGCACGTGCGCGACGCTGGCCCCGACGATGAGGTGGCGGCCGCCGCTCCGCGTTGGGTGGCGGCACCGGGCACGGCCTCGGCGACCGCCGAGGTGCTGAGGCTGTGCGCCGATCGGGATCTGACCCTGATCCCCCGCGGCTCCGGCAGCAAACTGGACTGGTGGACTCCTCCGTCCCAGGTGGACATCGTGCTGGACACCTCCCGGCTGGCCGGCGTCTGGCACCGCCCGCCAGGATCACGCACCGTCCGGGTCGGCGCGGGCACCCCGCTGCACACCGCCCAGCAGGCCGTCGGCCGGGCCGGCTGGCGGATGCCGCTGGACCCGCCCTCCGCGTCGGCGACGGTCGGCGGGATCGTCGCCACCGACGAGACCGGACCGTTGAGCCACCGGCACGGTCCGCCGTGCCGGCACGTGACCGGGGTCGACTACGTCGACGCCGCCGGGCGGCTGGTCCGGGCGGCGTCGGAGACTGACGACGCCGGTGACGAACTGCCCCACCTGCTCTGCGGTTCGCAGGGGGCCCTGGCGGTGCTGGTCGCCGCGACGGTCCGGCTGCAGCCGGTGCCGGCCGACCGACGCTGGGTGCGACGCACCGTGCACACCCCGCTGGAGGTACGCGACCTGGTCGGCGAGCTGACCGTCGACGGGCTGCACCCGGTGGCGGTCGAGCTGGATCTGCCGGCACACGCCGCGCGTACCGTCCGGCCGTCCCAGGTGCCGCCCGGCGGGCAGCTCGCGGTGCTGTTCGAGGGCGAGCCGGGTCTGAACCGGCAACGCGCCGGCCGGGCGGCGGCACTGCTCGGCGGGGACGCCGTCGACACCGCCCGACCGCCGGTCTGGTGGCGGCGTTACCCGTTCACCGCCACCGACATCGCTCTGCGGCTCGACGTACCGGCCGCGCACCTGCACGCCGCGATCTACGCGGTGCGCGACGCGGTCGGCGCGCCCATCGGTGTTCGCGGCTCGGTCGGCACCGGCCTGGTGCACGCCGTACTTCCCGGGTCGACGCCGCCGGAGCGGGTCGCCGAGACCCTGGCGACGGTTCGGGCGGTGCTGCTGGCGCGCAGCGGCAGCTGCGTGGTGCTGACCGCGCCCGCCGAGGTCCGACAGGCCGTCGACATCTGGGGCCACCGGCCGGGCCTGCCCCGGCTACTTGAGCTCAAGCAACGGTTCGACCCGCAGCACCGGCTGGCGCCCGGCCGGTTCACCGGCGGGTCGTGACCGGGTCACCCGGTCAGTGGGTCACGCGCTGGCCTGGGTGGGCGGCGAAGGCCGGCCCGGCCGGCCGGGCCGGCCTTCGTCGCTGGCTCGTTGCGTACCACCAGGATCGCGATGTCGTCGCGAGGTGCCTCGACCGAGAAGTCCAGCGTCGTGGTGCGCAGCCGGGCCGCCACCACGTCGGCGGAGAAGCCGGCCAGCGGTGCCGCGGCGCGACGCAGCCGCTCGGTGCCGAACAGTTCCCGCCCGTTGCGCCGCTCGGTGATCCCGTCGGTGTAGAAGACCAGCGAGTCGCCGGGTGCCAGGCTGAGATCCACCGACGGCGCGACGATCTCCTCCAGCAGCCCGAGCGCCGTGCCACCGGCACCGACGAACCGGGCCTGCCCGTACCCGCTGATCAGCACCGGCCGGTCGTGGCCGGCCAGGTGCAGCCGGACGTCCAGCTGGTGGTCGGCGGTCACCGTCACGGCGGCCATCGCGAGCGTGCAGTAGCGGCCACCGCCCCGCTCGACGAGCGTGTCGTTGAGCCGGGCCAGCACCTCCGGCAACGCCTTTCCGTCGCGTACCAGCACCCGGATGACGTCCCGGACCAGCCCGGTGACGGTGGCGGCCTGCACCCCTTTGCCGGACACGTCGCCGACCACCACCAGCCAGCGGCCCTCCGACAGCGGCACCACGTCGTAGAAGTCCCCGCCGACCTCGACCGCGTCGCCGCTGGGCACGTACTCGGCGGCCAGCCCGATCCCGCCGATGGTGGGCAGCCCCGGCGGCAGCAGCGACTGTTGCAGGGTGTGCGCGACCCGTCGGCGTTCCTGATGGATCCGGGCGTTGTCGATGGCCAGCGCGGCCCGCCGGGCGACGTCCTCCAGGACCGACACCTCGTCCGGGTCGTGCCGGTGCCGCAGGTGCCGGCCGACCGCGAGGGTGCCGAGCCGCTGACCCCGGGCCACCAGCGGTACGGCGAAGCCCTCCATCGGCGCGCCGAGCGGCACCTGTGATCCGCTGCGCGACGCCTCCCGCAGCCGGGCCAGCACCGAGTCGGGGCCGGACTCGCGCAGCGTGGCGTGCAGCGCGGGCAGGACCGTCTCGTCGGCGTGGCTCGCGGCGGCCAGCTGCAGCTGGCCCCACTCGTCCGCGGTGTGCACCGCGCACCACCGGCCGAGCCGGGGTACCACCAGCTGCGGGATCAACGCCATCGTCAGGTCGACGTCGAGTGACTGGGCGAGCAGTTCACTCGCCTCGGCCAGGAAGGTCAGCCAGGTCTGCCGGCGCAGGTCGGCGCGGCGCAGCCGGTCGTTCTCCAGGTGCAGCGAGAGCCGTTCGGCGACGAGCGCGGCCAGCGGCCGGGCGTAGTCCGACGGCGCGGCGTCCAGTTCGAGTTCCCCGGAGTACGGCCGGTGCACGGTCAGCGGTACGCGCAGTAGTTCACCGGAGCGCGGCTGCCGGCCGTACCGCGCCAGGATCTGGACCCCGTTGCCGTCGCCACGGTCCAGCCGGACGGTGCCACCGGCCGCGCCGACCAGGTCTGCGACCCGGGCGAGCAGGCTGCCGGCCAGGTCCGCGAGCGGATCGTCGGCGTGCGGTTCCGGCCCGGCCTGCATCAGCGCGGCGAGTGTCCCGGCGCTGGGCGCGGCCGGCGGCCGCGAGTGGTTATCGTCGTCGGCGGCGGGTGCCGGCCGGGTGCCGGCCGGCCACGGCGGGAACCAGTCGTCCGGTGCCGGTGGGGTGCCGTGCCGGTCGAGCCGGAACCAGACCCCCTTGCCGGTGCGCAGGTGGGTGGTGCCCCACCGGCTGGCGAAGTGGTCGACGAGGAGCAGGCCCCGGCCCCGCTCGGACACCTCGGAGATGTTCTGCCGCTCGTTGCGGGGCAGCGCGGCGACGTTCTCGATCGGGCCGGCGGCGAAGTCGGTGACCGTGACGGTCAGCCCGACCGGGTCGGCCACCACCTCGATGATCAGCTCGGTGCCGGCGTGTACGACCGCGTTGGTGGACAGCTCGGTGGTGAGCAGCAGCGCCTCGTTGATCAGTTCATCCAGGGCAGCTTCGGACAGTACCGACCTGACTACCGCACGTGCGGTGGCCGGGGTCCGTCGGTCGGCCGGCAGGCGAACCCGCCGGACATGCTCACTCCCGGTGCCGGTGGCGGAACGCTCGGCCCTAGCTGTCACCTGCCGGTTCCTCCGATCCCCTGACAGATTGGTGCGGGCATGCGCCTCGCATCTGCCACGGTAGTCGAGCAATGATGAGGTCAGCCCACTCCCAGAGCTGAGCGAGGAGTTATGACCAGCGCGAAACAGCTGTCCTCCGACCAACGGCCGGCGATCGACGAGACCGCGCTGCTGACCGAGCTCGCCGAGGCGCTGCGCCGGGTGGGGCAGGGGGATCTGAAGGTACGGCTGCCCCGCCGGGTCGGGGTGGCCGGCGAGGTCGCCGACGCCTTCAACGAGGTGGTCTCGCTGCAGGAACGTCAGCACCTGGACCTGCGCCGGATCAGCCGGATCGTCGGCCGGGACGGCCGGCTCAGCGAACGCCTCGACGAGGAGGGCTTCGGCGGCGCCTGGGCGGACAACCACCAGGCGATCAACGCGCTGATCGACGACCTGGGTCGACCGACCACCGAGATCGCCCGGGTGATCCGGGCGGTCGCCGAAGGTGACCTGTCCCAGCACATGGAGCTGGAGATCGACGGACAGCCGCTGCGCGGCGAGTTCCTGCGGATCGGCCGGACGGTGAACACGATGGTCGGCCAGCTGTCGTCGTTCGCCGACGAGGTCACCCGGGTCGCCCGGGAGGTGGGCACCGAGGGCAAGCTGGGTGGCCAGGCGCGGGTCAAGGGGGTCTCCGGAACCTGGAAGGACCTGACCGACAACGTCAACTCGATGGCCTCCAACCTGACCCACCAGGTCCGGTCGATCTCCCAGGTGGCCACCGCGATGTCGCGGGGCGACCTGTCGCAGAAGATCACCGTGTCGGCCAAGGGTGAGGTCGCCGAGCTCGCCGACACGATCAACATGCTGACCGACACGCTGCGGTTGTTCGCCGAGCAGGTCACCCGGGTCGCCCGCGAAGTCGGTACGGAGGGCAAGCTGGGCGGGCAGGCCCAGGTGCCGAACGTGGCCGGCACCTGGAAGGACCTGACCGACAGCGTCAACTCGATGGCGTCGAACCTGACCGCCCAGGTACGGAACATCGCCCAGGTCTCCACGGCGGTCGCCAAGGGCGACCTGTCGCAGAAGATCACCGTCGCCGCCCAGGGCGAGATCCTCGAACTGAAATCGACGGTCAACACGATGGTGGACCAGCTGTCGTGGTTTGCCGACGAGGTCACCCGGGTCGCCCGGGAGGTCGGTATCGAAGGCAAGTTGGGTGGTCAGGCCCAGGTCCGAGGGCTCTCCGGGACGTGGCGTGACCTCACGCAGAACGTGAACCAGCTGGCCGGCAACCTGACCAGTCAGGTCCGTAACATCTCCCAGGTCTCCACGGCGGTCGCCAAGGGCGACCTGTCCCAGAAGATCACCGTCGACGCGCGCGGTGAGATCCTCGAACTCAAGTCGACCGTCAACACCATGGTCGACCAACTGTCGCTGTTCGCCGACGAGGTCACCCGGGTCGCCCGCGAAGTCGGCACCGAAGGCAAACTCGGCGGCCAGGCACAGGTCAAGGGCGTCTCCGGCACCTGGCGCGACCTCACCGACAACGTCAACTCGATGGCCTCCAACCTCACCAGCCAGGTCCGCAACATCGCCTCGGTCACCACCGCCGTCGCCAAGGGCGACCTGTCCCAGAAGATCACCGTCGACGCACGCGGTGAGATCCTCGAACTCAAGTCGACCGTCAACACCATGGTCGACCAGCTCTCCTCCTTCGCCGACGAAGTCACCCGGGTCGCCCGCGAAGTCGGCACCGAAGGCAAACTCGGCGGCCAGGCACAGGTGCGCGGGGTGGCCGGGACGTGGCGGGACCTGACCGACAACGTCAACTCGATGGCGTCGAACCTGACCGCCCAGGTACGGAACATCGCCCAGGTCTCCACGGCGGTCGCCAAGGGCGACCTCTCCCAAAAGATCACCGTCGACGCGCAGGGCGAGATCCTGGAGCTGAAGTCGACCGTCAACACCATGGTGGACCAGCTCTCCTCCTTCGCCGACGAAGTCACCCGGGTCGCCCGGGAAGTCGGCACCGAAGGCAAACTCGGCGGCCAGGCCCAGGTCAAGGGCGTCTCCGGCACCTGGCGCGACCTCACCGACAACGTCAACTCGATGGCCTCCAACCTCACCAGCCAGGTCCGCAACATCGCCTCGGTCACCACCGCCGTCGCCAAGGGCGACCTGT
>Ga0207773_100202_pt1 | contig 43000 bp, 36 predicted proteins | sample TtaePargueraPR_2_FD_187281 | JGI IMG/M metagenome (GOLD analysis project Ga0207773, IMG submission 187281) | Aerobic enrichment media microbial communities from Bioluminiscent Bay, La Parguera, Puerto Rico - Tt and M1 (3) (SPAdes) | ecosystem: Environmental > Aquatic > Marine > Unclassified ...
CTCAAGACCGGATTCCGCAGATCGCTGGAACAGTTCCCCGCCACATTACTTACGGTGACCAAGTTGGAGATCTTTCGCGTTTACGGATTACGTTAAACCGACCTGGAAATAGTTTTGGGAAGTCCTCAAGAATCTCGACGGGTTCAAGATCAAGGAAAAAGTCGACTCGATGGGGATCAACGGCTACATCAACTACTGTGCCGGTCTGGCCGCCGGCACCGGCGCCGCTGCCGGGCTCGGTGGCGGCGTGACGCTGGCCCTGGGCATCCCCGCCGACCTCGCCAACACCATCGCCCAGCAGTTCCGGGTCACCCTCGCGGTGATCTACCACCGGACCGGGCGGTACGCGGTCAGCTTCCCCGAGTTCATGAAGATCGTCGGACTCTCGATCGGGGTGGAACTGGGCATCAAGGGCGTCGAGTTCCTCGCCCTGCGGGTCGCGCAGGAACTGCTCAAACGGCTCACGGCGCGCACTCTGGGCAAGGCGGTGCCAATCGTCGGAGCGGTGGTCGGCGGGGGGCTGAACTTCGCATTCATCAAGGCCGTCGGCTCGACGCTGCTCGCGTTCGAGGACCAGATCTTCAACGACGTCGCCGAGCGACCGGCGATTAGCGGCTGATCGCCGGTCGCGCAGCGGCCTGATTGGCGGTCACTCGGCGGTTGATTGGCGGGACGGCGGAATGTCGGCCGTCCCGCTGCGGTTGTTACCCGGTGCGTCCCGTGCGTACGCGTCGTTGTGATTACCGCACGCGGGACGTTCCGCGTGGCCGGGAATGGGCGTCGCACCAGCCCTGACCGACGCGCTGGGCACAGACTGACCGTATGTCCCGTTCGCGGGGTCCAGGGTGCTGACTGACGATTGGTGCCCGGATCTTCCGCACCTCCCGGAACGGAGATCCGCAGATGACCACCGTTCTTCACAGATCCGCACTGTCCGTCGCCGGTCTGCTGGTAGCCGGCGGTGTGGTGGCCGGTCCGGCCGCCGCAGCCCAGGCCGCCCCGGCCTCGGACACCGCCAGGTCCGCCGCCTATGCCGCCAGCTCCGACCGCGGCGGATGGTCCAGCGAGGGACGGCTGCTGAACACCCGCTACGAGCGGCAGCCGAACTTCTACTACTGCGGGCCGGCCGCGACCCGGATCGCGCTGACTGCGCAGGGCCGCGAACTGTCGCAGGACGAGGTGGCCAGCAGGCTGGGCACCACGGTCGCCGGCACCGACTCGGCCGAGGACACCACCCGGGTGCTCAACGAGCTCACCGGCGACGACAAGTACCGGACCACCGCGATCGAGGCCGCCAAGGCGAGCCAGGCGCAGATCGACCAGCTGCGCGACGACGTGCGCGCGACCGTGGACGACGGCCGGGCCGTGGTGGCCAACATCATCGGTACGGTGAGCGACGTCGACGGCCGTACCCACTCGTACCCGGGCGGGCACTACGTGACCGTCGTCGGCTACGGCGAGGGCGGCGACGCCGTCAAGATCGCCGACCCGGCCTTCCTGGGCGCCGAACACTACTGGGTGAGCACCGAGACCCTGGCGCACTGGATCGCCACGCGCGGCTACTCGCACTGACGCCTGACCTCGCCCTGACCACGTGGGCCGGGTCTGCCGCGTACGCGGCAGACCCGGCCCACGGTCGTCGGTGGACTGGACATCCGCACGGACTGCCGTTCGGGGACTTCTGTCGAATCGACCCTGCTGGCACACTGTTGGCCTTGATGCAAACCTGTTCGCCGATCACGTCAGTCGGCTGATCATGGAAGGTCGTAGTTTGCCATGAAGGTTCATCAGTTTGCCCAAAAGGCGTTCATCTTCCAAGGCGATCACGTGCTGGTAGCCCAGAAGACCGTTGATGATCCGAACAATCCGGAGTGCTGGGAGGTGCCCGGCGGTCGGATGATCTTCGGCGAGGATGTCGACGCCCACATTCGCCGCGAGGTGCGCGAAGAAACCGGCCTGGAGGTGGTTCCCGGGGAGCCGTTCTACATCTGGCAGTGGATCATGAATGGCGATGCATCCGATGACCAGGTGCAGGTCGTCGCGGTCGCCCGTGAGTGTCAAGCGACTGTTGGGCAGTTGACGACAGCTGGGCAGACCCACGACGACTACCTTGGTGACCTGCGCTGGATCCCGATCGACAAACTGCTCGGTCTCAACCTGATTCCATCGCTGCGTCCAGCCGCCTGTGCTTTCGTCGCCCGTCGCACCGTCTCCCGTTAAGACTTTCGCATTAGCTGCCAGCCAGTTACCCTTGTCGAACCGAAGCGCACGCCGTCGGCTGTGTGCCGTCACTGGCGAGGCTGCCTCGTAGCCGGCGATCAAAGGAACGGCCCTGGTGGATCCGCGATGCTTCATCTGCACCGCCGCGTCAGAAGCGACCAGTAGCCTGCCCTGGTACGACGTGCCGGTGCACCGCGTCGACGGTGTCGGTCTCACCCTCCTCGGAGTCGGCGCCATCGCACCGGGATACCTGCTGGTCTGTCCGCAGGCGCACGTTTCGTCCCTCGCCGCGATGCCGCCGGACGCCATCACGCCCTTTCTCGGTCTCGTCGCCACGGCGACCGCCGCACTCGAACGGCAGTTCGGGACGGTGCTCCTGTTCGAACACGGCGGCTGCGCCGCAGGTGACCGTGCCTCCTCCTGCGTCGAACACGCCCACCTGCATCTGTGGGCCGTCGCCGACCGGGTAACCCTGCGCCTCGTCGACTGCACCGCGCACTTCGCCGACCTGGCTGGCTTCCTCGCTGATGCCGGCAGCTACCGCAGTGAGCCGTACCTGCTGCACTCCGACCGGGCCGGCACGATCCACGTCGGCCGGGACATCCACCGGCGGCAGTTCTTTCGGCGTCACGTCGCCGCACAGCTCGGCAGACCGGACGAGTGGGACTACGCCGGCTTCGGGTTCGAGCGGCACATGCTCGACACGAGAGACCGGCTGCGCGCGGTCGAAAGGCACGGGCGTGACCGGTGACTTCCTCAGCAGGGTGGACATGCAGCCCTGCCAGTCGGCGATCCGCGACAAGTTCCTCAACGAGTGCATGACTGGAGCCCGCCGTACGGTCCTGCCGGCCGAGGCCAACGCCGCTGGCCAGTACTTCGACCTGCCGGACCGGACCCAACGCGGACTGCACGGGACCGCAGCCGCACTGCGCGTGGTCAGCGCCGGGCATCCCAACAGCGACCTCGTCCGTACCGTGACCGGCGGAATCGTCCGTTACCTGAGAGACCGTGAGTCCGTCGAACTCGCCGCAGCCGGCGAAGACAGCCAGGCTCAGGCGGTGACCGTGGAGCGCCTGCGCCATGACAGCGTCAACACCATCAAACAGGCCGAGACACTGTACGCGCTCACTTTCGTTTCGAACGGGCTCGCCGAGTGCGATGACCTCAAGACGCAGATCAGCACCCGGCTCCTGGACTGCGGCCGGGATCCCCGGGGGTGGGAGTTCATCCTCGGCGCCGGCCGGGAGCCGCACCCGCTACCCACCGCGCATGCCCTGCGGGCGTTGACCCGCAACGGGCACTCGGCCGATCTGTGGCTGCCATCGGTCAGCAAGGCCCTGATCGACCGCTCGAGTCGGCCACGGAACGACATCCTCACCGCCGCCATCGACTGCTTCCTGCTCCAGGTGCTGCTCGAAATCGGCGACGCGCTCACCCGCAAGGACAGCAAACGGATCTTCGACAGTCTCTGGAGCAGGTTGCACCGGGAGTTGACCACGCTGCGCGAGGTCAATGTCGACTTCTTCGACGACGACCGGCAGAACTTCGTCCGGGTCCCCTGGCAGCTGCACCTGGCCGTCGCCGCTGCGGCGGTCCACCCCTACCGGCGTTACCTTTCCGCCCCGGTCCAGCGGATGCTGCGTACGGTCACCAGCAGCGTCAGCGGGCAGTACGGATTCCGCTATCCGGAATCCGGCGAACACTTGTCCACCCGTACGTACGGCATCGTCTACGACACTGTCGCCCTGCTGGACGGGCGCAGCAGCCCACGAGCGGTCGCCCCGAATTCCCTCACCAGCCTGGTCGGCGCAGCCAACCTGACGATGCGGGTGGGCCGTCGGGTCGCGTTCGCGGTAGCGACCCTGCTCGCGCTCGGCGTTGCCGCTGCCGGACTGTGGAGCTGGTACCACGACGACGCGCGGAGCCTGGGAGACCTCGCCCCGAATTTTCTCTCCGCCGCCGTACTGACCGCACTCAGCTACATCCTCGCCATCAGGAGGCGCTAGCCCAATCGCCCTGCGCGTAGCCGTCGCAGCAGGTCGTCGCGCCTGCGGTGCCGCCGCTCGGTCACCGGGTCCCGTCCGTCCCGCGTCGCCCGTCGTAGTCGTTGATCTTCGGCGTTGATCCGGGCCAACTCGTCGGTGTCGTACGTTCGTTGTCGGTCGACGAAAGTCGGCTGGTATCCATGCCGCCGCATCGTCTCGAACGCCGACTCCTCGACCTGCGTGACGAACCCACGGTGCTCGACCCGGTGGAACCGGCCGGAGTTGTCAGTCATGACCGGGCGGTCCAGGTTGGTCCACAGAGTGGAAAGGCCCGGCGCGTGGATTGCATCCTGCCGCCGATGGAACTCCAACGCCGTCGCGTGATAGCGCAGCCCCAGCCGGTCGCAGAGCCGCCGCAGCTCCCGCCCAGGTGTTGCTATCAGCCGCTCGTACCGTAGCTCGTGCCACCGGCCGGCCGGCACCTGTCGCCGCCAACGTCCGGCCACGATCTGATCAGCTGCCCAGCTCAGCCCGATCGTACGCGGATCCTTGGGGCCGATCGGTGCCTGAGCGAACGACAACGCCACATCACGCGGATCCCGCAGCAGGTGTACGACGTGGATCTGCGGCACGGCGGCCGTGATCAGGTCGCTGTGATGCAGATTCTCCAGGTCCTTGCACGCCCAGATCGTCGAACCGGCAGCTGCGGCACCCGCATCGTAGACAGCGCGGAGAACGCTGCCGAGGCTCATCGTCCGGTCGTGCTGGCAGCGGGCCAGCACCTCAGCGCCCGTTGGCGGCCCGGCCGGCCAGGTCAGAACGTTGACGTCGATCATCGCCAGCACGTCGTGGACCAGCCGGGACAGATTGTTGGCGCTGTGCAGCGGGGCGTACCCGGCCAGCATCGGCCGGAAGTCGTCGATCAAATGGGTTGACGGTGGAGCGAAGACCCCGAGCTGCGCCAACATCAGCCGGAGCATGTTGGAGCCGGACCGCTGGGTGCCGACGACCTGGACTCGCGTGGTGACCGTCACCGCAGCCGCTCCCGCAGCAACGCGGCTGCCTGTGGCGGCGGCAGGGAGTTGAGATAGACCCCGGCGCCGATCTCCACTCCGCCGGGCCGTTTGATCCCGCCGCCCGGCCGATGCAGCGGTAGCAACTCGAACCGGAGGTGGTGCCGTTCCTGATGCCCCTTCGCTGCCTGCATGATCGTCAACAGATGCTGCGGCATTGCGGCCTCGTCGTCGAGGCATGCCCGCAGCGCTGCCAGGACGCTACCGGCCAACTCGGTCAGCTCGGCCTCGGCGAGCTGGGACAGCGTCGGAACGTGCCGCGTCGGAGCGACCACCATCTCGAACGGAAACCGGGCGTACGGTGGGACGGCGACGACGGACGACTGCCCGCCCCGGACGACCAGATGTGGTGCCTCGTGGCGGATGGTACACATCAGGCAGTCCGGGCTCGCGACGGTCAGCCGTCGCGGCACGAACGGAAATCCGATCAGCTGACCGTGCGGGTGCGCCACGGTAGGCCCGAAATGATCCCCCTGGCATTCGAAGCCGAACACCGCTCGGACGAACGGATCAGCCAACATCTGTTCGGTCCGGGCGGCCAGTGCCGCGAGAAGGTCAGCGACGCGGTCCCGCGACTGATCGACCAGCCGTCCCGCGTGCTCGTCGGTGTAGAGGAAGACATCGTGGCATCCGGAGATCGGGCCGTCGCCATCCGGTAGAGATTCCACCAATGGATATTTGCTGGGGATGAGCAGCACGTCGTAACCGGCGACCGGAACCTCAGGAGCCGGAGGGCAGAATGGACAGCCCTGAACGCGTCTGAGCAGGTCAGGGAGGTCGACCTGGGCGGTGCTGCCCGACCTGCTGGGCACCTGGATGGTCCACTCTTCCTCCACCGGGTTCCACCAACCGACGGGCCGGTTCGCCGGCCCGCCATCGCGGTCACGATGGCCATACGCACTCGACGCGAAATGTCGCTCGTCGACCATACGGTTCAGCGTGCCATTGGGCGTCAACAGCACCGGATTCGCAACGATCCGTCGCTGATCGGATCGGCGACGGCGTGTCGATTCAGTCTGGAGGCGGGCTGAGTCTGCGCCGGACGTGGCCCATGCCCATCGCGGTCCGGTCCCCGAACCCGGCGTAGCTGGCGAACGCCGCCAGTGCGTCGACCGCCCGCCGCGCGTCGCCGGGCACCCCCGACGCCTCCGCCAACTGGAAGGTCACCGAGCCGACCGTGCCCCGGCGGAACCGGTGCTCCGGGTTACGCTGCCCCGGCTCCACCAGGTGCGTGGCCATCAGCAGCTGGGCGTCGACCACCTCCAGATGGTCGACGACCGCCGGCTCCGCCGACGTCGGCAACGCCACCTCCCCAGCGAACGCGTCCCAGCGCCGGGTCAGGTTGGTAAACACCCGCTCCGCGTCCGGCCAGGGGCGCTGGCGGCGGGCACCGTCCCCGCGTCCGGTGGCGAACCCGACCGGCGTCAGCAGGTCGTACGCCCAGGTGGTGGCGGCCGGGTCGGCGCCGGTGGCCAGCTCGGCGTACGACACGGCGTGCACGGCGACGTCGACGGTGCGGTAACGGGTCTGCGCGATCTGATGCCCGGCGGCGTGGTGCAGCGCGGCGAGCACCGGGGCGGCGTATGCGTCGATCAGCAGGCCGACCACGATCCGGGCCGGCTGCCCCGGTGTCGACGGTGGCCGGCCCTGCTCGTCGAGGACCGGGCTGAGGGTGAACGGCTTGTACCGGGGGCTGTCGTGCATGATCGTGGACAGCTCCGGGTCGACGGCCCGGACCGCTTTGAGGAACGCGGCGTAGACGGCCGGGCCGGTGTGCGGTGGCGGGACCGCTGTGGCGGCGGTCGGCACCAGGGAGACGACGATCTGGGTGGGCATCGGGCCGGCGTACCCTCTCGGTCTGGTGTGGTCGGTGAGTGCACCCCACTCAATCAGACCGGCGCCAGCGGGCCGGGGATCCGCTGCCCGACCCCGGTCGGGGTCGGGCAGCGGATCGGGTCCGGATCCGGTCCGCTCCGTAGGCGGTACCGGTGCAGGATCAGGACGCGGTGCAGCTCAGGTCGGTCGGTGTCGTGCCGGGACCGGAGCCGACGAACCCGACCGTGGTGGCGGCGTCCGGCGCGAGGGCCCCGTTGTACGGCTCGTTGCGTACCGTGTTGACCCCGCCGGACGTGGTCAACCGGCCGTTCCACAGCGACCCGATCGACGTACCGTTCGGGTTGGTCCAGGTGAGCGTCCAGCCGGAGATCGCCGAGGTGCCGGTGTTGCGCACCTCGATGCCGCCCTGGAAGCCGCCCTGCCAGCTGCTGGTCACCGTGTAGGTGGCGGTGCAGCCGTCGTCGCCGGGGCCGCCGTCGTCGGCCGCGGTGGTGACCGTCCGCGCCGGTGAGGCCGGCGAGACGTTGCCGGCGGCGTCGCGGGCCCGCACCGTGAACGTGTAGCTGGTCTCGGCGGTCAGGCCGGAGGCGGTGTACGTGGTGCCGGAGACCGTGGCGACCAGGGTGGCCGGGCCGTCGCCGGTCGACCGCAGCACCTGGTACGAGGTGACGCCGACGTTGTCGGTCGACGCCGCCCAGGTCAACGTCACCGAGTCGGCGGTGACGTCGCTCGCGGTCGGCTGGCCGGGGGTGGTCGGCGCGGTCACGTCGTCGTCCCCGCCGCCGTCGCTGTAGCGCTGCGCGAGGCTGATCCCGGTGGTGGAGCCGGCCCCGCCGAGCGGCACCTGGTGGTCGAGGCTGACGAACCTGCCGTCGTGCTGCCACAACGCCGGCTTGAGCACCTGGTTGTACTTGACCTCGTCCCAGCTGGTCCAGTCGTCGAGCAGTAGGCCACCGGTGTCACCGGAGTTGGGGTTCAGCGACCAGAAGGTGTGGTGGATGCCGTAGTCGATCATCAGGTCGCGCAGCGCGTGCAGCCACTTGTCCTGCCGGGCGTCCTGGCCGTACCGGCCGCCCCACTCGCCGATCAGCAGCGGCGCGGTGTCGTCCTCGTGGATGTAGAGCCAGTTGGGCCGCCACACGTCCTCGGTCAGCGACGCCTTGTCGAACTCGCCCTGGAACCACGGCTGCTCGTAGACCAGCGGGCCGTAGTCGTGCGGGGAGTAGACCAACTGGTCCTGGTTGGCGCCCAGGTCGACGGGGTGCTCGGCGACGCCCCGCAGGTTGCCGCCCCACCAGTTGTAGAAGTAGTTCGGGCTGAGGTCCGGGTTGGTGTTGGGGGAGTCCCAGTCGGCGTGCGGGCGCGGGTAGACCTCGATGCCTTCGCAGAGGATCAGCAGGTCGGGGTTGATCGCCAGGATTCGCCGGCCGGCGGTTTCGCAGGCGTGCTTGAAGTTGTCCTGGTCGGTCGAGGAGTCCCACTTGGCCCGCTGCGGGTCGTTCGGGGTGCCGTGCGGCTCGTTCTCGATGTCCATCGCGACGATCGTGTCGTTGTCGCGGTAGCGCTCGGCCACCCACTCCCAGCCCTGGTAGAAGTCCTCCGGGGTGATCGAGCCTTTGAACCACATCGGGTAGAGGTGGCCGGAGTTGTCGGCCTCGGCGCTGTGCACGTCCAGCATGACCTTAAGGCCGTACTTTTCGCACAGGTCGAGCCAGTAGTCGAAGATCTGCAGGTTGTTCAGCCCGTCCAGCTCCGGGTTGACGTACGCGTTGATGTTGGGCCGGGCCAGCGGCTGGCCGGCCTTCCACTCCAGCAGCAGCTGGGTCGAGATCGGCACCCGGACGATGTTGATGCCGCGCTGTGCCATCGCGCGGGTGACCGCCTCGATGTTGGCCGACCACAGGCCGTGGAAGACCCGCTCGGTGGCGTTGTAGCCGAACCAGTTGGCCCCGGTGAGCCACACCTGGTTGCCGGCCTCGTCGACGATCATGTTCCCGTCGGTGTGCAGCCAGTCGTTCGCCGGCACGGCCTGAGCGGCTGGGGTTGTGGCTGCGGCTGGTGCGGTGGCTGACGTGTCGGTGCGGGCAGCCGGTGGGGCGGCGGCTGCCGTGGCGGGGGCGGTCGGGACGGCGGCGACCGCCCCGAGCAGCAGGCCGGCCGCCGCTGTGGCGGCCCACCGTGTCCGTATCGACGGCATTTAGCGGTTCTCCTGTCGTGGGTTGGGCAGGCGTGGGAGCGCTTCCATCGACAGAGGTTACGACGTACCAAGGTCGTAATGGAAGGACGTGACCCCGGCGGGCGCACCGCCGGGGCGTGTCCGGCTGCGACAGATCCATTGACTTCCATTTTGTGGCTCCCGTAGGGTCGCAACGACGGCCTTCGATAGCGACGCGGTGACCTGGAGCCGGCATCGTGTTCGCTCCGGGCGAAGGTGAGCAGGGCCGCCCTGGCGGGCCCGCCCGTTGTGCGCGCGTGGCTCGAGCCTCGCCGGTCAGCGTCCCCGCTCCAGTCGATCCCCCTGCGGCGTGATTCGGCGCACGCCTGTCCGCACCTCACGACAGAAAGCGAGCCCTCGAATCATGTTCCGAAGATTGGCCTTCGGCCTGGTCATGGTGTTGGCCACGATCAGCCTCAGCGCCGTGCCGGCCCAGGCCCAGGCGGACTTCACCGTCCTGGTCTTCAGCAAGACGGCCGGGTTCCGGCACGACTCGATCCCGGCCGGCATCGCCGCCATCGAGCAGCTCGGCGCGCAGCACAACTTCACCGTCGAGACCACCGAGGACGCCGGCCAGTTCACCACCGCCAACCTGTCCCGGTTCCAGGCGGTCATCTGGCTGTCGACCACCGGAGACGTCCTCAACGCCAGCCAGCAGTCGGCGTTCGAGAGCTTCATCCGAGGCGGCGGCGGCTACGCCGGCATCCACGCGGCGGCCGACACCGAATACGACTGGCAGTGGTACGGCGACCTGGTCGGCGCGTACTTCGCCAGCCACCCGGCGAACCAGAACGCCACCGTACGGATCGAGGACAGCTCGCACCCCTCGACCGCCGGGCTGCCGACCGCGTGGAACCGCTACGACGAGTGGTACAACTACCGGACCAACCCACGCTCGGACAACCACGTCCTGGCCACCGTGGACGAGAGCACGTACACCGGCGGCACGATGGGTAGCGACCACCCGATCGCGTGGTGCCGAGGCTACGACGGTGGCCGCTCCTGGTACACCGGCATGGGCCACACCAACGAGAGCTTCAGCGACGCGAACTTCCGCAGCCACGTGCTGGGCGGCATCCAGTACGCCGCACAGGGCGCCGGCAACTGCTCGACCAGCCAGACACCCCCCGGCTACAGCGAGGTCACCCTGGCCAAGGGCGTCGCCGAGGTCGGCGAGCCGATGGGCATGACGGTGCTGCCGAACCGGGGCGTGCTGCACACCTCCCGCGAAGGCACCATCCGCTACACCGACGCGGCCGGTAACACCAAGGTGGCGCTGACCATCCCGGTGTACACCCACGACGAAGAAGGGCTGCAGAGCATCGAGGCGGACCCGAACTTCGCCACCAACCGATGGGTGTACGTGTACTACTCGCCGCCACTGAACACTCCGGGCGGCGACGCGCCGTCGACCGGCTCGGCGTCGCAGTTCGCACCGTTCAACGGACACAACCGGCTGTCCCGCTTCACGGTCAACGCCGACCACACCCTGGACCGGTCGTCGGAGGTGACGGTCCTGCAGGTCCCGACCAGCCGGGGCATGTGCTGCCACGTCGGCGGTGACATCGACTTCGACGCCGACGGCAACCTCTACCTGTCAACCGGAGACGACACGAACCCGTTCGACTCCAGCGGCTACACGCCGATCGACGAACGGTCCAACCGCAACCCGGCGTACGACGCGCAGCGTACCGCCGGCAACAGCAACGACCTGCGGGGCAAGGTGCTGCGGATCCGGCCGACCGCCAACGGCGGCTACACCATCCCGGCCGGCAACATGTTCCCGGCCGGCACGGCGAACACCAAGCCGGAGATCTACGCGATGGGCTTCCGCAACCCGTTCCGGATGTCCGTGGACAAGGCGACCGGCGTCGTCTACCTCGGCGAGTACGGGCCGGACGCCAGCACCGCCAACCCCAACCGCGGGCCGGCGAACCACGTCGCGTTCGAACGCATCGCCCAGCCCGGCTTCTACGGCTGGCCGTACTGCTCGAACTACAACACGCCGTACATCGACTTCACGTTCCCGTCCGGCCCCTCCGGCGCACCGTTCAACTGCTCCGGCGGGCCGGTGAACAACTCCCCGAACAACTCCGGCATCACCCAACTGCCCCCGTCGCAGCGGGCCTGGCTGCCGTACGGCGGCGAGCAGAACCCGCCGGAGCTGTGCTGCGGCAGCCTGTCACCGATGGACGCCGTGGTCTACAACTACGACCCCTCGCTCGCCTCCGACGTGAAGTTCCCGGCGTCGATGAACGGCAAGGTGTTCATCGGCGAGTTCGGCCGGCGGTGGATCAAGACGGTCACGGTCACCGGCTCCGGCGGGGTGGGCTCGATCGACCCGTTCCCGGACTACACCGGCACCCAGGTGATGGACCTGGAGTTCGGCCCGGACGGTGCCCTCTACGTGCTCGACTACGGCACCGGCTGGGGCAGCGGTGACGCCAGCTCGGCGGTGTACCGCATCGAGTACAGCTCCGGCGGCGGCCGATCGCCGATCGCCGCCGCGTCCGCCGACCCGACCGCCGGCAACGCGCCCCTGACCGTGCAGTTCAGCTCGGCCGGGACCAGCGACCCGGACGGGGACGCCATCACGTACGCGTGGGACTTCACCACGGACGGCAGCACCGATTCGACGCAGCCGAACCCGTCGTACACCTACACCAGCAACGGCGAGTTCACGGCGACGCTCACGGTGCGCGACAGCACCGGCCGCAGCGCCACCGCGAGCGTGGTGATCGGGGTGGGCCGGCCGACGGTCACCCTCGACCTACCAAGCAACGGCCGGCTGTTCGAGTTCGGTGACGCCATCCCGTTCGAGGTGACGGTCACCGACCCGGACGCGTCGTCCATCGACTGCAGCCGGGTGAAGGTCAACTATCTGCTCGGGCACGACAGCCACGCCCATGGCATCTCCAGCGCCACCGGCTGCTCGGGCACCCTGCAGACCACCGAGGACGGCGAACACGACCCGAACGCGAACATCTTCGGAGTCATGATCGCCGAGTACACCCCGGTGGGCGAGACCATCCCGGTGACCTCGGCGCAGACGGTGCTGCAGCCCCGGACCCGCCAGGCCGAGCACTACGGCGACCAGCAGGGCACCACCCTGGTGGAGAAGGCCTCCGCCCACGGCGGCAGCGCGGTCGGCTACATCGAGAACGGCGACTGGATCTCGTTCACCCCGTACAACCTGGCCGGGGCCACGTCGTTCACCGCGCGGGTCGCCTCGGCCGGCTCCGGCGGCACCATCTCGCTGCGGACCGGCTCGGCGTCGGGACCCGTCATCGGTACGGCCACCGTGAGCCCGACCGGTGACTGGGAGACCTGGACCACCGTCACCGGCACGCTCACCCCACCCAGCGGTACGCAGAACCTGTTCCTCGTCTTCACCGGTGGCTCCAGCTACCTGTTCGACGTCGACGAGTTCACTTTCCGCGGTGGCGGCACGACCCCGCCGCCCACGACGGCGCCTCCGACGACGGCGCCTCCGACGACGGCGCCTCCGACGACGGCGCCTCCGACGACGGCGCCTCCGACGACCGCGCCACCGACCACGGCCCCGCCGACCACGGCACCGCCCACGACGGCGCCACCGACCACGCCGCCGCCCACCGGGCCGTCGTGTTCGGCGGCGTACTCGGTGATCGGGCAGTGGCAAGGTGGCTTCCAGGGTGAGGTACGGGTCACCGCCGGATCAACGTCGATCAGCGGCTGGACGGTCACCTGGACGTTCAACGGCGGGCAGACCGTCAGCCAGTCCTGGAGCGCCACTGTCACGTCGAGCGGTGCCAACGTGACCGCACGCAACGTCTCCTACAACGGGTCGCTCGGCGCCGGCGCCAGTACGACGTTCGGCTTCATCGGCTCGGGCAACAGCGGAGCCAACGTGTCTTCGCTGAGCTGCACCGCCAGCTGATCAACGAGGAGCTGCGCGGCACCACCGGCAGGTGGTGCCGCGCAGCTCCGTCTTGACGGCAAACGGTCCCACGGCTGCGGCGCACCGCCGATGTCGACCGCGCAGCTTGTGGCGTCCCGCGCGGACCGGCGTAGCACCTGTCCGGCTGCGGTGGCGATGCTGTCGGTGGCGACCATGAAAGGAGTGTCATGTTTGTGACATTCAATTGATTATAGTCGTTCACTAATGTCTGTCCATGACCGACACCAGGCGGCCGGTTGGCCCGTCTACTTCGGGTACAGGAACTGCGGGCATCGCCTCGGCGGCGCCCATCAGGCTTCCTTCTCTGACCGGTTTACGATTCGTCGCCGCCTTCGTGGTGTTCGGGTTCCATCTCGGTTCCGCCGGCATCGCCGACGAGGGCATGCTCGGTGCGCTGTTGGATTCGATCTTCTCGCAGGGCGCGACCGGCGTTTCCTTCTTTTTCGTCCTCAGCGGGTTTGTGCTCGCCTGGTCGGCTCGGCCGACCGACGCGGCGCGACGCTTCTGGCGTCGACGGTACGCCAAGATCTACCCGAACCATGTGATGACCTGGTGCGCGGCGTTGGTGATGGCGGTAGTGGCCGGCAAGGGCATCGGCGCGGCCGAGGCGGTGCCGAACCTGCTGCTGGTTCAGGCATGGGCACCCGACGACCGGATCTACTTCTCGATGAACGCCGTCAGTTGGTCGCTGGCCTGCGAAGCGTTCTTCTACCTCCTCTTTCCATTGCTGCACCGGGGCCTCACCCGGATCGCCGGCCGCATGCTCTGGCCGGCCACCGTGACCGTGTTCGCTGCCATCTGGCTGGTCCCGGCGGTGGTGCAACTCCTGCCGGCCGGTTACCACTACTGGACGATCTGGATCTTCCCGGTGGCCCGACTGCCCGAATTCGTGGCCGGCATGCTGCTGGCCCGGATAGTGCGCGAAGATCGTTTTCCGGCGATTGGTATCTGGCCGTCGGTCCTGCTTGTGGTGGCGGCATACGTGTGTTGCCGGTGGCTGCCCGAAGACATCCGGATCGTGGCCGCGACGGCTGTTCCGTACGCGATCCTCGTCGCGGCGGTCGGCGCGGCCGATGCCGCCGGTCGCGCGACCCCGTGGCGGGCCCGCTGGCTGGTCCGGCTCGGCGAGGTGTCGTTCGCCTTCTACCTTGTCCACTATCTCGCGCTACGGTTCGTCGGTTGGCTGGCCGGCACGGACAATTCGATGCTGGTCGAGGCCGGGCTGGCGCTCAGCTCCCTCGGTCTGGCTATCGCTGCCAGCTGGGTCCTCTACCACCTCGTGGAGCGCCCCGGCATGCGTCTGCTCAGCGGGCCGCTTCGACGAGGTTCCACTCCTTCACCAGGCGAGGTGCCAAAGTGGCATCACGGCTGAGTCAAGATGGCTTGTTAGTGGTGTCATGCTGTGCCATGATGGCGTCATGGACTTGACGTCGTACGTGAGCAGCCTCGGGCGGGAGTTCGCCACCCTCGCCGAAACCGGCGGAGACGAGGCGCGGGCACTGGTCGAGCGCCTGACCGGGTCGCTCGAGTCGGCGATCCGGATGACCCTGCTGGACGCGTTGTCGGCCGCCGTCGACGAGATCACCCGCGACCTGGCACCCGGCTCGGTGGAGCTGCGGCTACGCGGCCGCGACCCGCACTTCGTCGTCACCACGCCACCCGCCGAACCGACCGGACCCACCACCACCGGGGACGGCGCGGCGACGGCCGACGGCCCACCCGACAACGACCTGCTGATCACCGAGGACGGCCCGGTCGCGCGGATCAACGTACGCCTGCCCGAGCAGCTCAAGGCCGCGGTCGAGGAGGCCGCCGCCAAGGAGGGGCGCTCGGTCAACGCCTGGCTGGTCCGGGCGGCAGCCGCCGGCCTGCAGCGGTCCGACCGGGACCGGCGCCGCGACGAACGCGGCACCGGGAAACGCAGCACGCAGACCTTCACCGGCTGGGTGCGCTAGCCGCACGGCTCCCTCCCACTCACCGTCTACTCTCCACACCTCACGTCCCCGACCTGCGGGGACGGCCCACCAACCCATGATGCGGGGACAACCATGCCTACTTTCGACACACCCGAACCGATCTCCGTCACCCTCGAACTCGGCAGCGGCAACGTACGGATCGCCGCGACCCAGCGCACCGACACCGTCGTCGAGGTCCGCCCGAGCGACGACACCGACGACTCCGACGTGGCCGCCGCCGCCCGGGTACGCGTCGACTACGCCAACGGCACACTGCGGATCACCGCCCCGAAATCGCCCGCCTTCGACTTCTCCCGCCGGACCAGGTCCGTCGAGGTGTCCATCCAACTGCCCACCGGTTCCCAGGTCTCCGCCGAGACGCAACTGGGCGACGTCCGCTGCACCGGACGGCTCGGGCAGTGCCGGGTCAGGACCGCCGCCGGACACGCCTGGCTGGAACTGACCGGCCCGCTGCGCGTGGACACCTCGGCCGGCCACGTCACCGTCGACGGCGTCACCGGCGACGCCCGGATCACCACCGGCTCCGGCAAAATCCAGATCGGCGAGATCGACGGCACCGCCGTGGTCAAGAACTCCAACGGCGAGACCACGATCGACGCGGTCACCGGCGACGTACGGGTGCGGGCGGCCAACGGTGACATCCGCGTCGAACGGGCCGGCGCCGGCGTCGACGCGAAGACGTCCAACGGCAGCATCCGCCTCGGCGAGGTGGTGCGCGGCTCGGTCGTGCTCGGCACCGCCATGGGCAACCTGGACGTCGGCATCGCCGAGGGCACCGCCGCCTGGCTGGAAGTGAAGACCGACTTCGGGCAGGTCCACAACCTGCTGGAGACCGCCACCCGGCCCGACGACGCCGACGAGACCGTCGAGGTACGCGCCCGCGTCTCCTACGGCGACATCACCATCCACCGCTCCTGACCCACTCCTTGCCCGAAGAGAGGGACACCATGACCTCCACGCAGCCCCGGCTGGCGATCGCCGCGATCGGGCTCCGTAAGGCGTACGGCGATCACGTCGTGCTCGACGGCATCGACCTGCACGTACCGGCGGGAACGGTCTTCTCGCTGCTCGGCGCGAACGGCGCCGGGAAGACCACCACGGTCAAGATCCTGTCCACGCTGATCCGACCGGACGCCGGGGACGCCCGGGTCGCCGGGCACGACCTCACCCGCGACCCCGACGCGGTACGCGCCGCGATCGGCGTCACCGGCCAGTTCTCGGCGGTGGACAACCTGCTCACCGGCGCGGAGAACCTGCGACTGATGGCCGACCTGCACCACCTCGGCCGGGCCGACCGCCGCCGGCGCGTCGCCGGACTGCTCGACCAGTTCGACCTGACCGAGGCGGCCGGCAAACCGGCGTCGACCTACTCCGGCGGCATGCGGCGGCGGCTCGACCTGGCGATGACCCTGGTCGGCGACCCCCGGGTGATCTTCCTCGACGAGCCGACCACCGGGCTCGACCCGCGCAGCCGGCGCACCATGTGGCAGATCGTCCGGGACCTGGTCGCCGACGGCGTCACCATCTTCCTGACCACCCAGTACCTCGCCGAAGCCGACGAACTGGCCGACCGGATCGCGCTGCTCGACCACGGGCGGGTGGTGGCCGAGGGCACCGCCGAGGACCTCAAACGCCGCATCCCCGGCGGGCACGTCCGGCTGCGCTTCGCCGACCAGCGACGCCTCGAGGCGGCCACCCGCGTCCTCGGCCAGACACCCGGAGCGCTCGGCCAGGCATCCCACTCACTCGGTCAGGTCACCCGCGACCCCGACCCGCTCGCTCTGCGGGTGCCCAGCGACGGCAGCCTGCAGGCGCTGAAGACCCTGATCGGCCGGCTCGACGACCACGCCGTCGAGGTCGACGAACTGTCCGTACACACCCCCGACCTCGACGATGTCTTCCTCGCCCTGACCGGCGGCCCAACCGACAACGACAAGGTGACCACCCGATGAGCGCCCACGCCCTGACCGGCCCGGCCACCGCCGCCGCTGGCCTGCGTACCCACCCGCTGCGCGACTCGGCGACGATGCTGCGCCGCAATCTCAGACGCATGCTGCGCTACCCGTCGATGACGGTGACCCTCGTCGGGATGCCCGTCGTCTTCCTGCTGCTGTTCGTCTACGTGTTCGGCGGCACCCTCGGCGCCGGGCTCGGCCAACTCGGCGCCATGATGCCCGGCGGGGCGCTTCCCGGCGGCGGGGCCGGCGGGCGCGCCGCGTACGTCAACTACGTGGCACCGGCGATCATCCTGATGACCGTGACGACCACCGTCCAGGGGACGGCGATCTCGATCGCCATGGACATGACCGAAGGCATAATCGGCCGATTCCGTACGATGCACATCGCCCGCGTCTCGGTGCTGACCGGACACGTCCTGGGCAGCATGATCCAGGCGGCGGTCAGCGTGGCGGTCGTTGTCGGCGTCGCGCTGCTGGTCGGCTTCCGGCCCACCGCCGGGCCGGTCGGGTGGCTGGGTGCCGCCGGTTTCCTGCTGGTGGTGACCTTCGCGCTCGTCTGGCTGTCCGTGGCGCTCGGCCAGGTGAGCCGCAGCGTCGAGACCGCCAGCAACCTGCCGATGCCGCTGATCCTGCTGCCGTTGCTCGGCAGCGGGTTCGTCCCCACCGACTCGATGCCGGCCGGGCTGCGCTGGTTCGCCGAGTACCAGCCGTTCACCCCGATCATCGAAACCCTGCGCGGCCTGCTGATGGCCGAACCGGTCGGCAGCAACGGGTGGATCGCGCTCGCCTGGTGCGCGGCCATCGCGCTCGGCGGATACCTCTGGTCGAAACGGCTGTTCAACCGCGAGCCCTGAACCCTGACTGTGGCTGATGTCTGCTGCGGCACAACTTATGCCGCAGCAGGATCAGACCCTTCTGCGGTACGGCGCCCTCGGCCCAGCGTCCGGGCGGTCGTCGGCGTTCGGGTCGGTGGCACAGCGACGACGAGGACCGCGGTGACGGTGAGCAGCCCGGCCAGCCACGCCATGGGGCGCAGGCCGACCATCGTGAAGCCGAGCCACGGCGGCGCCCACGGGTCGCCGCCGGTGATCGCGGCATGGCTGGCGGCCAGCCCGCCCATCCCTAGAGCGGGCAGGATCAAGACGGCGGCAGCTCCGAGCAAGGAGACGGCGACGACCCGGACCCAGGCGCGTCCTCTGGTGTGCGCATCGACCTGCCGGAGGACAAGCAACGTGGCGATCAGGGCGACGAGGAATCCGGCGACCGCCAGCGGCCAGACCCACCACGGCCGCGCGCGGCCAACGTCGATCACGAAGCTCGTGGCGTCCCGCGCAGACAGACGCACGGCGACACCGTCCCGGGTCGCCGTGAAAGCGTCGTAGTCGCCGTTGGCGCGGAATCGCTCGGCATCCCAACCGGCAGCTGTGAGCCGGTCGACCGCCTCGCTGACCAGACGGCCGTCGGCGGTTGACGCCGGACCGAACGGCAACGGCACTGTGACGGTCCCGGCGACGTAGCCGTCCCCTCCGACGAGCAGGGTCCAGGCACTGTCGACAGCCGGCGGAAATCCGTGCCGGTCACCGTTTCGGGTCGGCTCACCCGCCTCGACGCCGGGAAACGCGACAGCGACCACCTGTCGGGCTGGCTCTGGGCAAGCCGCACCAAACGATAGACAGATTTCAGACAACCGCCCGGGTACGCTGATGTCCCGACCGGACGCATCTGCCACCGGCACCGCTGATCCACGGCGTTCGACGATGTCGCAACGGTCGATCAAGTTCGGCTCATCGACACGACACGCCGTACCGCAGTCTGCTGACGCGAAGTGGATCGAGCGTGGCGCGGCGGACCGGCAGGGATGCGGGCGGGCGCTACCGTCGGCCGGGTGTCCCGGATACGAGCGATCGGATGGCGGACTGTCACCCAGCGGGTGAGTGCCGTTGCCGCTGTGCTCGGCTGGTTGCTCCTCTGCGTCTACAGCGGCTCGCTGTACCACAATGGCCAGTACTGGGGCAGCTATGTCGGTGCCGCTCTCGTCGGCGGCAGTCTCGGACTGGGACTGCTCGTCGTCCGGGCCATTCGCACTCGGGTCCCGGTGCCGTCACGGGTCGCGCTCGTCGCTGTCGTACTGCTCGGCTGGGCGGTCTTCGTCGGGCTCGGCCCGGTCTATCTGCACCTCACGGGTGAGCGGACACCGGTCGTCGTGACCGACACCTGGCGCGGCAGTGAAACCGAGCGGTACCGGTTGTCTCGGTCGGACACCGGAGCGGACCTCGGCTGGCAGTACCGGCACGACATCGGTGTCCGTAGCGACGGTGACCAGTTGACCATGTGGGTGGATCCGAACGGCTGGTACGGCCCACTACCGGCCGACCGCAGCGCAGGCCGCTGGACGATGACGGTCGCGATGTCCGGCCTCCTAGTGGCCGTCACAACGATTTCCAGCTTTCATCTGCTCGCCCGCTGGACGGTGTCGCGCCGGCTGGTCGCTCGACTCACCAGCGGGTGAGCCGATCACCGGCCGCCGACTCCTTTGCTGGCGGCATTGATCCAGTTCGGCTGATCGACGCGACACACCGAGACGCCGTTCGACAGCGCGAAGTGGATCACGATGCTGGTGAGTCGGCGAGAGCCGGCCGTGGCATCGGCACCGCCGGCCGTGCCGGATACGTTCCCCACGGTTCGACCAGGTACGGGGTGAGAAAGGCCAGCAGCAGACCGAGCGCGACCCCACCGGGCAGGTAGCCGAACGGATCGTAGCTCTGCTGGTACTCCAGCCAGGGAATCAGCTGGCCGAACCCGAACGCGAGGACGATGCCGCAGATCAGAGCCACGTATCCGCCGGTCAACAGTGCCACGCCGAGCCCGATGCCACCGCCGACGCGGCGGACGACACCGAGGCGGAAACGGATGGTGCCGGTAGGGCGAGACGGGCGGCCCGCCTCCGTCACGCGGCTCACCCCCAGTGTGCGACGTGCTCGTGGAGCGCGGATCGCCGCGATGGTCAGCGCGGCGGCGGGCACGGCCAGCGCTGGTGCGACGGCCAGCAGGGGATAGCTGACCGGCGACGACATGACAGCGCCGCTGAGCACCGCCGTACCGAACACGGCCACGCCGGCACCGACCGTGAGCGACCAGGCCGCCGCTGTGGACTCGGGCAGCGTCCTGATCGACGTCCGCGCCGAGGACGCGGTCACCGCGGCACTGGCGACGACCGCCAGTACGGTCGACAGGCCGCCGGTCACGGCGAGCGCGACCAGCGGGACCGGCGGTCCGTCGCGGAGGAAGAGGCCGTAGATGTAGTTGCCCGGGACCAGGAACGCGGCCAGGACGGCGAGCCGCGCGATCAGCAACCTGTCGCGTTCCGGGGTGCGTCGACGGGTGGGGGCGAGGCGATCGGTCGCCCACCATGCCGCGATCGTGAGCAGCAGCGCCCCAGCGGCCAGCCAGGGTAGCGCGACCGGGGTGTGCCAGCCGGACTGGATCACCCCGACGGTGGCGGCGAGCAGCACGACCGGGCTGGCCAGTGCGGGCAGCAGCGACGCGCGACGGTACGCGGCGGCGGCCGCCAGGCACACCGCGACGCAGCAGATGGCGTACATCTGCAGGTCCTGCATCCAGACGCGACCGGTCGAGGTGTCCCATTCGGCCCAGCCGGCCGGCACCGCGTCGGTGTGCGGCCAGGGTGTCTGCAGCCCGATGTTCGGGGTCAGGTAGGCGAGCGTGACCGCCCAGCCGATCGCCGCGCCCGCCGCCCCGCCCCAGGCGAGGAGCTCCCGCCAGGATCGGCGTAGCGGAACGGACTCCGGCTGACCGGCTGGTACGGCCGCCTGATTCGGTGCGACGGCCGGCTGACCGGGAACGATCTCCGGCCAGCTCGGGTCGGGCCGGCTCGCCGGGATCCGGACGGCCACCCAGCGCGCCACGGCGAAACAGAACGCGTTCGTGGCGAGGGTGGCGACCGCGACAACGAGAGTGGGCAGCGTCGTCCACCAGGCGTACGGGGTGAACAGGTAGGCGACGAGCAGTCCGCCGCCGATCACCGCCGCAGTCGCCACCAGCAGGCGCGGTGCCGGGGCCGGTCGTGGTCGCGGCGGCGTCGGCGGTCGGGGCCGGACCACCCGCACCGTGTACGCCAGGGACAGCGCGACGGCACCGAGCAGGATCCCCGGCGGGATCGGCAGCGGTATCCGTGCCCCATCAGGCCCGGCGACGAGCACGGCTGCGGCCGCGGTAGCGCTCGCGGTCAGTGTGATGGCGACGGTGCCCGGTACGGCGGCGGCGAGCGCCCACCGGGTGGCGCGGCGGGCGAGGGTCGCCACCACGATGGTCAACGGGATCAGCATCCCGGCGACGACGGCCGGGCCCGCGACGGTGCCTGCCGGTCCGGTGACAGCGATGGTGAACGTCGGACCGGCGACGATGATCGCCAGGTGGCGTACGGCCGATTCGGCGACGACCAGCCCGGCCAGCACCGGGACCGTCGCGGCGATGCACCACGGCCAGCTGACCGGTGCTCCGCGCCGTCGGCGCATCCGGTCGGCGAGCAGTACGCCGCAGCCGATCCCGGCGGCGACGTGCCCGGCGCGGTGGAGCAGGGTCAGGACCGACGGCAGGTCGTCGCCGGTGCTGGTGGCCATCCACAGGGGCCCGTTGGCGAGGATGGCCAGGACGGCCGCCGCCAGCGGGGCGAGGAACAGGGCGACGAGGTGCCGGGCGGTCCGCTCGACGCGGTCGACCGGGATCGCGCCGACGGTGGTGATCTGGGATCGCCGGGCGCAGGCGAGGCTGGCGGCGAACCGGATCTGCCGCCATGCGCGCACCGGCACGGGAACTCCCGGCTCGTTGCCGAGCGTGTACGACTCGGCGAGCCATTCGCGGATCAGTTCGTCGCGGTCGGCGGCCGGCCAGCGGCGGGCCGCGACGACGAACGCCCGGTGGACCAGCCGGCTCAGCATGCTGGTCACGCGGGTTCGGGGGAGACGGTGCCGGGTCGGCCGGTGGCCGGGTCGGCGTGCCCGGGGGCGTGCGGGCGCAGCGCGGCGTAGAGCGCGGCCAACTCGGTGCGGGCGGCGACCAGGCCGTCCGGGGTGAGCTGGTAGTAGCGCCGGGCCGGGCGGCCTTCGGCCACCGGGTCGATCTGCTCCCACTGGGCGTGCACCCAGCCGGCGGCCAGCAGCCGGTTGAGGATCGGGTAGAGGGTGCCGCTGGGCTGCCCGGTGGCCCGCATCAGCTCCAGGCCGTAGCGGCCGGTGCCGGGATCGTCGAGCAGCGCCGCCAGCACCCGGGCCACCCCGGTGGTGATCTGGACCGGTCGCGTCATGCCGGCAGCATACTCGGACCTCTACATAGGGTCCAGCTTGCCGTCGCTGACCGAGCCGCTGACGACGTCGCTTCACGGACGTGTCGCCCACGTGTCGCTGACGGATATCCGGTTGCCGGCGGCTGAGGCGATCATCCGGTGCCGCACCCCACCGTCGAACTGCTTGCCGCCGGAGACCCGCTGACCCACCACGCCCGGATGTCCGCCCTGGCCGGGCACGCCCGCCGACTGGCCGTCACCGGTAACCCGGACCCGGAAGCGTCCCGGCTGGCCTGGGCGGCGTTGCCGGCCTGGGTCCGCTGGGCACCCGAGCTGACGGCGCTCGCCGACCTGGTCGCCGACCGTCCGGTGCTTGCCGGACGGCTCGCCGAGACGCTGACCGACCAGGTCCGCCGCGCCGACGGCAGCTGGGATCCGGCGGTGCTGACCGCCGTCGTGGCGGTCGCCGCTGCACCGGCTGCGCCGCCATCCGGTGCCCGACGTCCGGTCGGCGTCCCTCGACATCGCGATGGCGTCCGGCTGAGTCCGACCGGGCGTTGACCTTGCACGACCGCCTCACCATGATCAGCAAACCGGCAGGTCGGTGCCGGTGTGGTCGGAGAGGCGGTAGGTGCGCGTGCAGCGAACGGGACGGTCGCGGCCGTACGGAGGTATCGGGTCGGGCCGGTGGGTCCGGGCGGTGGCCGGGATCGTCGCGGCCGCCGTCACGGTGACCGCCGTCGCCGGCTGCGGCGACGACGAACGGATGGCCGCCTTCGAGGAGGCGATCATGCCGATCGTCGTCGAGATCGCCAAGGAGTCGGTGGCGGCGCTGCCGGCGCCGTACCGGATCGTCGCCGAGGTCGGCATCTACGCCACCGAGGAGGCGGCCCGCGAGCAGGCGGCCGACCAGGATGCCACCTATCTGATGATCAACCAGACGATCGACGGTACGCAGCGGGTCAGCGTCTTCCGCATCGACACCACCCGCAAGCTGCGGATCGACATGGACGGGCGGTTCGTCACCGAGATCGAACAGAACCGGATCACCATCACCGCCGACCCCACCGTCGACTCCACGCTCGTGATCACCGACGCGCTGGACAGCGAACCGGTGTACGCCGGTGACCGGCTCGTCTTCGACGGTGACGACCTGCACTACGACCTGGACACCGGGCGGTTCGGCGACCCGGAGCAGGATCCGGAGTTCGCCGCGGCGGTGGATCTGGTGGAGCCCCGGTTCGCCGGCACGTGGAGCTCGCTGACCGGCGGCCAGGCCGCGCTGCGTAACGGTGCACAGGCCGCAGACTGGGACGAAGGTACGCCGACCCTCGGCGGCTGCTCGTCACTGCCCGACTCGGCCTGGAACGACGAGGAGGTCGTCCAGGGCATGTTCAGCGGCAACCGGTGGCGGCGGCTGTTCCCGGTCTACTGCATCCGGACCAGCGACGGGCGGTACGGCACGCTCACCCAGCGCACGTCGGTCGATGGTGAGGAAGGCCCGCTGCAACTGGAGTACGTGCTGTGGAAGAAGCCGGGCGACTGACCAGGGCCGGCGGCGTCCCGTTTGCGCGGTTAGGCCCGTTTGCGCGGTTCGGTGCGGCGCGGCGGGCGGGTGGCGAGGCATCCGGGCTCTGGCGGAACATCGGCCGGTCGGGCGGCGTTGGATCCTGGCGTTGGACCGAGTAGCTGAACGCCCCAACGATGGGCCGCCGGGGTAGGTAGGCGGCCTCCCGGCCCGGTCTGCTGATCTGCCGCGCGGTGGAATGCCGGGCACCCTCGGATGGTTGTATCCGGTGCGCCGGTGAGACCGCCCCCCGCCTGGACCGGCGGGGGTACGCAGGTCGTTGGCGTTCTTCTTCTTTGATTTTCTTGTGCGTGTTCTGTTCTGTCCCGTTCGTGACCGGTCATCGACCCGGTGGGTCTGGTGTCTGGTTCATTCCCCTCGGAACGGAGATTCTGCCATGAACACGATCTTCCGTAATTCTGTTCTGTCGGTTGCTGGTCTGTTGACCGCTGGTGGTGTGGTGGCTGCTCCTGCGGTGGCGCAGGCGGCTGGTCCGGGTGCCGATGGTGGTGCGCGTGAGGTGGCGGTGCAGTACGAGGCGCAGCCGAATTTCTACTACTGCGGGCCGGCGGCGACGCGGATCGCGTTGACGGCGCAGGGTCATGCTCCGTCGCAGGATGAGGTGGCGGGCAAGTTGGGGACGACGGAGGCCGGTACGGATTCGGCTGAGGAGACGACCCGGGTGCTGAACGAGGTGACCGGTGGCGACGAGTACGAGACGGTGTCGATCGGTGCGGCCGCGGCGAAGCCGGAGCATGTGGAGAAGCTGAAGGCCGATGTGCGGGAGGCGGTGGACGACGACCGGGCCGTGGTGGCGAACATCATGGGTACGGCGTCGGATGTCGACGGGGTGGCGCACTCGTACGAGGGTGGGCACTACCTGACGGTGACGGGTTACCGCGATGGTGGTGACACGGTGAAGATCGCCGACCCGTACTACGAGGGCCAGGAGTACTGGATGGACCTTGAGGTGCTGGCGGACTGGACCGCCAAGCGCGGCTACTCCGCCTGACCGGTGACATCCCTGTGGCCGGGTTCCCGTACGGGAACCCGGCCACAGGCGTGTCGGGGGACTGGCCCTACCGTTGCAGCCGGGCGGGCTCGCCGGGGCCGCTGCGGCGGACGAGCCAGGCTTCGGTGATGTGCGTGAACATCGCCGCCGCAGCGCCTTCCGGGTCGTGTGCGGCGATGCGTTCGTAGATCCGTCGGTGGCCGCGGTTGGACGCCACGCACAGGGCACGCTCGGTCCGGCCCATGTACCGGGCGGTGTTGACGACCTGACTCTCCAACGCCCGGATGACGCCGCGGGCGATGCGGTTCCCGGATGCCTGCATGACCGTGTCGTGAAAGGCCCGGTCATGCTCGTGGTACGTGACGTGGTCGTCGACGAGTTCGTCCATCCGCTCGACCAGGGTGTGCAGCCGGTCGATGGTGTCCTGGTCGGCCAGCCGGGCGGCGACATTGGCCATGTCCGACTCCAGCACCCGCCGGGTCACGACGAGGTCGTCGAGTATCGCCAGGCTGTCGTCCTCGGCGATGGTCGCCCCGAGGACATGCTCGTCGAGCATGTCCCACATCGACGTCGGCGTGACGATGGTTCCGCTGCCCTGGCGGATCTGTACCAGCCCTTTCTCCTGGAGGATCTTCACGGCTTCCCGGACGACCGTCCGGCTCACCGAGAAGGTCTCGCAGAGGACCGGTTCGGCCGGCAGCGTCGTGCCCGACGGGTGCACCCCGCGCACGATTCTCTGCACGAGCTCCGCGGTCACCGCCGTGGCGAGATTGGCCGGCCGTCGTGTCCAGGCCGGAGGCGTCGAAGCGTTCAAGGCGGTGTGCTGCGTTGCCGTCATCGTTCCCTCCGGGGTGGCCGCCGTGCCACGACCTCCGTGGTCAGTGTACGTCTCACTCTTGACGTCAGACGTCATACGAGTTACGTTCATGTTTCGCGCCCGATGACCGGTTCCGCCGGCCCTCTCTTCGAAAGCGAGCAGCAATGAAGCACCGAGCAGTGGTGTCGGCCATTCTCCTCGCGGGCCTGGCCCTGGCGGGCTGCGGGAGCGCCACCGGATCGCAATCCTCGTCCGGCGAGTCGGACGGCAAACTGGTGGTCTGGGACTGGAAGTCCGGCGACGCGAGCGCCGCCGCCTACATCGACAAGGCGAAGGCGGACTTCGCCAGCAAACACCCGGACGTCACCGTCGAGTTCGTCGCCCAACCTTTCGACCAGTACTACACCCTGCTCGGTGCGGCCATCCAGGCCGGCAAGGGGCCCGACGTCGTTCTGTTCAACGGCGGCGGCCAGATCCGCGACCGGGTTGACGCGCTGCTACCGCTCGACGAGTACGTGGCCGATGACCGGCAGCGGCTGGCCGGGTGGGAGGCGTTCACCAGCGACGGCCGGACCTACGCCGCACCGGTAACTCTGCAGGGGCATCCGATCTACTACAACAAGGCGCTCTACGAGCAAGCGGGGCTCGACCCGGAGAGTCCGGCCACGACCTGGGACGAGTTCGTCAACGACTGCGCGGCGATCATCGAGTCCACCGGTGCCGACTGCTTCGCACTCGGAAACAAGGAAGGTTACGGCATCCAGTTCTTCATGTCGGGCCTGGCATCAGGAATCCTCACCCCCGACGAGTACGACGCCTGGATCGACGGCAAGCGCGACTGGGAGTCGCCCAACGTCAAGCGGATCTTCCAACTGTGGAAGGAAGCCGGCGACAAGGGGCTCAACAACGAGGGCGCCAATTCGACGGCGATGTTCAACGACTCCTTCGCGCTCTTCCAGTCCGGCAAGGCCGCCCACGTGATCGGGCTGATGTCCGACGTCGGGCACTGGAAGGACTTCAGCGAGTTCCTGGCGGCCGACGAGCTCGGCGTCATGGCCGCCCCGGTGGCCACCGCCGGAGCCGTTCCGAGCCTGCCCTACGACGGTGGTATCGGCTACGGGGTGGCGAAGTGGACGACGGATCCGGATGCCGCGGCAGCCCTGGTCCGGTCCCTGACCTCGACCGAAGCGCTGAACGCCTTCTACGCCGAGGCCGGCGCGATCGCCTCGGACACCACCATCGACGTGTCGCAGGCCGGGCCGGCCGTCGCCGCGATGGTGCCGCAGCTCAGTTCCGGCAAACCCGCCCTGCACGTGGCGCTCTCCTCGCAGACCCTGGAGCTGATGGGCCGACTGTCCCAGCAGCTCCTCAGCGGCTCGGTGACCGTCGACGAGGCGGTGCGGCAGTTGGCTGACTCCGACCAGGCGGGCTGAGCCCGTGGCGACACCCGCCGCGCGTCGGGGCGAACGGCTCGCCCCGTACGTGCTGGTGGCGCCGGCTGTCCTGACCATCGTCGTACTGCGGCTGTGGCCACTGCTGCTCGGGGTCAACTTCTCCTTCACCGGCGACGGCGAGCGCGACGGGACCGCGGTCGGCGTCGACAACTACCTCGAGTTGTTCGGTGATCCGCTGTTCCAGACATCGCTCGGCAACGTGGCGCTGCTGGTGCTGCTCCTTCCGGTCGCCGTGGCGATTCCCGGCCTGATCGCGACGTTCATCTACCTGCGGGTGCCCGGGCACCGGCTCTACCGCAGCGTCTACTTCTTCCCAGCGGTGCTCTCCCCGGTCATCGTCGGCGCGATCTTCAATCTTCTGCTCGCGTTCGACGGCCCGGTCAACGCGGCCCTGTCGGCGGTCAGCATCGGCCGGATCGACTGGCTCGGTGACCCGGACGTCGCCATGTTCACGGTCGTCGGGGTGCACGTCTGGGCGACCTTCGGAATGGCCCTGGTGGTGTTCCTCGCCGGGTTCGCCACCCTGGACGGATCGCTGCTGGACGCGGCCCGGGTCGACGGGGCGTCGCTTCCCCAGACCATCTGGCACGTGATCGTCCCCAGTCTCATCCGTACCATCCAGTTCGTCTTCGTGACCACGATGGTCGGGATGCTGACCTCCATGTTCGGACTGCTGTACGTGATGACCAGCGGTGGCCCGGAGGGCTCGACGTATCTGCCGGAGTACTACATCTGGATTCAGCAGGGACAGATGAACCGACCGGCACTCGCGTCGGCCGCGTCGACGGTTCTCTTCCTCATCATGCTCGTGGTGGGGATGCTGCAGATCAGCCTGCTCCGGCGGGCGGGGAGGGAGGACTGATGTCCCGCTTCCGGCTGGCCAGATGGGTGGTCGCCGTACCGATGGCACTGCTCGCCCTGGCGACGATCTACCCACTCGTCTTCACCGCGAACGTCGCCTCGAAGACCCGGCGCGAGTACATCCTGGACCGGTTCTCGCTGGCTGACGCGGTGCGCGTGGAGAATCTCCAGACAGCGTGGGGCTCGGTCGGAATGGGCCGGTACTTCGTCAACTCGCTCGTCGTCGTGACGTTCTCGGTGGTGCTGCTCCTGCTGATCGGGTCGATGGCCGGGTTCGCGCTGAGTCAGCTGCGGTTCCGCGGGTCTTCGATGATCTTCCTGGGCTGTCTGGCGGCGCTCTTCGTCCCGTTCCAGGTGATCATGGTGCCGCTCGCCCGGACCATGGCGGACAGTGGCCTGATCGACACCTACCCGGGTCTGATTCTCGCCTATGTCGCGCAGTTCCTTCCGTTCACCGTTTTTCTCATGACGAGCTACTACCGGACGATCCCACCGGAGATCGTGGACGCCGCCCGGATCGACGGAAACAGCGTGTACGGCGTGTACCGGAGGATCATGCTGCCGCTCGGCACACCGGCGCTGTTGTCGGTCGGCATCCTCGACGCACTGTTCTGCTGGAACGACGTGCTCATTGCACTGCTGATGATGCCGTCGGCCGAGCACCGGACCCTCATGGTGGGCGTCACCTCGCTGCGTGGCCAGTACTCCGACGACATCCCGACCTTCGCCTCGGGGGTGCTGATCGCTGCCGTTCCCGTTCTGGTCGTCTATCTCTTTCTCCAGCGTCAGATCGCCGACGGCGTCGCCGCCGGTTCCACGAAGGGTTGACATGCGGATCACCGGGTATCGGACCCTGACGACGGTCCAGCAATGGGGCCGACCGGTCGGCGATGCCAACGGCGTCTTCGCCGACGGCGTCACCTCGGTGCCGATCGTCGTCGTGGAGACCGACGAGGGAATCTCCGGGGTGGGCATGGGGCCGCACGTCGACATCGAGCGGATCTTCCCGGCCATCGACAACGAGGACCCACGCGCGGTGACGGCGCTGTACGACCGCATGCTGCGCCAGGCGTTCAAAGCGGGCCACGCCGGCCCGGTCTTCGGCACCATCGGTGCTCTCGACACCGCGCTGTGGGACATCAAGGCCCAGGCGGCCGGCGAGCCACTCTGGCGACTGCTCGGTGGGCGCGACCGGCGGGTCCCGGCGTACGCCTCCGGCCTGGACATCGGCCTGACCGACGACGAGCTCGTCGCGGAGTACGGGGTCTACGCCACCCACGGCCTGCGGGCGGCCAAGCTCAAGGGCGGTCTCGACATCGAGCGGGACCGGCACCGCCTGTGTCTGGTCCGGGACGTCCTGACCGAGGCGGCGCACGGGCTGCGGCCAGGGCTGATGCTCGACGTGAACGAGGCGTGGACCCGCAAGCAGGCCGTCCGGCACGTCTGCGAGCTCGAGCGCACCCTCGATCTCATCTGGATCGAGGAGCCGGTCCGACGGTGGGACGCGGAAGGTCTCGCCGCCGTCGGTCGGGGGATCCGCGCGTCGGTCGCCACCGGGGAGAACCTCACCGGCCTCGAACAGTTCCGGCCGCTGATCGCGGCGGGAGCGGTCGACGTGGTCCAGACGTCCGCGGTCTGGGGAGTGACCCACTTCCTCCGGGTCAGTGCTCTGGCGCACGCCAACGACCTGCCGGTCAGCCCGATCGGCAACAGCCCGGTCGGGCTGCTGCACGCCGCGACGTCGGTGCCCAACCACATGGCCAGTGAGCTGCAGGATCTGCGTCCGCCGCTCGGGATCGCCCTCGACCTGCACGTCGAGGGCGGGGCGTTCGTCCTAGGCGACGCCCCGGGGCTGGGGGTCCGGCTCGATGAGCACGCGATCACGTCCTCGGGCCCGCACCCGAGCCCGCCGACCACCGACGGTCCGCACATCCGGCCGGAGCGCGCCGGACGACAGCTGCTGGGGGCGGTCGACGGTACCCCGGCCGGACCGCGGCACCTCGCCGACCAGCTACCGGTCGGACCTCCACCCAGCCGCAACGAGGTGTTCCCCACCGCCGCGAGCTGACCGTCCCGCGCACTTCGGAGCACCGACCATTTGAGAGGGAGGACCGATGCAGGCAGTGGTCTACCGTACCGCTCGTCACCTCGAGGTCGAGGCACGTGCCGCGCGGCCGCCGGGTCCCGGCGAGCTGAGCATCGCGGTGGCCTACACCGGGATCTGCGGCACCGATCTGCACATCTACCACGGGGACATGGACGCCCGGGTCGGCGCGCCGGCCGTGATCGGGCACGAGATGTCCGGACGGGTCGCCGACGTCGGACCGGGCGTCGACGGCTGGTCCGTCGGCCAGGCCGTCACGGTCATGCCCACCCGGTCGTGCGGGCGGTGTGTCGCCTGCCGGCGCGGAAGTTCCCACGTCTGCCACGCGATGGACTTCCTCGGCATCGACTCGCCGGGTGCCATGCAGTCGTACTGGACGGTGCCGGCGGAGCTGGTCCTGCCGCTGCCGGAAGGGGTGCCACTCGACCACGCGGCGCTGGTCGAGCCGGTCGCGGTCGCCGTGCACGACGTCCGGCGGGCCGGCGTGACCCCTGGCGACCAGGTCGTGGTGATCGGCGGCGGACCGGTCGGTGTCCTCATCGCCACCGTCGCCCAGCTGCACGGAGCTCGGGTCCTGCTCGTCGAACCGGATCCGTTCCGGCGGGCCGTCGCCGGTGAGATCGGGTTCGCGGTGGTCGATCCGCAGGCGACGGATCCGGTGACGGTGGTGAACGAGTGGACCGACGGCGCGGGCGCGGACATCGCCTTCGAGGTGTCCGGCTCAGCCGGCGGCGTCGCCACCGCGGTCGACGTCCTGACCACCCACGGCCGGCTGGTGATGGTGGCGATCCACGCCCAGCCGCGGACCGTCGACCTGCACCGGTTCTTCTGGCGTGAGCTGGAACTGCTCGGTGCCCGCCTGTACCGGCGCGACGACATGCTGGAGGCGATTCGGCTGGTGGCCGCGGGGGACATCCCTGCGCGCGCGCTCATCTCGCGGGTCATGCCCTTCGCCTCGGTCGACGCCGCCTTCGCGGCGTTGGAGAACGGCGACGGGGTGCTGAAGGTGCTGCTCGACTGGCAGGCGGCGGCCCGGTGACCGCCGCGTTCGATCTGACCGGGCGGACCGCGGTCGTCACCGGCGCGCGGCGCGGTATCGGCCTGGCCATGGCCGAGGCGCTCGCCCGGGCCGGCGCCGACATCGTCGGTGTCTCCGCCCGTCTCGAAGCGCGCGGCAGCGAGGTCGAGCGGCGGGTACGCGCCGCCGGCCGCCGGTTCACCGCGCTGCGGGCCGACCTGGCCGATCGGGCGGCCGTGCGTCAGCTGGCGGACGATCTCACCGCTGCCGGTCCGCCGGACATCCTGGTGAACAACGGCGGCACGATCGCCCGCGCCCCGGCTGCCGAGCATCCCGACGAGAGCTGGGACCACGTCATCGAGGTGAACCTGACCAGCCAGTTCGTGCTGAGCCGCGAGATCGGTCGGAAAATGGTCGCCCGGGGGTACGGGAAAATCATCTTCACCGCCTCGCTGTTGAGCTTCCAGGGCGGCGTCAACGTCCCGGGGTACGCGGCGTCGAAGTCCGGCCTGGCCGGGCTCACCAGGGCGCTGGCGAACGAGTGGGCGCCGCACGGGGTGAACGTCAACGCGATCGCGCCGGGCTACATCGCCACGGACAACACCCGGGCGCTGCGCGACGACCCGGACCGGAACCAGGCCATCCTGACGCGGATCCCGGCGGGCCGCTGGGGGCGGGCTGACGACATCGGCGGGGCCACCGTCTTCCTGGCGTCGTCCGCCTCGGACTACGTCAACGGGATCGTCCTGCCGGTCGACGGCGGTTGGCTGGGCCGTTGACTTCCTCCCCGCCCTGAAGGAACGGGGATTCCCTGGGTCGCCCCAGGGGGTTCCTGTTTCACCGACGACCGCCCCGTCCGAGAGGAGGACTCCCGGTGAGGTCTTACACCGCCTCCACAGGCAATCACGGAGAGCCCCTCCGCGAGAATGTTCCGTGCCGCGTTGACATCCCGGTCATGGGCCTGCCCGCACCGGCAGGTCCACGACCGGACCGCCAACGGCAGGTGTTCAGCCAGTACGCCACACGCGGAGCACAGTCGGGTCGACGGGAACCAGCGGTCCACGACCACCAGATCGCGGCCGTACCAGCGCGTCTTGTACTCCAGCATGGTGCGGAACTGCCGCCAGGCCGCGTCGGAGACGGCGCGGGCCAGACGGTGGTTGGCCATCATGGTGCGGACGGTCAGGTCCTCGATCACGATCGTTTGGGTTTCACGAACGAGCCGAGTGGTCAACTTGTGCAGGTGATCGCGGCGGCGGTCGGCGATCCGGGCATGAACCCGGGCCACCGCCAACCGGGCCTTGGCCCGGTTCGCCGAACCTCTGGCCTTGCGTGCGAGGTTCCGCTGGGCCCGGGCCAGCCGATCGCGGTCGCGGCGTTCATGCTTCGGGTTGGGGATCTTCTCCCCGGTGGACAGGGTGAACAGGCTGTCGAGGCCGGCGTCGACCCCCACCACGGCAGTGGTGGCCGGGGCCGGTTCGATCCGGTCGTCGCAGAGCAGGGAGACGAACCAGCGGCCCGCCGGATCCTGCGACACCGTCACCGTCGACGGCGCCGCGCCCTCCGGCAACGGTCGGGACCACACGATGTCCAACGGATCGGACATCTTCGCCAGGGTCAGCCGACCGTCGCGCCAGCGGAACGCGCTGGCGGTGTACTCCGCCGACCGCCGCGACCTCTTCCTCGACTTGAACGTCGGGTACCGGGCGCGTCTGGCGAAGAAGTTCGTGAACGCGGTCTGCAGGTGCCGCAGCGCCTGCTGCAACGGCACCGACGACACCTCGCCGAGGAAGGCGAGGTCGTCGGTCTTCTTCCACGCGGTGAGCATCGCCGAGGTGGCGTTGTAGGTGATCCGTTGCCGGTGTTGGGTCCACGCCTCGCTGCGGGCGGCCAGCGCCATGTTGTAGACCAGCCGGACACAGCCGAACGTCCGGGCGAGCTCGGCGGCCTGCCCGGGGGTGGGGTGGAAGCGGTACTTGAACGCCCGCTTCACGGTCCTGGACACAGTCCACAGTCTAGCGATTCGGTCGTGAGCCGTGGGGTCGCGTGTGGGGTGGACGCCGATCCGCCTTGGCGGCGGATCGGCTTTCCCTGTCCTGCTCCGCAGGGGTTCCGTTTCCTCCCCGGCCTGAAGGCCGGAGTATCCACGGAAGGACTCTGATGACGGGCGGTACGGAGCACCTGACGTCGGACCGGTCGCTGCCGCGTCGACCGGCGGTACGCCTGACCGGTATCGGCTTCGGTGCGTCCCAGGGCGGCAATCTGCACCGGGTGACGACCGACGAGGAGTTCGCCGCCGCGGTCGACACGGCGTGGGACGGCGGTGTCCGGTACTTCGACACCGCGCCGCACTACGGGCTGGGGCTGTCCGAGCGGCGGCTCGGGGCCGCCCTGCGGTCCAGACCGCGCGACGAGTACGTGGTGTCGACGAAGGTCGGACGGCTTCTCGTACCGTCGCCGGAGACCGCGGGCTCGCGCGACCCGGAGGGGTTCGACGTCGCCGCGAGCCACCGCCGGGTCTGGGACTTCAGCCGCGACGGTGTGCGCCGTTGTCTGGAGGCGAGTCTGGAGCGGATGGGTCTGGACCGGATCGACATCGCCTACCTGCACGACCCCGACGACCACTGGGAGCGGGCCGTGGCCGAGGCGTTGCCCGCCCTGACCGAGCTCCGTGACCAGGGCGTCCTGCGCGCGGTCGGGGTCGGCATGAACCAGTCGCGGCTGCTTGCCCGGTTCGTCCGGGAGTCCGACGTCGACCTGGTGATGTGCGCCGGCCGGTACACCCTGCTCGACCAGGCCGCGCTGGCCGATCTGATGCCTGCGGCGCAGGAGCGCGCGGTCGGTGTGGTGATCGCCGGTGTCTACAACTCGGGGCTGTTGTCGCGTGAGTGGCCACCGGACGACGCGCTCTACGACTACCGCCGGGCGGCGCCGGAGCTGATCGAGCGGGCCCGGCGGATCGCGGCGATCTGCGAGCGGCACGGTGTCACGCTTCCGCAGGCGGCACTCGCCTTCGCCCGATCGCATCCCACGGTGGTCTCGACGGTGGTCGGCATGCGCAACAGCCATCAGGTGACCGAGACCCTGCGGCGGGCGGACATCGAGGTTCCGGGCGAGCTCTGGTTGGCGTTGCGGGCGGCTGGCCTGACCGGCACCGGTCGGGCGGCCGGTGACGACCGATGACGATTTCCGACCGGGTGCCGGTGCTGTTTGTGACGGAGCGACCGGAGCCATGTTCATCCGATTCGTAGCAAACCGCGAAACAGTTCAATAACATTGACGTTAATCAACGTATGACGTATGCTCTATTTTTCGCAGGGCCCGCCGGGCAGGGCTCCTGTTAGCGCTAACAACCGTCCTGTTCGCGCACCGCACCGTCCCAAGGGTAAGGAGATCCACCGTGTCCAGATCCGCATCCTCCTCGGCGCGAAGCCGGGTGTTGGCCGGAGGAGTCGCGGCGTTGACCGCCGCAGCCGCAGTGACCGTCGTCGCGGCGGCTCCCGCGATGGCGGCCACCACCACCCTGTACGCGTCCCCGTCCGGCACCGGCACCAGTTGCTCCGCCGCCCAGCCCTGCTCGCTGACCTCCGCCCAGTCGGCGGTGCGCTCACTCAACGGTGCAATGTCCGGTGACATCGTCGTGCAACTGGCCGACGGGGTGTACCGGCTGCCGGCACCGCTGCGGTTCACCGCGGCGGACTCGGGCAACAACGGCTACCGGGTGCTCTGGCAGGCGGCGCCGTCGGCGAACCCGGTGATCAGCGGCGCGCGGGCGGTCACCGGCTGGTCGCTGGTCGACTCCGGACGCAACATCTGGCGCGCGAACGTGGGAGCCGGGACCGAAACCCGGCAGCTGTACGTCGACGGTGCCATCGCCACCAGGGCGCGCACCCAGGTCAACCGCGCCGACTTCACCCCCAGCAGCACCGGCATGAGGTTCAGCAACCCCGCGCTCGGCTACCTGAACAATCTGGCCAACCAGAACCGGATCGAAATGGAAAGCGTCGGCTCCTTCACGGACCGGTACTCTCCGGTGCAGAGCATCGCCGGCAACCTCATCACCATGGCGCAACCGGCGTGGAACAACAACAACTTCGGGTACGACACCTTCACCAGCCCGCACCGCGCCGGCCCGCTCTATCTGACCAACGCGTACGAGTTCCTGGACGCGGCGGGGGAGTGGTATCTCAACCGGACCACCGGCGACCTGTACTACATCCCACCCGCCGGCCGGAACATGAACGGCATCAGCGTCGAACTGCCGACGTTGCAGTCGCTGGTGAACCTGGGCGGCACCTACGACGCCCCCGCGCACCATGTGACATTCAGCGGAATCACCTTCACCGGCACCAGCTGGCTCGGACCCAGCAGCAACCAGGGCTACGTGGACCAGCAGACCGGCGCCTACATCGCCGGCAACTGGAACTGGCCCGGCTTCTCCTCCTGCCACAACGGCTGCCCGCAGTTCGAGGCCGCCCGCCCGAACTGGTACCAGTCGCCCGCCGCCGTGCAGATATCCGCCGCCAACGACATCACGATCACCGACTCGCGGTTCGTCAACCTGGGCCAGACGGCGCTCGGTATCGGCAACGACGCCAACGCCCACGCCAGCGGCGTCGGACTGGGCGCCAGCAACATCACGATCGAAAAGTCCGAGATCGCCCGTACGTCGGCCGGTGGGATCGTGGTCGGCGGGGTGCGGGCCGACGCACACCACCCCAGTGACCAGCGGATGGTGAACCGGGACATCACCATCAGCGACAACCGGATCCACGACATCGGGGTCGAGCACCGGGGCATCGTCTCGGTCCTGACCACCTACGTCACCAACGCCACTGTCTCCTACAACGAGGTCTACAACATGCCGTACACCGGCATGTCCATGGGCTACGGCTGGGGCGCCAACGACGCGGGCGGCAGCAACCACTACGCCGACCGCGGCCTGTACAACTACCAGCCGCGCTACTCGACGCCCACCACCGCGTCGAACAACCGGCTCATCGGCAACTACGTGCACGACGTGATGCAGCAGATGAACGACGGCGGATGCATCTACACGCTGTCGGCGAACCAGGGCGGGCTGATCAGCGACAACTACTGCCTGCGGACCAACGGGTACTTCGGGGTCTTCTTCGACGAAGGATCCCGGTACTGGACCGCCCGGAACAACGTCTTCTCGAACACCGGCACGTGGGCCACCGCCAACTACTGGTTCGCCGAGAACATGGGCAACTTCACCGTCACCAACAACTGGTCGACCAACGGCAGTACCAACGTGACGAACGGCGACCGGGGCAACGTCGTCAACAACAACACCACCGTCACCAACGGCAACTGGCCGGCGGGTGCCCGCGCGGTGATGGCCGCCGCCGGACCCCGCACCGGCGGCGGTGACGAACAGACCGTACAGATCGTCGGAGTCCAGTCCGGACGCTGCCTGGAGGTGCCGAACTCGAGCACCACCAACGGCACCCAGACCCAGCTGTGGGACTGCAACGGTGCCACCGGCCAACGGTGGACCCACACCTCCGCCGGGCAGCTCATGGTGTACGGCAGCAAGTGCCTGGACGCGAACGGCCAGGGCACCACCAACGGCACCACGGTCATCATCTGGGACTGCAACGGGCAGACCAACCAGCAGTGGACCGTCGACGCCAACGGGACCATCCGGGGCGTACAGTCCGGGCTCTGCCTCGACGCCAACGGCGCCGCAACGGCCAACGGCACGAAGATGATCCTCTGGACCTGCCACACCGGCACCAACCAGCAGTGGACCCTGCGTAGCTGACCCTGGCCGCCGCCGACGTCGGACCGGGTGCCCGCAACGCCGGTCCGACGTCGACGGGGCAGGGCGACCTGCCACCGAGCTGGCTCAGTCGCCACCCGGTGGCGCGGGGTCGTCACACTCGGTGCCATGGCCGACGTGACGAAGCGAGCCGGCGGCGCCGGCATCGAAACGGAGCCGTCCGGACCACCGACGCTGCTGGACATCTACGTCCTGACCGACGGGACCGTGCTGCACAGCGGTACGGCGCTGGCCGCAGCCGTCGTCGAGCTGGCCGAGGCCGGCTACCTCGACGTCCACGCCGGCCGGTCCGGCGAGTCGGTCACCCTGGTCCGCTCGGCCCGGCCCGGCGACGGGTTGCCGACCGGGCAGCGCGACATCCTGACCGCCCTGTTCGGACAACTCGACGGTGCCGGCCGGGAACTGACCCTGGACCGACCGGGAGACCGGCCGGTCGCGCCACTGATCGTGGCGACCACCCGGGCCCGACTCACCGAGACCGGACACCTGTCGGCGGTCAAGCCCCACGAGATCTTCCGCCTCCTGCAGGTCGGCTACCTGCTGTTGTGCCTGTTCGTCCTCGTCCAGGTTTTCGAAGGCACCGGCAACTTCGCCGCGCTGATGTTCTCCGTCCTGGTCATGGTGCTCACCGGGAGCCTGCTCGGCCTGGTGCGCTACGCGCTGCCGAAGCAGGTCATCCGCACCAGGACCGGCCGCGCCGCCTCGGCGCAGCAGCGCCGGGCGCGTCGCCACTACCGCCGGTACGGTCGCCGTCGCCGGGGCCGCGCCCCGGCCGCCGCCGGCCTGCCCTACGAACTGCTCTGGCTCGCCGGCTCCCAGCAGGACCTGCCCAGCGCGCCGGTGACCCGTCCCGGGTGGTGGCACGACCACCGGCCCGCCCCCGCACCGGTCGCCGACGCGCTGCGGGCGGCGTTCACCGGCCTCGGCCGGGCGCTCGCCCCACCCCGGGCCGAGCTGCTCGCGATCAGCGCCGGCCGACGGACCGTACGGAACCGCGAGATCGACACCGACCTGTTCGACCCGGCCACCTGGGGGCTCACCGAGGTGGACCGACCGACCCTGCACTTCACCGACTGGTGCGCGGCGGAGGGCAGCGGCGGAACCGGTGACGGTGGCGGTGGTGGCGACGGTGCCGGTGGCAGCGACGGCGGCGGTGGCGGTGGCACCGGTGGCTCCGGCGGGGGCGACGGAGGTGGCGGGGGCGGCTGACCCGGCGGCAGTACGTGGCAGGTCAGGACGGCATGCCGCTCGGCGGCGCCCCGCCGCCGGGACCGCCTCCGGCCGGTCCACCACCCGCCGGCCCACCGGACGGGCCGCCGCCGCCGGGAGCCGCGCCGCCGCCGGTCGGCTCCGTCGTCGTGTCGACCGGCACCACCAACGTCGCCACGTAGCCGGCCGAGACGTCCCCGGTCACCGTGGCCAGCTGGCTCGCCCCGCCGTCATCGCCGAAGACGTTGTCGGTGTCGAGGCTGAGCTGGGCGAGGTTGGCGACCGATGATTCGTAGCCGGGTTCGGCGTACACGGTGTCGCAGACGTCCTGGGGGAGAGCGACCTGGGAGGTGGCGATGGCGTTGCCGGCGTCGGTGATGCTGGCCTCGTCGGGGTAGACCTCGAAGTGGATGTGCGGCCAGCGGCCGGTGTAGCAGGCGGGGAAGACGGTGGTGAAGGTGACCTTGCCGTCGGCGTCGGTGATCTGGACGCCGCGCAGGTAGTTCTGGTCGGTGACGCCTTCGGAGTACATCGAGTAGCGGCCTTCCCGGTCGCAGTGCCAGACGTAGACGGCGACGCCGGCGAACGGGGTGGCGCTGTTGGCGAGGTCGGTGACGGTGAGTTCGAGGGTCAGTGGTACGCCGTCGGCGGTTCCGCTGGATTCGCCGAAGCTGGAGCGGATGTCGCTGCGGACGACGCCGCTCTGTTCGAGGACGTCGGGCCCGTTGGAGCCGTCACCGGGGTACGGCCCGGCGGTCTCGTCCGGGATCTCGCCGGTCGCCGCAGCGGTCGCGGCCGCCGCCGAGGTGCCGCCGCTGGCCGCTGTGTTCGCACTGCAGGCGGCGAGGCCCAGGGTCGCGGCCCCCAGGCCGAACGCCCGCAGCACCTGCCGGCGACCCAGCAGGGTGCCGAGGTCGAAGCCGAGGCCCTGGTCGACGATTTCCTCGTCGGGACGGGCCAGCGGACGTCCCTGGTAGCGCGGGGTGGTGTCCCGGCGGGAGTCGCGTCGCATCCGTTTCTCCGTTCGTGAAGATGGCTCACTGTCGGGTGTCGTGCGGATCTGCGACCAACCCTCACCACCGTTGCCCGCAGCCCGCTGGATCCCAGCTGGGAGTTGGCTGTGCCAGTCGGTACGCCAGGATGGGACCGTGACGACGATGCCGGTACGGGACAGGGTCGAGGCGATGCTGCGGGCGTGGGACGGCTACGAGCGCCGACGTGGCGCCACCCCGGTGATCGACTACGACTGCGCGCCGCTCGACCCGGCCGCCCCGCCACCCACCCCCGCGACCAGCCGGTTCGCCGTATTGGCCGAACTGGCGGCCGTCGCCGACGAACTGAATGCCGTCGCCGACGGGCCGGACTGCCGGGCCGACGACCGGTTGCGGGCCCGGGTCGACGCGGACATCACCTACCTGCGGGCCATGTTCGGCGAGCGGCTGCCACTGACCGACTACATCCGGCGGACCCAGGGCTGCGGCGCGGCAGGCTGGCCGGACGACCACCTGGCGGAGGTCGGCGACCGGGCCCGCGCCAGCCTGGCCGACCTCGGCGTCGACTGGGACGAACGACTCCCCGGCCAGTTGGCCCGCACCGAAGGTGTCCTGCGCCGCCAGGACGTCCCGGACGCCATCGAGCAGGCGGCGGCCGACCTGGAACCTCTGGTACGGGCGGCGACCGGCACCGCCGCGCCGTACCAGTTGACGATCGAACGGGTCGACGTTGACGCCTACTGGTCGTACTGGCTGGACGGGGCCGGCACCGCCGCCCGGCTGCGGCTGAACCGGCAGCGCGCCGAGTTCACCGAGACGCAGGCCCGGGTGTTCGCGCTGCACGAGGTGCTCGGCCACGCCCTGCAGTCGGCCAGCTGGTACGCCCGATGGTCTACCGTGGACGACGGTGCGGTCCGTCTGCTGTCGGTGCACACGAACACGCAGGTGCTGCTGGAGGGCTTGGCGCAGGCGCTGCCGCTGTTCGTCATCGGCGACGACGCGGCGGCGGTGGCGCGGGTGCGGCTGACGCACTACACCCAACTGGTCCGGGCCGGGCTGCACCGGGCGGTCGACGACGGCGTGCCGGTCGCCGACTGCGTGGCGTGGGCCCGGCAGCGGGTGCCGTTCTGGTCCGACGAGGAGATCGGCGACGCGCTGACCGACCGAGGCGTCGACCCGCAGCTGCGGTCGTACCTGTGGGCGTATCCGGCCGGCGTCGACTGGTTCGTGGCGCTCGCCGACCGGGGCGGCGCCGAGACCGGCGCGGCGGTACTGCGGGCCGCGTACCAGGGCCCGCTGGCCCCGGCCGACCTGGCGGCGCTCTGGCCGACCGGCCCGACCATCGGCGGCACCCACCCGAGCGACCGGGCCGCCGGATAGTCGGCTGAGGGTGGCTGACCCGGGATTCGCGTGCGAGGCCTGCTCCGTCGCCTTTGCGGCCGATGAGGTTGAGTCCCGGCACCGACCCGAGTGCGGCGGCTTTGAGGTCGACGCGTCCGGTGGTGGCGGCCTGGGAGATGACGTCGGAGATGCCGTTCTCGACGGCGTCGCTGGCCAGCCGGGCGGTCACCCCGGAGCCGGCCTTGGCGGCGATCGCCGTGCCGACCTTCGCCGCGATCGCTCCACCGGCACCGCCGGCCAGGCCCATGATCGCCCCGGTGCCGAGGGAGCCGAGGGCGTCACCGACGGAGTGGATGTCGCCCTGCGCGACGTCCTTCGCCAGGTTGATCAACGCACCCGCACCCACCATGGCAGTTGGCTGCGTCTTCAAGCAAAGGTATGCCCGCCAAGCTGAAGTTCTTTTCTCAATTCTTGCGCTCAAGATAGTTTGATCGAGAGGATGGACCCGAATATCGCACCGTGGCTAGGCCTGCCTCTCTGAACTTTACAGCCGTCGCCATAGTCGCGGGGCCGGGGAGCACGAAGCATATCCATTGGCGCGAGGAACCCGACCCACCGACAGCCCCCATGTTCGAACAACATTGGCACGTCAAGGTTCAACTGCCACGAATGGTTAAACTGCCCGACTCCCGCGGTCGCCCTCCTGATGGTCTACAAACGCCAGACGTACCCAATCTCGGGAGCCAATCGAAGCGCATTTGACGCAAGCACCAATTTGCCTTCTTGTGCTCTCCGAAAAGCCAGAGAGCCAACCCTAAATCCGCGCTCGGGAGAATTTTGGTCCATTGCCGATGATCGCCTCATTCGATTGGTTGTCATCGAAAATAGGATGCGCCATATTCGCTCTACGAATACGAGCATTGCAGGATTCGGTGGCTCGGGGAGCGAGTATGCCCAACGGCCACTATGAAGGACGCCGGACTCACGCACGGCACTCCGAACCCACTGCACGATCTCCAGCTCAGGACCGTCGATCCGTCCATTCTCGCGGCGACGACCCCGGATTGCAGGGTAGACTTCACTGTTCCATATGCCGGCGATTCGGCCACACTCTAAAATGGTCTTTTTTGTGGGAGGAATATTTGGGTCAACCCAGCCCTTTTCGTCGATGAACTGCACCCCTGGAAACTCCCTCTTGATGGCCCCTTCTAGCTCGATCTCATCCTCGGGAAGCAACAGAATCTGCGCGTCTCGCTCTCTTTTTTTCACATATTCTCCCAACAGTACGTCCTACCCATCCATATCATGGCACCCGGTTCATTACTGATTTGTAAACCGACGAGACTATCGCTTAGGCATCATGATTACAGGACCACCACCCCACTCTTCGATATCGAGCGCATTCCGGGTTTCACGCATAGTGGGTCGCCCGTCCGGACCCATGTCGACCGTCTGCACATAGATCGGCGAACCATCTTCGATATCGAACGTCAAGTCAGGGAACCTTCGTTCGCCGTTCGGCCCTCGCACGACTTGCTGCGGGCGAGTACCTCCTGCAGCATGCGTCCATCCAGGGTTAACCTCCATAAGTTCGTTCTGAAGGTTGATGTCCTGCTGACGGGTGACCGAGTTTCCTCGCATTCCTCCGGTGTTGCGGACGATCCGCGGCATATCGCCATTTGCGCAATTGCATTTCTTCGAGTGTGGTTGCCCGCTAGCAGCTGTCAGCGCACCGCCGCAGTTGTGGACGAGGACGGGGTGGTCGTCTGCGATGACATGGTACGTGTGGGTGTGGGCGACTGTCAGGTCGCGCATCTCCCGTTGGTCGCGGCGTGTCTGGACCGACACCACCGTGACCTCGCCACGGCCGGCTACCCGCAGCCGGGTGCCGGGTGTGAGGTCGCTGGCGTTGGTCCATGCCTGCCGGTCTTCGTCCCAGAAGGGGTGGTTGGGAGTGGTCTCGACGACGACCGTCGCGCCGTCGCTGTCGCTACGGTCGCGGTTGTCGTTGTCTCTGGTGCGGACCTGGACGTCGGTGAGTTCGCGGTCGGTGTTGCGGTGCAGTTGGGTGACGGGTTTCGGCGACGATGTGCCGGACACCGGGTCGGTGGCCACCACCTGGTCACCGACGTTGATGTCGGCGATCGGACGGGTGGTGCCGTCCGCCATCAACACCCGCGTCGCGGGATCGAAGCTGTGCGTACGGCCCGCCGTGCGGCATCCCGGACCCGACCCGCCGCCGGATGGGCCGGCGGTGCTGCCGCCGCGTCCGGGTGGGGCGCGTGCGGGGCCTGCTCCGCCGCCTTTGCGGCCG
>Ga0207773_100203_pt1 | contig 42846 bp, 42 predicted proteins | sample TtaePargueraPR_2_FD_187281 | JGI IMG/M metagenome (GOLD analysis project Ga0207773, IMG submission 187281) | Aerobic enrichment media microbial communities from Bioluminiscent Bay, La Parguera, Puerto Rico - Tt and M1 (3) (SPAdes) | ecosystem: Environmental > Aquatic > Marine > Unclassified ...
CTTCCAGCTTAGCGGTTGTACGGCATGTACCACTTCACCAGACCCTCGTCGCCCTTGGACAGGATCTTGGTGCCGCGGTTGGTGCGGATGTACTTGGCGTTGTGGCTGATCAGGCGGTGGCGCTTGCCGGCAACGCCGGCCTTCACCTTACCCGAGGCGGTGAAGCTGAAACGCTTCTTGGCGCCGGACTTGGTCTTCATCTTGGGCATTTTGCGGGTCCTTATTGGTCTTGATCCGGCTCTTGCGAGCCTTCGCTTTCAAAGACCGCCACGGCATGCCTTTTGGCCGGGCGGTCCGGAGATGGCGCTCTATAGGGGGAATCCTTGGCCAAGGCAAGAGCCGGTGCAGCTAGCCGCGCGCCGCCTGCAGCATGGGTTCGATGTGATCTTCGAACAACAGCCCCGGCCGGGCGGCAAGCGCTGCGCCATAACCGGCTTCGGCGGCTATCGAGATATTGAGAAACCCCACCAGCCCGGCGACGTCATCCTCGCCCAGCCCATATTGGCCCCCAAGCAGCCGCCGCAGGATTTCGCGCTTGGACGTGATCATGCCTTCGGTGACGTCCCTGGCATTGCTCATCGAGCCAGCGCGCTTGATATAGTCATGCAGCGGCGTGCCCAGATGAAAGCTTTGGCGGTTGGTGCGGTAGAGCTGCAGCAGGAATTCGAGATCGGTCATGTTGCTCATCTCGGGGTCGAACCGCCCGTCGCCGCGGCGCCGGTCCCACACCACCATGGCGTCCATGGAAAGGCTCACCCATTTGTGTTCCCCCGGAGTGAGCGCCCTATCGGGACCCGCTCCGACATGGCGCAGATGGCGGAAGTCGTCAGTCATGACATCGAGCGCCGAGGTGACGATGCCGAAATCGGCCAGTGCCGCAACGGCCTGTGCCAGCTTTTGCGGCTTCAGGCGGTCGTCAGCATCCAGCAGGGCCGCATAGGGCGTATCGAGCCTCTCCAGCGCGACATTGCGGGCCACCGATGCGCCAAGCCCCACGCCCCCGCTGGCACGGACCACCTGGCGCGGATCGTTCAGACCTTGTTCATGCAGGAAGGCGCCATAATCGAAACCGTCATCGGCAATGATCCAGTGTTGCCAGTCGGCATGGGTCTGGTCGAGGACGCTCCTGACCGTGGTGGTCAGGGTGGATTGCGCCTTATAGGCGGGTGTGACAATGGCGACGGTTTGGGACATGACTTGAACCTTTTGCGCGTCTGACCCATATCTCTGGCAGGTTCGTGATGCCAGACAATATGGGTTGCGAACCGGACGTTGCTTGATGCTCAAGGACGCTTTTGATGTCGCGTATCTCGGTGTTTTCCGCCCCCTTTCTCCTCGGCTTTGACAGTTTCGAGGAGCGTATCGACCGGCTGGCCCGGTCAGCGGAGGGCTATCCTCCCTACAATATTGAACGCACCACGGGCGAGGATGGAGCCGAGCGGTTCCACATTTCCATCGCCGTGGCCGGGTTTGCCCAATCCGACCTCGAGGTGAGTGTGGAGGACAACCAGCTGCAGGTGCGCGGCCGCCAGAAGGACGAGCCAGGCCGCGACTTCCTGCATCGCGGGATCGCGACCCGCCAGTTCCAGCGCACCTTTCTTCTTGCCGATGGCATGAATGTGAAGGATGCAACTCTGGGACATGGTATGCTCGTTATTATGCTTGAGCGCCCCCGTGCGCCCAAGATCGCCCGACAGATCGACATTCGCTCAGTTTGAGGAAACAAGAAGAAAGGGCCGACAAATGATGGACAAGCGCAATTCCGACGCGGCCATGGATGCCGCAAACCCGCTCAAGGACCTGACGCGCGCGCAATTCGCAGCGCTGGGTGGCGATGCGGTGGCCTATGTCAAGCCGGTCTCCGGCCTGTTGCTTTCGGGTCTGATCGAGGATGCCGAGTTCGACGGCGCCACCCAGTATCAGCTGGTTATGTCGGCCGATGGCACGCCCTTGATGGTTGCCGATACCGCCGAAGCGGTTGCCGAATGGCTGGGCGATCAGAATATCGGCGTGGCCACGCTGCACTAAAAGACCCATTTCGGGCTGCACCAATGCAAAACCCCCGCAGCCGGGCCGCGGGGGTTTTTGATTGTCTTCCGGCACGAAGCTCAGGCGGCGAAGGTGTTTTCCACCGGCGCGGTCAGGATCGCGTGCAATTGCGCCGGATCGGTCTCGGCGCGCAATTGCTCGGTCACGCTTTCGGTGCGCAGCAGCCGCGCCACGCGCGACAGCGCCTTCAAATGATCGGCACCCGCGCCCACCGGGGCGAGCAGCATCATGACCAGATCCACCGGCTCGTCATCGACCGAATCGAAATCGATGGGCTGGTCGAGCCGCGCGAACACGGCCGTCACGCCATTCAGGCCCTCGATCTTGCCATGCGGAATGGCAATGCCGTTGCCCAGGCCTGTCGAACCCAAATCCTCCCGGCCCATCAGGGTCGAGAGAATTTGGCTGGCGGGAAATGCAGTCAGTTCTGCGGCCTTTTGTGCAATAATTTCAAAGATCTGGCGTTTGTTCGCGACGCCGGTGCAAGTCAGCACGGCGTGCTTTGCCAGAATATCGGCCAATTCCATAAATCTGCCTTAGGATCTACCAAGCGGTTTGGCGACTGGAGCGCTTCTCAATTTGCGCTCAGGGCTGGGTCGATCCAGCCAATATTGCCATCTGCGCGGCGGTAAACCACATTCAACCCGCCATGTCCAGCATGCCGGAACATCACGACCTGTTGTCCAGAGAAATCGAGCTCCATCACCGCTTCCTCCACGCTCATCTGGCGCAGGGCCTTGGTCGTCTCGGCGATCACTGCCGGGGCAAAATCCTCATCGAGCTCGTCAAAGGCCTCGGTTGATCCGAACACGGTATATTGCGCGGTCAGCCCATCGATCCCATTGGCGCCATTGCCCCTGCGGTGCTGCTTGAGCTTGCGGTTGTAGCGGCGCAGGCGTTTCTCGATATTGAGTGCCATGACTTCAAAGGCACTGGTGGCGTCACCGGCCTGGGCGCTGGCCTGCAGCGTAGCGCCCGAATCGAGGTGAACAACACAATCGGCGCGAAAACCGATCCCGTCCGGTGTCAGGGTAAGATGGCCGTCATAGCCGCCGTCGAAATATTTCCCGACGACTGTGGCGAAATGTTCCTCCGCCTTGCCCCTGAGGGCATCGCCAACATCCATGTTCTTTCCCGAAACGCGTAGGGTCATGGCTCTTGTTCCTTTCGGTCGTTTGCGCGACGCGAGAGTTCCATGAAAGCCGCTCCCGGCTTTCCCGGATCTGCGTCTGTCGACAGCCCTTAGATGGGGTTGCGACACAAGGGATGCTAGACCCGCTCAAAAGGGCTGTCCATGCGCAACAGCAGGCGCGGGGCACAACAAAAGGCGTGACAGCCCCAAGCCTGCCACTTACCGTTCGCCTGTCTGATTTGCCCTGGATCTGCTCAGGCGATCCGCGCTGTCGCCTCAAGGCTCTTCTTCTGCCGCCGGCGGATCACCGAAGAGGGGATGTTCATCCCCTCGCGATATTTCGCCACCGTCCGGCGCGCCACATCGATACCCTGCTCCTTGCGCAGCACTTCGGCAATCGTGTCGTCGGACAGGATGTCATTGGCCGGCTCGGCATCGATGAGCTGCTTGATGCGGTGGCGCACGGCTTCCGCAGAATGATCCCCACCGCCCGTCGCCGAGGCGATGGCCGTGGTGAAGAAATATTTCATCTCATAAAGGCCGCGCGGCGTGGCCATATATTTGTTCGAGGTCACGCGGCTGACGGTCGATTCATGCATGTCGATGGCTTCCGCCACCGTCTTGAGCGTCATGGGCTTGAGATGCGCCACGCCATGGGTCAGGAAACCATCCTGCTGCCGCACGATTTCGGCCGCCACCTTGGTGATGGTCTGGGCGCGCTGGTCGAGACTTTTGGTTAGCCAGTTGGCGGTGGCCAGGCAATCGGCCAGAAAGGTCTTCTCGGCCGTATCCCGGGTCTTTTTCGACACCGTCGCGTAATAGACCCGGTTGACCAGCACCCGCGGCAAGACCTCGCTATTGAGCTCGATCTGCCAGCCCCCGTCAGGGCCGGGCCGCACAAACACATCGGGCACCACCGCCTCAACCGGGCCGCTGTCAAAGGCCAGGCCCGGCCGCGGGTCGAGCAGCCGGATTTCGGCCAGCATGTCGCTGAGGTCTTCCCTGTCGCAGCCCACCGCCTTGAGCAAGGCCGGCATGTTGTGTTCGGCCAGTAGTGGCAGGTTTTCGATCAGCTTTTGCATGATCGGATCGAGCCGGTCGCGCTCGCGCAACTGGATCGAGAGGCATTCGGCCACATTGCGGGCGAACACCCCGAGCGGGTCGCAGCCCTGCAGCGCCGCGAGCACGGCCTCGACATCTTCCAGCTCGGCACCCAGCAATTCGGCAATGGCATCCAGTTCGGCCACGAGGTAGCCGGCCTCATTGAGCCCGTCGATCAGGTGCTGGGCAATCAGCCGGTCGGCCGGCGTACGCAGCAGCATATGCGCCTGCGCCTCGAGGTGATCAGAAAGGCGCGGCCGGCTGGCGACATATTGGTCAAGATCGGGGGCTTCCCCGCCCTCGAAACTGCCATTGCGGTCCGGTCCGGCCATCCGGCCGTGTTCCTGACCCGCATCGGGAAACACATTGTCCACCGAAGTGTCATAGCCCTCGGCGATCTGGTCGGCATCCTTGATGCGCTCGCCCTGGGCCACCGTGTCCTCATAGGCGCTCATCTCGGTGCGCTTTTCGGGCGCTTCGGCCGGCTCGGCATCGTCCCCGCCGCCTTCCTCACGCTCAAGGATCGGATTGCGGAGGAGTTCCGCATCGACAAAGTCATTGAGTTCGAGATGGCTGAGCTGCAGCAGCCGGATCGACTGCATCAGTTGTGGCGTCAGGGTCAGACTCTGGGACTGACGAAACTCCAGCCGTGGCGACAGCGCCATGCGTTAAAGGCCCTTACCTGCAAAAACTCCAGCCATTTGTGGCTGCTTCCCGCCCGGACCATGACTCAAATCTGTCATCTCGGCAAGTTTCGTGCCAGATTCGACTTTTGGCGATGGCGTACCGGCTAAATCGAAAAGCTCTCGCCCAGATAGACGCGCCGGGCCTCGGGATCGGCGGAGATGGTTTCGGGCTTGCCCTGGATCATCACCTTGCCACCGTGAATGAGATAGGCCCGGTCGACCAGCCCCAGTGTCTCGCGCACTGCATGGTCGGTAATCAGCACGCCAATGCCGCGCTGGGTCAGTTGCCGCACCAGCCCCTTGACCTCGGCCACCGCAATGGGATCGACCCCGGCAAAGGGTTCGTCGAGCAGCATGAAACCGGGATCGGCGGCCAGCGCCCGGGCAATCTCCACGCGCCGCCGCTCTCCGCCGGAGAGTGCCAGCGCGTTGGACTTGGCAATATGGGTGATGGAGAACTCTTCGAGCAGCGCTTCGAGCCGCCGCTTGCGCTCGGTCCTGTCGCGCACGGTGTTTTCCAGCACGGCCATGATATTGCCGGTGACCGTCAGCCCGCGAAAGATCGAAGGCTCCTGTGGCAGATAGCCAATGCCCAGCTGACCGCGCTGGAACAGCGGCAGGCGGGTGATATCCAGCCCGTCGAGCAGGATTTTGCCAGCATTGGGTTTGACCAGCCCCATGATCATGGTGAAGACCGTGGTCTTGCCCGCCCCATTGGGACCCAAGAGGCCCACGGCCTCGCCCTTGCGCACAGCCAGCGAGACATCGCGCACCACCTCGCGCTTGCCAAAGCTCTTGGCCAGGCCATGGGCCACCAGCCAGCCGGTCTGGTCTATGCGTGGGCGCGACGGATCACTCATTGCGAGGTAAACACCCCGGTCACGCGCCCGCCGCCCGAGCTGGTGAAGGTCGAGACATTGGTGGCCAGGTTCACCACCAGTTCGGTGGCGTTCACGGTGCCGCTGGCATTGTTGACCACCACATTGCCGGTCAGGCGCAGCAATTGGTCGCCCGGCGTATAGACGGCGTGCTCTCCGGTTGCGTCCTGTTCATCGGTCTTGAGACGCACATTGCCGCCCGTGGCCACGAACGTCCTGATATCGGTGGTGCCGCCCTCGCCATAGGTGGCAATCACCTTTGGTGCCCAGACCGTCACATTGGGGTGGATCACCACCACATCGCCGGTGAAGATCACTTCGCGCGCACTGTCGTTCATCACCGTCTGGTCGGCAGTGATCTCGACCTGGTTCTGTGCCAGCGCCGGCAGCGTCACTGCCAGCAGCATCAGGGTGAAAAGGGCCCGCTTCATTGCGCTTGGTCTCCCTCGGCCGCAGAATCGTCTTCGCCCGGCGTTGCGGGCAAGGTGACGGTCGACCCGGTGAATGTCCAGACAATGGCACCGGCATCGTAGATCAGGCCGTCGGCCCGGATTGTGGTGCCATCGGAATAGTCGATGGCCACCGCGCCCCGGCTGGTCAGCAATTGCCGGCCCCAGTCGAAAACCGAATCGCGCAGCGTGCCGGTGGTTCCTGTGCTGTCGGCCACATCGGCCACGCCAGGCACCAGGGTCAGCTGTTCGGCGGTGTTGAGCTGCGCGGCTTCCGCCTCCATGGTCAGCTGTACCCCGTCGATCCGGTTCAGCACCAGCCGGGCATTGTAGAGGTCCACCAGATGGTTCTGCTCCACCCGCGCCCGCGCCGTTTCTGCCCAGACCCGGTAGGATGATCCGTCGGTCAGGGTGCCCACATATTCCGGGGCGTCGATCACCACTGCATCCGGCGTCACGCTGAGCTGCTCGATATTAAACCGGCTGGTGAAGCTCGACACATAAATCTGCACGACCAGGCTGAAGAGCACGATGGCGCCCAGCACGGGCACGCCCACACGCAGGATGGCCACCAGGCGGTTGCGCCGCCCCAGGCGATCATAGATGCGGCGTGGCGCCGAGGCGGCAGGCATGGCTCCGGGTCCGGTCTCAGCTATGGGCGAAGATGTCGGTTTCTTCCCATCCCTGCAGGTCGAGCGCGCAGCGCGTGGGCAGGAAATCGAAGCAGGATTTGGCCAGCCCGGTGCGGCCCTCGCGCACCAGCATGCGGTCCAGGTGCCGCTTGAGGTCATGCAGGTAGAGCACGTCCGAAGCCGCATAGTCGAGCTGGGCGTCCGAGAGCTTTTCCCCGCCCCAGTCCGAACTCTGCTGCTGCTTGGACAGGTCTACATTGAGCAGCTCGCGCACCAGATCCTTCAGGCCATGCCGGTCGGTATAGGTGCGCACCAGTTTCGAGGCGATCTTGGTGCAATAGACCGGACCCGTCACCACGCCGAAGCGGTTTTGCAGCACGGCTACGTCGAAGCGCGCATAGTGGAAGATTTTCGTCACATTGGGATCGGACAGCAGCTTGACCAGGTTTGGCGCTTCGCTGGCATCCTGCGGGATCTGCACAACGTCGGCGCTGCCATCGCCCGGTGAGAGCTGCACCACGCAGAGCCGGTCGCGATGCGGGTTGAGACCCATGGTCTCGGTGTCGATCGCAACCTCGCGGCCATAATTGGAAAGATTGGGCAAATCGCCGCGATGCACTCTGATGGCCATGTTCTTGTCCGCAAATGAGTAACTGCGCCCTTCCTTGGCACAGAGCGGTGGCCAAGAAAAGGCATCAGACAAAGGCCATGTCCCCCCAAGGGCAAGAATTGCTGTCGCCAGGGCCCACCCCATATAAAGCTTTCTTTATATCGCTCTTGCTTTGTTGGGCCGGACCTGCGCATAACAGGGATGAAAGTGGCCGGAGCTCATGTCCGGTCACGCGCACTCCCGCGTGCGCCCTCGCCACTTTGCAAAGAGGTTTAACGTGGCCCGTTCCAACTATCTGTTCACCTCGGAATCCGTTTCCGAGGGGCATCCTGACAAGGTTTGCGACCGTATCTCCGACGAAATCGTTGATCTGGTGTTCAAGGAGGCCAAGAAGGCCAATATGGACCCGGCCCAGGTCCGCATCGCCTGCGAAACCCTGGCCACCACCAATCGCGTGGTTATCGCGGGTGAAGTTCGTGTCCCCGAGACGCTGCTGAAAAAGGGTAAGGATGGCACCATCCTGACCGATGCGTCCGGCGCTCCGGTGGTCAATCCGTCAAAGTTCAAGTCCGCCGCCCGCAAGGCCATTCGCGCCATTGGTTACGAGCAGTCCGGCTTCCACTGGAAGACCTGCCGCATCGATGTGCTGCTCCATGGCCAGTCCGCCGACATTGCCGTGGGCGTCGACGAGGCCGGCAACAAGGATGTTGGCGCCGGCGATCAGGGCATCATGTTCGGCTATGCCGCGCGTGAAACCCCCGAACTGCTTCCCGCGCCCATTTACTACGCGCACAAGATCCTCTCCTCGCTGACCGAGGCCCGCAAGGCCAATCACGGGCCGGCCGGCAAGCTTGGCCCCGATGCCAAGAGCCAGGTCACGGTCAAGTACCAGGATGGCAAGCCGGTCGGGGTCACCCAGATCGTGCTTTCGACCCAGCACCTGGACGAAACCCTGACCTCGTCCGATGTGCGCAAGATTGTCGAGCCGATCGTGCGCGAAGCGCTGCCGCAAGGTTGGATCAGCGACGACACCGTCTGGCACGTCAATCCCACCGGCAAGTTCGTCGTCGGCGGCCCCGATGGCGATGCGGGCCTGACCGGCCGCAAGATCATTGTCGACACCTATGGTGGAGCCGCTCCCCATGGTGGCGGCGCTTTCTCGGGCAAGGACCCCACCAAGGTGGATCGGTCCGCGGCCTATGCCGCGCGCTACCTCGCCAAGAATGTGGTGGCCGCCGGCCTCGCCGATCGCGCCACTATCCAGCTTTCTTATGCCATTGGCGTCGCCAAGCCGCTCTCGATCTATGTCGATCTGCACGGCACCGGCAAGGTCGACGAGGCGGTGCTGGAAAAGGCTCTGGCCGAGGTCATGGACCTGACCCCGCGCGGCATCCGCACCCATCTCGATCTCAACAAGCCTATCTACGCCAAGACCGCTGCCTATGGCCATTTCGGCCGTAAGGCCGGCCGCGATGGCAGCTTTTCCTGGGAGAAGACCGATCTGGTCAAGGCGCTCAAGGCCGCCGTGGCCTGAGCCACAACCACATTGACCCGGGGCCTCTTTTCCGCAAAAGCGGGAGAGAGGCCTTTCCTTTTGTTTTAAGACAGCATGACCGACCACGAACTGCCAAAGACCCGCACCGGCGAACCGCGCGCCTTTTTCGGCCGCCGCTCGGGCAAGAAGCTGCATGGCGGCCAGAAGGCGCAGGTCGCCGAGCTGTTGCCGCGCTTTCAGATTGAGCTGAGCGACACGCTGGACCCCAAATCCCTCTTTCCCGGCGCGGAAAAATTCGTCATTGAAATTGGCTATGGCGGCGGCGAGCATCTGGCCCGCAAGGCCACCGAAGCGCCGCAGACCGGCTTTATCGGCTGCGAAGTCTTTACCGGCGGCATTGGCAAGATGGTGCAGGCCATTGAAGCCAGGGCCCTCGAAAATGTCCGCCTCTATACCGATGATGCGCTCAAGCTTCTGATGGCCTTGCCCGAGGCTTCGGTAGACGAGGTCTATCTGCTTTATCCCGATCCCTGGCCCAAGACGCGGCACCACAAACGGCGCTTTGTCTCGCCCACCACGCTCGCCGAACTGGCCCGGGTGATCCGCCCGGGCGGCGTCTTCCACTTCGCCACCGATATCGAGGACTACGCCAACTGGACCCTGGCCCATATCCTGCGTACGCCCTCATTCATCTTTGCCCCGCCGGCCCCGGCCAGCTGGCACATGCCCTATCCCGGCTGGCAGCCGACCCGCTACGAGCAGAAGGCCCGGCGCGAGGGGCGCATGCATTCCTTCTATTTCAGCTTTCCGCGTCTTGCAGTGTAACCAGCCGGCAACCCTGATCGGCTTTATGGCCTTGGGGCTCTGGACCTTGGCGCTTGGCGACCCATATCGGGTGCGCAAGCGTCACGGAGTTGAACCATGTCCGATCCCCAAGATCCCGCCACAGCCGATGCGCACCTGCTGGTCGTGCGGCCGGGCAAATGGACATTGGTGGTGATCGTGCAATTGCGCGACGGAACCATGCGGTTCAACGAGTTGCGCCGAAATATGGGCGGGGTGCCGCAAAAGTCTCTCAGCGTCACCTTGCGCGAGCTTGAGCGCGATGGCTTCATCACCCGCACGGCCTATGCGACCATACCGCCCCGGGTGGAATATGACCTGACCGATCTGGGTCGTGAATTGCTCCACCTGGCCGATGACTTCAAGCGTTTTGCCCAGCGCAACCGGACCGCGGTGGAACAGGCGCGGCGTCTGTTCGACGCCGCCGATATCCGTACGGCCCCATAGGGCTGCGGCCTACGGGCGCCGCCGGAAACTGGCGGCGCCGGGCTTTGCGATCAGTTAGAGATTGACCACGTCGAGCGTGACCGGGGTCAGGAAGATGCGGGTCTGCTTTCCCTCAGCATCGGTCACGGACGCCACGACATAGTCGCCCCACTCCTCGACCGAATTGGCATTGATGCCCTTGTCCTGCACCTGGGCGAGCACATAGGCTGCGTCGAAGTCGTTGTCCGAGCTCTGGGTCAGCGACGTGCCGGCCATGGCGGGGGCTGCAATACCGGCAAGAGCGGCGGCGGTGACGAGGGCGATTACACTGTTCTTGATCATGGGAGGATGATCCTTTCTGTTGTGAACGAGAAAGGAAATGCGCACCCGCTCCGCCCTCCACAAGCAGATGAAATCACCTTTTTTGCACTTGAAATCGCTTCATCAAGGCCGAGAGTTTTCCAAAGGAAATCAAGGGCTTTGGAGGAAACCCGGTATCCATGGGGAAACTGGGTTCCCTCCACGATACGGTCTCATGCAACCTCTGGGCTGCCCGACGATTGAGAAGACAAAGGAGACCTTGGAACATGGAAACCAGCGTCCGTATCCTCGATACCATTCCCGTCACCCACAATGTCCGGCATTACCGGCTCGAGCGCCCCAAGGGGTATGATTTCACCCCCGGCCAGGCAACCGAGGTCAGCATCGACCGCGATGGCTGGCGCGACAAGAAACGGCCCTTCACCTTCACCTGCCTGCCCGATGCCGATACCCTCGAATTCACCATCAAGAGCTATTTCGACCATGCCGGCGTGACCAATGAACTCTGGTCATTGGGGGCAGGGGATCACCTGATCCTGCGTGATGTCTGGGGCACCATTCAGTACAAGGGTCCGGGCTCCTTTATCGCCGGCGGCGCGGGTGTCACCCCTTTCATCGCCATCCTTCGGCACCTTCAGGACACCGGCAAGCTGGCCGGCAATCGGCTCATCGCCTCTCACCGCACCGAGAAAGATATCATCCTGCGCGACGAGTTTGAGGCGATGGATGGCCTGGAAGTGCTCTGGACGGTGACGGACGATGCAAAATCATCCCTGCTGCAGGAGCGCATCGATTCCGGCTTCCTCAAGGCTCACGTGCCCGATCTGGGCCAGAACTTCTACCTCTGCGGTCCCGACGATATGGTCAAGGATCTGCGCGGCCTGCTGGATGAGGCCGGCGCCGATGTGGGCAATGTGACCTGGGAAAAATAGGGCGGGCACTACGCTCAGGCAAAGGCCAGCTCGACGCCATTGGGGCGGCGCTGAACGATTTCCGCCAGCCATTCATGCCCTGTCGATCGGAGCTCCAGCGTCACCTTTTCCGGAATGTCCTGGGTGGTCGCCAGTTGTAGTTCCGCGCCTTGGTCCCACAGGGCGCGCACGGTGCAGTCAACCACCGAACGCCGCTCGTTGAAGATCAGCCGGCCGGCCTTGAGCACGCGGCGGCGCTCGATGGGCTGAGAGGTTGTGGCAGTGGTCGTGCCGCGCCAGCGCACGGTTGTGTTGCGCCCGGCGCCCTTGGCTTCGTAGAGCGCCTCATCGGCCTTGAGTAGTACAGCGTCCAGGTCATCGCGTCCGGGATCCAGCGTGGCAACGCCGAAACTGGCCGAAATCCGGATCGGCGGACGGCTGCCGGGAAACTCCAGCGCCCGCAGGGCGAGCCGCAGTTTTTCGGCCACGGCCACTGCTGCCGGACCATCGGCGTCGGGCAGGATAATGGCAAATTCCTCGCCGCCCAGACGGCCCAGCAAATCGCTCTGGCGCAACTCGCTCTCGGCCGTCGCAGCCACGGCCTTGAGCACGCTGTCGCCGGCGGCATGGCCATAGATATCGTTGATCTTCTTGAAGTGATCAATGTCGAACGCGATGGCCGATAGCTGGCTGCGGTGGCGGCGTGCCAGGGCAACATATTTGCCAGCGTCCTCCTTGAAGGCACGGCGCGTCGAGATGCCGGTCAACCCGTCAAGGATGGCCAGCCGCCGCAATTCAAGTTCGCTCATCACCACCTGCGCCAGTTCGCGCAGAATCGAAACCTCCCTCTCGGAAATCTCCCGGGCGTGGCTGTCTATGGCGCAGATTGTACCGATAATGTGCCCGTCGCTGGTCACCAGGGGCATGCCGGCATAGAACCGCACGCCATTTGGCGCGGTCACATGCGGGTTATCGCAAAAACGCGGGTCTCGTGTCGCATCCGCAACGATCAGCGGTTCCGGCGCGAGAAGGGCGTGCTGGCAGAAACTGTCTTTGAGCGGCACCTGGCTGTTGGGCGTGCCCTGGGCGGCCTTGTACCATTGCCGATGCGCATCGATCAGCGTGACCAGTGCCGTTTCCACCCCGAAGATCGTCCGGATCAGGCCGGCAATCCGGTCAAAGGCAGGTTCGGATGGCGTGTCCAGAACGTCATAGCGCTCCAGGGCCACCAGCCGGTCCGCATCAGCGGCGGCATCAAGGGGGCTCGCAAACGCTTGTGTCATATGGGCTCTCCGCTCAGGGGTCCAATTGAGCGCAGCCTACCGCCAAACTGTGGCGCAAGAAGAAACCGGAGACCATTACCTCCCGCCTTTTGACCAACATTGTTTATATTTTCTTGCCCGCCACATGCCTTGCCTTTGCGCGACGTCGGGTCTATAGGAGGGCCAACATCATTGCTCTCATATCGAGGGTGGGTGCCCTGACCGGCCCCCGCTCTTTTTGTTTATCGGCAGGTCGCACACGCATTGCGCCTCTGCCCAGCGGGTTAGATACACAATTGGCTTTCGACCTGACCGAAAAGCGCTACATCAAGGAAACGGGCCTGGAAGCCCGCATTTCCCGCATTGTCGAGCCGGTGGCCAATGATCTGGGCTTTGCGCTCGTCCGGGTGAAGATTACGCCGGAAAATGGCTGCACGCTGCAGATCATGGCCGAGGACGAGAACGGGCGTTTCACCATCACCGATTGCGAGACTTTGTCCAAGGATCTCTCCCCGGTGCTGGACGTGGAAGATCCGATCGATCGCGAATATCATCTGGAAGTGTCGTCCCCGGGCATTGACCGGCCGCTGGTCCGCAAGCGCGATTATGAACGCTATCTTGGTCACGAGGCCAAGGTGGAGCTCATGGACATGATCAATGGCCGCAAGCGCTTCCGCGGCGAAATCTCTGCCGTTGATGATGAAGGCGTGACCATCCGCCTGCCCGATGCGCCCGGGGGCACCGATCCCGACCACAAGCTGGTTTTCTCGACCATTGCCGAAGCCAAGCTGGTGATGACCGACAAGCTCATGGACATGGCTCGCGCCGACCAGGAGCTCCACCCCATCGACGACGACGAGACTGAAACTCTCGAATACGCCGACACTGACGAAGTCTCTGAGGAGAAAAACTGAAATGGCCGTTAGCGCGAATCGCCTTGAGCTGTTGCAGATTGCCGACGCGGTTGCCCGCGAAAAATCCATCGACCGCATGGTGGTGATCGAGGCGATGCAGGACGCCATGGAAAAGGCCGCCAAGGGCCGCTATGGCGCCGAGACCGAAATCAAGGTCGAGATCAATCCGCGCTCGGGCGAAACCCGCATGTGGCGCCTGCTTGAAATCGTCGACGAGGTCGAAGAGCCCTCCCGCCAGGTCGCCCTCAAATTCGCCCAGGTCAAGAATCCCACCGCCAAGGTTGGCGACTTCCTGACCGAGCCGCTGCCGCCCATGGAATTCGGCCGCATCGCCGCCCAGTCGGCCAAGCAGGTTATCGTCCAGAAGGTGCGCGACGCCGAACGCGACCGCATGTTCGAGGAATATACCGGCCGCGTCGGTGAGGTGGTCAACGGCACCGTCAAGCGCGTCGAATACGGTAATGTGATCGTCGATCTCGGGCGCGGTGAAGCCATCATCCGTCGCGATGAATTGATCCCGCGCGAAATGTTCCGCTATGGCGACCGCGTGCGCGCCTATATCTACGACGTGCGTCGCGAGCAGCGCGGCCCGCAGATTTTCCTCTCGCGCACCCATCCCCAGTTCATGGCCAAGCTGTTCATGCAGGAGGTCCCCGAGATCTATGATGGCGTGATCACCATCCGCTCGATCGCCCGTGACCCCGGCTCCCGCGCAAAGATTGCCGTGACCTCCAATGACAGCTCGATTGATCCGGTCGGCGCCTGCGTTGGTATGCGCGGCTCCCGCGTGCAGGCGGTTGTGGCCGAATTGCAGGGCGAAAAGATCGACATCATCCCCTGGACCGATTCGATCGCCGACTTGGTGGTCTCGGCCCTGCAGCCGGCGGAAGTCGCCAAGGTGGTGCTGGACGAACAGGCCGAGCGCATCGAGGTGGTGGTGCCCGACGAACAGCTCTCGCTGGCCATCGGCCGTCGCGGCCAGAATGTGCGCCTCGCCAGCCAGCTCATCGGCTGGGATATCGACATCCTGACCGAGCAGGAAGAAAGCGAACGCCGCCAGAAGGAATTCACCGAACGCTCGACCCTGTTCATGCAGGCCCTTGACGTTGACGAGATGGTTGCCCAACTACTGGCTTCCGAAGGCTTCTCCTCGGTCGAGGAACTGGCCTATATCGAGCCCGAGGAAATTGCCTCGATTGAAGGGTTCGACGAGGAAACCGCCTCCGAGATCCAGAATCGCGCCGCCGAATACCTGGCCGAGATCGAGGCGAAATACGACGCGGAGCGCAAGGCGCTGGGTGTCGAGGACGAACTTTACGATATTGCTGGCCTCAATGCCGCCATGCTGGTGGCCCTTGGTCAGGAAGACATCAAGACGGTCGAGGACTTCGCCGGCTGTGCCGCCGACGACCTGATCGGCTGGACCGAACGCAAGGATGGTGAAACCAAGCGCTTTGAAGGCACCTTCAAGGACTTCCCCGTATCGCGCGAGGAAGCCGAGGACATGATCATGCAGGCCCGTGTCAAGGCCGGCTGGATCAGCGAAGAAGACCTCGCAGTCCAGGATGACGGCGAAGGCTTTTCCGAGGAGGCGGCGGTCTAAGGACCGCCCTTCGGGAGCACCCGGCCTTGGCCCGGAGCGCGCAAATGGTTAGAACCTGTGCCTTGACTCGGGCAGAAATGCCGGTCGAGGCGCTGGTGCGTTTTGTGGTCAGCCCCGATGGGCTGGTCGTGCCTGATGTCGATGCGCGGGCCGAAGGCCGCGGGGTGTGGATCACGCTCAGCCAGGCCGCCGTCGCCGAGGCCGTGAAGAAAAAAGCGTTTTCGCGCAGCCTCAAGGCGCAGGTGGACGTGCCCGGCGATCTGGCGGACCTGACCCGGATGCGGCTCGAACAAAGGCTGCTTTCGGCACTCGGCATGGCGCGCAAGGCCGGTCAGTTCGTGACCGGGGCCACCAAGGTCAAGGGCGCGCTGCAATCCGGTGAGGCCATTGCGCTGCTGACGGCCAGTGACGCCGCCGAGGATGGCCGCAACAAGATGCTGGGGGCTTTGCGGGCCCTCAACCATGCGAGACGCGAGGCCGGATTGATCGGTCCGGACGTGCCGCATTTTGAATCGCTCTCAAGTGCGCAAATGGGTTTGGCACTTGGACTAGAAAATGTGATACATGCTGCCCTCATGACAGGGGCGGCAGCCCAATCGGCGGTGGAAAAGGCCTTGAGACTGGCCCGCTACATCGCCCCAGCGCTGGAAGATCACACCGGCCGCTCTGCGGTTGACGGTGTGCTTTTGCCCGCGGAACAGGACGAAAGACGATAGGTAGTATGGCTGATAACGACGACAAGCGTTCCGACGACACTGGCGCCAAGAAGACTCTGACCCTCAAGGGCGGCGCCGGGCTGGGCAATCGCCCCGGCGGGACGTCGCGTGGGCCTTCGCGCTCGACCGTGGTCGTGGAAAAACGCACCCGCGTGGTGCCCAAGCCCGGCGGGCAGCCCGGCATGGGTGGCGGTCGGCCGGGCGCGCCCGGTGGACAGTCCGGCCGCCCGCAGGGGCGCCCCATGCAGCAGCAGAATCGCGCCCCGCTGGGCCTGAGCGCAGCCGAGGCCGAAGCCCGCCGTCAGGCGCTGGCCCTGGCCGGTGCCCGCCAGGCCGAGGATAAGGAGCGCTTTGCCGCCGAGGAAGCCCGCCGCATCGAGGAAGACAATCGTCGCCGGCAGATCCGCGAGGAAGCTGCACGCGCCGAGGAAGATCGCCGCAAGGCCGAGGAAGAAGCCCGCAAGGCCGAACAGGCCGCCGAGGCAACGCGCCCCGAGCCCGAACAGCCGCGCGAGGAATTTGTGCCGGCCAGCCAGCGCAATCCTGGTCCGTCCACGGTCCGCACCGTGGCCGGCCGTCCCGGCCAGCCGCCGCGTCCGCAGCGCACCGAACGTCCAGCCGGTCGCCCCGGCGAAGGCGAGCGCGGTGCCCGTCCGGCCGGGGAGCGCCGTCCCGCCGCTGGTGGCGCAGGCCGTCCCGCGGGCGACCGTCGCCCTGGTGGCGCCGGCATGGCCCCGATCGGCAATGTCCCCCCGGCGCCACCCAGCGAGGCCGATGGCCGCCGCACCCGTACCGGTGCGCCCCAGCAGCGCCCGACGACCCAGGCCGAAATCGAAAACGCCCGCCGCGCCTCGCGCGCCCAGCCCGAGCGCCCCTCGCGCCGTGGGGCAGGTGACAATTCCTCGCGCGGCCGTTTGACGGTTGCCAGCGCCACCACCGAGAGTGATCGCGATCGCGGTCCTTCGCTGGCTGCCATGCGCCGCCGCCGCGACAAGAAGATGGGCCGTAACCAGCAGGATGCGCCCAAGCTCAGCCGCGAGGTCATCATCCCGGAAGCCATCACCGTTGGCGAACTCGCCAACCGCATGGCCGAGCGCTCCGTCACCGTCATCAAGATGCTGATGCAGCAGGGTGAAATGGCCAAGATCACCGATGTGATCGATGCCGATACGGCCGAGCTGATCGCCACTGAACTGGGCCACACGGTCAAGCGCGTGTCCGAAGCCGACGTCGAGGAAGGTCTGTTCGACCTGCCCTCCGATGACAAGGCCGAGGATCTGGCCGATCGTGCCCCGGTCGTGACCATCATGGGTCACGTCGACCACGGCAAGACTTCATTGCTCGACGCCATCCGCGAAGCCAATGTGGTTTCGGGCGAGGCCGGCGGCATCACCCAGCATATCGGCGCCTATCAGGTCGACAAGAACGGCAACAAGATCACCTTCCTCGACACCCCGGGCCACGAGGCGTTCACCGCCATGCGTGCCCGCGGTGCCCAGGCCACCGATATTGCGGTGCTGGTGGTGGCGGCTGATGACGGCGTCATGCCGCAGACCATCGAATCCATCAAGCATGCCAAGGCGGCCGATGTGCCGATCATTGTGGCCATCAACAAGATGGACAAGCCCGAGGCCAATCCGCAGCGCGTCCGCACCGAACTGCTCCAGCACGAAGTCTTCGTTGAATCCATGGGCGGCGACGTGCTGGACGTGGAAGTGTCGGCCAAGTCCGGCGAAGGTCTCGACAAGCTGCTCGAAACCATCCTGCTGCAGGCCGAAGTGCTCGAGCTCAAGGCGCCCCATGATGGCCGCGCCGAGGGTCTGGTCATCGAAGCCAAGCTCGATCGCGGCCGCGGTGCCGTGGCCACCGTGCTGATCCAGCGCGGCACGCTCAAGGTCGGCGACATCGTGGTGGCCGGTACCGAGATGGCCCGCGTCCGCGCGCTCATCAACGACAAGGGCGAGCAGGTCAAGGAAGCTGGCCCGTCGGTTCCGGTGGAAGTGCTCGGCTTCAATGGCGTGCCCAGCGCCGGCGACCGCTTCTCGGTGGTCGAGAGCGAAGCCCGTGCCCGCGAAGTCACTGAGTATCGCCAGCGCGCCATTCGCGAAAAGACCGCTGGCGGCGGCGCCACCAGCCTCGAGCAAATGATGAACCAGCTCAAGGCCTCGGGCATCGCCAAGTTCCCGCTCATCATCAAGGGCGACGTGCAGGGTTCGGTCGAAGCCATCGTGGCGAGCCTGGAAAAGCTCGGCACCGACGAGGTGTCGGCGCAGATCCTGCATCAGGGCGTCGGCGGTATCACCGAGTCCGATGTGACCCTGGCCACGGCCTCCAAGGCGGTCATCATCGCGTTCAACGTGCGTGCCAACAAGCAGGCCCAGGAACTGGCGACCCGCGAAGGTATCGAAATCCGCTACTACAACATCATCTACGACCTGGTGGATGACGTGAAGAGCGCCATGTCGGGCCTGCTTTCGCCCGAACGCCGTGAGACCTTCATCGGCTACGCCGAAATCCTCGAAGTCTTCCAGATCACCAAGGTCGGCAAGGTCGCCGGCTGCCGGGTCACCGAAGGTATCGTGGAACGCGGCGCCGGCGTGCGTCTGCTGCGCGACAACGTGGTTATCCACGAAGGCAAGCTCAAGACGCTCAAGCGCTTCAAGGACGAGGTCAAGGACGTCCAGACCGGCCAGGAATGCGGCATGGCCTTCGAGAACTACGAAGACATCCGCCAGGGCGACGTCATCGAATGCTTCCGCGTCGAGACCGTCCAGCGCTCGCTTTAGGGCTTTCGCCAGTCAGAATATTGAAAAGGGCGCGGCGCAATCCGCGCCCTTTTTGTTCGGTTGTTGTCCAAGTCGCCGGACAGCGTTCTGCGCGACAAATAGCAAAAGGCCCGCCTCCATTTCTGGAGAGCGGGCCTTGGATGCCGGAAGCGGGTGACTACGGTGGGGGGTCCGCCGCCGGCAATTCCTGCATCCACCCAAAGGTGGATTGAAACCTTATCCGATCACCGGGGTGAAACCCGGCGTGGCCACCAGGCTCCCTGGCGCGCCATTGATCACCGTCACGCGAGCGCCAACCGGCACGCGGGCATAAAGATCGATGATGTCCTGGTTCATCAGGCGGATGCAGCCCGAGGATACATTGGTGCCGATGGTATAGGGTTCGGTCGTGCCGTGGATACGGAAGAGAGTGTCGCGGCCGTTCTTGTAGAGATAGAGCGCGCGGGGGCCCAGCGGATTGTCCGGGCCCGGGCCCATGCCGCCGGCATAGGGGCCGTAACGCTCCGGTTCCCGCTCGATCATCGACTTGGTTGGCGTCCAGCGCGGCCATTGCGCCTTGCGGCCGATGGTGGCCTCGCCACGGAACACCAGCGCCTCATCCTTGCCCACGCCAATGCCGTAGCGCAGGGCGCGATTGTTCTCGAGCACGAGATAGAGGTAGTGCGCGGGGGTGTCGACCACCAGCGTGCCGGGCCGCTCGGTCGTGTAATAGGGCACTTCCTGGCGCCACCATTTGGGATCGACCCGGCGCAGATCCATGGCGGCCACCATGTAGGGCTCGCCGGTTACCGGGCCATACATGCGCTGGTAATAGGGATCAATCACCGGTTCCTGCACCACGGGCTGGCGCGTGGTGGAACAGGCCGAAAGGGCAGTGGCCGAAAGGCCGAGCAGGAACAGGCGGCGGGAAATCAAGACAACAACCTCGGGGCAGACGAAAGAGAAGCGGACGCCATGCACGTCACGCTAATGAGTAACGCTAGATGGCCTTAACGTGGCGCCAATACGGCAGTTCCTCGCCGCAATGTGATGAACTGACCACTGTTGCACACCGGCCACACCTACGTCTCGGCCAGGGCGGCAACAGCCTCGATCACTGCCGGAGCAGCCCCAGCCGCCGCATGGTCAACCCCGGGTAGGATGGCAATCTGCGCATTGGGCAGGAGGGCCTTGTAGCGCTGTGCATGGTCAACCGGCACCACCTCGTCCCTGTCGCCCTGGAGAATTCTCAGGCGGGAGAGGTCTACCAGCTTTTCGGCGGCATCATCGGGCAGGGCGAAACTTTCAAAGTCCCAGTCCGGCGCCCCCCAGAATGGCGCGGCGACAGTGATGACGCCCTTCAGATTGACCGGCACCCCGAGCCGCGCCAGGCCCTTCAAAGCAATCGAGCCGCCCAGGGAATGGCCGACAATGACGAGGTCATGCTCGATGCCCGTCACCTCGGACTCGAAAGCGGCCAGCCACAGCTCGGCCTTGGGGTCATCGGGGGCCGGCATCAGTGGTGCCTTGAAGTGCATGCCCTGGGGCAGACCGCCCTCCAGCGCCTCCCGCAAGGCAGCGCTGCCTTCGCCTGGCCCCTGCGTTCCGGCGCTGTGGATGAAAAGCACTGTGGTCATTCCGGTCTCTCCGCTGATGGTTGAACAAGGCTGCATCTGCCGGGGAGTTCCGTTGCCGGACAAAGAAAAGGCCGGGCGAACGGCCCGGCCTCTTCACAATGCGTCTGCCTGAACGGCGCAGCCTTATTCGGCTGCGTCTTCCTTGGCTTCCTTGACGAGCTCCTTGCCGGTCTCCTGGTCAACGACCTTCATGGAGAGACGGACCTTGCCGCGCTCGTCAAAGCCGAGCAGCTTGACCCAGACCTTGTCGCCTTCCTTGACCACGTCCGTGGTCTTGGCCACGCGCTGGTCGGCCAGCTGCGAAATGTGCACCAGGCCATCCTTGGCGCCGAAGAAGTTGACGAAGGCGCCGAAATCGGCGGTCTTGACGACCGTGCCCTGGTAGATGGCATTGACTTCGGGCTCATCGGTGATCGACTTGATCCACTTGATGGCAGCGTCGATCTGCGACCCGTCCGAGGACGACACCTTCACCGTACCATCGTCTTCGATATTGATCTTGGCGCCGGTCTTTTCCACGATCTCGCGGATCACCTTGCCGCCGGTGCCGATCACTTCGCGGATCTTGTCGGTCGGGATCTTGAGGGTCTCGATGCGCGGGGCGAACTCGCCCACTTCACCGCGGCTCTGGCTGATCGCCTTGGCCATTTCACCCAGGATGTGGATGCGGCCTTCCTTGGCCTGGGCCAGGGCGACCTTCATGATCTCCTCGGTGATACCGGCGATCTTGATGTCCATCTGCAGCGAGGTGACGCCTTCTTCGGTGCCGGCCACCTTGAAGTCCATGTCGCCCAGGTGATCCTCATCGCCCAGGATATCGCTGAGCACGGCGTATTTCTCGCCTTCCAGGATCAGGCCCATGGCAATGCCGGCCACCGGACGCTTCATCGGCACGCCGGCATCCATCAGCGCCAGCGAGGTGCCGCACACGGTCGCCATCGAAGACGAGCCGTTGGATTCGGTGATTTCCGAAACCACACGCAGCGTATAGGGGAATTCCTCGATCGAGGGGCGGATCGGGTTGATCGCGCGCCAGGCCAGCTTGCCGTGGCCGATTTCACGACGGCCGGGCGAGCCCATGCGGCCAGCTTCACCCACCGAATAGGGCGGGAAGTTGTAGTGCAAGAGGAAGTTCTGCTTGTAGGTGCCCTCGAGGCTGTCGATGAACTGCTCGTCATCGGCAGTGCCGAGCGTGGCAACCACCAGCGCCTGGGTTTCACCGCGGGTGAACACGGCCGAACCATGGGTGCGCGGCAACACGCCGACTTCCGCCAGGATCGGACGGACGGTCTTGGTGTCACGGCCATCGATGCGGCTGCCGGTATCCAGAATGTTCCAGCGCACGATCTTGGCCTGCAGGTTATGCACCACCTCGCCCAGATCCTCCTTGGAGACTTCGCCCGCTTCGATCTTGGCGGCAAAAGCCTCCTTGACCTTGGCATTGGCGGCGTCGACGGCGGCGTAACGGGCCTGCTTGTCGGTCAGCTTGTAGGCAGCGCGCAGATCGGTCTCGGCCAGCGCCAGCACTTCCTTTTCCAGCTCGGAATAATCCGGGGCGGTAAAGTCACGCGGCTCCTTGGCGGCCAGTTCGGCAAGCTTGATGATGGCGTCGATCACCTGGGCCGAGGCCTGGTGTCCGAACATCACCGCACCCAGCATGACCTCCTCGGAAAGCTCCTGGGCTTCCGATTCCACCATCAGCACGGCGTCTGCAGTGCCGGCCATGACCAGGTCGAGCTTGCTGTCGCTGCGGCGGTCGATCGAGGGGTTCAGCACATATTCGCCGTCGATATAGGCGACGCGCGCCGCGCCGATCGGGCCCATGAAGGGCACGCCCGAAATGGTCAGGGCCGCCGAAGCCGCAACCATGGCCAGGACATCCGGATTGTTCTCCATGTCATGCTGGAGCACGGTCACGATGACTTGGGTCTCGTTCTTGTAGCCATCGGGAAACAGCGGGCGGATCGGGCGGTCGATGAGACGGCTGGTCAGCGTCTCATTTTCGGTCGGACGGCCTTCGCGCTTGAAATAGCCGCCCGGAATCTTGCCGGCGGCAAAGTATTTTTCCTGATAGTTGACGGTCAGGGGGAAGAAGTCCTGGCCCGGCTTGGGCGACTTGGCGCTGACCACGGTGGCCAGCACGACGGTTTCGCCCAGGGTTGCGAGCACGGCACCATCGGCCTGGCGGGCCATCTTGCCGGTTTCGAGCGTTAGGGGCTGGCCGCCCCAGTTGAGCTCGACCTTGTGGTGATCAAACTTGATCGACATCTTTAATTCGTCTTTCCATTCTGCCGGAAGCGCGGGAACGCGGGGCTAGGCTTTGACCCCACGAACGTCTCCGGTGTGCCCGCACCCCGCCTCGCACCCATGTGCGCGCCGGGCTCAAAATCAGGCACGGGTTCATGTCTGGCATGGACAGAACATGGACAAGACAATGAGCCTCTCCAGCGGCGGAAGAGGCCGATAATCCTGCCATGCTCCGGCTATGCCGGCCTATGGCGCCTGACCCTTCAGGTCCGGCATGCCCCAAAAGGGCAACCGGCGCGGAAGGCCTGGCCTCCCGCGCCGGAAAGTCGTCTCTTAGCGACGCAGGCCGAGCTTTTCGATCAGCGTCTTGTAGCGGTTCTCGTCCACGCGCTTGAGGTAGTCGAGAAGCGAACGACGGGTCGAAACCAGCTTCAGCAGGCCACGGCGGGAATGGTTATCCTTGTTGTGGCCCTTGAAGTGCTCGGTCAGGTTCGAGATGCGCTCGGACAGGATCGCGACCTGGACCTCGGGCGAGCCGGTATCATTGGCCTTGGTGGCATATTCCTGAATGAGCTGGGTCTTGCGTTCAGCAGTAATCGACATCGGGCATATCCTTTCAAAACATGAGGATGTTGGTCGCCCCAGCCGGGATGTCGTCCAGGAGGGGCCGCGTTCATGCAGGTTCCGGGCATAACGGCCCGGTTCCAGCTGGCGCTGCTATAGGGCAAACAGGACGCAAAAGCCAGAATTTATTGGTGTGCCGCCCCCGCCCGATTCAACCCCGATCCAGCCTAGGCGCTCGGGGCCGGTTCGTCGGGACGCTCGGCAGCAAAATCGGGGTCTAGCGCGCTCAGTGGCACCTCGAAAATCCACTCCACGCCGTCATCATGAACCTCCCGCTCCACCTGCGCGCCCAGGGCACCGCCGACCATGGTGCGCAAGACGATCGTGCCGAACCCACTACCCTCGCCCAGCACCAGCTTCCGGCCCAGAAATTCCCGCCAGCGCATATGCAGCATGTTCGTGCCAATCTCCCAGCGCAGTTCCAGCCGGCCATCGGGCTCGGCAAAGGCGCCGTGCCGCGTGGCATTGGTCGCCAGCTCGTGCAGGGCCATGCCCAGGATTTGCGCACCCTGCGGATTGATGCGGATATCGGGTCCGGCAACGGTCAGGCGGCTGTCCTCTGGCGGACGGAAGGGCGCCAATTGCTGTTCCGCCAGGTCAAACAGCATCACGCCGGCCCGGCCATGGGCGAGCAGCAGGTCGGTCGAGCGCGCCAGCCCCATGATGCGCCGCTCAAGCGCCGCCACATAGGTTGGGATATCGCTCGCGCCCCGGGCGGTCTGTTTGGCCATCGCGGCAATCACCGCCATCTGGTTCTTCGAGCGATGGGCCAGCTCGCGCATCAGGAAGCGGATATCGCGGTCGGCGGTCTGGCGCTGCTCGGAGGCATTGGCGAGCGCCTGGGACACCTCGGCAATTTCGGCAATGGGATAGGTGCGCGGATAAACCGCCTCACCCCGGCCCAGCCGCGCCGCATCCATCTGCAATCCCTGCACCGATCCGCCGATCCGCCGGGCAATGATGGCGGCCACACCGGCGGCCAGCATGGCAATCAGGACGCCCCAGAGGCCAAGCTGGAAAATCGAATCCTGCAAGGGTCGCTGCACCTGTGCCGCCGAGGCCCAGGCGATGATCCGCCATCCCGTATAGCCCGAGCGCCATTCCGCGGTGACCACGCGCTGGCCATTCCACTGCTCCTGCACCCAGCCTTCGTCTGTCGCGCCCTCCACGTTCTGGCGAATGGGCAGGATGGAGCCGGTTTCGAGTTCCGACCCAACCGTCGAGGCGATAACGGCATTGTTTGTGTCGACCAGGGCAGCATGCCAGCCCTCTGGCAATTGCCGGGATTGCAGCGCCGGCACCAGATTGCGCGCATTCTGCGTCATGGTCACCAGCCGCACCGGTCCCGCATCACTCACCGGCAACCAGACATTGAACACATAGGTTTGCGCCGTCTGCCCGAAAAAGAGCGGCGAAATGGTCGCGACCCCGCGCTCTATGGCGCGCTCTGCGGTTTCCGGATCGGAAGTCGATCCAAGTTCGGTCCCGTAATCGACCCTGGTGTTGAGCAATTGCTGATAGGTTTCGTCGACCGCAATCAGATAGGAGCCCGTGCCCGCCAGGGCGCTGAGCGCCCTCTCGTGAAAGCCGGCCAGATCACCCTCCTGCAGCGACTGGCTGGTCGAGAGCACCCGCAATGTGGTCGCCATGCCGTTGATTTCACGATCGACAGACTGACCCATCGCCTGGACGGTGGTGTTCGTCAGGGCCGCCAGCACTTTCTGCTGGGCATCATGGGTGCTGTTGAGCAAGACCAGCGCGACGGCCAGCGCCGGGATCAGGATAGCCAGCACCAGGGCAATCAGATAGAGCGCGATCGGCAGTCCGCGCTGCTGTGCTCTGTCGGCCCGCCATTGGACCTTCCTGTCCGCCATCTGCCCCAGCTTTCCTTGCCTGCGCCGCAGTATTAACTGCCGCGGGTTACTCAATACTTGGCACTTGAATCGCTGGCCGGAAAACTTTCGTCCACCGCCTCGTCCGTTTCGTCCCAGTTCCTGGGTTGATCGGCCATTTCTTCCGGACCCGAATTGCGCACCTGCACCGGCGAGTCCTTGGGACCGGGCTTGCGCCCATTGCGCAGGGCAGCGGCGCCATCCCTGTTATGCTTGTCGTGCACCATACCAATGCCTTCCTCTGAAATCATACAACACGCCTAAAGCGTACTGGTTGCAGGGGCATGGCATCCGATTGCAGGCTCTGGTAAACAGCGCTGCATGAGCGATACCGAAACCCTGCCCGAGACCGCGCCCAAACGCGTCTTTATCAAGACCTATGGCTGTCAGATGAATGTCTATGACAGCGACCGCATGGCCGATGCCCTGGCCCCGCACGGCTATATGCCGACCCAGGAGATCGGCGAGGCTGACCTGGTGCTGCTCAACACCTGCCATATCCGCGAAAAGGCCAGCGAAAAGGTGTTTTCCGAGCTCGGGCGCTTGAAAGAATTGCAGGGCGAAAAACGCGCCGCCGGTGGGGACATGATGATCGGCGTGGCCGGTTGCGTGGCCCAGGCCGAGGGCGAGGAAATCGCCCGCCGCGCCCCCGTCGTCGATCTGGTGTTCGGCCCCCAGGCCTATCATCGTCTGCCCGACATGCTCGAAAAGGCGCAGAGCCAGCGGCATATGCATCCGGCGCTCAAAAAGGCCGTGATCGATACCGACTTCCCCGAGGAAGACAAGTTTGCCCATCTGCCCGCCGCAAAGAAGGAAGCCACCATTGCCCGCGGGCTGACGGCGTTTCTGACCGTGCAGGAAGGTTGCGACAAGTTCTGTTCCTTCTGCGTGGTGCCCTATACCCGCGGCGCCGAGGTCAGCCGCCCGGTGTCCCAGGTGCTCGACGAGGCGCGCCGCCTGGTCGATGCCGGGGTCAAGGAAATCACCCTCCTGGGCCAGAATGTGAACGCCTATCATGGCACCGATGCCGCCGGCCGGGATGTGGGGCTGGGGGAACTCTGTTTCCTTTTGGCCGAAATCCCTGGGCTCGAGCGCCTGCGCTACACCACCAGCCATCCGCGCGATATGGACGATAGCCTGATCGCCGCCCATCGCGACCTGCCCCTGCTCATGCCCTATTTGCACCTGCCGGTGCAGTCCGGCTCGGACCGCATTTTGAAGGCGATGAACCGCAAGCACACGGCGGCCGAATATCTTTCACTGATCGAGCGCATCAAGGCCGCGCGGCCCGACATGGCGCTCTCGGGCGATTTCATCGTCGGCTTCCCCGGCGAGACCGACCAGGATTTCGAGGACACGCTGACCATTATCCGCGAGACCGGCTATGCCTCGGCCTTCTCGTTCAAATATTCCCAGCGCCCCGGCACGCCTGGCGCGACCCTGGGCGATCAGGTCGAAGAAGCCATCAAGACCGAACGACTCTATCGCCTGCAGGAATTGGTCAACAAGCAGACCGCAGACTTCCACGCCTCCTGTGTCGGCAAGACCCTGCCCGTGCTGATCGAGCGCGTGGGCCGCATGCCCAGCCAGGTCGGCGGCCGTTCGCCCTATCTGCAGGCCGTGCATCTCGATGGCCCCACCGATCTCATCGGCGCAATCCATGAGGTCGAAATCATCGGTACCAGCACCAATTCGCTGGAAGGGCGCCTGAAGCGGGCCGTGGCTGCCTAGTATCGCGTCACGATACAAGATGTTGACATGTGTATCGTACCGCGATACACATTGGCGATGATCGTATCGTTTGCCGACCGGGTTACCCAGGCAGTGGCGCTCGGCAAGAGCCCCAAGGGCTTTCCGTCAGATCTTGTGCGATCGGCGCAGCGTAAGTTGTTCATGCTGGACAATGCTGTTGATATTCGGGACTTGGCCTCGCCGCCCGGCAATCGGCTGGAAGCGCTGCACGGAGATCGACAGGGCCAGCATTCGATTCGTATCAATGACCAATGGCGCATCTGCTTTGTTTGGAAACCGGATGGGCCTCATGACGTCGAAATCGTCGATTATCACTGAGGATGAGCGGATGAGCCTGCAATTCGATACTCCAATCAGCCCGGCTGAAATCCTGCGCGAGGAATATCTTGCGCCCCTCGGCATGTCGCCCGGTGCGCTGGCGCGGAAGTTGCACGTTCCGCGCACGCGAATTGAAAGACTGGTCAGGGGGGTGCATCCCGTGACCAGTGATACCGCCCTGCGGCTAGCCAAATATTTCAACACGACGGCCGAATTCTGGATGGCTATGCAGACGTCTTATGATCTGGCCCTGGCCCGCCGGGCGATAGCTGCTGATTTGGACGCAATCGACACGATGGCGGCGGCATAGCGCACCTCTCTCCGCCCGCCATTCGAGCCCATATCGCATGGCCGCCACCCCTCAAATCGCTCCGCCGGAGCAATTTCCGCGCCTTGCGGACGGGCGGGAGCGTCACAATATTGCTACAGACAACGAACCCAAATCAGCCTAGCCTCGTTGTTGTCCGGGCGCTGCGCTCCGCGGTGCCCCTTTCGGGAGCCGAGAAAGTTTGAGCAGGCACTTGCCACCCACAGCCGATAACGCCCTCGCATCGCAACTCGAACTCGCCTTTGATGATAATCGCCTGGCTGCCCAGCTCTATGGCGATTTTGACCAGAACCTCGCCCTCATCGAACAGCGCCTGACCGTGTCGGCTACGCCACGCGGCAATCATGTGCTGCTGAAAGGTGCGGCGTCCAAGGTCGATCAGGCGCGCCGGGTGCTCGAATCGCTCTATGCCGGGCTCGAAGAGGGCCGCGCCATGGACATTGCCGATGTCGATGCGGTCATTCGCATGATCGAGACCGAGGACAGCCAGCTCACGCTCCCCACGCTGGAGCGCAAGGGCAAGGTCCGCATGGCCCAGATTGCCACGCGCAAGTCGACCATTGTCGCCCGCACCCCGGCGCAGGACGCCTATATGCGCGCCATGGAGCGCAGCGAGCTGGTTTTTGGCACCGGCCCTGCCGGTACAGGCAAGACCTATCTGGCCGTGGCCCATGCTGCGTCTTTGCTTGAACGCGGTGATATCAACCGCATCATCCTGTCCCGCCCGGCGGTGGAAGCCGGCGAGCGCTTGGGTTTCCTGCCTGGCGACATGAAGGAGAAGGTCGATCCCTATCTCCGCCCGCTCTATGACGCGCTTTACGACATGATGAAGCCCGAAAATGTCGAGCGCTGCATCACCTCGGGCATTATCGAAGTGGCCCCGCTCGCCTTCATGCGCGGCAGGACCTTGGCCAATGCCGTGGTCATCCTCGACGAGGCGCAGAACACCACATCGATGCAGATGAAAATGTTCCTGACCCGCCTGGGCGAGAACTCGAAAATGATCGTCACCGGCGATCCCAGCCAGGTCGACCTGCCTCGCGGCGAGAAATCGGGTCTGGTCGAAGCCGTCAAGCTGCTCGATGGCGTCGAAGGCGTGCATGTCTCCCGCTTTAATGATCAGGACGTGGTGCGCCACGCGCTTGTCGGCCGCATCGTTCGGGCCTATGAGCAGGACGCCGCGCGACGCATCGCTGAAAAGGATGGGGACCGGGAAGGTCTGGCGCGCACATTGGGCACCTTGCCCCGGAGCTGAACCGCGTTCCCATGCCGCCACTGCCACCGCTGGAAATCGCCGTCATCCGCAATGCGGATGGCTGGCCCGATCACTTTGACGCCTTGGCCGAAAAGGCGGTGCTGGCCGCTCTGGCTGGTGCGAAGCCCAAAATCAAGGGTGCCGCTGAGATCTCGGTGCTGCTTACCGACGATGCCGAACAGCGTGAACTCAACGCGCAATGGCGCGGAAAAGACAGTTCCACCAATGTGTTGAGCTTTCCCCAGATCGAGCCTTTCGATCCCGTGATCGGCCTTCTGGGCGACATTACCCTGGCGCGCGAAACGCTGGAGCGCGAGGCGCTCGATCTGGGCAAGACCCTCGAGGATCACTTCACCCATCTTATGGTGCATGGATTTCTCCACATTTTAGGGTATGATCACCTTGATGAGACAGAGGCCCTTCAAATGGAGGGGCTAGAAACCCAGATATTGGCAGGGCTCGGAATCGACGATCCCTATGCCGAATGAATTTTCTGGCAGGAACCCCGGATAGTCCGGGGGCATTTCCCGTCTCATAGGACAGTCAACAAGCCGCTTCGTGCGGCGCGAGATGAATGAACGACAGTGACAGTAGGGCCCTCCGGGTGGCCGAAAACCCCGAACCTCCCTCTAGTCCCGCCTCCGCGCAAACGCGGGGGCCGACCCTGTGGCACCGCATCCGCAGCCTGATGGCGCGGACCACGGTATCCCTGCGTGACGATCTGCAGGTCGCGCTCGAGGAAAACAACAGCCCGGAAACGGCGGACTTTTCCGAAAGCGAACGGCTGATCCTTCAGAACGTTCTCAAGCTTTCCAAGGTCTCGATCGACGACGTCATGATCGAGCGCTCCGATATTCAGGCCGTGCCCTCCGATATCAATCTGGGCACGTTGCTCGCCCGCTTCCGCCAGGTCGGCCATTCGCGCCTGCCGGTCTATGAGGATGGGCTCGACAACATTGTGGGCTTCATCCACATCAAGGATGCCCTGCAAAAGATCACCGAACCGGTGACTGATCCGGAAAAGGACGTCCCGGTCAAATTGCTCTCGACCGCCCTCCGCCAGAAGATCGGCAGGCTGGGCATTCTGCGCAAGGCCATGTTCGTGCCCACCTTCATGCCGGCGGCGGACCTGTTGCAATCCATGCGGGCCAGCCGGGTGCATATGGCCATAGTGGTCGATGAATATGGCGGCACAGATGGTCTCGTCACCATTGAGGATCTGCTCGAAGCGGTGGTGGGCGAGATCGAGGACGAACACGACGTCGCTGAGGCTGCGCTCATCCGCAAGGTCGGCGAAGACGTCTATGTCGCCAATGCCCGCGCCGAACTCGAAGATGTCCAGGCCATGATCGGCCCCGATTTCGATCCCGGCGAGCATGCCGAGGATGTCGATACCATTGGCGGTCTGGTCTTCGACCTGGCCGGTCACGTCCCCAAGCGCGGTGAGCGCATCAACGGTATCACAGGGTTCGAGTTCGAGGTCCTGGCCGCCGACAGCCGCCGGGTCAAGCGGTTGCGCATCCACCGCAAGCGCGATCAGATTGTCGCCGTCGAACCCCTGGCCATCACCGACCAGCGCGCCGTCCTCGAAAAACAGGCGGCTGAATGACTTCGAACCGTCCCGCAGGGCAAATCTCTCCGGTGGAGAGATTTGAGGTGAGAAGGCCATGAGAGCTATGCTCGAATGGCGGTATGCCGTCCCGCAGGGCAAGTCTCTCCGGTGGAGAGATTTGAGGTGAGAAGGCCATGAGACTCCGACCCGTCCCGCAGGGCTGATTGCGCCGGTGGCGCAATCAGAGGTGAGGAGGCCGCGAGACCTATGGTCGAGGGGCAGCTCGAACGGCGCTAAGCCGCTAACGGGTGGGGTGACTGAACGAAACCTACCGGCTCGCCCATTCCAGCAGGCTCGCCAGTCCGATAAAGGGCACCCCGGCCCGCTCGCTCAGTCCCGACGCGCAGGTCGAGACGGTCGACACGCCCAGTTCACACCCCTGCGGAATGTCGTTGCCGACCCGCCGCGTCGCGTGTTCGTTGAGTTCGGGCACGAACAGCCCCTTGTCGCCCGCATAGCCGCAACAGGTAATCGAGGACAGCACCGTCACCTCATCTGCACAGGCCCGCGCCACGGCCTCTGTCATGGGTTGTTCGAAGAGCCGCTGCGCCGAGCAATTGTGGTGCACCGCCACGACGGGCAAGCGTTGCGAAATGTGCAGTTTGGGCAGCACATGCTGGGCCAGGAGTTGCGCTGAATCTGTCACGGCGGCATCGCCGGGAAACTCCTTGAGATGCTTGGCGCAGGTCGAGGCATCCGTCACCACCCGCAGCCGCCCGGCATCCGAAAGCTGCGACAATTCACTTTTAAGCGCCCCGCCCACCGCGGCCGCCTGCTCGGGAAAACCCTTGGACTGGAACGGCTGGCCACAGCATTGGCCATTGAGCTTTTCCGGCACGATCACGTCATAGCCGGCCCGCTCCAGCAGAGCGACCATCGCCGCCGGCGTATCGAGTAATCCATGGGCTGTGTTGGGTGCGCCGAACATGCGGCTGGGACAGGCCGGGAAATAGACGACGCTCGGCCGACCGGTCTGGGCGATCGGCACGGGAAATCCTGTCGTGCGCGGGTCCTGCCGATTGTTGCGAACCTTGGGTGCGCCCGGCCCGTGATGCAGCGCCCGCGACACCCGTGGAACGCGCTTGCCGGTCACCCGCCGCGCCGTATCGGTCATGGCTTCCACCGCCGGCGCGGGGATAATGGTCCGGGCCGCATCGGCCAGCGCCACCCCGCCGCGCATCATGGTTTCCACCGCGCCCCGATGGTCGGCCGCAAACTGGGCCACCCAATGGGCAGTTGATCCGCGTCGTTTCGCGCGTTCGCCCATGATCATGGTGCCGGTCTCAATGCCCACCGGGCATCTGAGCGAACACAAATTGCATGCCGCGCAGGTGTCCATGCCGGCATATTGGAAATCGGCCTCGAACCGTGCCAAGCGCGCCGGGTCCTCCCCGGTTTCGCGCAATCGGGCCCGTTCGCGCGTCACCGCGATGCGCTGCCGCGGGGTCAGCGTCATATGGTGGCTGGGGCAGGCCGGCTCGCAGAATCCGCATTCGATGCAGAGGTCGGTGAGTTCGTCTGCCAGCGGCATGACCTTGAGGTTCTTGATATGGATCTTGGGGTCGTCATTGAGCAGCACGCCCGGATTGAGCAGCCGCTCAGGATCGAAAATCGCCTTGATCCGGTGCATCAGGGCATAGGCCTTGGCGCCCCACTCCGCCTCCACAAAGGCCGCAATGGCGCGGCCGGTGCCGTGCTCGGCCTTGAGCGAGCCGCCATAGCGCACCGAGACCAGCTCCGAAAGCTCGCGATTGAAAACGTCGAACTTTTCGGCCGCCCCTGCCTCGGCAAAATTGTCGCTCATCTGGAAATGCAGGTTTCCCGCCAGCGCGTGCCCGAAAATGATCGCATCCTCGTACCCATGCGCATCCAGCAGGTTCCGCATGTCCACCACAAAGGCGGCAAGTTGCTCAATAGGGGCAGCGACGTCCTCGGTGAGCATGGCGGTGCCCTTGGGCCGCGCGGCGCCGCCCGAGGCAAAGAATCCCTTGCGAATGTCCCATAGGGCATGGCTGCGCCCCATGTCGGTAGAGAGGTCAATATGGGTGGCCCCATGGCGTCTCAGCAGGTCTTCGGCCCTGGCAATCTCGGCGGCCAGGGTGGCCGCGTCGGGGGCGGTCACATCGATCAGCACCGCTGGCGAAGTGTCCGTCAGCCAGGGCCGGAGTGGTGCCATGGGCGCCAGATGCTCAACCGTCGCCAGCGCGCGCCGCTCGATATATTCGGCAGCTGTAATGCCGGTAGTGACCTGCACCCCGCCATTGGCCATCTCGATAATGGCCCGGCCCGCGGCCTGCGGATCGGGGAAAGGTACCAGTCCCGTCGCCTTGAACGGATGCTCGGGCACCGTGTTGTAGGTCACCTCCGAGACAAAGCCGAGCGTGCCCTCCGAGCCGACCATGAGGTGGATCAGGATATCGAGCGGATCGTGGTAGTCGACCAGGGCATTGAGCGAATAGCCCACAGTGTTCTTGATCCGGTATTTGTGCCGGATCAGGTCCACCAGGTCTGCGTCCGCCATCACCTCGTGGTGCAATTGATGCAGGGCCTCGAGCATGCCGGCATGGCTGGCGCGGAACGCGTCGCAACAAGCCTTGTCGCCCGTATCGAGCATGGTGCCGTCGGTCAGCACGATCCTCAGGCGCGCCATGGTGTTGTAGGTGTTCTGCGCCACCCCGCAGCACATGCCCGATGAATTGTTGTTGACCACGCCGCCGATCTTGCAGGTGGCCTGGCTGGCCGGATCGGGCCCGATCTTCCTGTCGTAGGGTTTGAGCGCCCGATTGGCCTCCGCCACGATAATCGCCGGCCCCAGCGTGATCTGGTCGGCGCCGGGGTGGACATCGAGCTTGCGCCAGCCATCGCCGAGCACCGCCAGCACGCCATCGGTCACCGCCTGGCCCGAAAGCGAGGTGCCGGCCGCCCGGAATGTCACCGGCAGGCCCTCTGCCCGCGCCGCCTTGAACACGGCACGCACCTCGTCCTCGGAATTGACGAACACCACCACGGCCGGGATCAGCCGGTAGGAGCTGGCATCCCCGCTCCAGGCATAGGTCATCAGCGGGTCGGTATGGATGGCGCCGCGCAACTGCCCTTTGAGGCGCGCGGCAACGCGCTCCCCTGCGGCGAGCCGCTCGGGGGTGAGGGCCTTGGGTTGTAGGGACGAGATGAGGGGTTGCTGCATGATCACTAGCTAACATGTTAGCATTGCGCAGGGGAGAGGTTTCTGCTTTCGCCTGGCAAAATTGGCCAAACGCGCACCCTGCATCTATTCTGCCGGTTTCCAGGCCGGCAGCACGGCATGACAGGCCTTGGTGATTCTTTCGACCAGCTCTTCGACACGATCCTCGTCGCGCCGCTCCCTGAGCACGTAGATGCCGGTTACCGTCCGGCGCGGTTCATCCTTCTGCTCGACTTCGAGCAGGCCGCGGCGCGCAAAGTCGTCGCGCATCACATGGGTATGCGCCAGAACGGCATCGGTCGCCAGAGTATAGTCCACACACGCCGCCAGCGAATTGGTACGAAACGCGACGGTGGATCCGTCAAACAGGGTTTCCACGCGCGTGCGCCGGCGCGACGGGTCGAAGAACCGTTCATGCCGGCTTTCCGCCAGCGAACTGATGACGACAGGATAATTGTCGATTTCCGCTCGTGTACGGCCTCGTTCGAGCAGCGGATGACCTGCCCGCACGAAAAAGGCGTTGTAGACCCGGGTCAGCGGGATGAAGTCGGTGCCGATAGCGCCGCTCAGCCCATCGATTTCATGGGCCAGGAACATCGAAATATCGCCCGAGAGCATCTGGTCCATCAGCCGGAGCTGATTGCCCAGGCTGATTTGTACTGGGGCCTTGGGAAATTCTCGTTGATAGGTCACCACCATGTCGCGCAGGAACATGGTCCACCACGAATAACCCGAGCCGATCGCGATGCCGCGCTCCGAACCGCGCTTCTGGTCGGCTATGGCATTGAGCGTGTTGTCGTAGAGCCGGCGCATCAGCCGGGCATTCTCATAAAGCGTTTCCCCATAACGGGTCAGCTGCATGCCGCGCGAGGATCGCTCGAACAAGGGTGCACCCACGGTTTCCTCCAGCTTACTCATGTTGAAGCTCAGCGTTGGCTGGGTAATGAACAGGGCCGTGGCTGCCCCGCTCAACGATCCGGCATCGGCAACGGCAAGAAACTGGGTGAGCAATTTGTCCATCGATGATCCTCCCGGGCGCTGGATGTGGTATAGATGCAATCTATAATGTCACCGAAATTTCGTAGTTTTCCAATTGGCGTTTTTGCGCCAATCTTGGCCCCAGGAGAAAGGGAGCTGCGTGAGGAGACCGGCTCGCCCAGCCAATCCAGACCAGGAAAGCGCCCATTGCGCGTTGCAGTGAGAAAGGCGTGGCCTGCTGACGGATTGACTTCCATACAAGTGAGTTGCCGTCGGCGCTTCTTGTATGGTAGAGGCGTAACTGGCTGGTTATTTTATGCGGCGGCGTGACACGCTTTCCGCAGAAAAGCTGGGCCTGGTGACGATTGACAAACACATCACCGGTCCTAACGTGGTAACCAGTTGGTGATTTAGCGGCGGGGAGGCTGCGGTCACACTCCTGTTCCGCGAGGCGGAACGGCAATGGTTCATGGGAGGAAAAACATGACAATTCGACTTGGACGCCGCCAGTTCCTGATGGGTTCTTCGGCGCTTCTGGCCGCCGGCGCCGCCGGCTTCGGCCCGGCCTTCGCCCAGGCTGCCGGCCTGCGCCAGTTCTTCTGGGGTGGTCAGGCGCGCGCCGACCGCACCTATGCGGTCAATGACCTGTTCGCTGCCGCCAAGGGCACTTCGGTGGATTCGAGCTTCCTGGGTTGGGGCGACTACTGGCCCAAGCTGGCCACGGAAACCGCGGGTGGCAACGCTCCCGATATCGTCCAGATGGACTACCGCTATATCGTTGAATATGCCAAGCGCAACGCCATCGCCCCGCTCGACGATTATGTCGGTGGTGCACTCAAGCTTGATGGCTTCGACCAGGATCAGCTCGAAGGCGGCAAGGTCGATGGCGCACTCTACGGCATTTCGCTGGGCGCCAATTCGGTGGCACAGCTGGTCAATCTGGCAGCCTTCGAGGAAGCCGGCATCGAGCCGCCAAACCGCGACACCACCTATGACGATATCCGCGCCATGGGCGAGGCTTTCAATGCGGCCAATGTGCGCGGCGGCATCAAGGTCATCGCCGACGGCTCGGGTTCCGAACCCATGCTCGACAACTGGCTGCGCCAGAAGGGCCTGGCCCTCTACACTGCCGATGGCAAGCTGGGCTTTGGTGCCGACGAAGCCATCGAGTGGTTTGCCCTGTGGAAAGGCTTCCGCGATGACGGCATCTGCGTAGATGCTGAAACCCAAGCCCTCGATACCAACGGGCCGCTGGAAACCACCATGGTGGTGCTGGGCAAGTCGGCCATGATGCCGTCCAACTCCAACCAGCTGGTTGCCTTCCAGACCCTTATGACCGACCCGCTCACCATCACCAACTATCCGCGCATTGCGCCGGGCGTAGGCGGCGGGCACTACCGCAAGCCCTCCATGTTCTTCTCGGTCGGCGGTTCGTCGGGCAACAAGGAGCTGGCTGCCGAATATCTCAGCTTCTTCGTCAACGATCTCGAAGCGGCCAAGGTGCTCGGTGTCGAACGCGGCATTCCCTGCGTCTCCTCGGTCCGCGAGGCCATTGCGCCTGACCTGAATGACCAGGATCAGATCGCGCTCAACTTCGTGGCCAATCTGGGTGACCTGCTCGGCCCCTTGCCGCCGCCGCCGCCGGCTGCTGCGGGCGAAATCGACGCCTCGCTGCTGCGCGTGCTCAGCCAGGAAGTGGCCTTTGGTGCCCGCTCGCCGGAAGATGCCGGCCAGTACTTCGTGACCGAGGCTGCCGCCATCCTCGAGCGCGCTGCCTGATCGGGACGAAACCATGGCCACGCAAGTCGATATTTCATCCAATGGTACCGGCCGCGTGGCCAGTCCAGGCTTCTGGTCCGGGGTGTGGCAAAACCATGCCCCGGGCTACCTCTTCCTTCTGCCCTGGCTGGTCGGCTTTCTGGGCCTGACCATCGGGCCAATCCTGACTTCGCTTTATCTCAGCTTCACCGATTTCGACCTGCTCACTGCACCCGACTGGGTCGGTACGGACAATTATGTCCGCATGTTCACCAATGATCCGAAATTTGCCGCTTCCATGCGGGTCACCTTCGTTTTCGTGATCTTCTCTGTGCCGCTCAAGCTTGCCTTCGCCCTCGGCGTGGCGCTACTGCTCAATCGCGGCATGAAAGGCCTGCCGCTCTATCGGGCCCTGTTCTACCTCCCCAGCCTGCTCGGCGCCTCGGTCGCCATCGCCATTCTCTGGCGCCAGATTTTCGCCGGCAATGGCCTGGTCAACCAGTTCCTGGCCAATTTCGGCATCGAGGGCCCAAGCTGGATTTCCAATCCCAATTATTCGCTCTGGACGCTGATCATCCTGGCCATCTGGCAGTTCGGCTCGCCCATGATCATTTTTCTCGCCGGCCTCAGGCAGATCCCGCAGGACATGTATGAAGCGGCCAGCCTGGATGGCGCCGGCAAATGGCGCCAGTTCTGGAAGATCACCCTGCCCATGCTGACCCCGGTGGTGTTCTTCAACGCCATCATCCAGACCATCGAGGCCTTCAAGAGCTTCACCCCATCCTTCATCATCTCGGCGGGCACCGGCGGGCCGATCAATTCGACCCTGTTCTATACGCTCAATCTCTATAACGAGGCCTTCGGCTTTTTCCGCATGGGCTATGCCTCGGCGCTGGCCTGGGTACTGCTGGCCATCGTCGCCCTCTTCACCGCCTTCTCGTTCCTGACGTCGAAATACTGGGTGCATTATGACGACTGATGCAGAACGCCTCACCGTTGTCACGGCCACATCTCCAGGCCGCCGCCGCCTGTTCTCGGTCATCGCCCATGTCTTGCTGATCGGCGTTTCGATCATCATGCTCTATCCGCTGCTCTGGCTCCTGGCGGCGTCCTTCCGCCCGGAAAACGAGATCTTCACCTCGGGCGTGTCGATCATGCCCTCGGTCAATTGGAGCTTTGATTCCTATTTCAGGGGCTGGAATGGCCTGAGGATCGGCTTTGGCCAGCTCTTCATCAATTCCTTCGTTATTTCGGCCCTCTCGGTGATCGGCAATCTGATCGCCTGCTCGCTGGCTGCCTATGCCTTTGCCCGGCTCGAATTTGCCGGCCGCCGCTTCTGGTTCGCCATGATGCTGATGACGCTGATGCTGCCCTATCAGGTCACGCTCATTCCCCAATATGTGCTGTTCCTCAATCTGGGCTGGGTCAACACCATCCTGCCTCTGGTCGTGCCCAAATTCCTCGCCGCCGACGCCTTCTTCATTTTCCTCATGGTCCAGTTCTTCCGCGGCATTCCGCGCGAACTCGACGAGGCCGCGCGCATGGATGGTGCCGGCCCCTGGCGCATCTATTGGAAGATCATGCTGCCGCTTTCCACCCCAGTGCTGGCGACGGCGGCAATCTTCACCTTCATCTGGACCTGGGACGATTTCTTCGGCCCGTTGATCTATCTCAGTGATCTACGTCAATATACTGTCATGCTGGGCCTTCGGACCTTCACCGACAATACCGGCATGTCTGACTATGGCGGCATGTTTGCCATGAGCGTGCTCAGTCTGGTCCCGATCTTCGTCTTCTTCCTCCTCTTCCAGCGTTTGCTCATAGAGGGCATCGCAACGACCGGTATGAAACGCTAACTCCATGTCTGATATCAAATTTGCCGCCATCGGCATCAACCACGCCCATATTTACGGGCAGGTGGAATGTCTCAAGCGCGCCGGCGCACAGTTCGTCGCCTTCCACGCCATCGAGGACGATCTCGCCAAGACTTTTGGCGAAAAATTCCCCGAGGCCAGGCGGGTCTCCGATCCCGCCGCCATCCTTGAAGACGCGTCCATTGGGGTGGTCGTCACCGCCGCCATTCCGGGCGACCGGGCCGACATCTGCCTGGCCGCCATGCGCCATGGCAAGGACGTGCTGACCGACAAGCCGGGCATGACCACCTTTGCCCAGCTCGAGGAAATCCAGCGTGTGCAAAAGGAAACCGGCCGCATTTTCTCTGTGCTTTATTCCGAGCATTTTGAAGTCCCGGCGGCTGTCGAAGCAGGCAATCTCATTGCTGCCGGCGCCATCGGCCAGGTCATCAATACGGTCGGCCTCGGCCCCCATTCCCTCCGCCTCAACAACCGGCCCGACTGGTTCTTCACCCGCAAGCGCTATGGCGGCATCCTCTGCGACATTGCCAGCCACCAGTTCGAACAATTCCTGTTCTTCTCGGGCGCCATGGATGGCGAAGTGGTTTCGTCCAGCGTCGCCAATCGCGGCAATCCGCACCGGCCCGGCCTGCAGGATGTTGGCGATGCCCATGTGCGCACGGCCAATACATCGGGCTATATCCGCGTCGACTGGTTCACCCCCGAGGGCCTCCCCACCTGGGGCGACGGGCGCCTCACCATTCTGGGCACCGAGGGCTATATCGAACTGCGCAAATATGTCGATATCGCCGGCCGTCCGGGCGAAAATCATCTCTTCCTGGTCGACAAAAAGGGCGTCCAGCATATCGACTGTTCCAATGTCGATCTGCCCTTCGGCCGCCAGTTCCTCGATGATGTGCGCAACCGCACCGAAACCGCCATGCCGCAGACCCGCTGCTACAATGCCATGAAGATGGCGCTGACGGCCCAGCAAATGGCCGAAGTCGGAACGGAGTGGGCCCAATGAGCCGCGTCCTCAACGTCGCCGTCGTCGGCTGCGGCATCGGCCGCTCCCATATTGTCGAGGGCTATCTGCCCAATGCCGACAAGTTCAAGGTGCTCGCTTTGTGTGACCTCAACCCCGAGCGCCTCGACCAGGTCGGCGAGGAATTCGGCATTGCGCGCCGCATCGTCAATTTCGACGAATTGCTGGCCATGGACGATATCGACGTCATCGATGTCTGCACGCCCCCCGGCGCCCATTTCATGATGGTCACCGAGGCCCTCAAGGCCGGCAAGCATGTCGTTTGTGAAAAGCCGCTGGTCGGTTCGCTTCAGGATGTCGATGCCATCATGGAGGTCGAGAAAACCGCCAGGGGCAAGCTGATGCCGGTATTCCAGTACCGCTTCGGCAACGGCATCGAACAGGCCAAGACCATTATCGATGCTGGTGTCGCCGGCAAACCCTATTGCGGCACGGTCGAAACCATGTGGCGCCGCGAGGCCCCCTATTATGCCGTGCCCTGGCGCGGCAAGTGGAAGACCGAATTGGGCGGCGTGCTCATGGGCCATGCCATCCACCCGCATGATATTTTCACCTATCTCATGGGCGACATCGCTCGGGTCTTTGGCCGCGTCGCCACCCGCGTCAACCCGATCGAGGTGGAAGATACCATTTCCGCCTCGCTCGAAATGAAGTCCGGCGCGCTGGCCAGTTTCACCGCCACCCTGGGCTCGGTGGACGAGATCACCCGCATCCGCCTGCAGTTCGAAAACGTCACCTTCGAGAGCGATCACGCCCCCTATAATCCGGGCAAGGAACTCTGGAAAATCCTGCCGCGCAATGACGAGGTCAAGGCCAGGATCGACAAGCTCCTGGCCAATTGGCAGCACGTGCCCTCGCGCTTCCAGACCCAGATGGCGCGGTTCCACGATGCCATCTTCGGCCGGGGCGAACTGCCGGTCACCAGCGCTGACTCGCGTCGCGCCCTGGAACTGGTGACGGCCTTTTATCACTCCTCTTCCACCCGTTCCGAAGTCGCGCTGCCGCTCGGCCCCGATCACCCGCTCTACCAGAGCTGGGTGCCGGCTGATTTCCGCTAGGGAGACAACATCATGGCAACCTCCATTCAGTTGCGACAGATCACCAAGGCTTATGGCGATGTGCAGGTGATCCACGGGGTCGACCTCACCATCGATCCGGGTGAATTCACGGTCTTTGTCGGCCCCTCGGGCTGCGGCAAGTCCACCCTGTTGCGCATGATTGCCGGCCTCGAACCGATCACCGGCGGTGATCTTTTGATCGATGGCCAGCGCATGAACGAAGTGCCCGCCGCCAGGCGCGGCATTGCCATGGTGTTCCAGTCCTACGCGCTCTACCCGCATATGAGCGTCTACCAGAACCTCGCCTTCGGCCTCGAAACGGCGAAGATGCCGAAGGCCGAAATCGAGTCCCGCGTGCAAAAGGCCGCCGAGATTCTCAAGATCGAGCCGCTTTTGAAGCGCAAGCCCAAGCAGCTTTCGGGCGGCCAGCGCCAGCGCGTCGCCATCGGCCGCGCCATTGTGCGCGAACCCAAGATCTTCCTGTTCGACGAACCGCTGTCCAACCTCGATGCGGAACTGCGCGTCGCCATGCGGGTTGAGATCGCCAAGCTGCACAATGATCTGGGAAACACCATGATCTATGTGACGCATGACCAGGTCGAAGCCATGACCATGGCCGACAAGATCGTCGTCTTGCGCTCCGGCGTCATCGAACAGGCCGGCGCCCCGCTCGAACTCTACAACACCCCGCGCAATCTCTTCGTGGCCGGCTTCATCGGCTCGCCCAAGATGAACTTCCTGACAACCAGCGCCCAGAACAATGCGCTCCAGACCGGGGGCGTCAGCCTGGATCTCGGCCGCGATGTCACCGGCGCCACAACGCTCGGCATCCGCCCCGAACACATCACCATCACCGATGGCTCAGGCATCAAGTTTGCCGATGTCACTGTCGACCTCGTCGAAAATCTCGGCGGCCAGACCGTTGTCTATGCCACGACGAAAGACGGTCAGCCACTCACCATCGTGCTCGAAGGCCAGCGCACTGTCGAGCTTGGCTCGTCCATCGCCGCCTATCTCGACCCCGCCAAGGCGCACATCTTCGATGCCCAGGGCATGGCGATACGGTAGCGCTGGGCAGCAATTGTCAAGCTGCCCAACCTCTCATGGCAGCAACGGGAGCCTGGCCCGGCCTCGTGGCCTGCTGTAGAAGGCTTATTCGGGCCTTACCCGTGTTGCACGACGCACAAGCCGTCTCAGGGAATTGACCAGCGCCTGGCCGGTAGGGGTCAAGCGACGCACGTCGCTGGAGTCCTAGTGCTGATGTTCCAGTTGATGCTCGAATACGAAGTGCTCGACATCCTTGATCGCAATGTCTGGCCTGATCTGGTGCCCACCCTCAAAGATTTGGAGAGTGAGCCTCTCGCCACCGAAGGTGGCTATGGTCGCAAAATCTTCGTCGTCGTCCCAGTCTACGGCCAAAGTCAGAAGGTCCCCGAACGCCTTGCCCTCAACTAGGTCATCGATACCCCAGGCCGCGGCCAGTTGGTTGTAGAACCGGATGGCGTGCGAAATTGGCACTTGGCGACCGTCATGGCCATCAAAGATACCGGAAGAAATATGAACATGTGTCTTGCGGTCAATTGCCTTGTCCACATGGGAAATAGGCGACCGATGGGCCAACTCTTCAGGGTCCAACCCGGTGCATTTTTCGATCTCTTCAGCGTAGCGAAGACCGCGGTTCTTCGTTTCCTTATGCCATTGCCCAAGATCGGTGATGGGCACCCAGACTGAATAGAAATCAGCAAGCTCCGCCCCACGCAAGAATTGGTTCAGCGCATGAAATCCGCCGCCGGAGTGACCAATGACAATAACCGGCGCTTTGTCCCTATAGGCGGAGATGACGTCATCGATATCCGCCACCGTCACGTCGCTCCCACAGGCGTCCGGGTGGTCGCTGGGACCCCTGGCATTGGGCACGATGTAGGACATGCCCATGTGCCTGGCAAACGCCAGGATGTCGTCCTCCACCCAATAGAGGTCGCTACTCCATGGATGCAAATTGACAAGCAACGCAGTTTGATCTTCGACCAGATAAGCACATGAGGGCTGTTCGCTGCCGTCTATTGACGATGTCAGTACAACTTGCTGCAGAGGGAGAGAACAGCTTTCAACCGCTGACGGATCAGCGGTCGTTCCCAAGAAAAGTCCTGCCAATGCTTGCAAAATGCCGTCCATGGCGGTCCTTAAAACACCTAAAGTGCTAGTCTGCAACAATTAACCAAGAAAACCGTAAATCACCGAAGCAGAGTGCAACCGCCGTATTGAGATGACTGTGGTAAAGTCGCCTGTGCTACGTCCACTGCGCCCCGCAGGGTGGGGGTGCCGGCCTCTCAACGCGTTGAGATGTCTTGCTAATCACAATAGTAATCCCCGCCCCCTTTTCCTTCCCGCATACTCCCCTCGTCCTCACCGACAACACGCGGTACCGACGAAGTGCCGGGTGAGGAGGCAGGCCGCACGGTGTCGATCGGGCGGAGGCGTGTATGCTGACCACCGGCCGGCTTCGAGCCGTCCC
>Ga0207773_100204_pt1 | contig 42758 bp, 40 predicted proteins | sample TtaePargueraPR_2_FD_187281 | JGI IMG/M metagenome (GOLD analysis project Ga0207773, IMG submission 187281) | Aerobic enrichment media microbial communities from Bioluminiscent Bay, La Parguera, Puerto Rico - Tt and M1 (3) (SPAdes) | ecosystem: Environmental > Aquatic > Marine > Unclassified ...
CCGCTGACCGGCGACCGTGCGGCGTACGCGGTCGCTGTCTTCGTCGACGGTGTCCTGCTGCAACACTTCGCCATCGGTGAGCCGCTGGACACCGCCGCCGTCGAGTCGTCGATCGCCGCCCTGGTCAGGGTGGATCAGCCGGCTGGTGCTCGTGGTCGTCGGGCTGCTGCTGGTCGGCCGGCTGCCCGTCCGGGGTGACGGCGGCCGGCCCGTCCGGGGTGACGGCGGCCGGCCGGTCGTCCGGCTCGGCGGCGATCATCGTGGTGGTGTCGTCGATCAGGTCGGCCAGTCCGGCAGGGCTGAGTCCTTCGTCGGTGACGAGGGCGACGACGAGCAGCGTCTGCGCGGTTATGGTCTCGGCGGTGGCGGGCAGGGTGTCGTGCTGGCCGAGGGCGGCGTACATCAGGGTTTCCGCCACGGTCGGGTCGATGGCGGTGCCGGCCGGGTCGAAGCGTTCCCGGACGCTGGCCACGAAGCGGATCACCGCGGCCGGTTCGCCGGGCCGGAACCGTCGGTCCACGGTGAGGACGAACAGTCCGCTGAGCAGGTCGAGGTATTCCTGCCACTGGTCGTCGTCGAAGCGGGCGAGTTGGCGTTCGTGTGCGCCGGTCTGCCCGGCGACCAGGTAGGTCAGGGCGGCGGTGGGTGCGCTGGTCACCGGCTCCTCCAGGTGCGGAAGGCATCTTCCCAGATGTGGTGGCGGACGAGCTGCCAGAAGGTGCGGAACCTGACGTGGTGCCGGCCGGCGGCGACCAGCGACGCGGCGGTACGGGCGGCGAGGCCGCGTACCTCGTTGGGTGGCTGATGCCCGGCGGAGCTGGCACCGTCGCCGGGCGGATCGCCGTCGTCGGTGTCGGCGGTGGCGGCGGTGGCGGGTGGGGTGCCGGTGAGTGGGCGTCGGGCGGCCAGCCGGCGTAGCCGCTGCTGCAGCGGGTCGTAGCCGTTGGCGAGGGCGTTGAAGTAGCGGTCGAGGGCACCGGTGCCGACGCCGAGGCTGCCGCTGAGCTGGTCGAGGCGGGCCAGGGCGGTGCGCAGCCGGGCGGCGGCGGCCTGGGCGTACGGGTCGTCGCTGCGGGCCAGGCGGTCGGCGGCGGCCAGCACCCGGGGTCGGGCGTCGCCGGCGGTGCCTGCGGCGTGGGTGGCGTGCTCGCGGGCGATCCGCAGGCCGCGCATGATGCTGACGACGCCGACCGGGCGACTGCCCGGCAGCTGCGGCCGGGCGACGGTGACGGCGTCGAAGACTTCGCCGTACGCCTCCCACGCCTGGTACAGGGCTTCCTCGTAGCGGTCGACGGCGAGCCGGGCGTCCGGGGCGAGCGTGTGGGCGTCGCCGAGCTGCTCGGTGACGTGGGTGACGGCGGTCTCCAGGGCCAGGCAGACCGCCCGTAGTGCGCCGATGGTGTCGGCGGCGACCTGCAGGGCTGCGGCGTCGGCGGCGTACTCCCGGGCGGTCATGCCGACCTGCTCAGCCAGGAGAAGCGGGGCCGGTCCGGGGTGTCGGCGACCCGGCCGGGGTCGAGCAGGGTCGCGCCGGGCCGACGGAACGGCAGCCGGTGGTAGCGGTGCATCGTCGCTTCGGCTTCGGTCAGGTCCGCGCACGGTCCGGGCCGTCCACAGCCGAGACAACAGCCGGTGTACGCCGAGGTGGTGTGACTGTCGATGGTGCGTTGCGCCTCGACGACCCGACTGCGGGCGTACCGGGTGTAGTAGGTCGCGGATCGCTGGTCGCCGGCCGGGCGCTGCCGGGTGGGTGATGGTGGTGGGACGGTCGGGTTGGGGCGGGGGTCGGGTGTCACCGGACGTTGCCTCCCGTACGCGTGGAGATGGCACCCGCCGCTGATGCGACTGTTGTCGCAGGTGGCGGGCAGGTTGACGCACCCGGCCGACCGACAGGCGACGCCGGCCGACCGGGCTCCTTGCGGGAAAACCAGCTCCGGGTTGCTGACCAGGGAGCCGATCGATGGGAGCCTACGATAGCAGGCTATCGCAGTCAAGCTATCACTTGCGATCGTAGGTGCAGAGATGATCAAATGGCGGTGCTGACCAGGGAGTACCGCCATGCCACCGAACGCCAAGTGGGTGGGTCTCGCCGCCCACATCCGCAAGCAGATTGAGACCGGCGAGCTGCCGCCGGGCGCGAAGCTGCCGTCCACCTCGCAGCTCTGCGCTGAGCACGACGTGTCGGCGATCGTCGTCCGCAACGCGATGATCGCGCTCAAGGCCGAGGGCCTGGTCGTCGGCGTACCCGGCGTCGGTGTCTTCGTCGCAGATTCGAGCGAAGGTGCCGGCTAACCCTTGCCCGCATGTAGGGTCGGTACTCAGCCTTCTCGTAGCTAGGTGGCTTAGGTTGTGACTCTGTGTAGCGCAGACTCGATCCAGTGCGGCAGGTGGCATGTTCGTCGGCAACCTTCTGCGGCCGGCGAGTAACTGTATGGGTAAACGTCGCCTGTATGGCAAGCTGTACGGGTGGCCGACCTTGACTCGCAACCAAAGTCTGTTCAGTCGCTGTACTCGTGGTACAGCCAGGATCTCCTCTTCGTCAACAGGCGCTATCAGCGTAAGCTCGTTTGGACACTAGAGGAGAAGCAAAAGCTTGTAGAATCTGTTTTGCGCAAGTATCCTGTTCCGGCAATTCTGCTAGCCGAGCGGGCGGGGGGAACTTATGAGATTATCGATGGCCTCCAACGCCTCCATGCTCTTATGTCTTTCGTGGAAAATGCATTCCCAACTCTTGGCGGGGAGCACTTCGATGTGGAACACTTCCCTACTGCCAAGGCGCGGATTGATGGCGCGGATGTTAAGCTGGACGCGAACCGTACCCTTCTCGATATCTCTGCAATCAGCACCTACCTGGATTACTCCATGGCTGTCTCGGTTATGCGAGGAGCCACGGAGCAGGAAATCAATGATGTCTTCGCGCGGATCAACACCTATGGGCATCGACTCAGTGATCAAGAGAGGCGTCAGGCTGGCGTCCAAGATGATTTCTCTGGGCTAGTGCGGAACCTCAGCTGTTCCATTCGTGGAGATGCCTCAACCAATGAGATAAAGCTTTCTCAGATGCCGTCTATCAGTATCGACCTCCCTCGCACTCGGCATGGATACGAGGTTTCGGCCGATGAGGTCTTCTGGGTCGAGCAAGGAATTCTAAGATCAACTGACCTTCGGGATTCGATGGACGAGCAGTGTATTGCGGATATTGCGGCCAGCGTTGTCGGTGGCCATCTCATTGAGCGATCCAAGGAGGCGCTCGACAAAGTATACGACGCGGGAAGTGGAGAAAATGCCCGCATCAATGCGGCCTTAAGCGTTTATGGTGCGGACAGATTTGAGAGCGAGTTCAAATTTTGTATCGATGAAATTTTGAAGGTTTGCAACGCCGATGGGTCTCAGCGCTTGCGAAATATTCTTTTCGCGAAGCGTTCTACAAATCCATTTCCTGCGATCTTCACTGTTCTCATCATCGCATTCCATGAATCATTGGTTCAGGGCAACAAGCTGGTTGCAGATTATGTTGGAGTCAAGAAGTCTATATCGGGTCTGTATGATCGTATTGATACCAGTCGGGGTTCAACAACGCCTGACGAGCGCCGGAAGAATGTCGATACGATTAAGGGACTGATCGCCAAGAGTCTTGTTGATGGGCATCATGCGGAGATCTACGGACCGCATTCATCGACTGATATAGATAATGCTATCCGGCGGTCAGAACTAGAACTTCCGCACTATGAGTTGAAGCAGGGAATGCTGCGACTTGAAGATGGGCGGGCTGAAGATTCGGGTGCAGTTTCTGGTATCGTGCATACGATATGCGCAATGGCTAATAATGGTCGAAAGCGTGCAGGTACGATCATCATCGGAGTAGCTGATCGAGAGATGCACGCTACTCGCGTCAAGCAACTCGACGGGGTCGAACCTAGAAGAGTTGGTTCTCGGTTTGTTGTTGGAGTTAGAAGGGAGGCGGTTGTGTTGGGACTAACGGCTGAACGCTACTTTTCAAAGTGGAAAAATGCGATTAGCAATTCAGGGCTGAGTTCTCCCCTCAAAGAGGATGTGCTATCGAGTATAGACTATAACGACTATTATGGCCTTGGGTTGATAATTATTGATGTTCCTGTTCAAAGAACCTTGTCGTACGTAGAAAACATTCCCTACTGGCGTTCGGGTGATGACACGCTGGCGGCATCAGACTTTAAGAAGGCTGCTGAACTCGGTGCGAGGTTCGCATAGCAACTATTTGTCGACCCAGCTCGCGCAATCGCGCTTGTTTGATTGGCGTACGGTGCCGATCAAGGCTGCCCGCTTGCGTTTTGTTCATGATCATCCGTCGGCTGGGGGTGCATCAAGCATCGGTGTGTGCAAAGGCGTGGTGTTCATGGACGCTCTTCGTGAGTCTCGTAAAGGAAGACGCCGAGAGTTGCTGCGCTGCCAACGGCAAGTCGTGCGTGGCGGGGCGTTAGGCGGTGTCGAGTTTGTGAAGCCGATCTGCCATGACCGCTTCCGTGTGAGTTGCGTAACTCGGCCGAACCCTGAACCAGGGTGGCGAGATTCATCAACATCCGTTTAATTGTGTCTGCGGCACGTGTATTGGCGGCGACATCATCGGGTGTTAACTGTAGAATCTTTGTTGTCTTGCGCACCAAACTTACAAGGTTGTCATTCTTGTCGTATGACTCGTTGCGTTCCTCGAGAATCGTCTTGCAGATACTCTCGATGAATTCCTTCGCGGTGCCAATGGCAAGATCGGGGGCCGTTTCTATGGATGCTTCCATGCGGGTGACCTGTTGGGATATATATTCTGTGTCAAGGCGAGCTGCTGTTTCGTGGGCGAACACGATTGCGCCCTGACTCCCGATGCGTACCGGCGCGTATACCGGTCGACCCGACATCCTCTTCTGCGGTTTCAGCGCCCATCCGTCAGGGCTAAGATGGCGGTTTAGTTCCTCGACGATCTGGGCTGCTCGCGTGGTGTCAGGCTGTACAACCGGATGTACCATCTGTGCGAGAAACCCAAGCAAGACTTCGTCTGGGCCAGCCGCCAGCTGGAAGCGGGAGTCACTGAAAATCCAGTCATCTTCCCAATCGTCGTTATTCTGGCGATGTTGTCGGATGTCTCCGCTTGCGCTCTTGAAGCGCCTGTCGGTAGAAGGTAACGACTCTAGGTCGTAGAGTCGAGATAAGAACGAAACCTCGTCCATCCGGCCCCACCAAGGTCCCCCGTCCACGCGAAGATAGTCGAAGATATCCCGGCGCGAGACTAGGCTGATTCGTGGCGCTGGATCAGCAAGCTCTTCGAAAGGGTCATCATCAATGCCGAACACTCTGGCAGTGTACGGTCCATGTGTAGATCTGTAAAATGTGCTAGTTGGTAGGCGGAGAGCCGGTAGCCCCGGCACTTCCGTTCGATGAGGTCGGCCGGATGCACCGGCCCATCTTTGGGGATTCGCAGCCTCGTGAGGATCTTGAAGCTGCCGCCGCTGGGCCGCCAGAAGTTGACCTCGTTGATCTGTGGCCGGGCGGCGAGGAAGCTGCGCCACTCGCCGTCGGTGACCCCCACGAACGCCTTCACCCGGTCATCTTGCTCGGCGGGTGGCGCAGCCCGGAATGGGCCGACCGGCCGTCAGCCGAGAGTGCACCTTGCCGGCGCGGGCCGTGCGCGGTTGGATCAGGCAACCGCTCCAGCAGGCCTGTTCGTCGATGACGACCACGCCAGCGTGCGCGGCGCGAACTTTCGCGAAAGGGCGGGACAGGTGCGGGAGCTGCCAGCGTTCGGAGTGCATTTGGCGCTGCTGGCCAGACGGCGCGGTCTGGATGCGGGCTCGCTGGCGCGCGGTACGGGCACCGCCGACACGGTGATCCTGTCGGTGCTCGACGGTGGCGAGCCGGACCCGTCGCTGCTGCGTCGGCTCGGATCCGTCCTCGGCCTGCACCAGAGTGACCTGTTCGTGATCGCCGGTCAGCCGGTGCCGGACGATCTCACCCCGCTGGACGCCACCGCGTCGAGCATCGTCGGGTCGCTGGCCTGGTCGCTGACGTACCTGCCGGGTGCAGTACCGGAACTGCACCAGCTCGTACGCGCGATGCCGCAGCAACCCCGGCCGGCCCCGCCTCCAGCGGTGCCGCCGCACCATCGGCGCCTGCGCGGTGCTGGTGGTGCGGCTGCTGTACAACCGGAACCTGAATCTGCGCGGCTCGGCCACGTACCTGTTCGGCATCGGCAACGGCCCGATGCTGTCGGGGTCGACGATCGGGATGATCGGCGGTGCCGAGAAGGCCTTGAAACCCGAGCTGTTGGCCGGGTTCGCCGCGCTCCTCGACATTCCTTGGGACGACCTCAGCGCGCTGACGGGGATCGACCTGGCCGGGGTCGACCAGCCATCCCACCCGGACGCGGCCGAGGTCGCCGAGCTGATCTGGGCGGCCGCCGCCTGACCGCCGCCGACCAGCTGCGACAGGTCGACCGTCACGCCCACGCCATCCGGCATCAGCGCACCGACGAACTCGAGTCACGACTCCGATGCGATTGCCGCGACCCTGCCTGACGCCAGGCCGCATGGGACGGACGGGCTGGCGAGGTAGCGGACGCGGGCGCGGGTGGTTGACGGCGGTGGTTAGCGTCGGCGCATGTCCAGTGGGCATCTTCGGCGAATCTCGGCCGTCCTCGGTGCTGTGGCGGTCGGCCTGGCCGCCACCGTCGTCACGGCGGCCGAGCGCCTGGTACCGCTACGACGCCGGTGCGGGCACTCCGTGGGTGGCGCGGGACGCACCCGGCTCGTACGCGGTGAAGCTGCCCGCCTCGGCCGCCCAGACGCAGGACACCTTCTACCAGGTCACGGCGTACACGTCGGCGGCCGTGAAGTGCAAGGTGGTCGGCTACCTCGCGGACGGGATCGCCCGGGTGCTGTACCGCAACGCGACCGGGGCGTTCGTCGACTCCCGGTTCACCATCACCTGGACGATCCACAACCTGCTGCAGCAGATCGCCCCGACGGCGCTGGCCACCGTCGGGGACACGTACCCGTCGGGTGGGTCGGCACCGGCGATCACCTGGACCAACGACAGCTCGGTGAGTGGCGACTACGCCGTCACCCGGACCGGCGCCGGGCGCTACGAGATGGTGTTTCCGCAGATCATCGACTACTCCGGGCACGCCGTGGCGTACGCGCTGGGCTACCAGGACGCGCACTGCCACGTACAGTACTGGCGCCCAGTCGGCACCGCCGACATGACGGTCGGCGTGACCTGTCTGAACAGCGCCGGCACCCCGGTCAACACCCCGTTCACGGTCGGCTTCACCTGGTGAGATGTCACCACATCCGGCTCGGGGGTCGACACACTCGCGCGTGACGTGCGAGTCGATGGGGGTAGTGGGAGGCCGGTCGATGGTGCGTGGACTTCTGGTTCGACCCGAGCTGCCCGTACGTCTCCTCCCGAGTGAGTGTCTTGGGGCTGGCTGACCGACGGAGGAGGTATACACGGCGGGTAGGTCAGGCGTCCCGATCCATCGCCGTCGCCAGCCCGGCCAGGACCATGCCGAGTCGTCGTTCGAAGACGGTGTCGTGGTCGGGAGAGTCGTCCGCGTCGAGGATTATCTTGGCCAGGTAAGGATGGTCGCCGGTGCCGAGCAACTCGGTGACGAACGGCGTCATGTGCTGCTGCCAGCCGGCCCGGTCCAGCCCGGTGCGCCGGTGCGCTTCGGCGACGCCCAGCTCCTCGCGGACGAATCCGTTCGTGAACTGCAGAACCGTGCCCACCATGTCGAGCATCTCGTCGATCGGTCGGCCGGGAGCGTCCACGCAGGCCATCGCATACTCCATCATCCGGATGTAGTTGGGACCCAGCGTCGGCCGGTGGCCGAGGCGGGTCGCCCACGGATGACGGTGCTGCAGGCGACGGGTGCTGCGGGCGAGCCCGGTCAGGCCGGCGCGCCAGTCACCGGAGGGCGCGCGGGTCAGCTCGAGCTCGCCGAGAACCGCGTCGTACATGAGCTCGGTCAGGTCGTCCCGTCCGCCGACGTGCCGGTAGAGCGCCATCGGGCTGTGCCCGACCTTGCCGGCGACCGCACGCATGGTCACCGCGTCGAGGCCGTCGGCGTCGGCGATCGCGATCGCGGCGTTGGTGATCGTCTCGTGGTCCAGGGTGCGTGCCGGTCCCCGGCCCTGTCCGGAGAGACGGGCCCAGATCACCGGCCGGGGTTCTGACTGTGTCACTGAGTTCCTCTCGTTGGTCAGATCATATGTGTCGTGTACGGTGTACTCGACCAGTCGAGTACGTTGTATACGACTGATGAGACGGGGGCTTCCAGTGCGAGACATCAGGTGGATCGCGACGCTCCTTGCCGCCGTGGCGACGCTGCTGGCTCTGGATGCCTCCCCTGCGCACGCGGACGGCGCTCCGGCCGGCACCGACATCCACGTCTCCCAGAGCCTCGGCGAGCGGGAGCTCACCGTGGTACTGCGCCGGGTCGACGTCGTCCCGGGGCCCCTGCGGGTGGACGTGGTGACGCACGCCGGCAGCCCTGCGGGCACCCTGACACTCCGCCTGGGAGCAGGCGTGGCCACCGTCCGGCTCGGCGCCACCCCGGGGACCTATGGAGCCACCCTACGGGTCGATCGCCCGGGTACGCAGGAACTGCTGCTCGATGACGGGTCGACCGTCGCCTCGATCCCGTTCGTCGTGCCGGCGGTCGTGCTCACCACGGCCGAGACCCTCACCTACTACGGCTTCGCGGCGGCCGGCCTCCTGCTTCTCGGCGCGCTGGGCGCGAGCCTGCTCGCCCGCCGGGCCTGGCCGGCCCACGTCGCAACGTCCGGCCTCGCAGCGGCACTCGGGGTCGCCGTCACTGCGGCCACGCTCTCCAGACCGGTCCCGGCGCCGGCGCCGGTCCCCAGGCCGCCGGTCACCCTGCTGACCTCCTCCGAGCCCGCCGGCGACGGCGTGACCCTCGTACGGCTCTCCTTCACCGACAGTGCCAGCGGCCGGCCCGTCGACGACCTGATCGTCCACGACGCGGCCTTCGTGCATCTGCTGGTGGTCACGCCTGACCGGGCCCTGCGCCACGTTCATCCGGTGCGGACCCGACCCGGTGAGTACGAGGTCCACCTGGCCACGCCCCAGCCCGGTCACTACACGCTCACCGCCGAGGTCGCCCGCAGCGGAGGAGGCCCACAGCTCCTCCGCTCACCGGTCGGATTCGAGGTCGCCGGGTCCACCTCGGCGACTGCCCCGGACACCGCGCAGGCCCGGGTGTCGAACACTGCGCAGGCTCAGGTGCCGGTGACGATCTCGGGCCGCAGGGCCGGCGAACCGACCACGATCTCCGCGAACTTCGGCGAGGCCGACCTGCAACCGTGGCTGGGCATGGTGGGGCACCTCATCGCCGTCGGCCCGCTCCCGCCCGACGCCCCGGCAACGGCGGTGCAGGACGCGCAGGTGTGGGCCCACGTCCACGCGATGGGGCCGCGACCGGACATCGGCGCCCAGCCGCCGGACGAGTCGGTGGCCGACCTGGGGCCCGAAGTGTCCTTCACCCACACCTTTGCGTTGCCCGGCCGCTACCAGCTATGGATGCAGGTCCAGCGGAACTACGCGCTGATCACCGTGCCGGTGGTGCTCGAGGTCGGAGCACCCCGATGAGCCCCCTGCGGCAAGCACTGGTCACATTGGCCGTCGCCGCAGTGGTGATCATCTCCACCGTCTGGTTCGCCCGCACCACCGGGTCGGACGAGCAGACCGCCTTGCGGGGGACGGCAGGGCACCGCGACGTCGAAGTCGTGGTCACTGCGGCGGTCGGTGACCGGAGCGTGGAGATCCAGCTGAGCGACCCGGCCGGGGTGACCGAGGTGCGGCTGGAACCCGCGATGACCGAAATGGGCCACGCGTACCCGCCGCTGACCGCCACCGCCGTCGACCGAGGGACCGGCCGGTATCGCGCCGAGACGCACTTCGACATGGCCGGCCGCTGGGAGCTGACCGTCGTCGTCGACGACGACGCCGGGACGGAACGGGCCGTACTCCCGTTCTCCGTAACACCGTGAGTGACACGACCCGGAAGGGACGGACGATGACCCGGACACACACCGAGGAACCGCGAGCCGGATCGGCGGCGTTGTTTCCCGCCGCGCTGGTCCTGGCCGGAGCGATGCTGTCCCTGGTCGGCTGGAGCTGGGACATCCAGTGGCACAACGACGTCGGCCCGGACACCTTCTTCACCATGCCGCATCTTTTGCTGTACAGCGGCAGCGCGCTGTGCGGTATCACCGCGCTGGTCGTCGTTCTTCGCACCACCGCGGCCCAGCGATCCGGCCGACCGATCGATCCGGCCGTCGGCGGCCGATCCGTCCGGGTGCTCCGCGGCGCGTTCGCGGCACCCCTCGGATACCTGATCGTCGGGCTGGCCACCGCAACGTTCCTGCTCTACGGGCTCTGGGACCAGTGGTGGCACAGCCTGTACGGGTTCGACGCCCAACTCAACTCGCCGCCGCACATCGGGCTGTTGCAGGGCAACTTCGCGACCATCATCGGCTCGATGGTGACGTTCGCAGCCGCCCGGCACGAGCGTTGGGGCCGGGTCGGTGTGTACATCTCACTGGCGATGCTGGTCGCCTTCGCACCCGTTCTGGCCGATGCCTTCCAGCAGGCCGGCGGCCCGGTCGACCTCGTGGCGGTGTGCATCGCCTGCCTCACCGTGCTGACGCTGATCACGGCCACGGTCCTGGTGCGGCGACCGGGGGCGGCCCTGATGGTCGCGGTGACCCTGGCCGCGATCCAGCTGCTGCTGTGGTTGATCACCCCGTGGGCGACGAGCACCTACGCCGACGCGGTCGGACTGCCGATGCGCGACTTCACGTCGCCGCAGCCGGTCATGCCTAGCTGGATACCGCTGAGCACCGTGGGTGCGGCGCTGCTGGTGGAGCTGGCGTGGCTGATCGCCCGGGCCCGCCGGGTGTCGGCCAAGCCGGTGATTCCGCTCTTTGCGGCGGTCGGGGCCGGTCTACTGGCCGTCCTGATCCCCTTGCAACAGGCCGTTCTCTACGGTGTGCAGCTGCCGAGCTTCGTGGAGATCGTCGTCTACATCACCCCGACCGTCCTGGTCGCCGCAGCGGTGGGGGCGGCCACCGGGATCCTCGCCCGGCGCGTGGGGCTGATGCTGAGGTTGCTGGACACGTCGGCTCTGGGGGTGGCGGCATGAGGCGGCTGTTGGCACTGCTGCTGACGATAGGCGTCGTGCAGGTCGTCACCATGGCCCCGGCGGTCGCGTACGAGCCGGTGACGATCGTGCACACCGAGCGGGTGACGATTGGGCCGTACGCGATGACGGTCGGCTTCAGCCGATGGCCGATGCGGGCGATGCAGTCGCTCGACTTCACCTTCGACATCGACGGCGGGTACGCGGGAAAGTCCGGACGCGTCGACGCAGAACTGCCCGGGCGGCCCCGGTCCGACGATGAGCGCTGGGACCTCGCCCGGCACCCTCGCAAACTCGACGTCTGGGGTCTCAATATTCAAGCCCTGCCGGCCGAGGGCACCTGGACCTTCCACTTCACGGTGAACGGTCCCGAGGGTGAAGGGAAGGGTTCGCTCGCGGGTCTGCCGGTTCTCGCCCAGCCCGGGCCGCCGCTGGCGTTGAGCTGGTCGGTCGCGGGGTTGCCGGCAATTCTGCTGGCCGCTCTCGTGGTCGTCGCGCTCCGCCGCACCCGCCGGCAACGCGGCACCCTCACCCCTGACCTGACGAACGGAGAACCATGACCACGACAATTCACCACCCGAAGGTTCGCCGTGGCGTAGAGCTCGTCGACGCGGGTGTCTGCCGGTGCTCAGCAGGCCTGGTAGACGTAGGTCGGGCTGCCGGGTGCGGTGACGTCGACGTCGCGGCGGACCACGGAGACGTTCGCGCCGACCGTGGCGCACGCGGTGGTGTAGGCACCGTCGGTGTACTCGATGTCGATGACGTGGTCGCCGTACACCCGGGTGTAGTCGCCGCATTCGTCGTAGCGGCCGCATTCCTCGGCGATCGCGAAGTCGAGGCCGGCGGCTTTACCCCGGGCGCCGAGCTCGGTGGTGTTCTTCTGGCCGATGGCCAGCCCGGCGGCGTGGGCGTGCGGGGCCAGCAGTTTCAGGTATTCGACGGCGTCGTCGAGGGTGAGCAGGTCGTCGGAGCGGGAGTACGAGTCGATGTTGTCGGGCTCGACGGCCTGGAAGCCGTCGGCGGCGCAGCCGTCGATCCATTCGTTGACGATGTCGGCGATCGCGGTGCGCTTCGCGGCGGTGGAGATGTCGAGCAGGATCTCGTTCCAGTCGCCGTCGACGACGTACTCGCCGTCGGAGTCGCGTAGCAGCAGGTCGTCGTGGTTGTGCTGCCACCAGGTGACTTCGTGCGGCTGCACCTGGAAGGCGTTGACGTAGCAGATGGTGTAGAGGCCGGCGGCCGGGTCCGCATCCCGGTCGCGGCTGACCACTGTGACGCCGTCCGGTGGGGCGTACGGCTCGCCGATCTGGTAGTCGAACCGGGCATCGACCGGCGGCAGAATGACCCTGGCGGCGGCCGGGGTGGCGTCCGCCTCGGCCGCCGGGTCCGGGCCGACGCCGACGCTGGCGGCGACGAACAGCGCCCCGCCGACAAGGACGGCACCGGCGACAAGACCGACGGCTACGGTACGCGGCACCACGACTGGCCTCCGGGCCTGAGCTTCAGTGCTGGAAGACCGTGTCAGTGTGCCATTCGAGCAGGTCGTGGTCGGGGCGGCGGGCCTTCTGCTCGGGTACGGCGATCTGGGTGCCGGCGCGGGCGTAGAACTGTTCGCCGTTGCCGAAGTCGTCACGCAGGCGTCGGCTGACGAGCAGCCGGTACTTCGGGTCGACGCCCAGGTAGCCCTGGTCGAAGAGGATGTGTACGTCGGCCCGCAGCAGCATGCCGTTGTCGATGCGGTGCTCGCCGCCGACGGCCACCGGGCGGATGTGCGCGGCCTGCAACGCCGGCCGGAGCTTGCTGTCGGTGATCGCGCAGCGCCGGGAGTACGTGTCGAGCACGACCGCCTTGAACGACTGCTGCCCGAGGCGCTGCGGCCGGAGCCGGGGGTCGCCGAACACCGGCCCCGGCCGGTGCCAGGTGCCTTCCGGATCGACCCGCACCTCCCCGCCGAGCAGCAGTTTCGTCAGGTGCTCGAAGTAGTCGAAGTGCCTGCCCGTCGACAGGTCGTACGTCTTGCCCTGGGTGAGGTTCGGCGAGAACTCCGGCGGCGGCTCCGGCTGGCGGCCGTCGGGGAAGAAGACCGTGTCGCGGATGAAGATGCAGCCGATGACCGGGTCCTCGCCGGGGCCGATCGGGTCCCTGCGGTACTTGCCGATGTCGCGGGCCATGTCGGCGAGCGAGCCCGCGCCGTTGGCCTCGCCGAACAGGCCCCACGCTTCCGAGAGTCGCAGCTTCGCGAACCCGCTGAAGAAGCCGCCGCCGACGATCCGGTTGTGCGGGTAGCGGCTCTTGAAGAAGAACGGCTCGCCGGGGGTGAGGGTCTTGAAGCTGCCGCCGCCGGGCCGCCAGAAGTTGACCTCGTTGATCTGCGGCCGGGCGGCGAGGAAGCTGCGCCACTCGCCGTCGGTGACCCCCACGAACGCCTTCACCCGGTCATCTTGCTCGGCAAGCGGCGCAGCCCGGTATGGGCCGACCGGCTGACAGTCGAGAGTGCACCCTACCCAGTCTCCTCAGCTGGTGGCGTCAGGCTCCCATCTCGGTCGAGCTACCCGGCCTGCCCTCGATTCGTCCAGGCTCGCATGAGTTCTGCTGCCAGCCAATGGCCGTCGAACTCGACGTCGATGGCGTGGCGTAGCAGGGTCCATCCGTCTCCGTTGTCGTCCTCGACGTCAGCACCTGCGTCGAGAAGGTCGCGTAGTCGAGGCAGGTCTTCGTGTTCGACTGCGGCGTGGGCCGGTGACGAGGACATCTTGAACCCTGCTCCTCTTTGCCAGTGGTCGATAGGGGTGTCGAGCCGGAACCGGGGCTACCGTAGCTCCTGACCGGCGAGCGCATCTCCACCCGGACGCGGAACGTGATCGCCGAGCATCCTGATCCTGCCATCCGGTACGCGTACGCCAACTTCGTCCGGGACCTGGTGGACCTGAACTCGTCGCTGGGCATCGAGTCGCTTGAGGAGACCTTCCGGGAGAGCCGGTCCAGCTTGGTCGACTCGCCGGATCCGAAGCTCCGAGCGGCGGTCGCGGACACCTGGGCTGATCGGCCACTCGCGGTGCAGCTGCGGTTGCTCGCCGACCCCGACCCATCGGTACGTGCTGCGGCGACCCTGCACCGCCACCCAGGGGTACCCGCCGAATGGCGGGAGAGGTGCCTCACCGACCCGGCTACCCGGGTCAACGTCGCGCGCTATGTGCCGTTGACCGTCAAGCAGGCGACCGACCTGATCAGCAGTGGGGATCTTGAAGCGTGTCGGGCGGTGGCAGCCAATCCTACGTTGCGTTGAGCTGGAACTTCGACGAACCGGGCTGGCTCCGTGCGGTGCCGCTTACCGAGCGGCTGGCGTACCTGGACTGCCCGCACCCGCCGTTCCGTCGGGTGCTGGCGAGCTGTCGTGACCTGCCGGACGCCGCCTGGGAACGGCTCGACAACGACCCGGACCTGCGGGTACGCCGGTACGCCGCCGGGCGGCCGGACGCCCCTGCCGCAGTCCTTGAACGACTCGTGCGTGCAGGTGGCGCGATGCTCAAGTCCTGGCCGCCAATCGTCGAGCACCCGAACTTCCCCCGCCATCGGCTGCGGGCCTTCGCCGACGATCCGGACCCGCAGATCCGGTACGTCGCCCTGGAGGAACCTGGCCTGCCGACAGAGGTGCTGGAACGGCTTGCCGTCGACTCCGAGGCATGGATCCGGCGCGGAGCGGGACGGCACCCTAACGCCACTCCGGCCCTTCTGGAGCAGTTGCTCGCCGATGCTGATCCCGAGGTCGTCGACGAAGCCGCCGCCAACCCGCAGCTTCCCCTCGGGTCCATGCGCCGCATCCTCGACGAGTCGGCGTTGTAGTCGTTGCGCGACAGACCGATCGGTTTGGCGGGACGCGACGTGGCGCGCACGGACGACGCCGGTGGTTCGCGTCGGCGCATGATCAGTGGGCTTCTCCGACAGATCGCGACCGTCCTCGGTGCTGTGCGGTCGGCGCGGCCGCGTCGTCACGGCGCCGCGCCGGCTCCGGTCGCTGTCAGCCCGGCCGTGACCCCGGGCCCCGGTTCGTGTGCGGAGGTGTCGATCGGAAGGTAAAGTTACGGCAGGTCGTTGCGGCTTCGACAATCGGTGTCGGTGCAGGCTTGTAGAAACCACGCAGGCGCCTCTCGGAGCGAAGAGTTCGCTGTTACATCGCCGGCACCCCTGGCCCTACGGCTTCACGGATCAGCTGAGCCCGTTTCACAAGGGGATCCCTATGAGCTCGTCCACACGCCTGTTGTTTCTGCACGGATACTGGCACGGCTCCTGGTGCTGGAGCGAAGTCACCGCCCGCGTCGCGGCAGCCGGCCGGGACAGTGTCGCAGTGGACATGGCCGGGCATGGCCTACGGGCCCGGCGTCCCCGCTCGGTCTACGCGCGCCCGTTCGACCCGCAGGCGATCGCCACCGAAGTCTCACCGGTGGCCGGCGTCGACCTCGACCAGGCCGGGGACCTGCTCGTCTCGCAGATCAAGCAGGTCGGCCGGGGGAGCCCGGTGACGGTGGTGGCGCACAGCATGGGCGGCACGGTGCTGACCCGGGCAGCCGAGCAGACACCCGAGCTGATCGACCATGCTGTGTACCTGACGGCGTTCATGCCCGCGTCGGACCTGCCCGCGATCGCCTACATCGACATGCCGGAGAACGCTGGCGAACTGATCGGGCCGTCACTGTGCGCAGACCCCGCCACCGTCGGCGCGCTTCGACTGGATGTCGCGTCCGTCGAGCCCGACTACCGTCAGCAGCTTCGAAGTGCGTTCTTCGGCGACGTCGCCCCGGTCGTTGCCGATGCGGCCATCGCACTGCTGACACCCGACGCCCCCACCGGTATCGCTCTCGGTACCACCGCCCTGACCCGGTCCGGCTGGGGATCCATCCCCCGCACCTACGTCACCTGCGCCCAGGACATGGCCATCCGGCCCGCCCTCCAGCAGAAGTTCATCGCCGACGCGGACGCCGCGTTCCCCGACAACCCGACATCCGTTGTGGCGCTCGACGCGTCCCACGCGCCCTTCCTGTCCATGCCTCAGCAGGTCGCCGACATCGTCACCGCAGCGGGCTGATCGGACCCGGTCTCCTGGGACAGCCTGGTCGCTCGACGACGCGACGTGATCGGCGCGTACGGTTGACGGCGGTGGTTAGCGTCAGAGCCATGATCAGTGGGCTTCTCCGACGAATCGCGACCGTCCTTGGTGCTGCGGCAGTCGGCGCGGCCGCCTCCGTCACGGCGGCTGTACCAGCTGCGGCGGCCGTCACCCCGGCCGTGACCGGGTACGTGTGGGCCAGCAGTCCCAGCGCCGCCAGCTACACGGTGCCGATGTGGACCTCCGGCGGCCACACCTACTACTCGTACGCGAAGAATCCCGGCGGCGGGCCGATCACCGTGACCCGGTCTGGTGCCGGTGTCTACCTGGTACGTTTCGGTGGGCTCGGGTCGCTGGTGACCGGCGGCGGGGGAGTGGTGCACGCGCAGGCGTACGGCGCGGCGGCCCGGTTCTGCACCGTGGGCTCCTGGTACCCGTCCGGTGCCGATCTGCTGGTCAACGTCTACTGCTTCGGGTCCAGCGGTGCCCGGCAGGACGCGTACTTCGTGGCGAACTTCGTCGAGGCCAGCGGCTCCACGCTCGCCGCCGACGGCGTGTCCTACCTCTGGTCGAACAACCCGACCTCGCCGATGTACACCCCGAGCGCCTGGTACCGCTACGACGCCAGCGGCGGCTCACCGTGGGTCGCCAGGGACGCGCCCGGCTCGTACGCGGTGGAGCTGCCCGCCTCGGCCGCCCAGACCGAGACAACGTTCTACCAGATCACCGCCTACACGTCGGCGGCCGTGAAGTGCAAGGTGAACTCGTACCTCGCCGACGGGATCGCCCGGGTACGGTGCCGGGACGCCTCCGGAGCCTTCGTCGACTCCCGGTTCACCATCACCTGGACGACTCACAACCTGCTGCAGCAGATCGCCCCGACAGCGCTGGCGACGGTCGGCGACACGTACCCGTCGGGTGGGCCGGCACCGGCGATCACCTGGACCAACGGCAGCTCGGTGAGCGGCGACTACGCCGTCACCCGGACGAGCACCGGACGCTACGAGATGGTCTTCCCGCAGATCATCGACTACTCCGGGCACGCCGTGGCGTACGCGCTCGGCTACCAGGACGCCAACTGCCACGTGCAGTACTGGCATCCGGTCGGGGCCGCCGACATGACGGTCGGCGTGACCTGCGTGAACAGCGCCGGTGCCGCGGTCAACACCCCGTTCACGGTCGGCTTCACCTGGTAGTGCGGACCTGGCAGGGGAGTGTGCCGTTCCGGTGGGACCTGGTCACGCCGGACCAGCTCGGAACGTTGCTCGATGGTGCCGCGCCGCCGGATCTATGGTTCCTCGATGAGCTCGTCACCTGCACCGGGAAGGTCCTCGCCCGCAGCGGAAACGGTGACCTGTACTTCGTCGGCAGATCGTTGGACTCGATGTTCGACCTGCTCGGCGGAGCCCTCGCCGGACCCGTCGGTGGACAGCGGCTTCATCGGCTGCCGCTGTCGTTCCAGCGTCCGTGGGTCAGCTCCGGGGGCCGGTGGCGGCGGCGTCCGTTGACCCGCGCCGAGGTGGCCCAGGGGCGACGGTTCCTCGGCGCGGTCGGGCTGACGCCACACGCGCTGGCCAGGCGGGACCGGCCCGCGGTCCTGGTCGACGTAGTGCACCAGGGTGGGACGTTCACTGAACTGTTCACCCTGCTGCGCGACTGGATCGACGCCGACCGCGAGCCGTGGCCGGTCATCCGCCGCAAGCTGCGCTTCGTCGGCGTCACCAGCCGGACGAAGACCAGCCCGAACACGTACCGCTGGCAGCAGCACGCCACCTGGACCCGGACGCTGCCAGCCTCCGCCGTGACCAACGTGTCGTTGGACCCGTGGGTCTGGTCGCACTTCGGTGACCGTCAGGTGAAGCTGACCCGCTCGTTCTACCCCGACCGGTGGCTGGCCGAAGACACCGGACCCGGCCGCGACGAACGCACCCGACAGGCCCTCGCCGAGGCCGCCGCGCTGGTGGCGTACGGACGCAGTCGGGCCGGCCGCCACGCCGTCGCCCGCGCCGTGGGACGCGACCACGCACTCGCTCAGCCCTGGCTACGCACCCTCGTCACGAACCTCACGAAGAGCTGACCGACAGCCTCAGGCGGGCATCGCCGGCGACTGGGCCTTCGCCGTGCTCGACTGTGTCACCGGCAAGGTGGCCAGCGCCGAGAACCTGCGGCTGTGGCGGGACATGCTGACCGTACCCGTACCCGTACCCGTACCCGTGATTCAGCGCGTGCGGCGGTAGTGCATGGCCACCGCGCCGTTGCGCAGCGGCTGCGCCGACAGCAGTTCGAGCTGGCGGGTGCCGGGCAGCCCGCCCTGGAACAGCGTCGGGCCGTGGCCGGCGATCCTGGGATGGACGAGCAGCTGGTACTCGTCGATCAGGTCCAGCCGGTCGAGCTCGGTCGCGAGCGTGCCGCTGCCGAGGAGGACCCCGGCCGGAGTCGCGTCCTTGAGCCGCTGCACGCCCTCGCGCAGATCTCCGGCGATGTGGTGGCTGTTGGTCCATGGGAAGTCGGTACGCGTCGACGACACCACGTACTTGGGTTTGGCCTCCAGCTTGACCGCCCACTCGCGGATTGCCGGCGGCGCCTCCTGGTCGCCGCGGGCGACGGCCGGCCAGTAGCTCTCCATCAACTCGTAGGTGACGCGACCCCACAGCATGGCCCCGGCCTCGTCCATGAGGCGGGTGAAGAGGGCGTGCGTCTCATCGTCAGCAATCCCCTCCCGGTGGTCGACGCAACCGTCCAGGGTGACGTTGAGGCTGAAGGTGAGCAGTCCCATGGCCGGCGAGTCTAACGCCACGACAGTGGCGCGCCCTGCGATTCTGACCACGGGTGCAACTGGAGGACGCTGGAACCATCGCTCGTGCGACGGGACGTGCCCCACATCGAGGGCTGCGGACGGTTGCAGTTGATCCGACAGACGCCCAGGCGGGTGTCAGGACTTCCGGAGTTGACGTAGCCACTCGACACCGAGTCGGTGGCCGTCGAACTGGTCGGGGTGGGCAGGTCGACCGGCGCATTCCGGCATGCAGACGTCCGAGCGCCTCCAGCGCGGCCACCGGGCCACCGGGCTGCCGACCTCGAACAGTCGCTGAGCGGTGTCCACTTCACGCTTGGCGCACTGGTGCGCCGCCGGTGCCACCTGCGCCTGCCTGCGTTGCCCGCTGGGTCGCCTCCGCCTGCATGGGACCACCGTAGATCAGCGTTCTCGGTGCAGCGGCCGCACGTTCCGGTCTCCCGTGTGTCAGGGAACCAACCTGAATTGCTCTTGTCGGCAACCTGATAGATCGTCGCCATGTTGTCGAAACCAGAATTAATCGATGATCGGCCATCATGCCTGATGGCTGGCGGGTTGGACCTCGAAGTGCCCGTGATCGAGATCGAAGTGGCTCGGACCGGAGCCTGACATCCTGGTACCTTCGGTCAAGTCGATCTTCCCGGGTGGACGGCAACTGAGCCTGATCTCTTGATCCTGGAGTGTCTCGTCCGGCTCTAATCTGGCCGTCCTTCGTGTAGTCACCGACCTTGGGACGCTTTCATGATCGATAGTACGGAGACCGATGGATCGAAGCCGGGAGAGCAGCCTGTCCCGTTCTTCTACACGCCAACGCCTCCCCAGCCTCCGCCCACGTTCAGCACGATCACCCGGATGCTGTGCAGCGCGGCCTATCTCAACAACGACTTCGCGCGTACTGTGATCGACGAGGTGGTCGGAGACGAGCAACGCGCCGTCGCGAACTCTGTCGATTTCGACCTCGACCCGGTGGTCCGGCACTCCTTCCAGGCCCGGAAGATGTTGTTCATCAGGGATTCCGTCCTGACTGGGCTGCTGCTGGTCGGCCTCATTACCTTCCCGTTCGTGACGCTCGCCTGGATTCTGGTGGCGGCGGGGCTCCTCCACCGGAGCAAGTACCGCGGCGCCCCCAAGTACACGAGGGGGCCTCGTGGCACGGCGTACTTCGTCGCAGCGGCCATCGTCTTCTGCTGCCTCGGCATCTACTCGCCGCTCCTGCTCCTGTTCGCCAGTCTGGCGCCCGAAAACAACGATCCGACGGGGCTGGCCGGCGATGACCCGTTAAGTGGTGCCCTGCCGGTGATCGACGCGTTCTTCACGTTCGCGCTGGCCCTGCCGCTGACGTTCGCCATCGGCACCCTGGCCGCCCTCGCCGTGCACCGGATGATGGCCTTCCGGGCAATTCTGCAAGCGTTCGGCGCGGATGTGCCGGGCAGCGCTCCGCAGCTGCCGAACGAGCGGATCGCCCAGCGGCTGCACTGGGTACGCGGGACCCAGAACGGCAACGTCACCGTGCACGCCCGTAACCCGCTACTCGGAGCGGGCGCCGCGGTCGGCAACGCCTCGTGGACGATGGCCTTGAGCCTGCGGACCGACCCGACCCTGCTGCCCCCCACGGATTCGACGCCCCAGCCCCGGGTGAGCGTTCACGACTCGGTCGATCCGTACGAGATCCACGTCGCGATCCGCAAGCGGGTCTGGGCGCTCACCGATCCTGCGCTGCCCGAGCACCAGCGGGTGCCCGGCGTACGGGTAGCGGACCACATCGTCGCCGACGGCGAGCGCCGCGAGGGCGACCCGCTCCTGGACCCGGCCCGCCGGCCGCACTCGGTGGCCTCACCCGAAGCCATCGCCGCGATCATCCGCCACCCGCAGGGCGGACTGCGCTACTACCAGCGGATCACCATCGGCGTCGAGGGCAAACCGGTCGTTGCCGGCGACGGACGCCTGGTGCTGCCGGCGCAGAACCAGGAAGTCGTCATATCCGCCTTCGTTCATGTGGCGGTCGAAGGTGGCCGACTGTACGCCGAGTTCCTCGGCATGATGTTGCCGCCGATCCTTGAGGAGTACCACGTCGCCGACCGCCTGCGGAAGTCGGCGGCGCTGCGGCTCGGTGAGGCGGTGTCGAGCGCGGTGCGATTGTGGCCCGAAACGATCAAGGCGCCACTGCACGCGGCGCGGTCACTCTGGCAGATCATGACGCTGTCGAACCGGATGGACCGGGCACGTGAGGACAGTCAGCAGAACCTCATCCACGACTACGGTGCGCGGATCAGCGTGCGAGAACTGGCGAGCGAGGAGACGCCGCAGAAGTTCCTTCAGTCCCTGGACGCCGAGAAGTACTTGAAGCTGGTCGAGAAGGCGGTGTCCGAGGCGCTGATCGACTACCTCGAGGAACACCACGTCGACACCTCCGAGTACCGGACCCGGATGACCTACATCCAGAACAACAGTACGACGATCTCGGAGAGCACGTTCGTCAACAGTGCCGTGGCCGTCGGCTCCCACTCGTCGGCAAGCAACTGAGAGGTGTGGCCGAACAATGGGCGGTGACAACTTCAACATCAGCAACATGAACGTCGACGAGTCGGCGGTGGCCATCGGCAACAACGCGAAGGCCGAAAGAAGCGCGGCGAAGGCCGAAAGGAACGCGCCATCCGGCGTAGGCCAGTCGCCGTCCGCGCCGACCGACGCGGTGCCCACGGCCGGTTCCCCGCAATCGGCCGGATCGCTCCGAATCCTGTACCTGACCGCTGCTCCGCACGGCGACCTGCGGGTGGACCAGGACCTCCGGATCGTCCGGGAAGCGGTGCGGGCAGCCACGTACCGGGAGCTGGTCGCCGTCGAACCGATGGCCGCCGCCACCGACACCGATCTGCTGGACGGCCTGGCGCGCTGTCGCCCGCACGTCGTCCACTTCTCCGGGCATGGCAGCAGATCCATGCTGGAATTCGACGGCGGCAGCGGCTCATCTGCCTCCAGCTCGGCGATGAGCGCCAGGACGTTCCTGAACGCACTGAACGCCGTCGACCGGCCGCCCCGCCTGGTGGTGCTGAACTCGTGCCACTCGGCGGCGCAACTGGAAGTGCTGACGACGGTGGTCTCCGCCGCCGTCGGGATGAGCGATCGGATCAGCGACAAAGCGGCGATCGCGTTCGCCGCCCGCTTCTACGCCGCCTTGGCCGAAGGCCAGTCGGTCGCCAGCGCTCTGGCGCTGTCCAGAGTCGGTCTTGAGATGAGCGGGTTTCCCGACGCGGAGCTGCTGACTCTCCGCACCGCACCCGGCGTCGACGCGGCGAGCCTGTTCCTGGTCGACGCAGGTCGATAGTCCAGGCGGGAGGAGCTGACCAGGCGGGACCCGACTCGGGTTCCGCCTGGTCAGGGATTCGAGGCCACCGTCCCGGCGAGGTGCCGGATCCGCCACGGCGTCAGCGCGTACGCGGCAAGACCGGCCACGCACAGCCCGACCGCCAGCAGCAGGCTCGGCAGATGGCCAGCCGGCTGGACGGTGAACTCCCACCAGCGGTAGCCGCCGCTGGCACCGTGCCCCCAGTAGAGGATCGCGCAGACCGCTACCCAGGGCGGGATCCACGAGTACGCGCCGCCGAGCACCCAGCCGCGCAGCCGGTGGTACGCCGCCCCGCCGGCCGCCTCCAGCGCGTGCATCGGGCTGGCCAGGGTGAGCACCGGCAGCGTGCCCGAACCGACCCCCAGCAGCCGCCAAAACTCGACGTTCGCGCCGCCGCTGTCGGTGGCGGCCGGGACGACGGTCGCGTACGCGCCCCAGCCGACGGCGATCAGCACGATCCGGCACAGCGGTGGTGTTCCTTCACCTCGGCGATGAGAGTCGACGCCCAGGCCGCCCCCACCGGCCAGCCGCCATTCGAGCCAGGCGTGGAGCCGGACAGCGCGTAGTCGACGACCCGTGGCCGCAGTCGTCACGAACGCGACCGCCGCAACCAGCAGGTAGGGCGCGACCAGCCAGGACAGGGCCGCCGCGAACCGGGTCAGCTCGATGGTTACCGGTCGGATCGCGGCGGCGGCCTCCTGCTCGTGCAGCCCGCGCAGCTCGACGGCAGCGGCGACCCAGGCCGCGAGCCCGGCGGCGAAGACGCTGACGAAGAAGGCACTGATCTGCGCAGCGGCACCAGTCTCCGGCCAGATCCCGATCCAGAATCTGCTGCGTCCGAACAGGATGGCGAGCCCCAGGACGAGCAGTGGAGCGAAACCCCACCGGGCGACGCTGGTCCGCAATTGCAGCCACAGCGCGCTCACCGCGTCCCGACCTCATCCTGTGGCAGCAGACCCAGGTATGCCTGTTCCAGCGGAGTATGGCCCGGCAGGGACTCGTCGGCGGTGGCCTTGAGTTCGTCGGTGGAGCCGGCGAAGCGGATCCGACCTGCATGCATGACCACGACCCGGTCGCAGATGGCGTCCACGTCGTCGATGAGATGGGTGCTGAGCAGCACCGTGGTGTCGGTCAACCCGGCGATGATGTCGCGGAACCGCACCCGTTGCTGCGGATCCAGGCCCACGGTCGGCTCGTCGGGCAGGACGACGCGCGGCTGGCCCACGATCGCCCAGGCGATTGTGGCCCGCTGACGCATGCCGCCGGACAACCCTCCCCAGCTTGGTGCGGGTCTCGCCGCTCAGGGCCACATGGTCGAGGGCAACCCGGGCCGCGTCGGCCCATTCGCGGGGCGGCAGGCCGCGTGGTCACCCCAGGACGAAGCTCCAGGTCAAGTCCCTCAAACACGGGTACGGCGTCGATAGCCCTGGCTGAGTCGCGTGGCGGAAATCAAACGTGCACCCTTCGAGTTCGCGGCCCGCGTCCGCTGGAGCTGCTAACTGGCCGGGTCCGTTATACAGGTGAAGCTGACCTGCTCGCTGTACCCCGACCGGTGGCTGACCGAAGCTGCCGCGCTGGTGGCGTACTGACGTAGTCGGGCAGCCCTGGCTACGCACCCTCGTCACGAATCTCACGAAGAGCTGAACGACAGCTTCCAGATATGTCTTGATGATCTATAGAGGACTGTGACGGCTGTCACAAATATGGGGTGGTAAGTGGGGGCCTTGCAAGGGTGTCACCTGCGCGTCCACAGCTGACTCCAACATCATCCGGTAGTGGCCTAGTGACCCAGGGTTGACGAAGCTAAATAGGTCGTTGACTATGGCAAGGGCGGTTCAACAAGCAGGGTGTGGGCCAACCGGCCGCGCCGAGTCGCCGTTGTCATTGCTGCCGTTCCCGCAGCACCAGCCTCCGTCCTCGCCATTCCAAAACCCGGAAATGACGCGTGGATTCGAAAGCAACCTGGATGGTTGCTCGACAAAGAGGAGTTAGCCGCATGGGTATGCCTGGCAGAACCCGTATTACCTGGGGTGCTCGACGCCTCGGTGTCATCGCGCTGGCCGTGGCCGTCGCGCCAGTCCTGTCCGCCACCGGGGCCACCGCGGGTCCGGCCGAAGTGGAGACCAAGCCGACCCGGGTCGCCGGCTCCGATCTGAGCACCAGCAGCTCGCTCGCGCCGGTGCAGCTGCCGGGTGACAAGACCGCCCGCACCTATTCACCCGCGCAGCTCAAGGCGTTCGAGCGCACCGGCGGAGACCCCGACGTGCTGGCGTACTGGACACCGGAGCGGATGAAGGCGGCCAAGCCGCTGGACGCACCCGGCGACGCCGTGTGGGTCGAGAACACCGCGCGGGCCATCGCCAGCAAGACGCCCACGGTCGTGACCAAGCCGGTGGCCGCCACCGTCGCGACGAAAGAGATCGCTGCCCCGGATCCGGTGACGAACTTCTCGATCACCAACGGCAAACTGTTCATCGGCGGCTACGAGAGCGGCTCGTGGTGCTCCGCGTCGGCGGTCGCCACCTCGTCCAAGCGGGTGTTGATCACCGCCGGCCACTGTGTCCACAGCGGCCAGGGCGGTGACTGGTTGAGCAACCTGGTCTTCGTGCCGAAGTACAACGCCTTCAACGCCGACCACGACCCGGTCGGCCGGTTCCAGGCGTACCGGTTGCGGACGTTCAACGAATGGATGAACAACAGCAACCTCAACCGGGACGTCGGCTGGGTGACCACGTTCTCCGGTGGTGACTGGAACACGACGGTCGTCGACACCGTCGGCGGGCACGGCCTCGCCTACAACGGCGGCACCGAGTTCGATGTGTCGATTTTCGGTTACCCGAGCAACCGCGACGGCGGGGACAGGATGTGGGCCTGCTGGGGCACCGCCGTCGACAACAGCATTCTCGACAACCGTTCGAAGATCACCTGTAACTTCGGTGGCGGTTCCTCGGGTGGTCCGTGGATCTGGAATTACAGCAACGCCAACGGTCTCGGCCATGTCCGATCGGTCATGTCCACCGTTGACGGCAGCGGAGTGAACCGGGGGCCGTATTTCGACACGGCGGTCCTCGACGGCACGAACGCCGCCAACGGCGACTGGTAATCTGAGTCGATGCTGACGCGACGACCGCCTCGACTGACAGCCGTACTGCTGGTCGGGGCGGTCGTCGCGCTGAGCGCCTGCGGCCCGGTGGCCGAGCCGGGCGACGACGGCGACGGCACCACCGCCACCCGGGCGCCGGACGCCGCAACAAGCCCGGGGGCGCTGCCGGTCCGCGACGACCTGGTCGACCCGCAGGTCGTCGCTTGGCGCAGCTGGCGAGCCGTCGACGACCGTACGCTCGAATTCACCGTGACCGCCGGTCCCGCCGACTGCTACGGCGCCGAGCCGCAGGTGCAGGAGAGCGAGACAGCGGTGCGCGTCCAGATCCGGGTGGGCCGGCTGCCTGAAGCGGCCGACGAGGAATGCCCGGCGATCGCCCTGGAATCGGCTGTCCTGGTACGCCTGGCCGCGCCGCTGGGCGACCGCGAGGTCGAGCAGCTGAACTGACCCCCGTCCCGTGCCCCGGGTCGTCGTGCATGGCGGCACGGCCGGGTCGAAGGCCGCGCCTACCATCGGGGTCATGGCACTGACGGCGGACGACGTCGACCGGTTCGAAGCGGCCCGGCCACGCCTGGCGGCGATCGCCTACCGCCTGCTCGGCTCCGCCAGTGAGGCCGAGGACGCCGTACAGGAGACGTTCCTGCGCTGGCAGGCCGCCGACGTCGACCGGATCGACGTCCCCGAGGCGTGGCTGACCAAGGTCCTCACCAACCTGTGCCTCAGCCAGTTGACCTCCGCGCGGGCCCGCCGGGAGACGTACGTCGGCCAGTGGCTGCCCGAGCCGCTGCTCGCCGGCGACCCGATGCTCGGCCCGGCCGACACCGCCGAACAGCGCGAATCCGTCTCGTACGCCGTCCTCGCCCTGATGGAACGCCTGACCCCGCACGAGCGGGCCGTGTACGTCCTGCGGGAGGCGTTCGACTACCCGCACCGCGACATCGCCGGCATCCTCGGCGTATCCGAGGCCGCCAGCCAGCAGATCCTGCACCGGGCCCGGCAGCACGTCGCCGACGGCCGGGCCCGCACCGAGGTCGACCGGGCCGCCGCCCGGCGGGTCGTCGAAGAGTTCTTGGCCGCCGCCACCAGCGGTCGGATCGAGCCGCTGCTGCGCCTGCTCACCGGCGACGCCGTCTCGATCGGCGACGGCGGCGGACACATCCCGGCCCGCGCTGTGCCGGTTGTCGGTGCCGTCGCGGTCGCGAAGTTCCTACGCGGCCTGTTCACCCCGGGCGCGGCCAAACGCGCCCTGCTCGGCGGCTCACCCGAGGTGTACGCCTGGACCGCCAACGGTGACCCGGCGGTCGTGGTCGTCATCGACGGCCGGGTCATCGGCGTCATGTGCCTGCAGGTCACCGCCGACGGTGTGGCCGTGGTCCGCAGCCAGGTCAACCCCGACAAGCTGCACCGGGCAACCGCCTCCTGGGCGGCGGCCGACCACGGGGAACCGCTGTTCACCGCCTTCTGACCACACAGTGTGAGGTGCTTCACGCCGCTGTCGCGTCAGCAATCGCGGGGCTGCCCGGTTCAGGTGCTGTCACACCCCGTGCAGACAGACAGGAGCAGGACATGCGGCACCGCATCATCGTCCTCGGCGCCGGCTACGCCGGAGCCATCGCCGCCGGCCGCCTCGCCCGGCGGCTCGACCCCGCAGACGTCGCCATCACCGTCGTCAACGCCGAACCCGACTTCGTCGAACGCGTACGGATGCACCAGTTGGCGACCGGCCAGGACCTCAAGCCCCGACCGTTGCGGGAGATGTTCGCCGGTACCGGCATCGAGCTGCGGATCGCCAAGGTAACCGGCGTCGACGTCGACGCCAGGACCGTCACCGTCGCGGCCAGCGACGGCCCCGACGGCGGCGGAGCCGACGTGCTCGGCTACGACACGCTCGTCTACGCCCTCGGCAGCGGCTGGAACCCCGGAGCCGTCCCCGGCGTCGCCGAACACGCCGCCGAGATCGCCAGCCGGCCCGGCGCGCTGCGGCTGCGGGACCGGCTGGCCCGGCTCGCCGCCGGTCAGCCGGTCGTCGTGGTCGGCGGTGGCCTGACCGGCCTGGAGGCCGCGACCGAGATCGCCGAGGCCCGCCCGGATCTCGACGTCGCCCTCGCCGTGCGTGGCGGCCTCGGCGACACCCTGTCGCCGAAGGGCCGGGCGCATCTGCGCAAGGTCCTCGCCGGGCTCACCATCACCGTGTACGAGCACACCGCCGTCACCGGCGTCGCCGCCGACCGGGTCACCACCGCCGACGGCGGCACCATCCCGGCCGCCGTCACCGTCTGGACCGCCGGCTTCGCCGTCCACCCGATCGCCCGTACGACCGGATTGCAGCTGGCCGACAGCGGCCAGATCGTCGTCGACGGCACCATGCGCTCGGTGTCGCATCCGGACGTGTACGCCGTCGGCGACGCGGCCTGGGCGATCGGCCCCGGCGGCAAACCGCTGCGGATGTCGTGCGCCTCGGGCACCCCGATGGCGTGGCAGGCAGCCGACTCGATCGCGGCCCGGATGACCGGCGGGAAACTGCCGAACGCGCCCCTGCGCTACGTCAACCAGTGCATCTCGTTGGGCCGCCGGGAGGGCCTGATCCAGTACGTCACCGCCGACGACCGCGCCAAGCCGGCGGTGCTGACCGGACGGCTCGCCGCCGGCTACAAGGAACTGGTGTGCAAAGGCGCCGCCTGGAGCGTCGCCAACCCGACCCTGCGGCTGCCGACCCGCCGCCGCAGCGTCAGCCGGGTCAGGGCTGGAGCAGCACTTTGATGGCGCTGCGTCCGTCCATCGGCCGGTAGGCGTCGGCGGTGGCGACGAGCGTGCCGCCGGCCAGCGGGATACGCGCGTACTGGGCCTGCGAGCCGGTGGGGGTGGCGAACTCCCGGTTGACGCAGTGCGTGTGGTAGCCGGCCCGGCAGATCTCGCAGGTGTTGTCGGAGGCGAAGAACGAGCCGACGACGAACTGCCCCGGCCGTACGGAGCGGACCTCGTCGCCGACCTTCTCGACGTAGCCGACGTACTCGTGGCCCGTCGACCGCTAGGAACCGCCCAGCGCCTGGCGCAACGCCTGCTCGCGTTCGGCGATTATCGCCTCGGTCTGCGGCTGCAGCTCATCGAGGGCGGACTCCATCGGGCCCTTCGAGAAGAAGCCGGCCGCGTTCACCATCAGAACCCTGCCAGCCGTAACAGCGTTCGCCAGCTGCGTCGCGGCCTGTTCGGCTTCCGCCGGGAACTCGATGGCTGCCAGTGCTTCGCCGTAGGTGACGAACAGATCCGCCAACGCCCGCGCGTCCTGCTGGGCGGTCAGCAGGACGGCATCCAGCAGACCGTCGCCGGCCCGGTCCACGTTGGCGGCGAGCTGCCGCGCCAACGGCTCGTACTGGCTGTGGAACCGCTCGGCGGCCTGCTCGAACTCGTCGGCGGGTCCGCCGCCCCTGGTCAACGCCGCCACCACCACGACCGTGACCACGGCCAGCATTACGATCACCGCGCCGACTACGGCCACCCTGCGACGGGGGAGCGACGGCGTTCATCCGTGGCAGTCATCAGGAGTCCACTCCGGCCTGGGCCCGGCTGCAGGCGGTGTCGGCCTGGCGCAGTGCGGCGTCCAGCTTGTCCTCGTCGCCGGCGCGGGCGGCGTCGAACATCTCCTGCGCCCGCCGCATGCACGGCAGGAGGACGTCACGTTCCTCGGTCACGCCGGCCAGGTTCTCCTTGGTGGTGTCGAGCTCGCTGGTCAGTTCGCCGACTCGCGTCTCGGTCTCGGTGATTCTCTCGTCCCGCTCGGCGACGATGTCACGTTGTTCCTGCAGTTGGGTGGTGAGGTCGGACCTGGTGTCGCGCAGTTCACCGCGTTCGTTGAAGTACAGGCCGAAGCCGACGGCGCCGAGGGCGAGAAGCAGCACCGACAGGACCGCGAGAACCAGGGTGGCCCGTCCTTTCGGTGCGGGCGGCGGCACCTGCGGGTAGGTCGGCGGCCCGTACCCGGGCGGCCCGGAGGTCGGCGGCCCGGAGGTCGGCGGTGCGGAGGTCGGCGGTGCGGGGGTCGGCGGCCCGTACGCCGGTGAGGTGGCGGTCGGCGATGCGGGTGTCGGCGGCGGAGGCGCCGGTGGATAGGCGTTGGTCGGGTAGGTCGGCGCGGGGGTCGCCGGGGCACGGTACTGGGCATCCTCCGACCCGTACGGGTACGACATGGTTCCTCCGATGGTGTCTTTCAGCAGACGTGGAAGGTCTCGCAGGCGGTCTGAATCGGTACGGCGAGGCCGATGCCCTCCGCGTCCCGCGCCTTCGCGTTGGCGATCCCCACGACCTCCTTACGGGTGTTGATGACGGGTCCACCGGAGTTGCCGGGGTTGACGGGCGCGTCGAACTGGATCACCGACCCGGGTCCGTCGGTCCGGTCCCGCACCGCGCTGACCACCCCGGTCGTGATGGTCTGGGTGAGCCCGAGCGGCGCGCCGACGACCAGGACGCTCTCGCCGGCACCGGGGGGATCGGCTGCGGCGGGCAGGCCAGCGAACCCGGTGTCGACCTTCAGCAGGGCGATGTCCCGCGACTGGTCCACGTCGGTGATCACCGCCGTGTACCGCTTGCCGTCGCGTTCCAGCTGCACCGACCGGTCGCCGGCCGTCCACACCGCCTCGACCACGTGGAAGGCGGTCAGGACGTTGGTGCGGCCGGTCCCGGCGGATGTGCTGTCGCCGGACATCGTGACGGCGAACGCGCTGCCGGAGAAGTCGTCGGCGATCACCTGGAAGACGCTGGGCAGCACGGCGGCGGCGACTGCCGGCGGGTCGAAGGCCTGTTGATTGTCGTCCTCGACCGCGGCGAGCCGGCCGTCCAGGCTGTCCAGCCGCTGGTCGGTGCCGTTGGCGGTGTCCTGCGCGGTCCGCTGCGCCCCGGCCAGATCGTCCCGCAGCTGATCGATCTGCCCCGCCTGGACGGCGACGGTCACCGTGAGCGCGATCAGTACGGCCGTGACCCCTGTCGCGGCGGCCCAGCGCAGCACGCGCGTTGCCATGACACCCCCATGAGACTACTTTCCGTCCCGCCTGTGTCATCGACGGTATCTGCGTCGGTCCAGGGGCGGTGATGGTCGTTCGACCCCCATCGACGCCGGGACGTGGCACGGCGCCGATACGATCAGGACCGTGCCGGGCGCGGTGGAACAGCGGCTTCTCCGTAACGGGCTGCGGTACGCGCTCGGCCTGCGGACCGTCGTCATCGGACTGTCCAGCACGGTCTACCTCGTCCTCGGCACCGCGCCCGACCGCGTGATGGCCGTTGCCGTGGTGCTGACGCTCAACGCCTGGAGCATCGGCTACGCCGTCGCGCTGGTGCGCGGCTCCCGCCGTACCCGTCGATGGCTGCCGCTGGCCGACGTCGCGGTGGTGTGCGGCGCCTGCCTGACCCAGACCTGGACCGTCGTGTCGGACCCGAGCGGGGGTTCGACCTGGATCCTCGTCGTCGTGAACCTGGTCGTGGTCACCTACCCGTGGCAGGTCGGCTGGCCGCAGCTCGCCGGCGCCACCGCCGCCATCGTGACCGCGTACTTCGTCGGCGCGACCCTGGCCGACCCGGGTGGCTGGCTCGCCGACCCGGCGATCGGGCCCTGGACGGCGGCGCAGGCAGCCCTGTCCTGGGGGCTGTACCGGTTCGTCCGGCGCGGTGCCCGCGCCGCCGACCGGGCCGTCGACGGGGCCGCGCAGCTGCGGCGGGCGGCGGCGATCGCAGCGGCCAGACGACGCGACGAACGGGAGTACCTCGCGGCGCTGCACGACACCGCCGCCGCGACCTTGCTGATGGTCGGCAGCGGCGTCCTGGCCCGCAACACACCGTGGCTCGCCGCACAGGCCCGCCGCGACCTGCGGGAACTGCAACGCTCCGCGGACGCCGCCCAGGGCGAGACCGACCTGGTCCCGCTGCTGCGCGACGCCGCCGGCACCGCCGCCGTCCACGTCACCTGGTACACCCCCGACCGGCTACCGCTGCCGGCCGCCGACGCCGTGGCGCTGGGTCGCGGCGTCCGCGAGGCGGTGACCAACGTGGCCCGCCACGCCGGGACCGACCGGGTCGACATCCGGGTCGACCACGACCCCGACCAGGTCACCGTGACGATCATCGACCGGGGCGTCGGCTTCGAGCCGGCCCGGGTCGGCCCCGACCGGTACGGGGTGACCCGCTCCCTGGTCGAGCGGATGACCCGCATCGGCGGTCGGGCCCGGATCGACAGCCGCCCCGGCCACGGCACCACCGTCACCCTGACCTGCCCCCGGGTCGTCACCGACAGCGGCGGTACCGACCGAGATGTCATCGCCGCCTCGTTCCAGCGGGGACTGCGCTGGGCGGTCGTCGTCCTGAGCCTGGCGATCCTGCTGCTGCTCGACCTGGCCCGGCTGCTGACCAGCCGGGAGGCGTACGTCTCGCTCTGGCCGCAGCTGCTCACCTGGGCCGGCCTGACGGCGGTGACCCTGGCCGTGGGCGTCGCCACCTGGCGCGACCGACCGCTCGGCCGGTGGCGGCTGCCACTGCTGGCGCTGGTCTTCGGGCTGTCCGCGCTGGCGACCTCGTCGGTGCGGCCGGAGTACCTGCTCGGCCCGGCACACTGGTCCGAAGGCGACGCCGGCTGGCAGGTCGTGCTGCTCATGATGGACACCCGGATCGCCGCCTTCGCGGCCGTCCTCGCCGCCCAGTACCTGATGACGTTCGGGCAGGCTGCCCTCGCCGGCGAGGCGGCGTTGAGCGTCGCCGGTGCGGTCAGCGCCACCTGGGCGGTGCTCGCCTTCCAACTCGCGATCGCGATGATCGCCACCGTGCTGCGCGCCATGGCGGGGTCGTCGGCGAAGGCGCTGGCTGCCGCCGAACGGGTCCGTACCGCAGAGGCCGTCGCCCGGCACCTGCACACCGACCGGGCCGACCGGATGTCGGCGCTGGCGACCACCACCGTACCGCTGCTCGACGGCCTGGCCCGCGACGAGCTGGACCCCGGCGACGAGGCCGTCCGTCGGTCGTGCGCCGCCGAGGCCGCCCGGATGCGCCGGCTCATCGCCGAGGACACCGGCACCGCCGACTCCCTCGCCCACGAGCTGCGGGCCTGCATCGAACTGGCCGAACGCAACGGGGTCACGGTCTCCTTCGCCGACCGGGGCACCCGCCCCGAGTTGCCGCCGCCGGTGCGCCGCCGGCTCGTCGAGCCGGCGATCGCCGCCCTCGCCACCGCCCGGGGCGGCACGGCGGCCCGGCTCACCGTGGCCAGCACCGGCCGGTCGGTGACCGTCAGCGTCGTCGCCGCCTGCCAGCCCCCGCCGCCGACACCCGACGGCGACGGAGTCCACCGGTCCACCACGGTCACCGGCGGTCGATGCTGGATTCAGGCCAACTGGCAGGGAGAACAATGATCACTGCGGTAGTCGTGGACGACCATCCCGTCGTCGTCGCCGGGGTGCGTGCCTGGTGCGCACTGGCCGACCCACCGATCGAGGTCGTCGCCGCCGGCCCCACCGTCGCCGTCGCCTGGCTCGACCCGGGGGCGAGCGCCGACGTGGTCGTCCTCGACCTGCAGCTCGACGTCACCGGCCCGGCGTACGGCGACCTGAAACGTCTCGTCGACGCCGGCCGTCAGGTTGTCGTCTACAGCATGCGCGACGACCGGGACAGCGCCCTCACCGCCCTCGACATCGGCGCCTTCACCTACCTGACCAAGGCCGAGGGCGCGGACCACCTGGTCGCCGCGATCACTGCCGCAGCGGCCGGTACGCCGTACACCCCACCGGCGCTCGCCGGCGCGTTCGGCACCGACGAACGCCCGCAGCGTCCCCGGTTGTCGCCCCGTGAGCATCAGGTGCTGATCGAGTGGTTCCACTCCGAGTCGAAGGAGATGGTCGCCCACCGGCTGCGCCTGACCGTGCACCGGGTCAACTCCTGCCTGGAACGGGTCCGGGTCAAGTACGCCAACGTCGGCCGGGAGGCACCCACCAAGGCCGCCCTGGTGGCTCGTGCCCTGCAGGACGGGCTGATCACCACCGACGAACTCTGACCGACCAGCTTTGATCTGAGGATCACGTCAGACTGTCGGCCGGGATCGTGGTCCTGGTGAGTCGCTGCGAGACCTGCCAGACGCGTACGGCGTCCTCGGTGAGCAGCGGGGAGAAGGTCCGGTGCTCGACCGGCGGGCCGCCCAGATTGCCGAGGCCGGCGGGCCCGTACAGCACACCGCCTTTCGCGTCCGGGGCCGTCGCGGCGAGCAGCGCCGGCAGGGCCGCCGTCTCGACGGTGCCGAGCAGGATGCCCCGGGCCGACAGGGCACGGATCAGCCGTACCTGCGGGGTGTCCTTGCTGCGGCCGACCTCCGGTCGGGCGGCGAGCAGGCTGGTCGGGGCCACCCCGGGGTGGGACAGGTTGCTGGTGATGCCCCAGCCCTCGGCCCGACTGCGGCGGTCCAGCTCCAGTCCGAACAACCCGAACGCGATCTTGGATTGGCTGTAGGCGCGCTGCCCGTGGTAGCCACGCTCCCAGCCCAGGTCGTCCCAGTTGATCGTGCCGCTGCGGGCCGCGATGCTGACCTGCGAGGTCACCCGGGCCCGCCCCGCGCGCAGCAGCGGCAGGAGCCTGCCGACGAGCGCGAAGTGCCCGAGATGGTTCGTGCCGAACTGCAGCTCGTGCCCGTCCGCCGTGGTCTGCCGCTGCGGCGGGGTCATCACCCCGGCGTTGTTGATCAGGATGTGCAGCGGCCGGTCCTCCGCGCGCAGCGTCTCGCCGAGCGCGGCGACCGACGCCAGGCTCGACAGGTCGAGATCGCGCAGCGAGACCGTGGCGTCTGGGACCTTCGCCCGGATTCCGGCCACGGCCGCCTCGCCCTTGCGCCGGTTGCGTACCGGCATGATCACCTCCGCACCGGCGGCGGCCAGTCTGGTGGCGATCACCAGGCCCATCCCGTCGCTCGCGCCGGTGACCAGCGCCCGCTTTCCGGACAGATCGGGAATCGTGCTATCGATCGTTCGCCGTGCCATGGTGCGTCTCCTCCGTCGGGTACCCACCGATCCTGGAACGTCGACGGCACCGTAACCACGGCCTGCCGATCCCCGGCTCCGGCCGCCCCCCATCGGTCCGGCGGCATCCCCGCCGGTCCGTCGCAGGGGTGGATCGGCGATCCGTGGTTACCGCCGGCCACGGACGGTAGAAACAGGGCAGGACCGCGAAGGAGGCACCCCGATGATCGACCGCGCCGGGCTGGCCGAGTTCCTCCGCAGCCGCCGCGAGGCGCTGCAACCGGAGGACGTCGGCCTGCCGCGCGGCCCCCGCCGACGCACCAGCGGGCTGCGGCGTGAGGAGGTCGCCGCCCTGTGCCACATGTCGACCGACTACTACTCGCGGCTGGAGCGCGAACGCGGGCCGCAGCCGTCAGGGCAGATGCTCGCCTCGATCGCCCAGGGCCTGCACCTGTCACTCGACGAACGGGACCACCTGTTCCGCCTCGCCGGGCACCAGCCGCCGACCCGTGGCGGCGGCGGGACCACCGAACACATCAGCCCCGGCCTGCTGCGGGTCCTCGACCGGCTCACCGACACCCCCGCCGAGATCGTCACCGAACTCGGCGAGACGCTGCGGCAGACCCCGCTGGGGGTCGCCCTCACCGGCGACACCACCCGGTTCACCGGGCCGGCCCGCAGCTCCGGCTACCGCTGGTTCACCGACCCGAGCGCCCGGGACCGGTACGCCCCGCAGGAACATCCGTTTCTCACCCGGATGTACGCCTCCGGTCTGCGGCAGATCGTCACCCTGCGCGGCCCCGACTCCCGGGCCGCTCGCCTGGCCGACCTGCTCCTCGCCAGTAGTGAGGAGTTCCGCCGGGCGTGGGACAACTACGAGATCGGCGTCCGCCCGCACGACGTCAAACACTTCGTCCACCCGCAGGTCGGCGCCTTGGAGCTGACCTGTCAACAACTGGTCGACCCCGGCCAGGCCCACTCCCTGCTGGTCTACACGGCCGTCCCCGGCAGCGAAAGCCACGACAAGCTGCACCTGCTGTCCGTCATCGGCGCCCAGCCGCTGCGCTGACCGGCGTGGCCGCCCGCCGCGCCTGACGACGCGGCGGGCGGATGCTGTCAGGTGGTCGTGCAGACCAGGTCGGTCGGTGGGTTGTTCGTGCCACCGACGCTGGCGAGGAACCCGAAGGTGGTCGAGCCGCCGGCCGGCAGCGACCCGTTGTAGGACACGTTGGTGACCCGTACGGTCGCGCCGCTCTGCGTGTGGGCTCCGCTCCACATCTGGTTGATGACCTGCCCGTTGGGGAAGGTCCAGGTGACGGCCCAGCCCTGGATCGGCGCGGCGCCGGCGGTCACGGTCACCTCGCCCTGGAAACCGCCGGGCCACGACCCGGTGACCGCGTACGTCGCCCGGGCCCCGGACGGCGGGGGAGAGCTGCTCGGACTCGGGGTCGGGGACAGCGACGGACTCGGCGAGACCGACGGGGACGGGCTCGCCGACAGGGTCGGTGTCGGTGTCGGTGACACACCGGGGCGGGCGAGGCGGTAGGTGCGTCCGGCGCGGCCGGCGAACTGGACGACGTCGGTCTCCGGCTGGGTGGCGCTCGGCGTACCGCCGTCGGTGACGTCGGTGAGAGTGAAGCTGCCGGTGAACAGCCGGGCCCGCAGCCGTACGGTGCCGTCGCGGTCGGCGCGGACGTGGAACTCGTCGGCCCGGCCGTCGCGCCACACCATCGCGACGGTGTAGCCGCCCCGGCCCCGCAGCCCGGCGACCTGCCCGGTCGGCCAGGCGGCGGGCAGCGCCGGCAGCAGGTGCAGTTCCCCGTTGTGGCTCTGCAGCAGCATCTCGGCGATCCCGGAGGTGGCGCCGAAGTTCCCGTCGATCTGGAACGGCGGGTGCAGGTCGAACATGTTCGGTGCCAGCCGGTCGGTGCGGACCAGGTCACGCAGCAGCTTGTGGGCGCGGGCGGCGTCCTCCAACCGGGCCCAGAAGTTGATTTTCCAGGCCAGCGACCAGCCGGTGCCGTCGTCGCCCCGGATCTCCAGGGTCCGGCGCGCGGCCTCGAACAGCTGGGGGGTGCCGCGCCGGGTGATCTGGTTGCTGGGGTGCAGCCCGTAGAGGTGGGAGACGTGCCGGTGGTTGCGTTCCGGCTCGACCCAGTCGGCCAGCCACTCCTGGACGTTGCCCCGGGAGCCGATCCGCATCGGCGCCAGCCGGTCGCGGGCCGCCCGGACCTGGGTCCGCAGAGTCGGGTCTACGCCGAGGACCTCGCTGGCCCGGGCGACCCCCTCGAACAGGTCGCGCAGGATCTGGTTGTCCATCGTGGGCCCGGCGCAGACGCTGGCGTCGCCGTGGTGGGCGATCTCGGGGGAGTTCGACGGGTTGGTGACCAGGTATCCCAGGTTCGGATGGGTGACCAGGGTGTCGAGGAAGAACTGGGCCGCGCCCTTCATCGCCGGATAGTTGGTCTGCAGGAAGGTGACGTCGCCGGTGAACTGGTAGTGCTCCCAGATCAGGGTGGCCAGCCACGCGCCACCGGTTTGCCACATACCCCAGAACGCGCCGTCGACCACAGAGGAGCCCCGCCACCCGTCGGTGTTGTGGTGGGTCACCCAGCCGCCGGCGCCGTACTGCGCCTGCGCGGTCCGCGCGCCGCTGACCGCCAGGTCCCGGACCATGTCGAAGACCGGCAGGAAGCACTCGGAGAGGTTGGTCGTGTCGGCCGGCCAGTAGTTCATCGGCAGGTTGGCGTTGATCGTGTACTTCGAGTCCCACGGCGGGGTCATCGAGTCGTTCCAGACGCCCTGCAGGTTCGCCGGCTGGCTGCCCGGTCGCGACGACGAGATCAGCAGGTAGCGGCCGTACTGGAACAGCAGCGCGGCGAACTGCGGGTCATCGACGCTCGCGTGCTGGGCGATCCGGACGTCCGTCGGCTGGTCGGCTGCCGCCGTGCGTCCCAGGTCGATCGACACCCGGTTGAACAGCGCCTGGTAGTCGGCCAGGTGCCGGCTGCGCAGCTGGTCGAAACCGACGGTACGGGCGGCGTCGAGATGGTTGCGGGCGATGCCCTGGTAGTCGCCGTTGACGGTGCGGAAGTCGACGTAACTGGATCCGACCGAGATCAGCAGCGTGACGCTGGTCGCGCCGGACACCCGCAGGCTCCCGCCGGAGCTGGCGACCGTCCCGCCGGTGGCGACGGCGGTGGCCAGGGCGAGGAAGCGGACCGAGCCGCTGACGCCTTCCATGTTGCCGGAGATGCCGTCGAGCGCGATCGTCGTCGCGTTCGGGCTGGCGACGGAGCTGCGCTGCGGGCTGTCGAAGGTGGCGGTGAAGGCGATCGCGTTGGCTCGGTCGGCGGTCAGCCGTACCACGATCACCTGGTCCGGCGCGCTGGCGAACACCTCGCGCCGGTACCGCACACCGCCGAGCGCGTACGTGGTGGTGACGGTGGCCGTGGTGAGGTCGAGTGTACGGTCGTACTGGGACATGCCGCTGGCCGAGCCGAAGGCGAGCCGCAGGTTGCCGACCGGCTGGTAGGCCAGCTGCCCACCGGGCGAGCCCATCATCGTCTGGTTGATCAGGTTCTGCGCCTGGGTCCACTGGTCGGCGAAGACCAGCCGGCGGATCTCGGCCAGCGCGCCGGCGCCGCGTGGGTTGGCGGAGTCGTAGGGGCCGCCGGCCCAGACGGTGTCCTCGTTGAGCTGGAGTCGGTCGGTGTCGACGTTGCCGAAGACCATGGCGCCGAGTCGGCCATTGCCGACGGGCAACGCGCGCAGCCAGTCGGCGCCGGCGGGTTCGTCGTACCAGAGCGCCATGTCGCCGGCTGCCTGCACCTGTGGTGGCGTCGCCGGGTCTGCGCGGGCGATCGCGGTCCACCCGGCTGGCAGCAGGACGGCACCCGCCCCGGCCGCCCCGGCGGTGAGGAGTTTGCGTCGGGTCACTTCAGACATAGCGGTTCTCCAGGATCCGTACCGGCGGTTGGCCGCAGGCACATCGACCCGGCCACCAGGTTATGTATCGAAACTGATCGTTGTTAACGTTAACGATCGGGTCGCTCACGTGTCAACGACCTGCCCGGCGCCGTGCAGTGACGGGCGTACGCCCTCGGCGCTTCAGTGCAGCGACGTTGCCGGACGCGCGAGCCGGGTGCGTACGGCGGCGGCATCCGGGTGGCCGGCCCGCTCCAGCAGCACCAGCGCCGCCGCCCAGTCGCCCCGGGCCGGGTCGACCTGGCCGCAGGCGTACCGCGCGTCGCCGAGGTCGACCAGGGTCTCCGCCTCGCCGCCCCGGTCGCCGATCGCACGGAACAGCCGCAACGCCCGCTCGTGGCAGTCGACCGCCCCGCGATGGTCACCCGCCGCCGCCTCGGCACAACCGGCGGTACGCCAGTTGGTGGCCGCCCCGTGCCGGTTGCCGAGCTCGGTGTTGATGGCGAGGGCCTGCCGGCAGAGCTCGCGGGCCTGGTCGGGCTCGCCCAACCGGATCCGGGTCCAGGCGATGTTGTTCATCGCCCGCGCCTGCCCGGTCAGATGCCCGGCCTGCCGGTACAGCTCCAGCGACCGCAGGTCGTAGTCGAGGGCGTCGGCGTCGCGGCCCTGCCGCTCCCGCACCCGGGCGAAGTTGACGTTGGTCTGCGCCTGGTTCGCCCGGTCCCCGACGGCGACGAACAGCTCAAGCGCCTGCGTCAGGTGCCGGGCGGCCTGGTCGGTACGGTCCAGCTGGGTCAACGCCCGACCCAGGTTACGGTGCAGATTCGCCTGCGCCGCCTGGTCGCCCAGCCGCACCGCCGCCGGCAACGCGGCACCCTGCACGGTCACCTGGTCGTGCCACAGCGCCCGCAGGTTGACGTAGCTGGTCAGGCTCCAGGCCAGCTCCCAGGCGTGCCGGTCCCAGCGCTCGCGGGCCGCCAGATCGACCGCACCGAGCAGCACCCGGTGCTCGGCCACCAGCCAGCGCATCGCCGCCGCGCCGTCGGCCAACGCCGGCACCACCACCCCGGGCGCCGGGCAGTCCAGCAGGATCGGGTCCCGGTGCGGATAGAGCAGCCGGTCGGCGGCGTACGCGGTGTGCAGCAGGTGGTCGAGCAGCCGCCGGGTCGCGGCCCGCCGCCGCGTCGCCGGCTCCTGCGCCTCGGCCAGCTCGGCGGCGTACGCCCGCAGCAGGTCGTGCAGCACGTACCGTCCCGGCGAGTGCTCGGTTATCAGGCTGGCGCGGGTCAGCACGGCCAGCAGCCGACGGGCGGCGGGCACCGTTTCACCGGCCAGACTGGCCACCGCCGACACGGTCAGCTCCGGCCCGGGATGCAGCCCGATCAGCCGGAACAGCCCGGCGGCGGCCGGGTCGAGCGCCCGGTACGACCAGGAGAACACCGCCCGTACGTCGGCCGCCGGATCGCCAGCGTCGAACACGTCCAGGCCGGCACCGGCCTCGGTCAGCTCGGCGGCCAGGTCGGTGAGAGTGACCGCCCGGTTCACCACCACCCGCGCCGACGCGACGGCGAGCGCCAGCGGCAGCCGGGCACACCGGTCGACGATCCGCTGTGCGGCGGCCGGCTCCGCCCGCACCCTTGCCGGCCCCAGCCGCCGGGCGAGGAACCGCCGCGCCTCGGCGTCGGTGAACAGATCGAGGGCGATCGGCCGAGCCCCGTCCACGGCGACCAGACCGCCCAGCTGACCTCGACTGGTCACCACGGTGACGCAGCCCGGCGCACCGGGCAGCAGCGGGCGGACCTGTTCGGCGTCGCGGGCGTTGTCCAGCACGATCAACATCCGCCGGCCGGCGACCAGGCTGCGGTAGCGGGCGGTCTGCGCGGCCAGCCCGATCGGCACCCGCTGCGGGGCGACCCCGAGCGCGGCCAGGAACCCGCGCACCACCTCGGCGGGGTCCAGCGCCGCACCGGCCGGGTCGAATCCACGCAGGTTCACGTACAACTGTCCATCCGGGAACCGGTCGACGCTGCGGTGCGCCCAGTACAGCACCAGGCTGCTCTTGCCGACCCCGGCGGTGCCGGTGACCACCGCCAGCGGCGGCTGACCCGGGTCGTCGATCGGCAGCGCGTCCAACTCGACCAGCGCGGCGACCCGGCCGGTGAAGGCCGACGGCGCGGCCGGCAGTTGACGCGGTACGTCGGCCGCCTCCGGCGCAGCGCGCGGGGCGGGAGGCGGACTCGTCTCCGGGGGTGCGGCCGAATTCGGGGGTGCGGCCGCGTCCGGGGGTGCGACCGCCGTCCCCAGTGCCGGGTCCGCGGTCAGGATCCGGTGGTACGTCTGCTGCAGCGCCGCCGCCGGGTCGGTGCCCAGTTCATCGGCGAGCCGGGTACGGACCACCTGGTAGTGGCGCAACGCCTCGGCCTGCCGGCCGGCCCCGTACAGCGCCCGCATCAACTGACCGGCGATCCGCTCGTCCAGTGGATGCTCGGCGGCCAGCGCGGTCAACTCGCCGAGCAAATCGGCGTGCGCACCGGCGGCCAACCGCAGGTCCACCAGGTCCAGTCGGGCGGCGAGCCGGTCGGCGGCCAGCGCGGTGCGTACCGTGTCGAGCCAGGCCGACTCCAGGGTGCCGAACGGCGTACCGCGCCACAGCGACAACGCCCGGGCCAGCAGCGCCGTCGGTTCGTCGACGGTCACCGGCGTCCCGCCGGTCCGCGCGGCGCTCGTGCCGGCCCTGGCCCGCCGAACCAGCTGATCGAACAGGTGCAGGTCGACCAGGGCCGGGTCGACCTGCAGCAGGTAGCCGCCGGACCGGCGGACGATCGCTACCCGGTCGGCCGGGGCCAGCACCTGCCGCAGCCGGGACAGGTAGCCGGCGAGCGCGTTGCGGGCCCGCTGCGGTTGCCGGTCACCCCAGACCCGGTCCAGCAGCCGATCGGTGGGCACCAGCCGGTTCGCGTCGACCAGCAGCGCGGCCAGGACGCAGCGTTGCCGGGCGTGCCCCAGGTCGAGGTCGCGGCCGCCGACCCGCACCGTCACCTCTCCGAGGACCCGCAGCTCGACGTCGGCCGATGCAGTGTCCACCTCTGCAGGATGCTCCGACTTGCCCGGCCGAGCAGCCAATTTAACGACTGCCGAAACATCTCCGAAGGTCCACCGGCCACTGTCTGGATCGACGGCACACGCCAGTCATCTCGATCAATCCGAAAAGAGGAGCGATGAACACGAAACACCGTCGCACCGGTCTGCGCGTGGCGGCGCTGCTCGCCGCCCTGACCGTCGGTGCGGCCGCCCAACTCGTCGCGACCGCGCCGGCCGCTGCGGTCAGCGGCCTGTTCCGGACCACCCACCTGGCCACCGCGACGAACTCACAGTCACCGAAGTTCCGCGCCGCCGAGTGCCCGGGCGACACCCGGGTGATCGGTGGCGGGGCCCGGGTGACCGGGCCGGCCGCCGGGTCTATCCGACTCAGCGCCCTGCAGCCGGTCAGCGGCCCCGGCCAGACCGACCGGTACGAGGTCTGGGCGGACGAACCGCCGGGCGGCGTCAGCGGCAACTGGGCGCTGGAGGGGTACGCCATCTGCGCACCGGCGAACTCGGTGCCCGGCTACACGATCGTCCCCGGCAACTCCACCTACTCCTCGTCGTCGACCCGCAGCACCGCCGCGGGCTGCTCGGGCAGCCAGCGGGTGATCGGCACCGGGGCGAGCGTCACCGGTGGCGGCTTCGGCAACGTCGGCCTGCAGATGTCCCGCGCCTCCGGGCCGTTGGACATCGCCCGGGCCGCCGCGGCCGAGGACGGCGCCTACTCGGGCAACTGGCGGGTTACCGCGTACGCCATCTGCGCCAACCCGGTGGGGGCGGCGGCCGAAGGATCGGTCCAGACCGGGGTCGCCTCGGCGAACCACACCTGCTCGTCCAGCACTGAGGACGTGCACTCGGTCGGCGCGGCCACCGGACCCGGCGCCTCCGGGCAGACCTTCCTGAGCTCGCTCTACCCGAACGCCGGTCTCAGCACCGTCAACCTGACCCTGACCGGCGTGCCCACCGATGGTCTGGCGATCCAGGCGATCTGCGCCTGACACCGGCGGCGACGGTGATCCCGGGCCGGTTGACCCGATCAGCCGCACAGTGAGAACCGATGGGCCGCAGGGGGCATCCCGCCACCCTGCGGCCCACCAGGGATCCCTCAGAGGCCGGTTCGCTAGGTCTTGTCCATTGTGGGTTGGTCTGATCGTGCGAATGTGAGCGGTGGTCGTAACCGGTGAGGACGTGACCGCGTTGGGTCGATCATGGGTGAACGCGCGGCGTATCCGAG